>Ga0206894_1003_pt1 | contig 80919 bp, 77 predicted proteins | sample Alteio_BWOrgHeat_54_FD_152953 | JGI IMG/M metagenome (GOLD analysis project Ga0206894, IMG submission 152953) | Enriched cells from forest soil in Barre Woods Harvard Forest LTER site, Petersham, Massachusetts, United States -... | ecosystem: Environmental > Terrestrial > Soil > Temperate forest >...
CTCCGATTTTTTCAAGCGCTCGTTCGATTTGGCGGATGATTTGATACTCACGTGAAGTCACTTCTATGCTGATTGTGCGGTCGAAATCATCTGTGCCTTGGTCCGCTTGATGTTGTGAGTATCCGGTACCTTCTTCTGAGGTTTTAACATCAGCTGTGGATCCCTTTAGCGATTGAGAAAGCTGTCGGTGCATTTCTTCAAGTCGTTTTTTAAATTTGGCAATATCACTTTTTTTGAGAGTCACTGCGTTCCTCCTCATTGATCGCATTAATTTTTAAGTTTAGGGATCGTGTAGAAACAACTTTTACAGCTCTCAAGGGAAAAATCGATTCATCTCAAGAAGATTTTTCCTCAGTGGTATTCTACTGATACTCCCCTCGGGAAAATTTTCTCGGTCTGAACCGCATTTCTCCTCGAGAACAGTCAAATTTATTTCTATACGATCCCTTAATCCCTATTTCTATGACGGGCTTCATCTTTAGGTTTAATAGCTTGTATGGCATCCATCAATTCTTCGACATCTTTAAAGCGTCGATATACGCATGCAAAACGAATATAAGCAATAGGATCTAATCCCTGCAGATGTTTAGTGACCATATCTCCTAGTTCTGTGGTCGTAATTTCACGCACCTGCCTTTGCATGACGTCACCAGTGATTTTGCTAGCGATAGTGATGACTTGCTCATGACTGATCGTTGTGTGGCGGCAGGCGGCTTCCAAGCCTTTAATTAATTTCTGCTGCTGGAAGTCTTCATATCGCCCATCACGCTTTTTTACTTCAACAGTCAATTCAATCGTTTCAAAGGTGGTGAACCTTCGTTGACATCCTAAGCATTCGCGGCGTCGACGGATGGCGTTCATTTCAGCGGTGTTGCGCGAGTCGGTGACTTTTAGTTCTTCGTGGCTACAAAAAGGGCATTTCATAGGTGAGATCCATGCGGTAGTTGTCCAGTGGTCTCCTCGCGAAACAAAAATTTAAGCTGTCAAGCGCGAGCCCCGAACATGCCCGATCGTCTAGATTTTTTGCTAATCATTTCGTTAAAAATTGTTGATCTCATCAATCATCATACGAAGGATGGCAAAATCACGGCGCGTATGATGGAAGGCGAGGCGGGGTAACTCAAGGTGATCATTCTCGCCAGGCAAAGGGGACGAGGCTTGGATGGAGCCACTAGCTAAGAGGATTTTGTATTTATCATTGAGCAGCTCGATTTGCTCTGGTGTCAGAGCAGTGAGGAGACGGATGACTAAGGTATCTTTAACATAGCGATTCGAATGATAGCGTGAATAGAATTTTAGGATATGTTTGACACCATCTTGAGGACTTTGTGCCACGAAAAATAGGCGTTCATCTTCTGGGCTGATCCAACGATTGCGCAATAGGTGATCTTTAACATAATTTTGCCAGTCGCGCCAGTAGGTGCCGTCGACCCCTTCGATGAGGACGATCGGGATGATATTAGACTTTCCCGTTTGGATGAGAGTGAGCATTTCGAAGACTTCATCCATGGTACCAAAGCCCCCAGGGAAGGCTGCTAAGGCTTGCGAGTGGCTCATGAACATCAGCTTACGTGTGAAGAAGAAGCGGAAATGGATCAATTTTGGATCCCCTTCAATCAGAGTATTGGTAGGGGTTTCAAAAGGTAAACGAATCGATAGGCCAAAGCTTTGCTCTTTTTGGGGGCCTTCGGCGCTGGCTTTCATGATCCCATTGGCCGCGCCGGTGATACACATCCACCCTTCTTTAGCTAAGTCTGTGCTAAAGATTTTGGCCGCTTGATAGTCGGGGTGATCTTCAGGGGTGCGAGCGGAGCCAAAAATGCTGATGCACGGCCCGGTTTTATATTGGGTGAAGATATTATAGGCATGGCGCATTTCTTTAATGGAGCGCGTGATGACTTTAAGTTGTCCGAGATCATGCTTTTCATTGAGCAGTTTGATGGCGGTTTCAATGATCTGTTTGACGAGCTCGGCTTCGAAAGTCTCTGGATCTCCACCAGCGGTGACGATCAATTTTTGAATCACCGATTGGATTTCATCATCTTGTTTGAGGCGATTGTTCATGCGTAAATCTCCATTTCGTGTAATTATAACTTTTTCTTTGGATTCGCTGCTAGGTATATTAACTTCGATAAGTTGGTATAAAATGGAAAGTTGCATGAACACGATAATGATTTTGATCTTTGTTTTGTTGCCCATGGGCGCGATATTGCTGTCTGTGGTGTTTTGGTCGCTACGCAATGGGATTTCTCCGATGCCTACAGCAAGAAAAGTCAAACGCACCTTGCTTAAGGTGTTGCCAAGAGATATAAATGGCCCAATTTATGAGCTGGGATCGGGCTGGGGAACATTATTGGAGCCTCTCTATCGACTTTATCCTAATCAGCAGATTATAGGTTTTGAGACATCGCCTGTACCGCGGTGGTTTTCCAAGCTGAGGTTATTATACCTGCGTCAGGACAATGTGCGCGTGGATAAGCGCGATTTTTTCACCCAAGATTTGGGTGGTGCTGGCATGGTGGTCTGTTATTTATATCCAGGGGCAATGGCGCGCTTGCGTCCAAAATTGGCTGCTGAGCTTAAGGAGGGCACATGGGTGGTGAGTCATACGTTCGCCATCCCAGGTTGGCAAGCGTGGCAGGTGTATGAAGTTAACGATCTCTATCGCACCAAAATCTATGCCTATAGAGTTTCTGGTGCATAATTCATTCCCGTGCCCGTGTGCGTGCCCGTGCCCGTGCCCGACTGTTTCCATATTGTGTACCCGTGCTCAATCTTTTAGCATGCAATTTTTTATCACCTATTAAGATCTTTGAAAGGATTATTGGTAAAAAGTCGGGCACGGGCACGGGCACGCACACGGGCACGAGAATGAATTATGCAAGAAGTCTAATGTCGCTAGATGTCTCTAGCCATGCCACGAGAGGCTAAATAGGAGGATGGAAAGCACCATGGCCGCGATAAGGACGTACATGTAATCGCGTTGATAGAGGTAGATGATGAGGCAGGCAAATACCCTGATGACAGGCGTGGCGATTAAAAGCAGCACGCCCAGCTGTATGATCGCCGGTGTGGATCCCTGGAAGGCACGTTGGATGATGACTTGCGTGTCTTTCAAAAAAAACGGTTCGCCTGAGAAAAGATGGTAATCGTAAATTTGATCACCATGTTGCCACAGGAAGAGAACACCTCCTATCAAGGTGACGACTAAGGCCAGTGTTAATCCGACGCGTAGGACATTTCCGACGATAGTTTCAAGGATAACGATCTTTGGTTCTTTCATATCATTCCATGCAACCCTTTATAGATCATTTGTGCGGCGATAGCCAAAATCAGGCCGGCAAAAAGATATTTTAGGGTATTTGTTTTTATGTAGGGAAGGAGGCGCGCTCCTGAGAGAGAGCCGATGATCACTCCTAGCACAACGGGCATCGTTAAGAGAGGGTCTATATAGCCCAAATGGAGGTAAATGCCTGCGCTGGCAGTTGCGGTGACGCCAATCATAAAATTGCTGGTGGTAGCGGACACCTTAAAAGGCAGCTTCATAATTTTATCTAACGCCAATACCTTGAGAGCACCAGAGCCAATTCCCAAGAGGGCTGATAATCCACCGGCAATAAACATGACCAGATACCCCCAGGGTAAATGTTGCACTTGATAGGGTTTGTTGCCAGAAGCTGTTGGATAATAACTATTTAGTTTAAAAAAAGTGGCGATTTTATCGGGAGGAAACGCGTGGTCATCGCTACCATTGGCATAGAATGAGGCAAAAGAGCAATATAGCAGAATAGTACCAAAAAGGATAGAAAGGAGAGGAGCGGACATCTGGGCTGCGATGACCACCCCGACAAGAGCGCCTATTGTAGTGGCGGTTTCCAATAAAAGTGCCACACGGATGTTGGAAAAGCCTTCTCTGACATAAGCCGAAGAGGCGCCAGTGGAGGTGGCAATGACAGCAATGAGGCTAGCGCCGATGGCATAATGGATGTCGACATTGACGCCTAATACGAGCAAAGGAACGATGATTAAGCCTCCACCCAGGCCGGAGAGGGAACCCAAAAAACCGGCAATAAGTGAACCAGAGAAGATGATGATGACAATTTCGTAAGCAGTCATAGATTCAATATATAAGCATAGATCATATTTTAAAAGAAACTTAAGGAGTAAATATGCAGGCTTCAGCTGACATCAGGGCCATACTCGACAAAGCACACATCCATTATGAGGTGTTAGAACACCCCCCTGCGTTTACGGCCATGGAGATTGCTGAAGCGCAACACATCGTTGGTCAGCAAGTGATTAAGGCAGTGATCGTTAAAGTCGATGGTAAACTTGGGATGTGCGTTTTACCTGCCATCCACGTGATCGATTTTGCAAAATTGAAAGCTGCCCTTAAAGCCAAAGACGTTCATTTAGAAACCGAAAGTAAAGTCGCCATGTTATTTCCCACATATGAAGTGGGAGCAATGCCGCCCTTTGGGCATTTAGCAGGTTTAACTGTATATCTCGACAAATCTCTTGAAGAAAACGACACTGTGGCTTTTAATGCTGGCTCGCATCGCGAGATGCTGCGTATCAAATTTAAAGATTACCTCAGACTCGTCAAGCCGACTTTGATCGACTTTGGCATGCACATATCACACAGGAGCGAGCCATGACCCATGTCAATCCGCAGCGCGAGGCCATCATCCTTTTTCTAAAAGGGCTGCGTGATGAGATAGTCACAGCTTTCGAAAAACTCGAAGCTGGCGAGCGCTTCCAAAGAAAGCCTTGGGACCACCATTCTGGTGGCGGAGGCGAAATATCCGTGTTGCGCGGCAATGTTTTTGAAAAAGCCGCTGTCAATTGGTCTGGGGTGTGGGGACCTCACTTTCCCATGCAAGAAGCATCAGGTCCTTTCTTTGCTACGGGGGTCAGCTTGATCACTCATATGGCAAACCCCCATGCACCGACCGTGCATATGAACATCCGCTACATCGAAACAGCCGACAAGAGTTGGTTTGGAGGGGGATATGACCTCACCCCGATGGGTTTGCCTTATGCTGAGGACACTGAACATTTCCATGCGGTAGCAAAAAACTCATTGCAACCCTTCGGTAGCGATATCTATGAATGCTTTGCGCAACAAGCGCGTGAGTATTTCTATATTCCCCATTGGCAAAAAGAAAGAGGGATCGGCGGCATTTTCTTTGACCACTACAATACGGGCGATCGTCCTAAAGATCTGCAGTTATGGCAGAACGTCGGAAAAACCTTTTTGGAAGCGATTGTGCCTATCTATGAGCGGCGCATTTCGCAGCCTTATAGCGGTGAAGATAAGGAACGACAATTGCATATGCGTGGACATTATGTAGAATTTAATTTGTTATATGATCGAGGAACACGATTTGGGTTTTTGTCTGGAGGCAATCCGGAGGCTATTTTGTGTTCGATGCCTCCTGTAGTTAAGTGGTAATATTAATAAAAGAGAGGTGTTTATGAGCTCTAGTGCACTTTGGGGTGCTCTTTCATATGGATACGACAAGTTAACAGCAGCTGTGAGTGCTGTTAACGGTGGGAAAGAGTATCTTCGGGCAAAAATAGGTAATAAGCATATTAAGCATCGCGAAGACAAACTTTTCCTAACGCTTGATCCTGTGAGTAGCATCTTTGCCTTTGCCATTGCGGGCGTTTCGCAAGAGCCCAAGATTAAGTTAGAAAGAACCATCCATTTGATGGAGCCTATTTCTGCAGAAGAAGGTATTGAAAGGAGTAAAGTAGATTTGGGTTTTGGCTTTGAGCAATATCAAAGACGCGATCTTAGAGGGGATTGTAGTGAAGATTTGGACTATTTCACTTGGGCCATTCCACACGTCAATCGCTTATATCCCTGTGATTCTAAAAATAAAGAGCTAAATGATCTCATGACACGCTTTTGGAAGCATGTGTCCAAAGGTATCGATTTCATGGTACAACATTGCTACGAAGATAAACAGCCGGCTGTGGATCGCTTAAAAAACTTATGCAAGTTTGTGCCAGGGACGTTGGATTATAAGCTTCAGCAAGAACAAGAGCGTAGGAGGAGTGTGAGTCACCAAGTGCCCCAACTCCCGCAACGCATTCAAGAGATCCTAGAGAGAGCACAGCGAGAATTGTTAGGCACATCTGTCACTACATCCAAAGCGTCGAGAGGCGTGCAGGTATCGGTACCTCCCAAGGGCGAAAGTGTGCCAACGCCAAGTGTTGACCTCATAGAATTTTCTAATATCCACCAAGCTTCAGGGAAACCGGGGAAGAAAAAAAACAAGTCGGAAAAAACTGCAGAGATGTCTACGCTTACACCTGAGGTGTCTACAGCCCTTGTAGACGACATGACTGCTGCGGCTGTGACAAAGTCTGACCCTTGGGGCTTAGTTGTGCCATTCTCCCCTGATATGGTGCGTAGTTTTGATACGGTAGAAGTCTATGAGTCAGCATTTGACACAAAAAGGCCTGTAGAATCAAGTGAGGATCGAGCCTTTGCAAAAGAATGTGCCGCATATTTAGGAAGAATCTGCCAAAATGCTGCCATTCCAGAGTGGACGAATTCACTTTCTCAGAAGCTAAAAGAGATTTGGACAGTGCGCGAATTCGAAGAAAAGGTCAGATCTTTGGATGTAATTTCTGGAAAAACAGCCCCAGCCTTACGTGAGGCCAAGCTCACCGAAATTCATTCCCTGAAAGGACGTCTGATTACTAATGCTGAACAATATTCTCAATATGCCTCTTTAGAGTTTACAAGATTTAGGGATTCGTAAAAAAATGGACTGAATGGACTGAATGGACTGAATGGACTGAATGGACTGAATGGACTGTATGGACTGTATGGACGACATGGACAAATAGCTCTTTTGTCCATTCAGTCCATGCAGTCCATGTCGTCCATGCAGTCCATTCAGTCCATCATCGTTTATCAATTTACTTTGTGAGGAGAGAAAATGGCTGGTATCTTTGCTGTTTTTGCGTTATCCATTTGTGCGGTATTTGGCAACCAACGTGCACTTGCCTTGTCGTTATTAGCGATAGGATTGGTTTTGAGCCTGTTGATGTTGTGGTATCACGCGACTGATATGTTACAAATTAACTTGTAGGAGAGCCATATGTCGCAGACTTCGAAATGGCAATTGAATCTCAATGCTTTGATGATCGTGATTCTGTGCGGCGTCTTACTTGGCGCCTTCGGCGTGCAATTTTTGTGGCATGAAAATCCCTGCCCTCTGTGCTTGCTTCAGCGGGCGGGCATGATTGGGGTGGCTATTGGGGCGCTGCTTAACCTCTGGTTTGGGGTGCATATGGCACACTATGGTTTGTGCTTGCTCAGTGCTTTGACGGGAGGCTTTGTGGCTTTGCGTCAGATATCGTTGCATGTATGTCCTGGCATGTCGCCTTTTGGATTACCTGTGCTTGGCTTAAGCTTGTATACGTGGTCCTTTTTTGTGTTTGTGTGCGTGGTGTTGGGTGTGGCTGTATTGTTGTTTTTGTATGATCCACATGACAATGTAGAGATGCCGCCTCTGAATCTATGGGGTAAATTTGCTAGTGGACTGCTCTTTTTTGTGGTGGTCGCTAATATCGTCACCACATTTATGTTATGCGGAATTGGTCCATGCCAGGATTGAAGATTGAATAAGATGATTAGTTGCCTTTCTCTAGCTCTAGAGCTTTTTGAACCTGTTTCTGGAAGTGCTCGACTTGAACTTCTAGTGTAGGAATTTCTGGTTGATCTCCTCCTTGGCTCTTACGTTCGGCAAGTTGTTGACGGTACATCGCTAGGGCTTGTCTTTTTGCAGCCAGATCATCCTGCACTGTAGTGGGAGCCTTAGGGGAAACAGGACCGAGTGTTGCCTTTTTGATAGGAGATGAATACGCTCTTGAGAGTTGGGGACTGTTAAGTTGGAGGGTTCGACTGGTCACAGAAGTAAGTGGGCTAAATGGGGAGAAGTGTGCAGAGGTTGTTCTCATGGCGTTGGTTGACGTACGTGCAGCAAAGGGTGATAGACGAGAAGTCGTTGTAAACATACTTTTTTCCTTAATAAGTTCATATTTAAAATACTAATGTTACAGAACAACCATTTTTCGTCCATGCTTTCTGTTCTGCCACAGCACAAAATTGGTGTCTGGTCTGTGATTTATGATTTGACTCCCTCTCATAATATGGCTAAGAATATGTAAAATCGCAAATCGCAGGCCTGACACCAATTTCGGCCTCGTAGCAAAGTTTGAAGTAAATGATGATAAAAAGGAAAACAATGAAGGTATCTATATCACGTTTTGTCACTATAACGCTGCTAATCCTGAATGTAAGTGGATTAGGCACATTATCTGGAGATAATGCCAAAGACACTCCTCAGCAAGCCATCACCTATCCTGAAAACAAAAATCGCTTTGGAGATATCATGTTAATTTATTTGCATGCCAAGTGGCTGTCATATAAATATGGTCTTCCATTGCTTTATAAACCTTTCGCTTATTCGGATAAGCTGGTGCTTCATACACAAGAGCCCTTCCTAGCCACAGAGTGGCAAGATCAATTTGTAAACAAGGTTACTTATGCAAATAATTTAGATTTGGCATCTCTTCCTAAAAGCACATTAATCAATGTACGTTTTTTCCCTGAAAATGTCGATTTCATCCGCGAGAAAAATCGCTTGGGTTTTGACACTCGTTGGTATTTGGATGTGTATTTTCCTGTGGATTGGGAAGATAAGAAATTCAGATCACTCCTACGCAAATTGGTCGCTCCTCGTATCCCTTTAAAATTGATCACCCCTCCCAAACAGCATTTAAGTGTAGCTATGCATGTTAGGGATGGAGGTACTTTTGATGGCCAACCTACAAAAGATCGCTATCCAGATAAGTTTCCGAAAATAGATTTTTATGTGGCTGGATTAGAAGCTATTTTAGAACGGTATCCAATGGAGAATATTTACGTCCATATTTTCACAGATGCTTTACAACCCGAAAAATATCAAGCTTTGTTTGAGGAAAAATTTAGCAGCCATAAAAATATCTATTTTGGCTGTCGAAAAAATCAGGGAAAAGAAGATTATGTTTTGGCCGATTTCTTCTCGATGTTGGAGTATGACTGCCTCATTCGCCCCGAATCTTGCTTTACCGTGGTGGTTGAAAGACTAAAAACATTCAAAGTTGTCGTTAGCCCGATCCACCTTTTCAAAAAGAAAGGGACGAGCTATATCGATTACGTCGACGGCATTTGTGTTAAGCCTCATTTACAGAATAAATAAGGCTCATCACAAATTAGAGTATCACACTATCTGAACGCGAAGATCGCGAAGTAAGCGAAGGCAACGCGAAGAAGGTTTTTATTTATTGAAGTACTTGCTCAAGAAAAATCTTCGCGTTGCCTTCTCTACCCACTCGATCTTCGCGTTCAAAAAATGTGGTACTCTAATTTGTGATGCCCCATAAATAGCCCTACCGCGCAATTCTTCAATTTATATTTTTTTTATTAGTTGTCTTGATCTTTTAATATAATTCAATTAACATTAAGCCTCTTTAAATTATGGCAATGTAAAATGACAGATAATTCACCAGCAAAGAAACGACTTAGTAAACATTTGGCCGCTTCAGGCGTGGCTTCGCGACGTGCCTGTGAGGAGCTTATTTTTGCCGGCAAGGTCACTGTCAATGGGGAGATTGTGCGCATACCGCAAACGTTAGTGGATGATCGCGACAAAATCTTAGTCGATGGCAAACGTGTGACGGCGGCCGAGCCCAAGGTGTATTATGTGCTGAATAAGCCGGCTGGATATGTCTGTTCGTCTAGGAAGAACAATAGCACCAAGATTGTGCTTGAGCTTTTTCATGAAGTCCCTTACCGCTTGTTCACCGTGGGAAGATTGGATAAAGATACGCAAGGTTTATTGTTAGTTACCAATGACGGACATTTTGCCAACCAAGTGATCCACCCTTCGGCCGAAATTAATAAAGAATATTTGGCTAAGACCGATGCTGAAATTACGCCTGAACATTTAATCGCTATCTCCAACGGTACTTTAGTGGAAGGGGTTTTTGTCAAACCCTTGCGTGTCACCAAGGTGCGCCGCGGAACACTAAAAATCACCATTGGTGAAGGCAAAAAGCGCGAAGTGCGCTTGTTGTTGGAAGCTGCCGGTTTGGCCGTAAAAGAGCTCATCCGTATCCGTATCGGCGGCTTGCATTTGGGACCTTTAGCTGTAGGCAGCTGGCGGCCGATGACTGAAACAGATAAAGCACTCATTTTTGAATAAAACATGAAAACACACAAAAGAACTTTAGCTCCTGATCTCGACACTCTCATGCCTATCTTGGTTGGCGCATGGCGGCGTATGCTCAAATTATCGGGCCCTCCTGATGAGTTGCAGACGCGTGAATTCCGCACTGTAGTGGAAGCTGTTAAGGCTCTAGAAGCACGCTTTGCTGATGGTAAGTCATTGGTGGGCACAGACTATTTAGCCCACCCACAGATGCTTGGCGCCTATTTACTCTATCAATGGGTAGTGCATTACCAACAGGGGCTTTCGCTATTGGGTGAATTGCCAATAACACCTAAAAGGGTGCTCGATGTATGCAGCGGTCCAGCGCCATTTGCAATGGCAGCCTTGCGGCATGGGGCGCAAGAAGTGATTGCTACTGATCAGAATTTACGCGCATTGCATTTAGGGGCAGAAGTTTGTGGTCGCTATGGTTTCCCTTTAACGGTACGCCAATGGAATTGCTTGCGCGAACCATTGCCGGTTGAGGGTAAATTTGATCTGATTATCGTGGGCCATTGTCTTGAAGAGCTGTTTCCAAGTGAGAAAAAAGGGTGGCAGGATGCGCAACAGCTATTTATCGATAGGTTGTTGGCTCGCTTGACCCCGGAAGGGTATCTGCTGATCGTCGACAATTCATATACGGAAGCTAATCGCAGAGTGTTACAGCTGCGCGATGTTTTAGTGGGCAAAGGGGTGCCTGTGCAAGCTCCTTGTGTGTGGAGAGGCGAATGTCCGGCCCTCAAAGTGCAAAATAGCCCATGTTACGCTCAAAGGGAATTCGAAAAACCCAATCTCATCAAACAGATCCAACGTGCTGCGTCGATAAATTTGAGTTCTTTGAAGATGTCCTATGTCATTTTCCGCCACCCTTCGGCTGGTTGGCCGGATACTGGCGATAGAAATATGTACCGTGTGATAAGTCCTCCTGTCGATGCCTTCAGTGGCAAGCGCTTTTATCTGTGCGGCACGGATGGCAAAAAGCAGCTCAGCTCCCACTTACAAGAGCATCCTCCCGAAGCGCGGGCTTTCGAGTATTTGAAACGCGGTGAATTGATTTCGTTTACGGGTGCGCTTGAGCAACAAAATGCGATTGATATAGTCCAAGGCACTGAGGTGCACGTCGAAGCGGCTTGCGGCAAGCCAGTGCCCGATAGGCTTTCTACCTAAAAGGCTATAAGCATGAGCCAAATCTCTTCGGCAGACAAATTGCAAGACGCAGTTCGCAAGCTTGAAGCTTTTGCGCGACAAGTGTCGGAAGCGCCTGCTGTGTCACCGCTTTCTAAGACGATAGGCTTGATGCGTGGGTTGTTACGTCCACATGCTGAACAGCAGAAGCAAAATGAACTGCTAACCGCTGTGGAAGTGGTCAACCGCGAGCGGTTGTATATTCAAAAGTTGCAAACTGGTGATGTCGCCGAACAGAAACTGGCAGCGACTTTGATGATGGTGATAGAGTCGTACAACCGGCATATCCAAGAATCACCCCAAGAGGGGAACGCGTTTGCCAAATTCTTTTCCCATAAGCTAGTCACAACTCCCGAGTTGCCCAAGATCCAGCTGCCGCAACAGCTGACGGTGACCTTACAATATCCACATAATGCGGCAAGTGAAAGCACACGCTGTGCGATCAATGCGCTTAAGCCTATGGCTTTGGCCCTTTCTAAGCAGTCGACGGAATTGTTTCATATGAAAGTGTTGGCATTGTTAGAACGTTATGGGTTAGCAAGTAATCCAGAAGCGCGCTTACATGTAAAACAATCTCCTATTTATACCCGCATCGCTGCTGATGACTCTAATACCTGCACTTTGTCGCAAACACTCACCCTTTTTCCAGGACAAACAATTGTTGTGATGGGCACTTCGGCCTTGGATCCCAAGACAAAAACGATTAGCAGACTATTTCCTGAAACATTTTCAGTATCTTTAGAATCCACGCAGACAGGTTTTCCACATGCTTCGCAACGCACCGGATGGGCTTTGGCAAGTCAACTACTACCAGACTTTCCCCAGCGCATGGATTTGTTGGACCAATCGGCGGCTATGTTTATGCGCAAAAAGCATGCACGGCAGGCTTTGCTGCCACATGGAGAGTATTTTGGGCAAGCCAAGCGCTTGATCAAGCTCAAGAAGCAGGTTTTTATGGAGCATCAAGCGGAGTTTTTAGCGGAGCATTTGGGATTCATCAAGGCATTATTGCAAGCAACCCCTGTTGGAATGTCGATGAGGGCTGAAGCTGTGGTGGAACGGTTTTATGCTAGTGTACAGGACTCTACGCATGCTTTTGATGCATTGACAGAAACACATCAAAGCATGCGTGATCTATTTATTGTTGCTCCTTACCAGCGGGTGTTAGAAGCTGTTTTAAAGGGTAAATCTACGGATTTAGGCAGCCATGACGCTGGTACGCGCTTCTGTGCGATAGCGGCCATCATGCGTCAAGAATTTGATGCAGTCTATGCAAATGTGCTGTTGCAAAGGCAAGAAGAGCAGCATGCTTGTGACCAGCTAAAATGGGATTATCTATTGTGTGTAGGAAGTGTTTTAGGGTTGGCGGCACAGCCGATCATTTTGCAATATCTTTCTGAAGATCTCATTTACGAGCCACCGCAGCTGACGACTTTCGAAAAGCAATTGCAGGCCATGGCCTATCAACAGGTGGTAGATTTCTTAGATGAGCTTGTCCTTCCTATGAATGAAGAGAGCATACATCTTGATCAAGTGTATGCTTTATTGAAAAAGCAGATGGCACATGACTTGTCTTTTTTCACTGCTGATGTTGATTTAAATGTACCTCAGGAGCTTGCCACTTATTTTCAGATGCGCTTTAAGAGTCTGAATAAGCTGTAGACCTTCTATGGTAGTCGCGGCTATATTTAGTCATGAAGATAGCTGATAGCAAGCATAAGAGACTTCCTATAAGCATGACGCCTGTGGCATGGATGCTATATATCAAAATGCTGCCGAGCGCTGGCACCAGACAGCCTCGCAAGCCGACAGTTAAGATGTTCACATTGCTATAAGCTGAGCTATCTTCATCTTTAGCAAAAATGGGACCAGAGAGGTTCCAACTCATTTCGCTTCCCCCTTGCATCACACCATATAAAATATAGCCCACATATAGCCACGCTAAGTTGAACTGGGCAGCGATCAAGCAAAAAGGGAAAACAAATGCTAAAATGGTCACCCAACTATTGAATTTGTAGAGGTCGATTTTAGACAGTAAACGGGCCCAGGTGGGGGAGGCCGAAGCGAAGCCTATCCCTTTACATAAGGTCAAAGCCACGGCTAATTCCGTATAGGTTAAATGCAATCCATCCATAAAGAAAACAGGCAGTGCTGGCTGCATGATAATCAAGCCTGATCCCCCCAGCATAAACCCTAGTTGATAGCGCATGAAGTCAGGACGTTGCTTGCTTAATTCCCACGCACTTTTCCAAGGTTTTGTGAGCTGCTGCTGCCACGATAGTTTGGGAGAGGTATTGGCTTGGGCTTCATCTCCGGGATTTAAGGCGATGGGGATGCGAAACTTGAAGAAAATGGCTGAGATGGAGAGGCATGCTGTGGCGGGGAAAATCCAGCGCCAAGATTGTTCGTAAGAATCTAGGAGGTTTCCCAGCGCAAATGGGATGAGGGCGGCGCCCACATATCCAAAGGCAGAGCCATAGGCAAAGAGGCGTTCACGCGATAGATTGGGGACGTTGAGTTTTAGTACTTCCATCCAAGCGGGCATCGTGCCGCGCCAGAGCATCACACAGAAGCCAAATGACACGATGAAATACCAGGGATTATCGACAAAAGGGAAGAAAAAAAAGGGCAGATGGCTGAGCACGCGCGCCCAAATGAGGTTGGATAACAGACGATCTTTGCGATTTTCGATCAGCGTGCCCCAATAGAGAGCGATTAGCGAAACGGCAGGCTTTAGTATGATGATGGCTGTGATTTGCAGCGGGGTGGCATGCAAATCTTTATAGAGAATGTAAGGCAGCATGTTGAAAATTGCCCAGAACGGAGTGTTGAGTACACTTGTCCACATGAAAGCCGCGCGTGTTTTTTTCCAAGAGTTATTGGATACCGACAAATTTATTCCCTATGCTTCTACGTAACGAACGTGATTCAAAATAAGCCAAATTTAGTTTCTAGGATGATACTATATTGGCATAAATCATTAAACCTAGAAACGACAAGAGTATTTAGTGACCACGGAACAATGCCGTAAAGAAATCGGGAAATTGATGAAACACGCGATTCAATGTACGGGTCAAGAAAGTTTCTCCTCGGATGTTGGCAAAAAGAATGTCGCTGTCTCCGCCTGGTCCAAGCATTCTGGGTATATAATGGAATCGCAGCGTATCATACAGGGATTGTGCGGTGGTTGGATTAAATGCATGACCTACGGGGTTGGGATTTTGGGCAATGAGTTGATTGTTCGAAGCCACAGTGGCCACAGTGCGCAGAATAAAGATTTGAAAGCGTCCATTAAGATTTTGCACTTCTGAGAATGCATCGCGGTTTAATACCGAATCGGGATGAGCTTTGGCGTAACGCCACAGGCCATACCCAATGCCTAGTTTGGCGGCTTTGCTGATTTTCTTATGTAGAAAGCCGGCGTCAGCTCCGGGAAACAATATCCATTTAGCAGAATCGATGATGGGGCTGCCGACAAAACGGACAACGGTCCACGTGCCTTTGGCGGTGGCTTTGATGGTTGTTATGCCTCCATTGGCGATGGCGGTTGCGACCGGTTTGCTTATTTCTAAGGCTCTGCCTAGATTGTGTATGGCGGATCCAAAAACTTGTTGAGTTTTATCGTACACTGCTTTCAGTTCAGCAAAGGAGGGGATGGCTGTGTTGGGTGTTGTCGTGTTGTGGTGATTGCTTGGTAAGGATTTTAGAAACTCTTCGTAGCGCAGAGGTTGGGGGATAGAGGGAAGGTTGTATTGTATGCGTGGGGCATCTTCTAACGTACACAGCGGGTAAGCCGCTATATCTGCTCGCAAAGTTGCATTGCTGGATGGTGCCATAGCTAGGATGTTGGCAGGCTGGTGATTGTCAATTTTTTCTGCTACGGAGCGCATGGGAGGGGCAAGTAGCGCTATGGGAGCTGGCGAGGGAAGTTCGACTGGGGATATCTTTTTTGGGGCAGAGGCTATCGGGCATGTAGGAAAGGCATCTGTGAGATTTACAACCAGACGCTGGTATGAAGTCAGGGCATGCACTTTTAAGGCTGGAGGTTTAACAGTGGGCAACGAAAGAGGGGCAATCGGTTGGGTTGGCAACGTATGTGATGTGCTATTATTAGTAACGGTTGTTACAGGGATGCGCTGTGTGCCTTTGAGCATAGAGGCCAATAGGCCAACCGGTGGGGCTACGATAGCTGTGAGGATAAGTCCTGCCACACCCATTTTTTTCCAGGTGGGGATGGGTGTATCATGCCATTTTTTAACTAAAGGGTGTGCTTTAAGCGCAGCCACTTGCGTGTTGAGATGTTTGTTGATCCGCGTCATGCATGAGGGCGACTCTTCAGCAACGGTTGCCGTTGATTGTGTGTAGAAGTAATTTGTTATTTGCATTAAAAGCAATTGTTAAAATTATAAAAAATAATTATAACACAAACTAAATTTGTATTTCAATTGTTTTGTTTATTTACTTAATTGCGCAAATGAGTCTTTTTTAAGATTGTAAATAAAAAAGGACCTAAACGACCTAAAGGACCAAAAGGACAGAATGATACTGTCTTTTTGGTCCTTTAGGTCGTTTAGGTCCTTTTGTCCTTTTGTCTCTTTCTTTGTCTAACTTACAGGCGGAAAGAGCTTACATTCTGTGCCAGTGTAGTGATATTCATCACAGGCGCTTTGGGCGCAGGGCATTTTAGGTTGTTAAAGGCGAGAAGGGAAGTTGCGTTTTGTGTCGGAAATTGGAATCTCGCGCAAAAAGGCAATGTCGTGGTGGTGCTATTGGCTTGGAAAAGAGAGGTAGCGTTCGATTGGAGGTGCATCGTTGGATGCGCTGAGGATGTCATCCCATAATGGCGGGAGATAGCGAAGATAGCTAGCGGCACGGCGGCGGCAGCCACGATGAGTCCAGCTACTAAGAGGTGGTCTTTCCATGACGTCTTTAGGCTTTCTTTGGTTGTGTATGCTTCAGGTGCTGTAATGGGTGAATAGTGCCTGGTGTAGTATACTACAGGGGAAGCCGTTGGGCTGTCTGGGGACAAAAAATCGCCACTTGCAAAACTTAGGTTTTGAGGGCTTGAAATGCGGGAAGTTTCCATGTGAGCTCCTAAATGGAATTAAATTAAGCATCATTTATAAATTAAATTCCGATTATAATCAATACAAAATTCTAGTGTTTTTATTCTAATATGCAGTGGTACTCATGGTCTTTGCGACCTGTTGTACTGTCGACAACCATGCGTTTGGGAGGAATTGCGGCACAGATAGGCTGGGCATAAGGACAGCGTGTGCGGAAGGGGCAGCCTGAAGGTGGATTGATGGCAGAGGGGATCTCCCCTTTGAGAAAGATCCGTTTTTTTTGTTCCATCGGGTGGTTTTTAGGAATGGCGGAAAGCAAAGCTTGAGTATAGGGGTGACGAGGATTGCGAAATAACTCTTCCACCGAAGCCGTTTCCATGACTTTGCCAAGATAGAGGACCAAGACTCTATCGCAGAGGTATTTGATCAAGGAAAGATCGTGGGAGATAAACAGATAGCTCAAGGAAAGCGTTTCTTTAAGCTCTTGCAGAAGATTGAGAATCTGGGCTTGCACAGACACATCTAAGGCAGATACCGCTTCATCGCATACGATTAAGCGCGGATTCAGCGAGATGGCCCTTCCAATGCAAATGCGCTGCTGTTGTCCCCCTGAAAATTGGTGAGGGTAGCGCCACATGACATCGGCTGGCATGCCGACCATAGCTAAGACTTCAGCCACGCGTTCCTTTTGGGCCGCGCGTGTTTTGACCACATCGTGATAAAGTAAACCTTCACCCAGACTATCGAGAATCATTTTTCTTGGGTTAAGGGAGGCAAAGGGGTCTTGGAAAATAATTTGGGCGTGTTTGCGGAATTGCTTGAGCGCCACAGGATCTAGAGAAAGGATATTGTTGCCTTGAAAGAGCACCTCCCCTCCCGTGGGTTGGACTAAACGCAAAACAGCGCGGCCGAGTGTACTTTTCCCAGAACCTGTTTCTCCCACCACTCCCAGGACTTCACCTTGAGTGAGATCTAAGTTAACCCCTTCGACCGCATGCACGTGGTTGACGACTTTGCGGATGATACCAGCATGGATGGGGAAATGCACTTTAAGATCGCGTACCTGCAAGAGTGAGGGATTCAATCGGGACTCCTTAATAGAAAAAATCAGCTTTTATCATGCAGCCAGCATTTGGCAGTGTGATGGTTTTTGGTTTCAATGGGAAACATTGGCACGGCTCCTTCTAGACAACGCGGCATGACATAAGGACAGCGTGGGTTGAACCGACAGCCTTGTGGGAAATTCTGGGGTGAGGGGACAGAGCCTTTGATTGTGTGCAAGCGTGTTTTAGCCTGTTGCATGGCGGGACGTGAAGCAAAGAGTTCTTGGGTATATGGATGCGCCATATGATCGAAGGTATCGAGGGCGCTGCCCCGTTCAACAGCTTGCGCAGCGTACATCACAATGACATCATCTGCCATTTCGGCGACGATGCCCATATCGTGGGTGATCAGCAAGACAGCCATCCCCCTGTTTTTTTGTAGGGCGCGAATGAGATCGAGGATTTGTGCTTGAATGGTGACATCTAAAGCTGTAGTAGGCTCATCGGCGATTAACACATCAGGTTCACACATGAGCGCCATGGCAATCATCACCCGTTGCCGCATCCCTCCAGAGAGTTGATGTGGATAGCTGAAAAAGCGCTCTTGGGGCGAGGGGATGCCCACTTCTGCTAAGGTGTTGATAGCGCGTTGCATGGCGTCATCCCCATACAATTGAAGGTGCATTTCGGCGACTTCCACCAGCTGTTCACCGATGGAATAGACCGGATTAAGAGCTGAAGTGGGGTCTTGAAAGATCATCGCGATACGGCCACCACGAATTTTACGCATCTCTTTTTCTGATAAGGTCAGCAGATTGCGGTTCTGGTAGATCACCTCGCCTGTCGACGGCAACGCGGGAGGGTGAGGTAAGATACGCATTAGTGAAAGCGCTGTGAGGGATTTGCCACAGCCTGATTCCCCCACTAAGGCCAATGTTTTGCCAGCGTGCAGTTCAAAGGATAAGTCATCGACAATAGCGATGACTTGTTGTTCCATGTGTAGGCGTGTGGTGAGGTTGTTGACTTTGAGAACCGGTTCAGGCATCAGGAGGATTTTCCCTTGAGAACTGTATACGTTATTTCTATACGATCCCTTAGTTTGCCTACAACGTGAATTTTCTGTGAAGCGCAAATTATACCAAAAGCGTTTCATTGCCAGATGGGTTCACTACTTTTTCCTTCTTTGTGGGTTGAGGCGGCTTGTCTAGTTTAGTGTCTTTGGTGGGCTGAGCAGGTTTCTCTAGTTTGGTGTCTTTGGTGATTTGTTTTTGGCTTTTGTTTTCTATTTTAGCATCTTTAGAGGGGTGTATTACTTTTTCTAAGTTAGCGTCTTTGGTGGTTTGTGTTGTTTTTTCTGGTTTAGTGTCTTTGGAAGGTTTTTTTTTGTTTTCTAAATGAACATTTTTTGAATGTTCCTGTTTTGTACTCTCTTGTGGGGGTGTGGTACTTGGTTTAGCGTGCCACATAGCTTCTCTCATAGAAGGTTCTTTTTCTTTGGTTGCGGATTTAAGTGCTGGTGATTCGACTTTAGGAGGTGTTGTTGTAGGTGTGACGGCTTTGGTTGTCATGGGCTTTTCTGTTGTTGGGAGGGCAGCATGAGATTGTATTGGGATAGGAGCAGCTGCTCCGCCTGTAGGCACAAAAGGTTTACCAAAGGTCTGTTGGTAGTCTGCTTGGAATTTTTTATAAATACGGTTGGGATCAACTCGATAATAAAAATTTCCCATTTGTTGCAATTTATCTGGAGCGAGCAATATATCCTGACTTAATGGCGTGGCGGTAATCGTAGGAGCTGGGGGTCTGGTTGTGTTATAAATAGTGGCATTAGCTTTTGTGGCAGCATTTAACTTAGATAGAGTTTGTTTGAGCTCTAGCATGGGTTTGGATGATGAATTGTGATTTAAGATATTCTGCTCCATTTCGCTTCTTACTTTACTTAAATCGCCTCCATATTTCTTCAGTAGTGATGGATATTCTGGACTTGCTTTTATGATCTTATCTAACTGATTGTTATAATCGTTTTGCAATTTTTGAACGGTTTTATCTTGATTGATAGCGTCTTGGGCGGTGCCATTAAATCTTCCTAGTACGGCACTATTTTGATTATGAAATTTCACATTTGCAGCTTGATCTGAGTTGTATTTTGCAACGTACTGTGCCTTAAGTTGCTGATCTTGTTGATAGCTTGTGCTATTCTCTTGTTCTGCCGCGAGAGCTTCGTCAATTTTCACTAGTTTGTTGAGATTATCTTTGTCGCGTAGTGCATTAATTTCATCTTGAGCTTTGATATAAATAGGGGTATTGGGCTGATAGCCCGCTTGGGTCTTTTGTAACTCTGTGATTTGATTTTCTATTTGAGGATTTCCAAGCTGATTGGGATCGAGGGCTTCGAGATGATTAGCTTGCCCAAACACAAAAGCGTTTGCAATGAATAATGTGATGATTAAGGCGCTAACTTTTCTTGCTTGCATAATAACCTCAACATATTTTTCAATAAAACTCACATGTTTACACTAAATTTGGCATAGGCTTTTATCCGATCGAGGTCTCGTGTCTAATCTCTTAAGTCATGCCGAATAATTTCCTTATTGAGCCCAAACATTCATTGCTAAAGGATTTGGGGCTTTCTCATTTTTTGTGGGTTGTTGCGGTTTTTCTAATTTAGTGTCTTTGATGGGCTGGACTGGTTTTTCTAGTTTAGTGTCATTGGTGGTTTGTGGTGGTTTTTCTAATTTAGTGTCTTTAGAGGTAGGTGTGGACTTTTCGGATTTAGCGTCTTTAGAGGGGTGCATTACTTTTTCTAAGTTAGCATCTTTGGTGGTTTGTATTGTTTTTTCTGGTTTAGTGTCTTTGGAAGGTTTTTTCTGCTTTTCTAAATTAATATTTTTTGAATGCTCCTGTTTTATGCGATCTTGTGGGGGTGTGGTACTTGGTTTAGTGTGCCACATAGCTTCTCTCATAGAAGGTTCTTTTTCTTTGATTGCGGATTTCAGCGCTGGCGATTCGACTTTAGGAGGTGTTGTTGTAGGTGTGATGGCTTTGGTTGTCATTGGTTTTTCTTTGGTTGGGAGAGAAGCGCGAGCTGGATTGGGGAGAGGAGCTGCCGTTCCTGTTGGCACAAAAGGTTTGCCAAATGTCTGTTGGTACTCAGCCCTGAATGTCTGATATATTCCATTGGGATCATGTTGGTAATAAAAGTCTCCTGTATTTTGTATTTGATCAAACTCCACAGAGACTTTATGGCCTCCTATCTCGGGGGATGAAGGAGCTGGTGGTGCTGGAGGAAGCGAGATGTCGTAAGCTGGGTGATGTTGCAATGCCTGTATTTGTTGGTCTACTGCTTGTTTTTTGGTCTCATCCATACCGCTTTGTGGACTAGAGTGAATCTCATGTTGGACTGCAGTAAGATTTTTTTGAGCCTTATTAATTGCTTCTAGTGTATTTGAACGCACCTGTTTCAAGTTATTGACTTGATTAAACACATTCATTGCTTTTTGTTTAGCAGCTGGGTCCTGTTCAAGGCGCAAAGAACTTTTTACCCCGTTAGCTGATAACATTTCCGTAAAGTTATCATGAAAGCTTTTTCTCACGTTAGCAGGCGCATCTTTCCACAATTGTACATTCTTGAGATAAAGGTTATAATCATGGTAGTCTTGTGTTGATTGTAATTGATTAATAGCATCTTCTAAAGCTGTTTTCCTGTTTATGGCATCATCGAATGCTTTTTGAGCATTGTTCAGTTTGTTTTGGTCACTAAGTCTGTCGTTTGCAATGCTTTGGGCCAAGGCAGCTGATTCTTTTTTTAATGACTCCATCTGAGTTTCTTGATTAATAGCATCTTGAGCAGTACCTGTGAATCTACCAATTACAGAAGCGTTTTGATCGTGATATTGCTTATATTCCCCATACTTTTGAACATATTGTAATTCGAGATCGGTGGCTAATTTTCGATTTTGTTCTACGCTAGCTGCATCTTGATTGCTCTTATCATTATTAATTTTGTTTATCTTATCTATAATAGCTTGACTTTGCAAAAAGTTAATGTCATCTGTGGCTTTAATATAATAAGGATCGTCTGTTTGGCGTCCCTGTTGGATCTTGCGGTCTTGGTCGATCTTCTGTTCTATTGTCTGGGGATTTCCAAGCTGATTGGGATCGACAGCCTCCAGATGGTTGGCTGGTCCAAACAGACAAACGTTTGCAATCAGAGCTGTTACGATAAAAGTAAGGACTTTTTTTACTAGCATAACCACCTCAATGCCTTTTCAATAAGGTTTACATGTTTATTATATATAAAGTAAATTTTATGTGTAAATTATTTTTAAAATAAATTTTAACTATAATTCTCTATTTGCTATAATATAGTTAGGGTAGTGTGTCTTTGTTAAAGTGTTGATAAAGATATTGCCTACCGGGTTAATTAAGGAGGGGCTATGAAACTAGTTGATCTCATTACGTTTGTGTTACTCATTATTGGTGGACTAAACTGGGGATTTATGGGGTTGGCAGACTTTAACCTTGTCACGGCAATATTTGGTGCTGCGACAATGTTAACAAAAGTAACGTATCTATTAATAGGTGCGTCAGCATTGTATCAGTTGTACCATCACTTCTGTGGGCATGGTGCAGGCTGCTGTAGCAAATAAAGTCTAATTACCATTAGGCCAGTAACGAAACGACAGCTGTTCATCATTACCCAGTAAAATGGGTGTGTGGTGAATGAGTTGTCGTTTTTTTTACTTTTTTCTTGCTTCCTAATCAGTTATACCATGTCGACGGCATAGGATTTTAGGACGTGATATGGTCTCTTTAGTCTCATTCATTCAGACAACCGCTTATGAGATTGCACCCACCCGCTTGCGTGTGCCTCCTATTTTGTGGTCGGCCTTTGCCACCTTAAATAAAATTCATGCTGTGTGGCGTTGGTTTCGCCGCTTCGAACTTTACCGCCGTCCAGACAATCTCGTGCAGTTGTTGGCGGGACATGTGGTCAATGTGGTCGTGGGTGAAGCGGTGCTTTTGCGCATCGCCGCGCAGTGTTTATTGGTAGCTACGCGCTTAATGGAATGTGTTCAGCAACAATCGGCGCTATGCCGGGCATGTAAGCATTGGATGTCGGCGGTTAAAGGACACTATCCCCATCCCGTCCACGTTGATTGGGACACGCGGTTTGAAACAGGCTATTTTGCACAGAAAGCACTAGCTGTGAGTTATCGCCTAGAACGGATTGCGCGCGGCACTTTCAGTGTGATAGCCGAAATGTTTAAGCTAAGCATGCATCTCATGGATGTGATCGATGCCTTTAGTTGGAGCCCATCCACCAAATATGAGGGGATCAATGAAGGCTTCGTCAATATTACCAAATGGTTAGCGGTCACAGTCGAACATAAAGAAGAGCTGTTGATGGGGATCACGAAGCATCGAGAGCTGATTGAGCGTTTACTGTGCGGTTCGATCATCAGCTATGACCAGTTACATGCAGGTGTAAGCAAAGCCTTGGAAAAGACAGAAGTAGTGTATCATGGGGTTAAAACAGCCACGACCTTTGGTGGAGGCATTTTAATGGACACCCTCAGCAATGTGTGTGTGATCGTGGGTTGTGCACAATGGCGCCCTGTAGCATGGGCTTCACGCAGGTTGGCTAAACAGGATTGTATACGTTTATAAAACGGTCATGTCCATAGGCTAATAATTTTTCATCACAGGTCACTAAAACGGCATTTTCTTCATGCGCACTCGCGAGCAGAATTCGATCTGCCGGATCCCCATGGGGTTGACCTGGTAAACGGGAACTTTGGATGGCTATGCGGGGAGAAAGCGGAACTAATGTCATGCCCGGCAAACTTAGCATCTGATCGATCCAATCAAAACAATCCATGCCTAAGGCGATCCTCCCTTTTTCTTCTAACATCCCAATTTCCCAAATAGAGATTGCCGAAATTAAAATACCATCCCGATCTTGACTCTGGTTGACAGCTTTGCGGAAAGGTTGCGATAAGACCGTGTTTCCTTGCATTAACCAGATTAAAACATGTGTATCTAATAAGAGTTTATGTCGTTTTAAGTCTTTAAGTAGCGGCATCCCACGCCTCTGCTAGCGGTGCGATGATATCTCCCTTGATTTCAATAGTGCCGGCCATTTTTCCAAATAATGTCCGATCAGTTTTTTCAATGGGACATAACTTCACAATAGGCACATGATGTTTGGTGATCACAATCTCTTGGCCTGATGTTTTTACCACATCCATAATTTTAAGGCACTCGGCTTTAAATTTGCCTGCCTGCATAAACCTATCCATAAACAAACCCTCCTATAGTCATAATACCATAGTCATAATAATTTGGCATCAAATTTTTCCGGTGTCATGAGCTTCCGTTCGAAAAGCGCTGTTGCTCGGTCCTTTAGGTCGTTTTGGTCCTTTAGGTCCCTTTTCTAGATGGCTTCATTCGGCGCTTAACGCACACGGGCACGAAATCTAGGTGATGTAAGAGATTAATGCAGGAACGAAATGGACAAGGACCCATGTCCATGCAGTCCATATCGTCCATGCATGTCCATGTAGTCCATTGTCCATTAGCCTAAGCAGAGAGCTTAAGCTTTGATTTTGATGTCCACACCAGCAGGCAGAGTCAACGTTTTGAGGGCGTCGATGGTTTTGCCTGTGGGGTTGAGGATATCTACTAACCGTTTGTGCGTGCGAATTTCAAACTGTTCGCGCGATTTGCGGTCGATGTTGGGCGAACGCAATACGGTGTAGATTTCACGGCGTGTCGGCATAGGAATGGGGCCGGCAACGCCAGCGCCTGTACGCTTGGCTGTTTCCACAATGTCGGCAGTAGAACGATCGAGAATACGTTGATCGTAGCCTTTGAGACGGATGCGGATTTTCTGCCGCGCCATCTTCGGCTGCTGCTTCTCCTGTTTGGGTTGCTTGTCTTGTTTTGCCATAACTAACCTTATGAACCTTACTTCTTAATGATTTCTTCTTGAATTTTCGTGGGCACGCGCTCAAAGTGGCTCGGCTCCATGACGTATGTGGCTCGTCCTGAGGTCAAAGAACGCAGTTGTGTCGAGTAACCGAACATCTCACTTAATGGCACCTCAGCATGGATGATGAGAGCACCTTTGTGTGATTCCTGACCAATGATTTGACCGCGACGACGGTTTAAGTCGCCGATGACGTCGCCCATTGCAGCCTCTGGCGTCGTGACGTCGACTTTCATGATTGGTTCTAGGATGATCGGCTTGGCTTTACGTGCCGCTTCTTTCAGCGCCATCGATCCGCAGATCTTAAAGGCCATTTCGCTCGAGTCAACATCGTGGTAAGAACCGAAGACGATGTCGATGGAAATATCGACCAGGCTGTAACCGGCGAGTACGCCTGTTGCAATGCCTTCTTCAATCCCTTTGATCGTAGGCGTGATGAATTCTCTTGGAATGACACCACCAACGATTTTGTTGTTGATTTCGATACCCTTGCCTTTTTCGTTCGGACGGATATCCAATTCGACGTGAGCATACTGACCCCGACCACCCGACTGTTTGACGAATTTGGTCTGGCTGCTGCTTGGCATTGTGATCGTTTCTTTGTAGGAAACTTGGGGCTTACCTACATTGGCTTCGACACTGAATTCACGCTTCATACGGTCGTGGAGGATCTCCAAGTGGAGCTCACCCATCCCAGCAATGATGGTTTGTCCAGTCTCTTCGTTGGTACTGACGCGGAAGGTTGGATCTTCTTCTGACAGTGCCGATAGAGCCATGGAAAGCTTTTCACGGTCGCCTTTGGATTTTGGCTCGATAGCCATGGAGATCACAGGTTCTGGGAACTCCATTTTTTCCAAGATGAGCGGTTTTTCCGGTGTGCACAGCGTGTCGCCGGTGCTGGCTTTTTTTAAGCCAATACAAGCTGCGATATCGCCAGCATGGAATTCGTCGCGCTCTTCACGTTTGTTAGCGTGCATTTCAAGCAGACGGGAGATTCTTTCTTTGGAATCTTTTGTGCTGTTGATGAGGTTCATCCCTTTTGTCAAGGTGCCGCTATAGATACGGATAAAGGTCAGACGGCCCACGTATGGGTCTGTCATGATTTTAAACGCTAGCGCGGCGAATGGAGCATCATCTTCGGGCTTAAGCAGGATCTCTTCACCTGTGTTAAGATCATGTGCTTTGATCTCACCACGGTCGACTGGAGATGGCATCCAATTAACAACGGCATCGAGCAATTGCTGTACGCCTTTGTTTTTGAATGACGAACCACACAGCACCGGATTGAATTTGTTGCCGCAGACACCCTTACGGATGACGGCATGAATTTCTTCTGGTGTCAAGGCGTCTGGGTTCTCAAGCACTTTAGTCATGAAGACTTCATTCGTTTCGTCCACAGTAGCTAGCTCTTCGAGCAGCTCGGCACGCATCTCTTTACATTTTTCCAAGAGATCTGCTGGGATGTCTGTTTCTTCCCAATCGGCACCAAGTGTTTCGTCGTGGAAGAAAAGGGCTCTCATTGTGATGAGGTCTACCATGCCTTTGAAATCCGATTCTGCACCGATAGGGCAGTGGACGGCAATTGCATTAGCATGCAGCTTTTCACGCATCGTCTTAATAGCGTCGAAGAAGTCGGCGCCAATACGGTCCATTTTGTTGACGAAGCAGATACGTGGCACACCGTATTTATCGGCTTGGCGCCATACGGTTTCGGATTGTGGTTCTACACCAGACACCGAGCAGAACACAGCGACAGAACCATCGAGAACGCGTAGTGAGCGTTCCACTTCAATGGTGAAGTCTACGTGGCCAGGTGTGTCAATGATGTTGATTTTAGAGCCTTTCCAGAACACTGTGGTGGCAGCAGACGTGATCGTGATGCCTCGTTCTTGCTCTTGTTCCATCCAGTCCATGGTGGCAGCGCCTTCATGCACTTCACCCATGCGGTGAACGCGGCCAGTATAGTAAAGGATACGCTCTGTAGTAGTGGTTTTACCAGCATCGATGTGTGCCATGATGCCGATATTGCGCACATTTTGGAGCTTTTCATTTTGTGGTCTTGCCATAATACGTTACCCTCCTGTTACCACTTGTAGTGAGCGAAAGCTTTGTTAGCTTCTGCCATACGGTGGGTGTCGTCTTTTTTCTTGATAGTCGTGCCTTGGTTGTTAAAGCAATCGACTAATTCGCTGGCAAGGCCGTCTTCCATGGAACGACCGGCTTTTGAGCGTGAGTGTGCGATAATCCAGCGCATAGCCATAGACATCCGACGATTTGGTGGGATCTCAATAGGTACTTGGTAGGTAGCACCCCCAATACGGCGTGATTTCACTTCGAGAGCAGGCTGTGCATTTTGCAGCGCTTGTTCGAAGGCTTCTAATGGATTTTCTATTTTCACTTTTTTGGCAAATTTCTCTAAAGCGTTGTAAATAATACGACGCGAAGTGGATTTTTTGCCGCCAATCATGACTTTATTAATAAATTTTGCCAATACAGTGCTTTGATAAAGAGGATCGGGGTCGATTTCTCTTTTAACTGCACGACGTCTTCTTGACATGGTTTCCTCGTAATGTTTGCATTGTTCTTCAAGACAGGCTCTAATCCCTGTCGAAGGAAGTGATCTTTCGATTCACCCGGCTTCGCATCGCGAAACCTGTGCGTGATTCACGTTTTTATTTTAAGCAAAACGCAAATCGCGGACCAGGATACTCACTGGAGCATCCTAGCGTTACTTAGGCCGTTTGGCCCCGTACTTAGATCTTCCTTGTTTACGGTCTTTTACCGCCGCACAGTCTAAAGTTCCACGCACGATGTGGTAACGTACGCCAGGTAAGTCCTTGACGCGTCCGCCACGCACTAGCACGATGCTGTGTTCTTGGAGGTTGTGTCCTTCACCACCGATATAGGCGATGACTTCTTGCCCTGTAGATAGACGAACCCAAGCTACTTTACGCAGAGCTGAGTTAGGCTTCTTAGGCGTCTTTGTTTTCACCTGCAAGCATACTCCACGTCGTTGTGGGCATTTTTGCAAGGCTGGCGACTTACTACGTTTCTTCTTAGGGGAACGTGGCTGTCGAACAAGCTGGTTAATAGTCGGCATGTTTGCCTTCTCCTTGAAAATAGTCTTTAAAAGCTTTTTTTCGTGTTTTTCCACACAGATGACTGGTCTGCATAGAAGATACCTGGCGAGTATAAAAGATTCTAACAAAAGCCGCAACACAAAAAAGGCTAAAGGCTAAAGGCGAAAGGCGAAAAGCAAAGGCTAAAAGCTAAAGGCTAAAGGCGAAAAAATAAAGGCGAAAGGCGAAAGGCGAAAGGCTAAAAAAGGGAAAGGGTGAAAATGTATCCTTGTATCTTTTATTTTTATCCTTTATATTTTCGCTTTTAGCCTTTAGCCTTTCGCTTTTAGCCTTTATTTTATGAAGCTTAACACCAGTAATCTAGGTAAGTTTGAGGAATTCAAACATCTTTTTGCCAAACACGGCCGCTCGTTAGAAGCGACACATGTGGATCTGGCAGAAATTGAGGCCGATCCCATTTCTGTGGTGGTGCACAAAGCCAGCCAGATGGAGGATCGCATATTAGTGGATGACACTTCACTTGAAGTGGCAGGCGCGGCTTTAGGGATAAACGTTCGTTGGCTCTTAGAACATTTGCCAGAGCTGGCTGGAAGGAAAGCTTCGTGGCGCGTTTTATTAGCATATCGTGAAAGAGATCAAGTCTTTGTTTATCAGGGAATAGTGATAGGGACGATTGTTGAACCCAAGGGCAAGGGAGGCTTCGGTTTCGATCCAGTATTCTTACCAGATGGAGCTACACAAACTTTGGCTGAAGCAAAGCTGGATTGTTACAATGCTAGAGCTTTGGCTGTGGATGCTTTATTAAAAGAGAAAGCACTGACCATCCAACCTGTCATACAACACTGGCAAGGTCCTTGGCAACAAAGCTAAATATTTTAAGTCTTTTTTATGCTTTTGCTTTTATGTCTTAGCTCTTATACTTGTAACTATTATGAAAAAAATAGCCATTCTAGGTAGTACAGGTTCCATTGGTGAAAGCACACTCAAAGTGGTGCGTCATCTTAAAGAGCGCTTTCGCGTGACGGCCATCGCTGCCAAATCAAATATCGATGCGCTTGAAGCGCAAGCACGCGAGTTTCACCCCGAATTGATCGCCGTCTATGACGAGCAGCAAGCCCAGATTTTGCGTAAGCGCTTGCCACATATTCCGATAGAATCCGGTCTGGCCGGACTGAACGCAGTAGCCACGCATAGCTCGGCAAGCTTTGTGGTGTCGGCAATGAGTGGTACGATAGGTCTTGCACCAACCGTGGCCGCTATCCAAGCAGGAAAAAATATTGGTCTAGCCAACAAAGAAGTGTTGGTGGCGGGCGGGGCATTGGTGATGGAGCTTGCGAAAAAGCATGGCGTGCATCTCTTACCAATTGATAGTGAGCATAGTGCACTCTTTCAGTGTTTAGAAGGGCAGCCCCACAATGCCGTGCAGCGTTTGATCCTCACTGCATCAGGGGGGCCGTTTCGCAATTTCACTCCCGAGCAATTGCAGCAAGTGACACCAGAACAGGCATTGCGACATCCTACGTGGAATATGGGAGCCAAGGTGACCATTGATAGCTCGACGTTGATGAATAAGGGATTGGAAGTCATCGAAGCCCATTGGTTATTTGGGGTGCCTATCGACAAGATTTCTGTGGTGGTGCATCCGCAAAGCATTATTCATAGTATGGTTGAATTTGTGGATAATTCTCTCCTTGCTCAGCTAGGAGAGACTCTGATGATTGTGCCTATTCAATATGCATTGACGTATCCGGAAAGGTTGCCAGGAACGTTAAAGCCCTTTGACTTTATCAAATACAATACTTTGCAGTTTCTTGTGCCAGATACGGATCGATTTCGTTGTTTGAACTTGGCTTTTGAGGCGGTTAAAATTGGCGGTACATTGCCTTGTTATATGAATGCTGCCAATGAGGTGTTAGTCCATCGTTTCTTAGAAAAAAAGATCTCATGGCCAGAGATTGCTTCAAAACTTGAAACGCTGATGGAAAAACATCAAGTCACTCCCATTCGCTCGTTGGATGATGTCTTAGCTGCCGATGTGCAAGCGCGCCAAGAAACGGGCATGAACTCATAAATTGCCAACACTTATCTCTTTATTATATATGCATCATGCTGTATTCTATATTTTTTTTATTATCTACTATTAGCAAAGGTAATTAGGAATTATGTTTATCAGCCTGCTCTATGTTTTGCTCGCCATTTTGGGCCTCAGCGTCTTAATTTTTATCCATGAACTCGGTCATTACTACATGGCGCGACGTGTTGGTATGCGTGTCGAGACTTTTGCGATTGGTTTTGGAAAGCCTGTTTACCAATGGGAACGTGATGGGGTGAAATGGCAAATTGGATGGCTGCTTTTTGGTGGCTATGTAAAAATTGCCGGTCAAGATAGTGATGATGGACGTGATCCCTATGAAATTCCCGATGGTTTCTTTGGCAAAAAGCCCATCGATCGCATTAAAGTGGCTTTTGCAGGACCTTTCGTCAACATAGTTTTTGCCCTACTTGTTTTTGTTATCCTCTGGGCAATAGGCGGACGCGAGAAGAACTTTGCTGAATTCACACATAAAATCGGCTGGGTTGATCCACAATCAGAACTCTACGTGCATGGTATCCGCCCTGGTGATGAAATCACAGCTTATAATCATCAACCCTACCAGAGCTCTAAAGATAATTTGTATGCTCCAATGACCAGTTCTGGTTCTGTTGCTGTGCAAGGGAATAAAGTCGATTATACCACAGGTGAGAAAACTCCATTCGAATATACAGTAAAGACCTATTCACATCCAAATGTGTATGATAAAGGAATTTTAACGACCGGCATCATTAATTCAGCCAGCTATATCATGTATGATAAGGTTGGATCGCAAGAAAATCCATTGCCTGAAGGCTCACCCTTGCAACACAGTGGTATTCAATATGGAGATCGCATTGTGTGGGTGGATGGAGATCTCGTGTTTTCAGGACAACAGCTTAGCCATATTTTGAATGATGGTAGGGTGTTATTGACTGTAGAACGCGACGGCAAAAGCATCCAGGTACGCATCCCTCGTGTACCGGTCCAAGAGTTAAAAATGGATCCTGCTTTCAAAGAAGAATTGACAGATTGGCAATATGAGTCAGGTTTGAACGCCAATAAGCTGGCAAAACTCTATGTGTTGCCTTATCATCTTACTAATGATGGTGAGGTGATAAGTCCTATTACCTTCATCGACAAAGAAAATGAGTTGGAAGCATTTCCTGAGCATTTGTACGCTTCCAATGAGAAGGCTTTGCTGCCTAAAGATAAAATCATCGCCATCGATGGCGTGCCTGTAAAAACAGCATATGCCTTGCTGACACAGCTGCAACAACATAACGTAAATATCATCGTAGAACGTACGCCAATAATGGCTAGCGTAAAATCTTGGGATGATGCTGATAAGGAATTCGATCAACAAATTGATTGGAAAGCCATCAATAACATTGCTAGTAGCATTGGCACAAGCCATTTAATCAAGAGCGATGGCCCCTACGTTTTGCTTAATATCATACAGCCTAAAATGCGTACTGAATTCAAGCTTTCTCCCGAAAAGCAAGCGTGGTTAACAGCTGAATTGCAAGAGCAAAAGAAAGAAGTGGAAAATATCGAAGATTCAGAAAAACGTGCGCACGCTCTTGCTATACTAAAAAACCAAGAAACCCAGCTATTACTAGGGTTGCCACAGGTACAAGACCGCAAGGTCCACTATAATCCATCGCCGTTAATCCAGTTTGAAGGGGTCTTTACTGAAATTTGGCGCACCTTGAAAGCCTTAGTTACTGGCTCGCTTAATCCGAAATGGGTGAGCGGACCGATAGGCATCATTCAAGTTGTTCATGATAACTCGATGATTAGCCTTAAAGAGTCTTTGTTTTGGTTAGGAGCTATCAGCCTGAACTTAGGTCTGTTAAATCTACTGCCTATCCCTGTGCTTGATGGTGGGACGATTGTGCTTTCTTTCATAGAGTTGATCACAAGACGCCGCCTCCATCCAAAAACCCTTGAGAAAGTTATTTTGCCGTTTGCTGTGTTGCTAATAGCATTTTTTGTCTTCCTTACCTATCAAGATGTAAGCCGCCTCGTCAGCCGGTTTCTCCCTTGGTAAATTGACCTGGACGAACTGAGACGATTGCAGAGTAAAAAAATACTGTGCTATACCCCTTTCAGGGGTAGAGCTCATTCGAGACGATTGCAAAAGCGCCAAAAAGCGATAAACGAGACTTTTGCAATTGTCTCAGTTCGTCCATGTCCAATTGCTTTTTCATTCCTTGCATCCCAATCTTGAATCCGCTCTTTGCTTTTATCGCCAGGCATTGTATTTTCTTGTTTATGGAGAAAAATCTTTGGGAAAATCTTAAGGGTGTCTTTCGTCGATATCGCTGGCGCTTTGCCAAAGCCATGATATTGGTGTTGCTTGCTAACATCTTGATGGTGCTTAATCCCCTGGTCTTTCGCCAAGCCGTGGCAGCCATGGATAAAAATGCAGGACAGGTCAGCGGCATACTAGGTGGTGCATTACGCTTGCTTTTAGGAGACTACTTAGGATCCCTTTGGGCATGGGCGTTGCTGCTGCTTTGCATAGGAGCATGCGCGGCTTCATTCAAATATTGCATGCGCATCGCATTTATTAAGATCAGTCGCGATATTGAACGCGATGTGCGATCCAAACTGTTTGTGCGCATGCAAGAGCAGTCGATGGCGTTTTACGATCGCCATGGTACCGGCGAATTGCTCAGTCGGCTGTCTAACGATATTTCCTCTTATCGCGACGTCATGGGCTTTGGTATCATGTATCCCGTGTTTTTTTCCACTTTGTTAATCCCGGGTCTGTTGGCGTTATTTTCAATTTCTCCTATCTTGACAGGAGCCGCATTAGTTCCTTTGTTTGCCATTCCTGTGATTAATTTCATGATCCAGCACGAAGTTTACAGCTTGTCGCATAAAGTTCAAAAGGGCTTGGCCGATTTAAGCAATATGACCCAAGAGCAATACTCAGGAATACGCATCATAAAAGGATATGCTGCAGAAAAGCCTCTAGACAGACTGTTTTGTAAATTGTCGCGTGTCTTGAAAGAGGTTAATATTAAACTGAACTGCTTCCAAGGTGTGCTCTATCCATTCTTTGGATTTTTGACACGAGTGATCACCATTGTGCTAGTCATCTTTGCCTCTCTTATTATTATTAAGGCATGGGAGACATTAAGTGCTGCAGACTTTGTGTCTTTTATGTGGTTGCAAGCCTATATTTTCTTCCCTATCTTGTTACTTGGATGGGTGATGCCTATTTATCAACGCGGTCAAGCGGCTTATGAAAGACTCGTCGAGGTCTATGCCGAACCCATCGAAGTGAAAAATATCAATGCAAATGGTCTGCACATTGCTCCTGGAGCTGATATCGAGTTTCGCAATCTCAGCTTTACTTACCCCACCGGGCAAAGAGAAATTTTAAAGAATTTCTCTTTGCATATTCAAGGAGGGACCTTTGTGGGCATCACCGGACCAGTTGGAGCCGGCAAAACCACCCTATTGCGGCTTCTCAATCGCGAATATGAAATTCCTCTAGGAAAGTTGCTGATAGGTGGACACGATATCCATGACTATCAACTGGAAGCCTTATGGAATGAAATGGTAACAGTAGAACAAGCACCCTTTTTGTTTTCACGCACCATCGCAGAAAATGTGCGCTTTGGCAACGCTGATGCTTTACAAAAAGATGTTGAGATTGTTTCTCAATATGCCGATCTACATGAAACCGTTCTTGGATTTCCCCAGCAATATGAGACGATCATAGGAGAAAGAGGAGTGACTTTGTCAGGAGGGCAAAAACAGCGTCTAGCATTAGCACGCGCGTTATTAGTCGACCGTTCTATTTTATTATTAGATGACGTCTTTGCTGCTTTAGATTCTGAAACAGAAATGCGCATATTTAAAACCATTCAATCGAAGCTGAAGCAAAAAACAGTCATACTCATCACGCATAAGGTGTCTGTGCTGGAAGCTTTGGACCGCGTGATTTACATGCAAAATGGCGAAATTCTTGAAGATGGCTCTCCTAAGGATCTAAGAGGGCAAAGAGGATATTATGCTGCACTAGTAGAACTGCAAAAGCCACATCTAGGTAATGGATGAGCCCATGAGAGACCACCGCCAGTATAATCAAGAATATGTAAAAGAAAGGATAGATGCCAAAATGCTCGAAAGAGAGCTCATCTGGCGCCTCCTAGCTTATTTACGCCCTTACACCCCATGGTTATGTGTAGCCTTGTTGCTTTTGTTGATCTCTAGAGTCATTGAAGCCACAGTGCCTGCCTTTATCGGACATATCAGCCAAAGAGTGTTGAATAGCTTTGATTTAGACGCTGCTCAAAAAAGTCTAATGTTGCACACAGTGCTGCATGAATGTTTTCTGATCTTAGGATTATTCTTCCTGAGTTACATCTTTGAGACTGTCAATATAACATTGAAAAGTTGGATCGGACAAAAGAGTCTATATCAATTGCGTATGCAGGTCTATGAACATATCATCCACATGCCACTAGCCTATTATGATCAAAATAGCATTGGTAGGCTGATGACGCGTACGATTCATGATATCGACCAAATCAATTTGATGTTTGCTGAAAGCGTCATCCCTATCGTAGGGAGTTTGATGCTGTATATTAGCATGTTCATTTGTATCTTAATAATCGATTGGAAAATAGCCCTTTTGGTGTTGATGATATTGCCTTTGGTGTGGGCTTTTACTTCCCATTTTCGATCCGTACAACGCCGTTGTTATGACCGTGTGCGCACAGTAGTGTCTGCGATGAACACCTTTGTGCAAGAGCATTTGATGGGAGTTACGACGATTCGAAATTTTGGACTACAAGCACAAGCAAAGCAGGATTTTGAATTGATTAATGAAGACCATTGTAATGCCTATTCGGAAAGTGTCTTCAACTTTGGTTTTTTCATTGCAGGTATAGATTTTCTACAAAGTCTTGCATTGATTTGTGCCTTTGTCATTATTGTGCTCACCTCATCCACTCACGAGGGGTTTCAGGCTGGTACATTCATTACATTTAGCTTGTATGTAGTGATGTTTTTTCGTCCATTGGCTGATCTGGCAGAACGATACAATATGCTGCAATCTGCTGTAGCAGCAGCATCACGCATTTTCGATGTCTTAGATACCCCATCAGAACTAGCTAAAGATCATGGGACAAGCCGATTAGGTGCTATCGAATCGATTTCATTTGAAAATGTATGGTTTGCCTATGATAAGGAAAATTGGATTCTGAAAGGAGTATCCTTCACGCAAAAACAGGGGGAATCCCTTGCTATTGTGGGAATGACGGGTGAGGGGAAATCGACGATCATGAGTCTATTATTGCGTTTTTATGAGATCCAAAAAGGAACAATAAAAATCAATGGCGCTGACATACGCAACTACACGCTAGAATCACTAAGAAAGCAATTTAGCATTGTCTTGCAAGATCCGGTGATCTTTTCGGGCACTATTGCTGAAAATATTGCCATTTTTGATTCCACCATCAATAGCACCTCTATTGGCGCTGTTGTGAAATATTTGGGAATGGAGGTCAACATCGACCGCTTTTCCAATGGCTTACGACATATGCTTACAGAACAAGGTAAAGGGTTGTCTGCAGGTGAACGACAGCTCATTTCGCTAGCGCGGGCTGTAGTGCATCAACGTTCTGTACTCATCCTAGATGAAGCGACGGCAAACATTGATACAACCACCGAGCAAGTGATTCAAGAGGCTTTAAAGAAAATCTTGGAAAGTGCTACAGCTATGGTGATTGCACACCGCCTCTCAACGATCAAAGATGTTTCGCGCATATTGGTTTTAGAAGGAGGGTGTATTGTTGAAGAGGGCTCGCATGACGCTTTGCTTGCCCGTAAGGGTGTGTATGAAAAGCTACAGCGCCTGCAATTCGCCCAGACATAAGATGTTCCACCACTGAGTCAGAGAGAACAGTGAGGGGAATGAGAAAAGTGCGGTTCATCACAAATTAGAGTAGCACAATATTTGAACGCGAAGGTCGCGAAGGTCGCGAAGTAAGCGAAGATAACGCGAAGAAAGTTTTTATTTATTGAAGTACATGCTCAAGATAAATCCTCTGATATCATCTTTGACCATTCTCTCCTTGAAATTAATCAATAACCTTGCTGAAAATCTTGTTGATTTAAAATAAGAAAAAAATTGAGCTTCATGAATTTGTAAGAGCATATCCACAGAAGAAAAATCTTCGCGTTGCCTTCGCTTACTTCGCGACCTTCGCGTCGAAAAGTGCGCCACTCTAATTTGTGATGAGCCTCAATTTTCTCATACTTTCTCACTGATCTCAGTGGCTCAGTGGTTATTGAGGCTACCGATTGGGTTTTGCGTCGTCTTTTCCTCTGTTTGGTTCTTTAGTTCTTTCTTGGTTTTGCGGTCTATCTTGCGGCTTATGGGGTTCTGGAGGAGCCTTAATTACGGGCTCTGTATGCACAGCACGCGGAGTGTATTCATTTTTTTGGATAGTTGGGGCATGCAGATGGGTAGGTTTGGAGGGTAATTTTTGAGCTTGAGCCTCTTTTTGCTTTTTTAGCATTTCTGCTTTATGCTCATCAGGAACGGTGACAGGTTTCTTAGGTTGTTCTTTTAAAGCCATAGATTTACCCGAAGGTCTGAGAATCGTTTTAGGAGTGTTCTTGATCTCGACTTTATTTTGAATAGCGATGAGGGCTCTGGGGTTACTCGGCAATACAGGGGCCATTTTTCCGTAGGGCTTGCCTTTGCTATTTACTTGGAAGATTTTTTCGGGAGCAACAACGCCATGGGGTGTGACGATATAAGGAGGATGTGCTTTCTCCATCAACCCAAACACACGCGCCGAAGGAGGAGCGATCCTTGCACTATATTCTTCTGTCAGCCATTCTGGTTGTGGGTAGTGAGGATGAGAATACCACCACCATAAGCCCCAATGATTGTGCCAAGGGTAGGACCACCATGTGTTCCATGTCCACCATGTAGGCGCAAGCCCTGTCCACATTTCTGGGTGGTAGTGGTAATGGTGACAACATAGATAAAGATAGTCTGGATAGTACACGATGAGCCGCTGGACAAAGACGAAAGGTTCAATGATGATTGTGGGCTCATACACGAATCCTGTGCGTCCAGGTGTAGGGATATAGACCACACTATACGGGCGTCCTCGCTGTTCTAGATTGTAATCCCAATATGCAGGAATGAAGATGTAACCATTAGGCTGCCAGGTATAATGTGCAGGTACTAAGACTAACTTGGAATCCATTTCTTCCCAGCTGCCAGGCACCCATGTATAATCCTTTTCGCTTGGAATATAATTCCAAAAGCCAGCGTTCCAAAAGTAATTGTCATTTGGTGGGGCAGAAACATTTTCATCCACAGGATCAGGCGGAGGCATATCAATATAGGCCAGTTGTTCAGCCGACTGCGGACTCCAAAAACCGCGCACCCAAGCCCAACCACCCTCTACTTGCAGCCAGCTGCCAGCCACCCATTGCATTCCGTTGGGTGGTAGCCGCCAAATCCCACTGTACCAAACGAAATCATTGCGCTCTATCGACCAGCCCCAATAGCCAGGGATCCATTGCATGCGTGTATCGGGTTGGGGCGGTATGCGTTCGTTAATGCGGGCGGGAGGTTTTTCGGGGATAGCATTCAGTGCTACTGCTCCCGTCACAGAGGTGGCATATGCTTCGTGGACAAGGCCTTCATTTACAGGTTCCACCGCTTCACGCGCATGTAATGCATTGATAGAGAGGAGGAGGGATAAAAAAAGACCCCATTGAATGCCAAAGATTGATGTCGACATAGCCATTCTGAACTCCCACGTTCGGTATAATAAAAAGGTTAACAAAAAAAGATTTACCATGCATAAGAAAATCACTTTGCCCATGCAATGTATCAAGAGAACAAGCAAACCTGTTAAGTTGAGATCTTTATGAATCGTTGGATGACCTTTTTGCATGAGCGTTTTCCGTTGGCCACGATGTTCATCGTAGTGGGTGGACTCTCCGTGTCTGGGATCTTTTTGCATAGCAAAACATTTGTGCCTCTGTCGTTTTTACTTTCTTTCATGGGCGTTTTTTTATTTTTGGCAGTGCTACGTCTTATGGACGAAGTAAAGGATTTTGAAAAAGATTGCATCGCCCATCATGAGCGCCCTCTGCCGCGAGGGTTAATCAAGAAAGAGGAAGCCATCGCCATGATGGAGACGATGTCGATCTGCTTGTTCGCTTATAGCATGATTTTATGGGTGTTTTTACAAGGAGTTGCGGCCTTAGCCTATGTGGTTTTGGTCATCTACTCACAGCTGATGTATAAAGAGTTCGGCATCGGGAAATGGCTAAAAGGGCGCCCAATTCTCTCTGCAATCTCACAACAGCTAGTGGTATTTCCACTGGCTTTCTTTCTTGTCAGTGTGACTCATCCGAGTTCAATTTTTACCGCTTCCACATGGTCGTTTGGGCTAATGTTATTTGGGGCTTTTGCCTGTTTTGACATCTGCCGCAAGTTAAATCCACAGGCTCATCCTGTATTGGCGACGTATATGCATTTTTATGGCTTCCGCAAAACATTCGAGCTAGCCTTAGTTATGTTGGCATTGTCAATCATGGGTGCCCTGACATTGGGTTATGAATCGCTGTTGATCCCATTTCAAGCGATTGTTTTGGTAAGTCTCTGTTTGTTATTTTTCCAATCCATGTGGTATAAAAATGCGGAAATTGCTGCTAGCATCTCACTTTTAGCCCATGTGTGGGCGGTAGCTATCTACCATTTTCTCTAATGGTTCATCACACAAAACGCGCCAAAAAAAATGAGCTCCAAAGGAGCGATGAAGTGTAAAGCCCACTGTGTAGCGCTGCAGGCGCAAACTGTGGGTAACGCAAAAAAAAATGATTGAGCTCCAACGGAGCGACCAGGTGTGCTAAGCATACGTCTAGATAGACTAAATTCTTGTATTATTTTTATAAATCAGGCACATCAAAACCTCCATTTCAACGATATATTAACACATAACACCTAAAAACCCCAGCAACAACATGAGTCATTGCTACGTCAACCAACTTATCCACATCATGTGGTCCACAGGCCATCAACAATATTCTATTCCACCTCCACTTAAAAACGATCTGCACGCTTATATCACGGCTCTTGTAAAATCTAAAAATGGCAAAGTTCTGGCCACTGGTGGCTCTTCAGATCACATTCATCTCCTCATGCTATTACCTCAAGATATTTCTCTTGCATCCCTAGTGGGTCATGTTAAGGCATATTCTTCCAAATGGATCAAATCGCGTGAATCCATTGTCTCCAATTTTTGCTGGCAAACTGGATACCTAGCCATAAGCACCCAAGAAGACAAAATGGACAATGTATGCGCTTACATCCGATCTGACAATGATCAACATCGATCAAAAAGTTATTCCGAAGAACTTTTAGGCTTACTTAAACAACAAAATATCGACTACAACGAAACTTATTTCCAACAAAATAGCTTTGCAAAAATCTATGTACATGCGATTTGGTCCACATATAATCGAAAACCTTATTTACATGATAACGTACGCCAGCATCTATATAGAAAAATGCAAGATGTCGTAACAAACGGTCGCGGTGTGGTGCATGCCATTGGAGGCATTGAAGATCACGTGCATCTGTTGCTGGAAATGCCCAAAGATAAAGCTTTATCTGACCTTGTTCGAGAAGTCAAAACTGCTTCAACTCATTGGCTAAAGGATGTTGATCTTACCACTTATCGAGATTTTTCCTGGCAGATTGGATATGGGGCATTTTCAGTAAGTCTAACTTATGTCGATTTTGTTAAACAGTACATTCTGAAGCAAAAAGAACATCATAGTAAAAGCTCATTTCAAGAGGAATGGACTGCTCTTGCTCTTAAGAGGGGGGTCTTATACCCATCCATGATCCATTAATATATGACGTCAGGGTAGGACACCTGGTCGCTCCGTTGGAGCTCAATCGTTTTTATTGCGCGTTACCCACAGTTTGCGCCTGTAGCGCTACACAGTGGGCTTTACACCTCATCGCTCCGTTGGAGCTAATTAGCTCGAAGTTTTTTTCTCAGTCTTAAATAGGGTGCCACTCACCCAGGAGCATATGGGGCAATCGGCGGCGATGTGGCCGCGCGCTTGGCAATATTCACGCGCAAAATAAATGATTTGCAGGTGAAGTCGATTCCATTCTTTTTTTGGAAATAGATGTTTAAGATCCTGCTCTGTCTGCTCAACATTTTTGGCTGCTGACAGCCCCCACCGCTTAGCACAGCGATGAATATGCGTATCCACAGGAAAAGCGGCTTGTTTAAAAGCTTGTGACATCACTACTGAAGCTGTTTTATGTCCGACCCCTGGAAGTTCTTCAAGTTCTTCGAAAGAAGCGGGCACTTTGCCTTGATGTTTATTTAGGATGATGTGTGACAGCTCCCAAATGGCACGCGCTTTGCGCGGCGCTAAACCACAAGGACGAATGATCTCTTCGATCTCTTGCACCTCAAGAGCTACCATTTGCTGCGGGGTGTGGGCTTTCTTGAATAGCAGAGGAGTGATCGTATTTACACGTGCATCTGTACATTGCGCTGAAAGTAGGACGGCAATCAGCAGTGTATAGGGATCTGTATGCTGCAGAGGAATAGGAGGGGCTGGATAGAGCTCATTGAGGATAGTGCTAATTTTTGCAGCTTTATCTTTCTTTCGCATGGGTTGTCTTCCAAGCTATTTTCCGATACAGAATTTTGAAAAGATTGCCGATAGGATATCTTCGGTGATATTTGTGCCAAGGATTGTGCCTAGAGCATTGAGGGCTTGACGCATATCTATCGACAAGAATTCCGGTGAGACATTAGTCTTTAGGCCATGTATGACATTCTGGCAGGCTTCAATGGCGTTAAGTAAGCCTTCTTTATGCCTGACATTTGTGATGAGGACCTCTTCTTTGGAAGGAGGTCCATTTTCCCAGATGACAGCATCGATTTGTTTATGTAGTATATCGATACCCGTTTTATGCATAGCCGAAAGCCTCACCACATAGGGAAGGGGGAGCTCAGGTAACCCTTGATGTGGTAAATCTGTTTTATTCCAAATAGCAATGGTCTTATTCGGTGGTAGTGATTCCATCAGCTTTTGGTCTTGTCCATCGAGTCCTTTTGCTGCATCGAGAACGAAAAGGATCAAATCCGCTTGTTGGATGGCTTGTTGCGAACGGCGGATCCCTTCTTGTTCGATGACTTCTTCGGTGCTCCTGATGCCGGCGGTGTCCATGAGTTTGAAGTTGAGTCCATTCAGGCGGATGTGATCTTCGAGGACATCGCGTGTGGTGCCCGGGATATGAGAAACAATGGCGCGGTCTTTATCGAGGAGGGCGTTCATCAGCGAAGATTTGCCCACATTAGGCGAGCCCACTAAACAGAGAGTAATTCCCTCATGGATGATCTTTCCATCGTGAAATGTGTTGGCAAGCGCTTGCATTTTTTGACAGTGGAGTTCTAGGTCCGTGCACACCTCATCCATGGTGGCAAATTCTAAACCCTCTTCAGGGAAGTCCACCCATGCTTCTAAGATGGCAGCTGTTAAGGTGAGGCTTTTTTGAAATTGCGTGATCGTTTTGGAAAGGGAACCTCTCAGCTGTTCTTCCGCGGCATCGAGGGCGCGTTCGTTTTTGGCACCAATGAGCTCTTGCACCGCTTCTGCTTGGGTGAGATCGATTTTACCATTGATGAAAGCTTTAAAGGTAAATTCTCCAGGGCGGGCGGCTCTAGCACCTGCTTGGAGAGTGACATCTAAAACTCGCCGTGTTATCAAGCTACCGCCGTGACAATGGATTTCTATTGTATCTTCACCTGTATAGGAGCGCTTACCAAGCATAGGGATGATCAGGACATCATCGACATGTTCGCCACGCGCATTACGGATATGGCCATAATGGACTGTATGTGTAGCATAGCTGTGGATGGGTCCAGAGAAGACCTTTTCTGCCACCTCCAGGGCTTGGTTTCCCGAGATGCGGATGATCGCCACGCCTCCTTCACCAAGAGGGGTGGCAATAGCCGCGATCGTTTCGCCTGGCTGATAAGGTTGGTGGATAAATTCCATGGAAGAGTACTAATTTAATTGGTAAATTTAATTAGTATATAATTATCTGGTTAATTTTGTAAATAAATGATTTTTTATGGTTGGGTATCTTCATTGATGTAAACATGGGGGAAGAACCAATGTACATGTTCACGCAATGCGTCAACTTAAGGGAATGGACTTAATGGACGGAGTGGACAGCTTTCTTGTCCACTTTTAGTCCATTCAGTCCATGTAGTCCATTCGAGACGATTGCCTTTAAGTTGACGCCATTGCATGAACATGTATGCTTATGCTGCTGGGGCTGTGTCGTCTTTTTTAGGTGTACTTTGGATTTTCAAATTTGCAAGCAATCCTCCTGGACTTAGTTCTTTGACCAGACGAGCTTGGTCAAATAAGGCAGGGTCTTTCTCTCCACGTATCCATACCCCATAACTTCCACGTTGAGATGCGCTTTCCCACACAACAAACGGCAAAGTCGCATCCGCCTGAAGCTTTGTGGGGGCATCGTAGCGTGAAGTACATTTTTGCTTACCAAGCCGGTCAAATAATGCTTCTGCTTCAGTTGCTGGGATTTTTTCGGCTTGCATTTTAGGAGTTTCTTCCTTGATTTTCAAATTTGCAAGCAATCCTCCTGGACTTAGTTCTTTGACCAGACGAGCTTGGTCAAACAAGGCAGGGTCTTTCTCTCCACGTATCCATACCCCATAACTTCCACGTTGAGAAGCACTTTCCCACACAACAAACGGCAAAGTCGAATCCGCTTGAAGCTTTATGGGGGCATCGTAGCGTGAAGTACATTTTTGCTTACCAAGCCGGTCAAATAATGCTTCTGCTTCAGTTGCTGGGGTTTTTTCGGCTTGTACTTTAGGTGTTTCTTCCTTGATTTGCACTTTAGGAGTCTCTTGCGATACTTTTGACTGCATGAGTTCATTTCCAAAGGCAACAAGAGTCATTAATTGCTTTTCACTTTGGACAAATAAAGGCCCCCTCTGTTGTCTACCAGACAAAATAATCTTGTTTGTAGACTCCATAAAATTATCTGCATTGAGTCGATTGGATTGATGTGATAGGGTCCTGGCTGTGATAAATGTACCTGTTCTGCCCACTCCTGCCCGGCAATGCACTACCAAGGGCTCTGCCCTTTGTCCCTGCATTTTATCAGCATGTGCTATCAACCGTTTCAAGTCTTCGGCACTAGTTCCACTAAAATCCTGCCATTCTTGATAATTCAAACGCTCTATGTTTTTTGTTGTACCTTGGCCATCTGTAACACGATATTTTGAGAAATTGAATGAACCTTCTTGCTTTTGTTCGATACAGGTGACTGTCATACTGCCAAATATCGTTGTATCGCCTAGATTTTGAGGGTAAGTGGAAGCTAAGTTTGGATATGAACGTGTTTGTAGCTGGTCGTTTTTATTAGTGAGATCGACAATCTGTGAAGAGTGTTCCATCGCCATTTTCCAGTACAGTTCTTGCGCCTTTGGTGTCGGAGGTGACTGCGTAGCAATATAGGATTTACCATCTGACATCTGAACACGATTCGCATGCAGCTTTTGAGGACCTTCGCCTTTCGCAATTTCGACCTTTACAATAGTTTCTGCTGGACACATCACATCATCGAAACGATGATCGCATTCTGATTTAGTGACTAAGGGAATATCAAGTCGCCTTGTTTCTTGTGTTAATATTGCAAAGGCTTGTTTGCAATCGACTTCAACGGCTTCTCTATTAGGAACTGGTAGAATTTCAGGAGCTTTTGATGTGGGGAGGGAATGCGACCATTCTTCTTTAAGCGCAGGCAAAGGATATGTAGGAATATGAGTTTTAAATGTGACTTCTCTTATGGTGCCCGTAGAACGATCAGGAACGACTATATCTAGTTTTACCTCTTTTGTGTTCAGGGTATCGAGATTCAAAGCTGCAGCTGTACAGCTTGATAGTGTGAACAGCAAATTCATTTTCGCCTGTTGTATAGCTTCGAGATCCTGTTTAGCTATTGTTAAAACGTTGCTTAACCCAAGCAAATTCATGAATTTATTTTTTGTCGTGCTTAGTTCTTTTAAAGTCGTTTCCTTATTTTTTTCTAAGGTGTTTAATTTATCATGGTATATAAATAATTTTTTTATTATTTTTCCAGCCCATTCACTTTTTGTTTCACCACTTTCTTGTTTAATATTGAACCGATCTGAAACATTTTTAATAGTTTCGAAGCTTGATCTATTTGGTGATGAATCATTCGGAATGGACATAGTATACCTCTAAAATAGGTTCAATTATTAATTATAATAAATTAAGCAGTTTTATTTCAAATTCTAGTGGCAAATTCTAGTGGCTAAACTGGCTCATCACAAATTAGAGTGTCGCACTATTATTAGGTGGGAAGCTTCTCTTCCTTCTTTGTGCCTTCGTGTCATTGTGCCTTTGTGTTGAATTTTCCTAAATGCAGTTAATTAACCCCGACTGGATTGTATAGATTTTTTCTTGTCATCGGCATAGGTGCATGTTATACCCATGCTATATTAAAAATTTACTGCCACTAACTAGAGAGAGGCATGATGACATCGTCCATGGAGACACTCCCGCAAGCATTTATTTGGCGCCGGCTGCATTCGTTAACAGGGGTGTGGTTAGTCGCTTTTGTAGTGATGCATTTATTGACCAATTCCCAAGCGGCCCTATTTTTTGGTGATGATGGACAAGGGTTCATCCGATCCGTTAATTCGATCCATGAAATGCCTTATCTGCCTCTCATTGAAATCGCTGTTTTAGTCTTCCCTATCCTTATCCATTTGGCTTGGGGGATTAAGTACTTGCGCAGCGCAAAATATAATTCTTTTGGCAATACAGGCAAAACACCCTATTTGCCCCAATACCCACGCAATCATGCCTATACCTGGCAGCGCATCACCGCCTGGCTCTTAGTCGTTGGCATCATCGCCCATGTCGTTCAGATGCGCTTCATTGAATATCCCACCACCACCTTTAAAAATGGAGAGCACTTTTATTTGGTGAAGGTGACGCAAGATGGTGGACTCTATACTTTATCAGACCGCCTCGATGTCACTCTCTATGATAAGCAACAAATTGCCTCTATCATAGCACCACCATTGCCCGCCACTAGCGAGGCGGAGAAAACAGACGTAAGACGCATGCTAGATGCACAAGCCCAGCATCAAGAAATCAACTGGCGCGATCTATTGCAAAAGTATGCCGTCAAGGATAATGAAGTCATCGCCGTAGCTAAAAGTTTTGGTGCCGCAGAGTTGTTGATGGTGCGCGATACCTTTAAGATGCCCTTTATGCTTGTGTTGTACACGTTATTGGTGCTCGCCACATGTTTTCATGCTTTCAATGGATTGTGGACCTTTATGATTTCATGGGGCGTAACGCTGACGGAACGCTCACAGCGCTTGATGCGCTGTGTCGCAACCACTTTCATGGTGGTTGTCTCCGTCATGGGATTGGCTGCGGTTTGGCTGACATATTGGGTGAATTTGAAACAGTAACGGAAAACGGTGGTTGAACATATGGTGCAGAAGAAAGTCGTCGTCGTCGGTGGAGGATTAGCAGGGTTATCGGCTGCGATGAAATTGGCAGAAAATGGTTGTCATGTCCAAATCGTTTCCGTGACGAAAGTGAAACGCTCCCATTCGGTTTGTGCGCAAGGTGGCATCAATGCCGCCATCAACCTAAAAGGAGAAGATGATTCCCCTTTAATCCATGCTTATGACACGATCAAGGGCGGTGATTTCTTGGGCAACCAGCCCCCAATTCTAGAGATGTGTTTAAGCGCTCCAGCCATCATTCACATGCTTGATCGCTTCGGTTGCCCCTTCAATCGCACACCGGAAGGATATCTCGACTTCAGGCGCTTTGGAGGAACATTATACAACCGTACAGCCTTTTGTGGGGCTTCCACCGGACAACAATTGCTTTATTCCCTTGATGAACAAGTGCGCCGTTTTGAAGCGCAAGGCCGAGTAGAGAAATTTGAGAATCATGAGTTCATGCGTTTGGTCCTCGACGATGAAGGGATTACGCGTGGGGTAGTGATCATGGATCTCTTCAACTTGAAACTCGATGTGCTGCAAGCCGATGCTGTTGTGATTGCCACAGGAGGGTGTGGCTTGATTTTCAAGAAATCAACGAATTCGACCTTCTGCACGGGCGCAGCTAATGGCAGACTCTATCGCCAAGGGATGAAGTATGCCAACGGTGAATTCATTCAGATCCATCCAACGGCTATTCCTGGACAGGATAAAATGAGGTTGATGTCGGAATCCATTCGCGGGGAAGGTGGCCGCATATGGGTGTGGGGAAATTCTGACAACACCATCACCACAGCCGATGGCAAAACTATCCCTTGTGGCGTTACAGGCAAGCCGTGGTATTTTTTAGAAGAGATGTATCCAGCCTTTGGTAATCTTGTCCCACGTGATATTGGGGCCAGAGAATTATTGCGCGTATGTGAGATGGGTATGGGCGTTGAGGGAGAGATGCAAGTGTATCTCGACGTGTCACATTTATCAAAAGAACGGATCCATAAGCTTGCTTCGGTACTCGATATCTATAATAAATTCACCGGCGAAGATCCTTCCAAAGTACCTATGCGTATCTTCCCTGCTGTCCATTATACGATGGGAGGGGGATGGGTGGATTGGCCAGCTGCTGATGATCCGGATCGTTTCTCACGTTATCGACAGATGACTAATTTGCCCGGATGCTTCAATATTGGGGAATCAGACTATCAATACCATGGAGCCAACCGGTTGGGAGCAAATTCACTGCTTTCATGTATTTTTGCCGGTTTGGTGGTTGGCGGGGAAGTGCCCCGTTATTTATCGTCGCTAGCGAAAAACCATGCCGATGTGTCCTCAACGGTATTCGACAAAGCACTGCATGACGAGCGGAGCTTAAGGTATCGCGTGCTGTCATATCATGGAAATGAAAATGTGCACGCTTTGCATGATGAACTAGCAGCTTGGATGGTGGATAATGTGACCGTCAAGCGCAACAATACCGATCTCCATCGCACCCTGGGCAAGATTCATGAAATTCGAGAGCGATTCCATCAGATTTCCCTCGATGATCACAGTCAATTTGCCAATCAAACACTGGCTTTTGCTTTGCAGTTTGAGCCGATGCTTGATCTAGCTACCATCATTACCAAAGGGGCCTTGCTACGCGATGAATTTAGAGGCGCGCACTATAAACCAGAATTTCCTGAACGCGATGATAAACACTGGCTGAAGACGACGATTGCTACCTATAACCCCAACACGCATGAACCAGACATTAGCTATGAACCAGTAGATACGCGTTATCTCAAACCCATTTTACGCGACTACACAAAGGCCCATAAAATCAAGCCAACGTTGGAAAATATCCCCAAAAATATTCCTTTGCCAATATAGGAGCTGTCAATGACGAATACCTATGTATTAAAAATTTACCGTGGCAGCCCTGGCAAACAATACTGGGAAGAATTTGAGTTGCCGGTCGTGCCCTTTGCCAATATCATCTCAGCCTTAATGGAAATCCAAAAATCGCCAATCAACCGCCAAGGTAAGCGCGTAGCACCAGTAGTGTGGGAGCAGGGGTGCTTAGAAGAGATTTGCGGCTCTTGTTCGATGCTGATCAATGGCAAGCCGCGCCAAGCTTGTACTGCCTTGGTTGCCAATCTCATCAAAGAAAGCGGCTCCAATCTCATCACGTTAGCTCCGTTTTCTAAATTCCCTTTAGTGCGCGATCTGATCGTCGATCGCACGATCATGTTTGAAAATCTTAAAAAAGTGCACGCCTGGATCGAGGTGGATGGCATTCATGATCGGGGGCCAGGACCCAAAATCAGTCAACAAAAGCAAGACGTAATGTACTCGCTTTCCAAATGCATGACGTGTGGATGTTGTGTTGAGGCATGTCCTCAATCGAATAGCCGCTCAAAATTTGTGGGACCACAAATCTTTGCCCAAGTGCGGCTTTTTAATGCCCACCCGACAGGCAAGATGCAAAAACATCAGCGGCTACGGCCCCTCATGGAAGAAGGGGGTATTGGCGATTGTGGCAATGCCCAAAATTGCCAACGGGTGTGCCCCAAAGAAGTGCCGCTCACCGATTCGATTGCCACGATAGCGCGCGATGTGACGCTAGAAGCTGTAAGGAATTTCTTTAGCACGCCCGATCGGGAAACTTGAGATTTTTACTACTTGCCACTAAATAGGAGCTTTCAATATACTTCTCCCATTCCCATGGAAGGGTGTCTGAGTGGCTTAAGGAGCACGCTTGGAAAGCGTGTGTACGTTTATAACGTACCGTGGGTTCGAATCCCACCTCTTCCATCCTTGAAATGATCCGACACTGCTACTAGCTTATCAAGCGGCTCACGCAGTGTTATGATCGCCTTTTTTCTTTCTTTTCCATTTTGCAAAAGGTCCTCTCCCCAAACATTCAAGATGGCCTGCAATTTTTTCTTCTCTAAGAATCCGACGAATTAAGTCTATTCCAACTGTGGGACAAAGCTCTTGTAATTCTTGGATTGAGAACTCTCCTTGAAAATGACTTACTATGTCCAAAACCAATGCAGTTTTAGAACCTCGTGTTTCTGCTATTAAACCAACTCGCTTTTCAAACAAACGATAAGCATGCCGTAATGTCCCTAAAAAATACTCCCACCAAGGTTGTAAGGAGTGTTTGCCTTCATGCCAATTTTTTGAAGATTTCTGGAGACTCTCATAGTAAGATTCCTTATTTTCCTCTATTACTTTTTCTAAACTAATATAACGACCGACTTCATAGCCAAAATCATAAAGTAAATATAGGGTTAGCAATCTAGACATTCTCCCATTACCATCAATAAATGGGTGGATGCAAAGAAAGTCAAAAATGTATGTGGCAATCAAAAGCAATGGATCAACCGTTCCTCTCTCAGCAGCTTGTTTAAACTCTAAATGTAGGCTATCCATGGCCTGAGGGGTTAAATAAGCAGTGACTGGTTGAAATCTGATTATCCTTTCTCCACTCTTAGATACTTCTTCAATTGTATTATCGGAAGTTTTCCATTTTCCAGCTCGAACAGAGGTAAATTTATACATTTCCCCATGAAATTGTTGGATGATATTGGGCGTGAATGGAATATGCTGATGATTTTGATGAATTGTATTGAGTATGGAACGATACCCCATTATTTCTTCTTCGGAACGATTTCTTGCTGAAGTCTTTTCTTGAACAAGTTCTACAATTCTTTCGTGTGGTGCCGTAATGCCTTCAATTCTATTTGAACTTTCCACGCTTTGAATGGTTGCTATTTCTATAAGATTTTTTAAGGTTTGAGGAGACTGATTTTTGAATAAGTCTTGTTTGCCTTTAAACTCTCTAATTTCCCCCAAAATTTGTAAAATATTGTGGGTAATTTGCTGCTTCTCAATAAATTGATTTTCAAAAGAGTTCATGCAAGTCGCCTTCTTATATAGGTATTATAATCGCATGCAGTACCTATATACTAGGTATTCATCACGCAGTCAAGCTCAATGCGTAATATATAGGTACTAAATGAAAGTATAGTGCCTAATATATTAGGTATTTTGACTTTTAAAGCTGCAAAAGGCCACAATTCCTCAAGGAGAACGCCAAATTCTCGCCAAGAAAAAGTTCGAAGACTGTCCCATGCCTTCCATCACTTAAGAATATAGTTGCTTATGCCTAACTCAAGCTTACACTTATAAACGGCATTTTTGATCTTTTATGCAGTCAAAATTTCATTTCTATTTACAAAAGATCCACTACGACATGTTTCATGATGTTTGGGATTGGGCAGGCAAACTTCGAACGACACAAACATGTCCAGGGATCAAACCCTATCAAATTTATGGAGCACTTGTTCATCTTTGCGATGATGTCCTGTATTGGTGCAAAGGAGGATGCGATTTAACGACTGTCGAGCAAGCGGCAAAAATCCATCATCAACTTGTTTACATTCATCCATATCCAAACGGTAATGGTCGGTTTTCACGGCTAGTTTCAGACCGATACCTCAAAGCATGTAAATGCCCCTTTCCGAATTGGCCCATAGATTTGAATAAGGATGGGGAATCTCGTAAGCAATATATCGCACCGTTAAAAAGCGCAGATATTGGGGATTACGAACCGCTCATCCATTATATGATGGGGTTGAAGCGATGAAAAAAAGCTGAAAGACTTATTTTGAAACCCATACATTAAGACAAGGTCTTAGATATTCGCAGAAGTCAAGCTCAATTGCAAAGCTTTGCGGAAAAGTCGAAAATGGACGCTCGTAAAGATAGCGAAGTACTAATGTTCACCCATGTTAATAATAAAAAAACGTTACTTTAACTTTGTATTATTAAAAATTTAATTTGACGTTTATTTATCTATGTGTTATCCTTAGTTTTATTTAAGTTTGTTTGTTTTTTTAAATTTATAAAAGGGGTGAATTATGTCTGTTGATTTAGCTGCAATCACAAGTAACCATACTATGAACAACCAACCAGCAATTGCGGAAATTGGCTCAGATAATAAAGTCGATATTGGTGAATTCGCTTTAAAGATACTAGCTTCGATGGCTTTGACAGTCACAAATTCTATTTTGACCATTACTGTAACTGCGATGAAATTAACAGATTTTACTATTATTACGAGTTTTGCTTTAGGGCATTTGACAAAACCCCTTCATGCTTTCAATAAAATTTTAACTAAACATGCTTTTACGCCGTTCAAGAAATGGTCCGAAATGCTTGGTAATGAAAATGAAAGAATTATTGAAGCAGATAAAGTAATCTCTATTGAAAACAAAAAAGTCTATTTCGATACAGAAAATTATAAAAAACACGCAAAAGATTCATTTAAAGCCGTCCTTGCCCCAATTTCTTTAGCTCTAAGTCTTACGAATGCGACATTATGGTTTGCTGTCAAACCTTTATGGCTTGCTTTAATAGCGCCAGGAATACTTGGAGAAATCCTTATAACAGGATCAATAGTTTTAAATAAAAAAATTGGTCACCTGACATATGCTCCATTGAAAGGTATTTCTGATTGGGTGTTAGAGAAACATTGGAATTATTTTCAGGAATTAGGAGTGGAATTTGAATAACCACAAAAATGACGTTTTTGCCTTTAAGCTACCCCCCGAAGGCTGAAAAATTTCATAAAAACAGCCCATTTTAGCCCGAAAAATATTTTTTTGGGGACCTAAAAAAGTCATGTTTTTTAATAAAAAAAGACTTCTTTTATTCCACACCTAATTGCTGTCAACGCGGCTCTAAGTGGAGGTGGGTGGCGAGCCAATTCACACCGTCGAGGAATATGTTAGACGGGGTGCCGTGGTCTTTATGGCCTATGCTGGGGTAGATCACCATTTCGATGGGAGGGGAGCGATGTTTATGGGCATAGGCTGCTTCGAAGACTGCCCATGTCTTCCGATTTCATAAACACTCTAATAGCTGTTCAAGTTGTTTGATTAGTGGAGGAAGGTAATCTTTTGCAGTATCCACACAATGTCATGATCAATATCAAAATAAGCGTGAATTAAGCGATTCCTCATGGCAGTCATCTGTTTCCATGGGATTTCAGAATGTTTTTTCTTAAAAGCTGTAGAAATTGAATTTGCCGCTTCGCCAATAATTTCTAGTTCACGAACGACCGCTGATAAAATGGTTCTATTGGTGTCTAAATCCGCTCGTTTTTTGCCAGTAAGATGCTCTATTGCAGCTCGAGAGGCATCTAACATATGTTTTAAGCGAGCGTAAGTCTGATCATTCATGATTATACGAGACGAAGAGCATTAGAAATAACATTTTCTCTAAAATATACACTCAGATCATTGGGTGTGCGTAAATCGACACTTCGATGGAAAAAATCTTCTAATTCAAATTGCATATCTGCCAAACCAAAAAATGAGGGAATGTGGTCTGGATGAAATTCAACAAGAACATCGATATCACTTTTTTTATTAAAACGATCCGTTAGGACTGATCCAAATAAGGAAAATTTAACGACGTGATGATTTCTACAAAATTTCCTAATTTTAGCAAGGGGCACCTTGACTTGAGATTTCATAAAAATATCCTACCAATACTTCACTTTCCACTTTTTTTCTTAATCCTTAAGATGTCAGGAAAAAGACAACAAAGATAGGAAAATTGGGTCTCCTCTGAAGAAGCGATTAGGCTGCATAAGGGAGCAATTCTCCCATGAGGTTACCAATTATGATACTGATACTCCTCAGACAACTTGTATTTTCGTCCTCTATTTGATGAATCAACTATAGTTAAGAAGCCGCTTTCAACCCAACTTGAACAAAGTGCTGCACTTGTACGTGGTTTGAATCCAAATAATTCACCGATTTGTCGACTAGTAATTGTTTCAAATTCTTGGAATAACTCAAGTGCTTTGCGTTGTCTGGGATCAAGTTTTCTAATCAGAGCGCTTTGATCGGGTAAGTTTTGCATTTTAGCTTCTTCCATCCGTTTCAAAACATGTTCAAATGAAGCCGCCATTCCCTCTACGAAATATTCTATCCATTTTGTGATGTCTGCTTCAGCACGACCCATGTAGTAATTGTGGGATTTTCCAATACTAATCGCTTCGTAGTATGCACCTAAATTGCGAGCATAGTATTCTTCCAAAGAATAAAGTCCTTTTAAGTCATATCCACCTAAGTGTAGAATTAATGTAGTAATTAATCGGGCTGTTCTACCGTTACCATCATAATAAGGGTGAATGGTCGCAAATTGATAATGGGCAATTCCGGCAACTAAAGGACAAGGCAGCTCGGTATTTTTATTAATCCAATTGACCATACCGGCCATCAAACTTTGCACGTCTTTTGCCTCTGGAGGCATATAGACAATTCTCTTTGTTATGCCATCTCGAATAACATTTTGACCATCTCTGTATGGGGTTTGTTTAATATTTTTTTTACCCTTGGCCATAACAAGTGCATGAAGTGTCTGGATCGTTTTTTCTGTGATATTTACACCTTGTGCTGCCCATTTTTCTACGTGGGTCAAGGCAGCATAATAACCTTTCACTTCATGTTCATCACGTTCACGCCCAGGAAAGTGGCCTTGATGCTTCAAAACCACTTCTACTTGACTTGGATCAAGTCGGTTTCCTTCAATCATTGTTGAATAATGAGTGGTATAAAGACGGGCTGTTTCTCTTAAAGAGCGAAGAACTGTTGGTGTCAAAGGGAGGTATAAAATTTTTTGCTTTGCTGCCTCAATGCGAATCAGGCAGTTCATAACTTTTGGGGAAATGATGTAGTGTGGTTCAAATTTTATCGGCATAATAACGGCATTTTATCTGCATTAAATGATGGTTATATTGTGCAGATAAAGTGCAGATAAAAGCAAGTTGTTTTGTCAATGCGGCTGTAGGTTAAGGTGGCTGGCGAGCCAATTCACACCGTCGAGGAAGATGTTAGGCGAGGTGCCATGGCCTTTATGGCCTATGCTGGGATAGATCACCATTTCGATGGGAGGGGAGCGATGTTTATGGGCATAGGCTGCTTCGGTGAGGGCTTGGATGAAGGCAAAACAATGTTCTGTGCTTACGCGTGTGTCTCGGTTGCCGATATAGTAGCGCACTGTTTTGTCGGCGAGGTGTTCGGTGAGATGCGTCAGGGATAAAGCTTGGATCAATTGCTGTTGTTGAACCTGTTTAAATTCAGCAATCGTATCTAATCTGGTAAGAGGGGAGAATCCCAGCACAGTTTTAATGCGCGGGTCTGCGGCTGCCAGATGGGCGGCTATAAAAGCTCCGCGCGATAGTCCAGCCACTGCGAGGTGAGAATCTTGGATGTAATCTTGAGAAATCAGGAAATCGATGGCTTGCCGACACTCTTGTGTAAACTGTGTAATGATATCGTCGCCGGCGGCTAAATGTGTCGCCCAATAGGCGATGGCTTTGCTGTTTTCCAACTCTAAACCATGTCCAGGCAGGGTTAAGGAGATGACGCGTATGCGTTTATCTGCAAGGAATACGGCCGGTTGACAATAGGGGTCGAGGCTCAGTGATTCTTCGCCTGTAGTGGCAAAGTAGATCATGGTAGGCAAAGGGCCGTCTTGGAGAGGTGGTCCAGAATGATAAATAGGAAGAGCGTAGCCGTCGATTAATTTAGAGTTCAACATAGTCATCATCGTCGTTTTGGGGCGCGCGATGTTCTCTATCTGCGTGTGGAGGCGGGTGTGGGTGGCGGCCACGATGTGCTGATTGTCTTCCGACTTGTTGATATTGATGCAGCCACCACTGATAATCATCCGTCAGACTTTGATCGACAAGCGAACGTATTTTCAGGAATTTTAAGGCTAATTCGAATTCTTTATTATGAAGTAGCTTAGGGCGGTGATGACGTTTGCCTGAATAGGGTGTCATGCGGAATTGCGTTGTTAAGATAAAGTTTATCATCATGCTCAGGCGCCGTGGAAAGTGCGAAAAGGAGGAAGTTAAAACTCCTTTGATGAGATGTCCAGTGAGGAGCAGGATGTCGCCGAAATGGGGAATTTGATTGTACTGCAGGTATTTGGCATGAATTTCTTTTTCCAGCATCGGAAAGAGAAGGCAGGCGGTTAAAATTGTGCGATCGAGAGGCTTTTTTATGTTTTCGCGGTTAATAGCATCAGCCTGAGCAAGGTAGCTGTAGGTGTCTTTAGCAGATTCTCCTTTCAAAAAGAACGTCAAGCAAGGAAAAAGCAGCTCTAGTAGTCCAGAATCGGTCATGAGTTTGAAGAATGCGTCGGAAGCACCTGATTCTAGCATGCGGAAAATCTCTTCCAGAATGCGGGCAGGAGAACTTTTTACGATTTCATGTTGGCATTTGTGGAGGGCATGCCAAGTAGCTGGATCTACCTCAAACCCGAAGCGTGCTTTGAATTTAAGCAGGCGAATCATGCGCACAGGGTCTTGCTTGAAGCGCATAGATGGTTCGCCGATGGTTCTTAAGGTGTGTTTGTGAATATCGTCCCATCCTCCAACATAGTCGATAATGGAGTGGTTTTCAGGATCGTAATAAAGTCCGTTAATCGTAAAATCGCGCCGCAAAACATCTTCTTCAGGGGAGCCCCAACTATTGTCTTGCACAATGAGGTCGCTATCGTTTTCGCCCGAACGGAAGGTGGATACTTCGAGAATTTTATGTCCGAAGCGCACATGTGCCAGGCGAAAACGACGCCCAATAAGTAAACAATTGCGTTGAAAGATCTGCTTGATTTGTTCTGGTCTGGCTGAGGTGGAGATATCGAAATCTTTGGGCGTTTTTTTGACAAGCAAGTCGCGCACGCTTCCACCGACGAGGTAAGCAATGAATCCGGCTTCACGAAGTTTTTTGATCACATAAATAGCATCAGCATCGATAAAAGAGGGGTCGATATCATGGTCGTTAGTATGAAAGATCTTAGGCTGCACGAAAGAACATTACTCCGGTATTATTATCGGCTATTCGCAGAATGGGAAAGATAAAGGGTAAGTAAAAAAACACAATAATGTCAAGGTCATTGAGTGTATATCGCTGCTTTGTCCAAAAATTAAACTTCTGCATAACCTAAATTTCGTGCCCGTGTGCGTGCCCGTGCCCGTGCCCGAAAACTATAAGCCCAAAAGTCCGTTGGATTTTATAGAAAGTGACTTTTACATCAGTTGTAAATAACGTATTGCAAGTACGCATTGCGTCACAACCATATTTTTTGAAACACAGAGGCACAGAGAACACAGAGGGAGATTTTGTTTCGTTAAATATAATATATAGACTCCTTCATCCCTCTGTGTTCTCTGTGCCTCTGTGTTTCAAAAAAATGGTTTTGATACAATAGGAACTGTGGAGTTTTTTCGGGCACGGGCACGGGCACGCAAACGGGCACGAAATTTAGGTTATGCAAGATGTCTATTGTTCAAAGTGGGACGGTTAGTAGTTATTTATGCCACTAGGCCGCTTTTTTTACTTGAACCTGCAGAGGAGATCAAGTAACTTGTTATTTCAGCAGTATTTCTCCTTTTATCAAAATCTTATCGCTTTTAATAACTTTTCTTTAATCGAGTATACAATAATGGTCAACAAGGAACACAGGAAAATTTTTGGAACAGATGGCGTGCGCGGACGTGCTAATAGCTATCCGATGACTGTAGAGGTCGCTTTAGCATTAGGACGGGCAGCAGGCAAGATATTTCGCCGCCATGAAGGTAAGCATCGGGTAATTGTTGGTAAAGATACGCGTCTATCGTGTTATATGTTTGAAAACGCTTTGATCGCGGGCCTGTGTTCGATGGGGATCGATACTCTAATGGTGGGACCATTCCCAACGCCTGCTGTGGCCTTTATCACGCGTGCCTACCGTGCCGATGCGGGTATTGTCATTTCCGCTTCTCACAATCCTTATTTTGATAACGGCATCAAGTTCTTTTCGGCCGATGGTTTTAAGCTTCCAGATGCCTGGGAGAAAGAAATGGAATTGTTGGTCACGAATGATAATTTTGAAGATTGCCTGCCAAAAGATTGTGACATCGGTAAAAACACAAAAATTCATGATGCCGATGGGCGCTACATCGAATTTACCAAAGCGACATTTCCTCGCCATTTATCGCTTAAAAATTTAACTGTGGTTCTGGATTGCGCCAATGGTGCCAGTTATAAGGTGGCGCCATTAGTTTTTCGTGAACTAGATGCGACAGTGTATGTTTATGGCAATGCACCAAACGGTCTTAATATCAACGAAAATTGTGGGGCATTACATCCAGAGACAGTGCAAAAGGCTGTCATCGATCATCGTGCTGATGTGGGTATCGCTTTAGATGGGGATGCTGACCGCGTCATTATGATCGATGAAAACGCCCAAATCGTTGATGGCGATACTATTTTGGCTATCTGTGCACGCGATATGCAAAAGCGGGGTCTATTGCGCAATAATCGCGTCATTAGCACTGTCATGGCTAACTTTGGTTTCATTAAATCCATGCGTGAGTTTGGCATAGACGTTGTGCAATCGCAGGTAGGGGATCGCTATGTCATTCAAGATATGTTGCGCTATGATGCCAATTTAGGCGGAGAACAGAGCGGTCATATGATATTTCTTGACCACAATACCACAGGAGATGGTTTAGTCTCTGCACTTCAGGTACTGCGCATTATGATTGAGACAGAATCAAAGTTATCCGATTTAGCCTCCATTTTTAAACGCTATCCTCAGGTGTGTTTAAACGTTAAAGTTAAAACGAAACCACCCTTAGATACATTATCGAAGGTTTCTGAGGCGATTGATCAGGTGGAGAAGAGCTTGGGTGATACAGGTAGAGTGTTGGTGCGTTATTCTGGAACAGAGAACATTTGCCGCGTGATGGTGGAAGGTCCAAAACAAAAGCAAGCACAGCTACTGGCCAAACAGATAGCCCAAGAAGTGCAATGTGAAATAGGGGTATAGAATTATGTGTGGGATTTTTGGTTATATTGGACCTAGAGATGCCGTCAAGACAACGTTAAAGGGATTGAAAAATCTCGAATATCGCGGCTACGATTCTGCGGGTATTGCAGGCGTGCAAAACGGCAAGATCGTCTTCTGTAAGGAGATGGGTAAGATTGCAGCCTTGGAAAAAGAAGTGGCTGCTGCCAATCTTAATCTCCATGTAGCGATTGCACAGACACGTTGGGCGACACATGGGAAACCAAGCAAACTGAATGCCCATCCCCATTTTGACAACGCAAATTCTTTAGCTTTGGTACACAATGGCATCATCGAAAATCATGAAGCGTTGCGCAAACAGTTGATCACACAAGGGGCCACTTTTGTTTCACAAACGGATACTGAAACCGCTGCCCATTTGATCGCTAGTTTATACCAAGGTGATATTCTGAAAGCCGTGAAACAAGCGGTTCCTTTACTCAAAGGGGCTTTTGCTATCGCTTTAGTGCACAAAGATTTTCCCGATTGCATCATCGCAGTCGCTCATGAATGCCCGCTGGTGATTGGCATCGGGACAGACGAAATCTTTCTTTCCTCCGATTCGAATGCCTTTGTTGAGCATACTACAGAGGTGATCTATCTAACTCACTCTGAAATCGCCGTGATCTATGCCGATAAAGTAGAAATCTATAACGATTCTCTCGAGCTGCAGAATAAAGCTAGTCAAAAACTCAATGTTAAAGCCGAGTCTGTTTCAAAAGGGGATTATGAACATTTTACTTTGAAAGAGATTTTCGAACAGCCGCAAACGATTCGCAGTGCTCTACTTTCGCGCTTTCATGACGACTACGGTACAGCAATTTTCTCTGAATTAACTTTCGATGTGCATGAATTATTGTCTGTCGAACGCATCCTTATTCTAGCTTGTGGGACCTCATGGCATGCGGGATGTCTGGCTGCCTATTTTCTTGAGGACAAATCGCGCATTCCTGTGCAAGTGGAAATCTCTTCTGAATTTCGCTATAAAAATCCGGTTGTGCCTCCTGGAACACTTGTCATTGCGATTAGTCAATCTGGTGAGACAGCAGACACCATAGCTGCCGTGCGAGAGCTTAAAGCAAAAGGATCGCATATTTTGGCGATCTGCAATGCACATGGTTCCACGCTTGAGCGTGAAGCTGATGCATGCTTGTTTTTGCGCGCAGGCCCAGAGATAGGTGTGTGCTCTACCAAAGCCTTCACCAGTCAGGTTGTTGTACTATCGCTGTTTGGTCTGATGATGGCTAGAATGCGGCATATGGGAAAACAAGAAGGGCAAGAGTTTCTACAGGCCTTGCAAAAGCTGCCAGCACAGGTGCAGCAAGTTTTAGATAACGCTACACAGATTGAAGCTTTGGCAAAGAAATATGCTGGCTATCAAAACTTCTTTTACATTGGCCGCCAGCATATGTTTCCTGCTAGCTTAGAGGGCGCCTTAAAGTTGAAAGAGATCGCCTATGTCAATGCAAACGGTTATCCTGCTGGAGAGATGAAACATGGTCCTATTGCCCTGATCAATGAGGATTGTCCTACCGTGGCCATGTGTGCAAATAAAATCACCTATGACAAGCTATTGAGTAACCTCATGGAAGTGAAGGCCCGCAATGGTTTAGTATTAGCGATTGCTGAGGAGGGGGATACTAGCTTACAGGGCATTGCAGATGATATAATTTGGACGCCCGCCACGATTGATGAATTGGCTGCTATTCCTAGCACGGTAGTCACGCAGCTATTAGCCTATTATATTGCGCGGGAACGAGGAGCCGATATTGATCAACCGCGCAATCTAGCAAAATCCGTAACGGTTGAGTAAGCAACGATTTAGTGTTTACTTTTTATTGCCGATCTACTAACATCTTTGCTGATTGAATTGGATAAATAACGCTAATTTAATGGAGAAACTATGTCTTCTGTAAAAAAGAAGCGGCGCTTTAAAATCGCTAAACATAAGCGAAAAAAGCGTAGCCGCCGTGACCGTCATAAAGGTAAATAGACTCAATAGCCATGTGGAAATATCCAGTAGACTATGATGTCATAGTAATGGGCGCAGGCCATGCAGGATGCGAAGCTGCTTTAGCTTCGGCTCGCATGGGCCTGCGTACTCTTTTATTGACTATGTCACTAGATACCATTGCTAAAATGAGTTGCAATCCTGCTGTTGGTGGAATCGCCAAAGGGCATATGGTCCGTGAGATCGATGCTCTAGGTGGTGACATGGGCAAGGTTACTGACAGCACAGGCATTCAGTTTCGTATGCTTAATGAAACTAAAGGTCCTGCTGTATGGGCCCCTCGGGCTCAAGCCGATAAAATGGCTTATCAAAATGCGATGAAACATCGCGTTGAAAAAACTCCCAATCTAGAAGTAAAACAAGGGACGATCGAAGATTTGCTGGTGCAAAACGATCGAATCACTGGCGTGACAACAAAGGAAGGGATTCTATACCATACCAAAGCGTTGGTTATTTCTTCCGGCACGTTCATGCGCGGTCTGCTTCATATTGGTGAGACAAATTATTCCGGAGGGCGCGCAGGCGACCAGCCAGCGATAGGCTTGTCAGCTAGTTTAGAAAAGCATGGCTTAAAATTAGGCCGCCTCAAAACAGGCACCCCCCCACGAATTAATCGCAGATCGATCGATTTTTCCCTGACCGAAGAACAGGTCGGTGATGCTGGCGTTCATTTCTCCTACGACTACGAAGATGATGGCATTCAACGCCTGCCACAAATCTCTTGTTATATCACCTATACCACGCAAAAAACTAAAGACATCATCTTAGCAAATATCCACCGGTCCCCCATGTATTCCGGAAAAATCACAGGGATTGGTCCGCGCTATTGTCCTTCCATTGAAGATAAAGTCGTGCGCTTTGCTGATAAAGAAAGACATCAGATCTTTTTAGAACCAGAAGGCCTAAATACAGAAGAAGTCTATGTCAACGGCATTTCCTCTTCTCTCCCTTTTGATGTGCAACTCGATGTGATTCGCAGCATTCCGGCCCTAAGTAAAGCCGAAATCATGCGTCCAGCCTACGCCATTGAATATGATTATGTTTCCAGTGGTCAGTTGCTGCCATCATTGGAATGTAAGACGATTGAGGGCTTATTTCTAGCTGGACAGATCAATGGAACCTCAGGTTATGAAGAAGCCGCCGGGCAAGGTCTCATCGCTGGCATCAATGCCGCAAACCGCGTTCTAGGAAAGCCACCGTTCATTCTGAAGCGTTCAGAAGCGTATATTGGGGTGATGATCGACGATCTTATCACAAAAACACTGGATGAGCCTTACCGCATGTTTACCAGCAGGGCGGAGCACCGTTTGCTTTTAAGACAGGACAACGCAGATCTCCGTTTGCGTCGCTACGGATATGAATTGGGACTGATCGATAGTGAACGCTATGCGCGTTTGCAGCGCAAAGAGCGGATCATCGCCGAAGAGACAGAGCGTTTGCAAAAGATTTTCAAACAGTGGAATGGCAAAGGATACACGCTAGCTCAATTGTTATGCAGGCCTGAGGTCACTTACGCTTCTTTATCGAGCATTTATCCTGATGTGATCAACGATTATGGGGCAGACATCAATTTTCAGATCGAGCTTGGTTTGAAATATGCCGGCTACATTGAAAGACAAAATACAGAAGTGGCCAAGCTTTCACACATTGAAAATATTCGTGTCCCTCAGAATTTTGACTACACAAACCTCCAGGGATTGCGTTTAGAAGCTAGGCAGAAGTTAGATAAGTTAAAGCCTGAAAACTTAGGCCAGGCCTCACGTATTTCAGGAGTATCTCCAGCCGATATTTCTGTGCTGATGATCGCAATCACCCGCGCAACTAAACTGAATGAGCCTAAGGAAGAAAATACTACAGAAGGCGATGAAGATCTCCCTTAATATTGCTCCATGATTCCACTTTCTCTTGTCATTTCAGAAAACGTTCCTATCTTTGAGCAGTTGCAACTCGAAGAGGCACTCTTACGTGCGGATCAACGCAATTGGTGCTTAATAAACATCGGCACTCCACCAGCTATTGTAATGGGAATTTCTGGTAAGCCAGAAGTTTTAATAGACGCACACACCTTTAACGAACTCCCGATACCCCTCATCCGTCGCTTCAGTGGCGGAGGAACAGTGATTGTCGATGGACATACTGTCTTTGTAACGTGGATCTTTAATGCAGAAACGATCGACGTGGCTTGTTGTCCCCAAAAAATTCACCGCTGGACAGAAAAATTTTATCAACAAGCTTTACCGACACTCGATATGCAGTTGGTCGAAAATGATTATGTCATGGCAGGACGCAAATTTGGGGGCAATGCCCAGTACCTTTGCAAAGGGCGGTGGTTACATCATAGTTCGTTGCTATGGGATTATGATCCTGCGATGATGCAGTATTTACTGATGCCACCAAAGGTACCTTCGTATCGCCAAGGGCGCCAACATGACGATTTTTTGTGTCGTTTGCGCGATCACATCCCAGAAAAATCGCTTGTGGTACAGCAGATACAGCAATCTATTCGAGAATGTTTCTTAGTGCACGATGTGAACAAGGAGGAACTACAAAAGATTAAGTGCCTTCCCCATCGGCAAGCCACCCAGCAGGTCTCTTTTGAAAAAAAGACCACTGAGGGGATTTGGGACAGAGCTATCAACTAGGCTTATAAAGGTGGGTTAACTTCCTAAAGTTCCAGATCGTAGGCACTTGGCCCAGAAGCTTTTCCTTCAGCGTCGTCATCCCCTTACTAGTTAATTTTCGTTGATCGGCTTTTGGTGTCACCAAGTATCCATCTCAGTAGTCAAAACAGTTTAGACCCCTTCGCTTCAAAAAGGCCCTAAAAGGTCTAAGGAGCACTGTCGTTTAGTCCTTTAGGTCGTTTTGGTCCTTTAGGTCCTTTTTCTAGTCGAGTTTTTTACGCTCAGCTAAAAAAGGCCTAGCATATATTTAGGTAGTTAAATTATAACGCAAGGCAAAAAGTTTTGCAAGTCTACTTATGAGCGGTATATCGATTATTAAATAATATTTTATTGAGTTGGGTTTGTTTGTATGTTATCAAATTTTTTACTCCGCTTTCTTATATGTTGCGGCATGCTATTGAGTTTTTCTATCGTAGAGGCCGAAGTTAGTCAGACAGCTAATTCTAGGCCTTTGAATATTAATCTTATCTCAACTCGAAATGGCAAAGGATTGCAGATTGATCAAAACATTTTGCTAAAAGCTTTATCAAAATTAGGACATCGCGTTCTATGTTTGGAGCTTTTTGCTGGGGTTCCTGAGGCCCGGCATGCTGATATCAACATTTTTCTACAGTTTATTGATCCCGAGCTTTTTTCCATCGCAGATAGCAACTGGTTGATTCCTAATCCCGAATGGTACACCCAAGACTTGGCGCTTTTAGAGCATATTGATTTGGTTTTATGTAAAACAGGACATGCGATCAATATCTTTGCTGATCTTGGAAGTAAGACCTACTTTCTCGGATTTACCAGCAGGGATTGTATTGAGCGCGATTATGATAAGGATTATACCACCTTCTTTCATCTAGCAGGCGGCAGCTTACAAAAAGGCACTGCCACCATAATGGATGTCTGGAAGAATAGCCCTAGTTTAGGCAAACTCTTTGTGCTTCATCATATGCCCAAGCCCGCTGAGGCAGCAAAACTCAAAAATCTAAAATGGATAAATACCTATTTGCCATTTGAAGATGTACGCGCCTTACAAAATCAGTGTGGGATTCATCTATGCTTAAGTGAAGCTGAAGGCTTCGGTCACTATATCATGGAAGGCATGTCTACAGGTGCTGTCGTTATCACCACAGATGCACCGCCCATGAATGAGTTGATCACAGATAAGCGTTGCCTCGTGCCTTATAAGAAGCAAGCTGCACAGAATCTAGCTACAAATTACTATGTCGACTCCGCAGCCTTTGCCAACACGCTAAACAACCTCTTGAAGCTACCACAAAGCGAACTCGAGAAAATTGGGCAGTCCAACCGATCTAATTTTCTTATCAGAGACGCCATGTTTTTGAAAAGGTTCGATACCCTGCTAAAGGAATATTGCAATCAGCCTTCCAGGAAGTTTAATCCCTCAAACGTTTCAGTAGGTAAATGAGTGAATGGTTGTACAAGTTAAGGAAGTGAAGATGTTAATGCGTTTTGTTTTTTTTGCAATAGCCCTGCTGTGGACCTTATTTATTCCTCCCACTCTTTCTGCAAGGCAGTTGACGATCAATGTGATCGGCGGAAGTAATGGTGTGGGCTTAGATGCCGATAAGTTAATTATGAAACGGGAACTTGAAGCCTTAGGGTATATTGTCAATACCCTACAGCTAAAGGCCGAAGAGGAGCCTCAAAAAGCTGATATTAACATTTTTTTCCAAAACGTCGGACCGAAGTACTTTCATCATGCTACATTGAATTGGTTTGTCCCCAATCCAGAATGTTGTCGTGTGGAGGATGAAATTTTAAATCAATTCGATTTGATTTTATGCCGGACGAAAGAAGTTGAGCGCATTTTTCTTAAAAAAAAGATGAAAACCTATTTTCTGGGGTTCACCAGCGTTGATTGTTATCTAAAGAATGTAAAAAAGAACTTCTCAAAGTTTTTTCATCTTGGCGGGCGCAGCAAAGCAAAGAGCACAGGCATTGTTTTTGACCTTTGGAAAGCAAATGGGTCTTTAGGTTTTCTCACCATCGTTAGAGATAAGCCTGCGCCCATAGGAGCGGCAAGTCTGCATCACCTGAAATGGATTGGCAAGCATATACCAAAGCACGAATTGACAATTTTGCAAAATAGTGCAGGCATTCATCTTTGCCCTAGTGAGGCTGAAGGCTATGGTCATTATCTCATGGAAGGGATGTCTACTGGAGCGGTAATTATTACTACTAATGCCCCACCCATGAATGAATTCATCACCGATGAAAGATGCTTAGTGCCCTACACGAGGCAAGCTCCACAAGCCCTTGGAACAAATTATTACATCACTCAAGAGGATCTTGAAAAAGTAGTCCTCAATCTCATGCAGTTATCATTCAGTGAATTAGCCAAAATCGGGCGCACCAATCGGCAAAACTACCTGACAAGAACAGAGCAGTTTAGAAGGCGGCTAGAAAAATTACTGAATGCGACAAATTTACCAGAGTGAACTGTTGTCTTAAACTCTGCGTTGGCAGCCCAGTGTGGCAATGTACGCCATCCCGGCAACTAAAGCGATGGTGGCGCCACCTGGCCAATCCAGATGATATGCCAAGGCTGTGCCTCCAAAACACATGGCAGCACTTAAGATCACACCGATGAACATCACACGTGATAGGCTGGCGGTAAAAAGGTTAGCAATAGCCGCAGGGATCGTCAGCATGGTCATGACAAGAATGATGCCCACAACTTGAATGAGCAGCACAATAGTGATGGCGATCAACACAAGGAGCAATAAATATAATGCATTTACTCGGATGCCTTGCAAACGGGCTTGTTCTTCATCAAAGCAGATAATTAAGAAACGCTTATGCATGCAAAAGACACATAACAAAATGGAGATGTCGAGTCCGAAAAGGATATATAAGTCCGTATGTGTCACCCATAATATATTGCCGATAAGGAAATTTGTCAGCTCAACATTAAAGCCAGGGGTCTGTGAGATGAACAACACCCCCACAGCCATTCCAATGGACCACAAGGCGGCGATCACCGAATCTTCCCGTTGGCGATAGTATAAATGAATCCAGCCGATAATTAAGGCCGAGATGATGCCTGCAATCAAGGCTCCTTCTAGTGGCGATATCCAGTCGATCCCTTTTGCACGTTCGAGCCATAAGCAAAACCCTATGCCGCTAAGCACCGAATGGGATATGCTGCCGCTAATGAAAACAATGCGTTTGACGACGACATACGCACCAATGATGCCGCTGACTACCGAAGAGGCAAGACCAGCGATGACAGCTGATAGTAACAAAGGATTGGTACGTAAGGCTTCTAGAAATGACATCATGATGATGAACCCATCGTCTCAGATTTTGCGGCCGATTTCAACAAGGGGGTATGGTACAATCCTAGCGCAAAATGCTCACACACCTGCTGAGGCTTAAGCACAGTGGCACTTTGTTGTACACAGACGACTTTTTCTACTAATTCGATAGCCGCTTGCAAGTTGTGTGTAACCATGACGATCGTCATCACTCCGCGCAAACCTTTTAATATGTTGTAGATATCAGCTTCAGCTTGGTTGTCAACACTGGCAGTGGGTTCATCGAGCAACAACAGGCGCGGATTTGAAGCCAATGCCCGCGCGATAAGCGCCCGCTGCGCTTGACCACCAGATAAGTTGCCAAAAGAACGATGCTGAAACTCGAGGAGACCCACTCTTTCCAAGGCTGATAAGGCGGCTTGTTTGTCTTCGCGGCTAAACATTCCGTACCATGGAAGGTGAGACAAACGCCCTCCCATCACAAGTTCTAACACCGAAATGGGAAATTGCTTGTCGAAGCGTACAGATTGAGGGACATAGGCAATAGGTTGACGAGCTATGGTAGGAGCAGATCCGAAAATGGAGATATTCCCAGTCGAAGGCTTCAAAAAACCCATGAGTAGTTTCAAGAGGGTGGTTTTCCCCCCCCCGTTGGGGCCGATAATACCGACAAATTCGCCTGGAGCGATATCAAAAGAGACGTCTTTGATGACTTGGTCGTCTTGATACGCGAAGCAGACATTTTTTAATGAAATGATGGGCTCCATCCCACAGCCTTGGGTGTAAAATCTATAGGATATAGCATATAGGATAAAAGAGGAAGATCAATTGGCAGCAAACTGTCTGGCGATCTCGCGCATGCTAATGATATAATCTTCGGCATACGGATCTAGCATGACAATTTGTGCGTTGAGTTCCTTAGCAAACAAGCGAGCCCCTTTGCTGTTATATTGGACTTGAATGTAGATCTTCTTAATTGGTGCAGCGCGGGCTTTGTTGAGGATCGTGTTGAGTTGCTGTGGCGTGGGATCTTTACCTTCAATTTCGATGGACAACTGTGTCAAGGCATAATCGCGACAAAAGTAGGCATAAGCAGGATGGGAAACCATAACCATGCGCTGTTTTAAAGGTTTCAAAATGGCGGCAATTTCGGCATCAAGCGTGTCTAGTTCTTGCAAAAAACTTGCCAGCGCACGTTGATAGCGGGCTGTATTTTCCGGATAACGTTGGCTTAGAGTATTGGCAATCGTTGTGGCTTGGATTTTGGCTTGCCGTGCACTTAGCCAAATATGTAGATCTTGGTTGTTACTGCTATGGCAGCAGCAGCACGATCCTATGAGGGGATCGGCTGTGATCATATCCACATTTTGGCGCAAGTCGACAGTTTTCATATTCGAATTATGCGTTGTGAGCGATTTAACAGCACGCGCTTCAAAGCTTTCTCCCACACAGAACCAGAGGTCGGCTTTGCTGGCTGCAATCATTTGCTTAGGTGTTGGTTCAAAGGTATGAGCGCTGGCCCCAGCTGGAACCATCAGACCGACAGTGACGGTGCCGTCGGCGATTTTTTCGACAAAGAATTTGTGGGGAGCGACGCTCACCAGCACATGATGGGAAGCATTTTCGGCCTGTACCAAAAAAGGAGCAACGCACAAAGCAAGAATAAAGATTAATTTAGATTTGAACATAACCCTAAGAAGTTGATTTGTTTGTCATTGATAGATAGGGAATTATGAACGGTTAGAATGTTATTGGCAAGCAAAAGTATTCTTAAGAAATTTGGCATCCACATCCAGTTTGTTGTTCGCTAGCTTGTAGCTGATCGTCAACCCACTCATCTTGGGAGGCTTTCCCATCGGCAAGCATCAAAATTCCTTGCCCATGGCGCTTGCCATTGAGCCATTCCCCCTCGTAGCTAAAGCCATCAGCGTATTTCATTTTTCCTTTTCCATTAGGCTGGCCCTCTTGCCATTCCCCACTGTACTCATTTTTGTTAGCGTATTTCATGGTCCCTGTTCCAGAGCGTATTCCCTGTTGCCAAGTTCCATTATAGACCCTAAACGATGAGGAGTGGTCATAAACCATCTCACCTTGACCATGGGGTTGGCCATCAATCACTTCCCCAACATAACGTGGGCCGCTGTCTCCCGAATCGGAGAAGTAACGAGTGCCCTGGCCAGTCATTTTACCCATTACCCATGCACCTTCATAAAGGGTGGTAATTTGCTTTTGGGCTTGTTTGTTGAGCTGTATTTTTTCGAATACGCCATGGCCATGTTGTCGATCCTTTAACCAACTACCACTATATCTGAGCCTTTCACGAGGTTGGTGCTTGTTTTGATTTTCATGTACGCCATAACCGCTGCGCTGGTTATTGACGAAATTGCCTTCATAGCGAGCGCCATTGGCATAGTGGATTGTGCCATGTCCGTGCATCATCGGCCCTATCGTATAACCTTCGAAGGTATTGCCCTCAAGATCTATGATTGTTCGTTTGGTGACTTCATGTTGTGAAATGACGAATAGGCTTTCCGAAGGTGCATCAAGTGGACTTCCCAAAGATGCTTGTTGAACACTAGTTTCGGGACTAATACCATCAATTTGTGGTTGTATCGCGTTCTGGTCGGCAATTGGACTTCCCAAAACAAGCGGATCGAGACTTTGATGAAAAGTGACAGCAGATAAAGATGGGGATGGCATGCGTAGCTCCTGAAGAGTGACTATTTTTTTATTTTTCAGCTTTCTTCCAGATGCGCCCATCAATGATGGTGCGGAATTGCTCGGTTGATGAGTATTCGGCATGTAACATGTAGTCGCCGTTGTCTTCCAATTCATACACTTCGAAGCCTTCGAAATCAGGGTATCCACGAAATTCCCAAGCGATAGTTCTTTTATCTACAATACCTTTCCCTGTGACGCTCCCTAACAGCTCGCTACTGAGCTGAATTTGGAAATCCTTCTCAGTGATATGTGAGAAGTTGAATTGGTTAAAGAGATTTTCAGCTCTGCCTTCCATCTCTACGAGTTGTTGTGAACGTATGACAGTGGTGACCATGGGATCGATCATCCATTTTGTGTAAAAGTGTAGATGGTCAGGAGATACACTGAAGGTGATTTTTCCTTCTCCAATCCATATGCCTTTTTTGAAGATAAATTCGTGAGGAGGGATCAAAACATGAACCTTCGGCTATAAATACTTTGTAAAATTCCAAGCGCTGTCATCGTTGTCAAGACGGAAGAACCCCCATAAGTGACTAATACTAATGGCACACCAGTGATGGGCAAGAAACCGGTCATCATTCCTATGTTAACGAGGACATGCATGGCTAAATATACGCTAATGCCAGCGGAGAGCAAACGCCCAAAATGGGTATTTGCCACGGCCGACACCTGAAAGCTAAAATAGATCAATGTATAAAAAAGTACTAGCATCAAAAGCAAGCCAATAAAGCCAAATTCTTCACCGAATGCTGGAAAGACGGAATCCGTATAGGGCGCTGGTAACCATCCACCACCGGTGAATTCACTGCTACGCCACCCTTGGCCTGTTAGCCCTCCCAGCGCTATGGCTGTAGCCGCTGCTTTTTGATGGTGTGTATTGGGATCGAGTCGGTCAAATTGATATTGTTTGAGGACCTTGGTGGCATAGGGTCGTATCTCTTCATGTGTAAGGATGCCTAAGAAAATGAGCGCAATAAGCACTAAGGCAATTCCTCCCAGCCACGTCATCACCTTAATGACAATAGGCTGCACACCACCGAAGTAAAACATCACTAAGGTGATGGGATATAAGACTAAAGCAGTGCCTAAATCGGGTTGTTTAAGAATTAAAAGGAAGGGGATGCCAGCAATCAGTCCACCAAAAAACGCCGTGCTCCAGCTTTCAGCTTGTGATTGGCGCTTTTCCAAAAACCAACTTAAGGTGATAACGACGACCAGTTTGGCATATTCTGATGGTTGAAAACTCATGGGTAAGAAAGGCACGCGATACCAGCGATGGACGCGCTGGATAGGGTCGGTAAAAAATAAGCCGATCAGCAACAATAAAACAATGGCATAAATCAGCCAGGTCCATTCGCGCAATTTGTTATAATCGAAACCCGCCACGACGATGAAGATGGCGATGCCTATGACAAACCAGCGTAGTTGTGATTTTACTAAAGGGGTAAAAAAGCTTTCATCAACGGCATCGATCGAGGTGCTGACAGTGAAGGAAGAGACGATGAGTAGACTGATGAGCATAAGCCCAAGCACCACGGGGATCATGCGAAAATCGATGCGTGTTAGGTAGCGATAGCTCCACATAAGTTTTAAAGATGTAAATAATAAGTTTAGAGGTTGTTACGAGATTTATTATTGCGGTTTTGCTATATTTTATGAATAGAATAAATCGCGTTTGTGTCGTATGTATTCCCATAATGGGTCGACTTAAGGAAATTATCACTTATCCCTGAAAGGGATAACGGCTTATAGCCCAGGGTTAGCGACAGCGTAACCCTGGGTAGTTCGGTTAAAAATGTACCCCTGAAAGGGGTACGGGACACAAACGAAATTAATAGATACGAAGGGTGGTTCTAGGGATATTTTTCATGGATTTCATAAGGCATCATTTTCAAGTCATCGATTCCACAAATAGCTGGGCTAAGCGCAATGCCCATCTCCTCGCGCGCGATAAAATTACTTTAGTCACTGCCGACAGCCAAACGGCTGGTCGTGGGCGTTTTAAAAGGCATTGGGTCTCTCCACCCAATCAAAATGTGTATGCGACATTTTGCTTTTTTGTTGAAAAACACCACGCAGATTTAGGCAATATCCCGCAAGTGCTGGCCCTGTCAGCGGTAAAGGTGTTGCAGCACCTGGGATTTTCTGCTGGGTTGAAGTGGCCAAATGACGTGATCCTTTCACAAAAAAAGATAGGCGGGATTTTGGCAGAAACAACGCCATTATCAGATCAATTGTGCATGTTGATTGGCATCGGCATAAATGTAAATATGCCTTTAGAGGTATTACAGGGGATTGATCGGCCAGCGACATCATTATTCGTAGAAAGTGGTCGCACTTACGATGTGGAAGAGGTGCTATTCTCCTTGCAAACGCAATTTTTTAAAGATTTAACGCTTTTCATTGATGAGGGCTTCCATCCCTTCTTAGAGTTCTACCGAAAGCATATTTCGCTGCATCAGCATGTCTACTTTAATGACAACAAAACGATCTGGGAAGGGGATTTGCATGCGATTAATGATGATGGTTCATTGACTTTGAAATTGCCCGATGGACAGCTCAAAAATTTCATTGTGGGCGAAATTCTGTGGCCCAATGAAATAAAGGCTAAAGGCTAAAGGCTAAAGGCGAAAGGCTAAAAAAGGCAAAAAACAAAAGATAAAGGATAAAAGGCTCATCCGGTTTTGTAGAACTTAGCCCAAGAGAGCTTTGCTTATTCCCCTGCCGGGGAATAAGCAAAGCTTCATTTAGAAGAGTCCTACAAAGGCGGATGAGCCGAATAAAAGTTGGACATTTTCGAGTTCTCTTTTATTTTTTGCCTTTTTTCGCCTTTAGCCTTTAGCTTTTAGCCTTTTTTTGCCTTTAGCCTTTAGCTTTTAGCCTTTTTTTTGCCTTTCATTCCGGGGTGGTGTTGATGTCGGGGATGACGACGATATCGCTAGAAACCTTGGCACGCAATACTTGCTGAATATAAGAGAGTGTCGTGCCTATCGAAGAATAGCAAGAGGTGCACGAGCCCTGATAGGCGATGACCAATTCCTTGTCGTTAATTAAATTTAATACCGATACACCACCACCATCCAAAGCTATGTATGGACGCAAATCTTGATCTAATACCTGCTCGATGACGGCAATTTTTTTCTTCAGTGTGAGTTCCTTCCAACCTGGGTATCCCCCAGGAATCACTTCACCCATATTTGTGGGCATGGGAGGAGCAGCATAAGTATCTGCAAAGGGAATATCCATGCATTGCTCGGCCGCGCTATCGATAGCTTCTAATACAAGGTTTAGATGGGGATAGGTTTCTTTTGGAAAAGCGGGTGTGTCTGATTTATCACGCAATTGCTTGTCGATGAGGTCGGCGCTGATGCGGCGGGCTTGATCGTAGTTTTTTCCCACGAGAAGATCACAGGCGGCTTCAGCAGCCCCGATCAACGCCGATTGTCCATAGACTTGGAATTTTGCATCGACAATAATGCCGTCATCTTTATCGACCAGCCAATAGAGGTGTACGGCGTTACCATCTTTTACGGAACCTTCTTTGCCTTCCGCAAGGCGCATCAGGCGCGCTTCTGCCTCCTCTTTGGTAAACCAACCAACACAACGGGGGTGTTCGATTTTGGCGATCAATTTTTTGCTGTAGCGCGTCCATGGGAATGAGGTGGTTAAACTATGAATACTCATTTACGATCCTCTAATGTCCATTGATGGGAGATTTTCTTAAGTCGTGTGACTCCATCAGCGATGATGGCAATGGCGCGGTCGATTTCATCTTCAGTGGTTTCGCGCGAAAGGCTGAAGTTGATCGCACTATGCGCGATAGTTTCTTCTATCCCTGAGGCGGCAAGCACAAGTCCGATTTGCTGGTAAGTGCCCCCACCGATGCTGGCGTAGAGATTTTTGCGATTGAGGAAGTGTAGTAACGCTTCATTGGCAATGCCTGGAAAGGCAATGGCTGTGCAATTCGGTAAACGCTCCTGCTCTTGGAATACGACGACTGCATCTGGAATCGCGGAAACAATGCCTGTTTCTAATTTCGTACGCAGCCGCGCTACCTCGGTGCACATGAGATCGCAAGAATCATGAGCTTGACGAGCAGCTTGCCCTAAAGCCACTAGTCCAGCCACACTGTAGTTGCCAGCACGAAGTCCCCCTTGTTCTATCCCTCCTAAGATAAAAGGCGAACATTTGACATCACTGCGCACCAATAAACCACCCGTGCCTACAGGGGCATGAAAGCTATCACCACTAAAAGTGATGAATTGTGCCGGCACTGTCTCCCAATCACAAAATAGCTTGCCGAGGGTATGTGAAGCATCGATATGCAAATGCACGCCTCTTTCTTGACAAAGTGCTGCAATCTCATTGATAGGGTTAATGACGCCTGTCAAACCATTCGCCCAAGCAATGGAAACAAGGGCTGTGCGTGGCGTCATGGCGTCGGCTATGGCCTCAGCGGTAATCTTGCCTGTTTTATCCGCAGGTACCATCTTGCCAAGACAGCTGAGTTGTTCCAAGCGCCCTATCGCCATGATGGCTGGCGCTTCATCGATAGTGGAAGTGATGAATTGGTTCCTACCTGTACTAATGGTGAGGTCAAAATAAGTCGATAAAATGACATGATTTACAGCTTCAGCATTAGAGGATGTAAAGATGAAATCATCATTTTCGTTGGCTCTAAGCAAACTATAAATACCTCTCAAAGCCTCTTCGATAGCCGGATAATGTTGCTGCCCTTTTTGGTGGGGTGCAGAAGGCACTCCCCAGCGCTCTGAAAGGAAGGGAAGCATTTTAGCTACAGCTTTATCCGAAGGACGCGTTGTAGTGTTATTGTCGAGGTAAATTTCGTTGGGCATATGATGACCTGTTTATACTGCCGCAAGGGCTTCTTTAATGAATGACCCTTTGACTAGATTGTAGAGTACCGGTACACCAGTGGCTAATTCAAGTTGGATGACTTCCTCCTTAGACAATCCATCGAGATACATGATAATGGAACGGAGTGAATTGCCATGCGCAGAGATCAACACATTGCGTCCTTGTTCCAGTAATGGGACAACGAATTTTTTGAAATAAGGAATGGAACGCGCCGCCGTCATTTCTAAACTTTCTCCTTCAGGAGGAGCGATGTCGTAGCTTCTACGCCAGATTTTCACTTGCTCTGCGCCGAATTTTTCAGCCGTTTCAGCCTTATTGAGTCCTTGCAGCTCACCGTACATGCGTTCATTGAGCTCCCAGGCGCGGATGACAGGGATCGTTTGTTGCTTTGTGTGCTCACTGAATATTTTGCTCCATTCCTCTTGTTTGCCTTCGCCCGAGTGGAGAATGACAGGCACTTTGCCAGAACGGTGGTGGCTCATCGCCAACATAGCAGTCATTTGGGCGCGTATCAAGGTAGAAGTGATGATCATGTCAATAGGAATATTTTGTAAAAGCTTGCCAGCACTAAAGGCTTCTTCAATACCTTGGGATGACAAAGGAATGTCTACCCAGCCAGTAAATAAATTATGTTTATTCCATTCGGATTGGCCATGGCGCATCATGATTAGCTTGCTCATTTGTCGTCTCTCCTAAGATTCATTCTTAATACAGAATATAGAATGTGGAATATAGAATACAGAATTTTGGCTCATCACAAATTAGAGTACCGCCTTATTTGAACGCGAAGATCGCGAAGCTAGCGAAGACAGCGCGAAGATGCTTTTATTTATTGGTTATTGACGCGCAGTTCCATAAAATCCCTTTATGTTTTGAAAAAATGTAATCAATTTTTTGTAAATAAATTTTTTACAACAGAAAAATCTTCGCGTTATCTTCGCTGGCTTCGCGATCTTCGCGTTCAAATAGGGCGGTACTCTAATTTGTGATGAGTCCTCTTTAGGCCCTTTTTTTTATAGCAACCTTCATTTCTTTATATTCTTGATTCTAATAGAATAAATAGATGAAAATATAGGAACATTATTAAATTAGAGCTACTTAGTCATGCAAAAACTCTTGTTAAAATCTGTTAATGATTCGATTGCTGCTGTCTCGCAGCTGAGCACGCCACCAGCCCTTGCTTTTATGGAAGCAGCAGCCCTTCTGCTTAGCACCTGCTTTCAAAATGGAAATAAGGTGTTGATTGCAGGCAATGGAGGCAGCTTATGTGACGGAGCCCACTTCGCCGAAGAGCTTACCGGGTTGTTCAGGAGTGTGCGACCAGCCTTACCTGCCATCTCTCTTTCTGAGCCCGGCCACATCACTTGCGTGGGCAACGACTTAGGCTTCGATTGGATCTTTTCACGTGGCGTTGAGGCTTATGGCAAACCTGGAGATGTCTTTGTGGGGTTAACGACCAGTGGCAATTCTGCCAATATCGTGAACGCTATGGAAGCCGCTCGTCGTTTGGAGATGAGCACCATTGCCTTTTTGGGCAAGGGAGGCGGCAAGCTGAAAGGGGGGGCTGATATCGAACTTATTATTGATGGTTTTAATACTTCAGATCGCATTCAAGAAGCACATATGGCGGCTATCCACATCATCATAGAAATGGTAGAATACCGTCTTTTTTCTCCGCAAGCCTCCCATATCGATAAAGAGAAGCATGTCATAGAGTCATTGGTAGTCAATTAGGCAGTACCTTATATGCAACGACAGCTGGAAAACTATCTATTAGATGTGATCACTGGTAGGCAAAAAGGGGTGATGCCATTTCTTATTAAGAGTGTGCTGTGGACCCTTAGTTGGCCATATAAAGCCTTGATAACATGTCGCAATCTAGCCTTCGATCAAGGTTGGCTGCGCCGTTACTCTCCGCCAGTACCCGTCGTGATGAGTATCGGTAATATCGTTGTAGGAGGGACAGGTAAAACTCCCGTAACCATGCTCATTGCGCAAGAATTTTATAGTGAATTTCTTATCGCGGTGCTCTCAAGAGGCTATCGTTCACAAGCGGAAAAGCTGGCCGTCCCTGTCATACTTAGCAAAGGGGAGGGACCTTTACAATCGGCGGCATTTTGTGGAGATGAACCCTTTTTAATCGCGCAGAATTTTCCCAAAGCGTATGTCATCGTAGGCAGAGATCGACATAAAGCTTCTGATATGGCTGCACGGGCGGGTGCTCAATTGATTCTTTTAGATGATGGGATGCAGCATCGCCGTTTGGCACGCGATTTCGAAGTGGTCGTCATGGACACCAGCGATCCATTTGGACAAGGGTATTTTTTACCGCGTGGATTGTTGCGTGAAGGAATATCTTCACTCGCACGTGCCGATCTCATCATCTTAAACCACACTGTGGATCGTTCGATGTTTGTGAGCATGAAGGAGCAGCTACGGAGACACAGCAAAGCTCCCGTTGTGGGAACTCGTATGGAAGTCGAGCATGTTGAAGGCTTTGATAGAAAGCCGATTGAACCTCTTAAGGGAAAAAAAGTGGGGATATTTTGTGGCATCGCGCATCCAGAATACTTTTATCGCACAGTAGAACAACAAGGATGTCAAATTGTTGATTGTGCCTTCGTTGCCGACCATAAATGCTTAGAACCAGCGATGCTTGAGACGTTTGCGCGTCAGTGTAGAGAAAAAGGGGCAGAGCTGTTACTGTGCACTGAAAAGGATAAAGTAAAGATGGCAGATAATGCAAACTTAGCTTTAACTATCGCTTGGGTAAAGATGCGGCTAACAATCATCGAGGGAAAAGAAGAATGGTCTACATTCATCGATCAAGTTAAAGCCGATTTAAAACGATAGGTGCGTACCGACCTGACTGCATTTGCATGAACCTAATGTATGAGCATACCATGAGACTTTGGTTTAAAATTTTATTGGGCTTAACAGCAGGGGTATGTGTTGGATTATTTTTAGGTCCTAATGCTGAAATCTTCAAGCCCATAGGCACCCTCTTTTTAAACATGATCAGCATGATCATCTTGCCTTTGGTCCTGGCATCGATCGTAGTGGGGATCATCAATATCAATGACCCTGCTAAACTTAGCCGGGTGGGTATGAAAACCCTCGGTATCTATCTGATGACTACCCTGGCAGCCATTGCCATCGGTATCTTATTTGCTAAGATATTTAGGCCGGGCGAGCATATCAATCTACAAATCTCCATTGAAATGCCACCTCCAAATGCATCCCATTTTAGCGATACCTTGCTAGCATTAATTCCCAAAAATCCTTTTGCTTCCTTCGTTGAGGGCAATGTACTGCAGGTGGTCATTTTTGCCCTCTTTTTGGGGATAGCGATCAACTTTTCAGGAGAAAAGGGACGACCACTGGCTGACATCTTCGAATCTTTGTTTGAAGTGATGTCGCGATTAGTCACTATCGTAATGAAGATTTCCCCAATCGGTGTTTTTGCTATTATGGCATGGGTGTCTGGTTCTTTTGGCGTTGGCGTACTATTCCCATTAATAAAATTTCTGGCTATCTATTATGGGGCCTGTCTGCTGCATATCGGTTTAGTCTTTTGCTCGATCCTATGGTTTATGGCGAAAATGCGCCCAGGGCCCTTCTTCATGGGCATGAGCGATGCGATCATGGTGGCATTTTCTACTTGTAGCAGTTCAGCCACATTGCCTGTAGCCATGCAATGTGTGCAGAAAAATCTTGGTATATCAAAAGAGATTGCCAGCTTTGTGATGCCCTTAGGATCAACCATCAATATGAATGGCGCCGCCCTCTTTCAAGGGATGAGCGCAGTCTTTTTAGCGCAAATTTATGGAATAGATCTTGGATGGCATAGCTTAGCGGCCATTATCATCACAGCAACTTTTTCAGCGATTGGTGCCGCCGGCGTGCCAGGCTCCGGGTTTATGATGCTCTCTTATGTATTTGCTTCCGCCGGCTTACCTCTGGAGGGCTTAGCCATCTTTGTGAGCATCGACCGTATCCGTGAAATGATGTCCACAGTATTAAACGTCTTAGGCGATGCCGTGTGCGCGGTGTATATCGCACACGTTGAAGGCGAACTCGACGAACGCCTTTACTACCAAACAGAGCTGGTTGGCCTCGAAGGCGATGAAGTCTAGTACATTGTAAAGTTATTATTGCTCGTCTTGTCCAAGGGTGTAACCAGGGTGTCCATCAAAGGTACAAAGATGCTCGGTATGCGTAAAATCAATCCCTTTCTCTGCTAACAGATGCATTAACTTGGCGATTTGCAGATGGGTGAGAGGTTGACCTTTTTTACTAGACATAAAACGGCAACGCCAGCTGTCAATACATGCGGTCTCAGGCATTTTGTCCGGCCACACTTTCACCCCTCGATTGCTAATCATAGTCAGTTTTATATCTTTTAAGTCTAATGAAGCTAGTGACTTATGTAAATGTTCCACAGATTCTGTGGATTCAATAAAGACATCGATGCCGACAGTTTCTTTTTTTAAGGCGTGTGTTTTGTGGTGATGTTTTTTGGTGAGATGTTTGGCCTCCCCATAGTGTGCAACTTTTAAGCTATGGGGTTTTTTGCCCAAGCGTTGAATGACAGCTTGGGCGAATTCTTTGGTACCAACCTTTTGTTTACTCGTGTTGGGTTTGAAGATGTCATAGGTATGAATTCCTTCTTCCAGAGTACATAGCCACGCATTATGGACGGCACTTGCCGCTTCAGGTAAACCTACGTGTGTCAGCATAAGCACCGAAGCCAAGATCAACCCTGATGGGTTGGCCAAATTCTGGCCTGCGCGGCGTGGGGCGGACCCATGAATGGCTTCAAACATAGCGCCATGTTCGCCAATGTTGGCAGACCCAGCAAGGCCGACAGATCCAGCGATTTGAGCAGCAACATCGGAAAGGATATCTCCATAAAGGTTGGGCATGACAATCACATCGAAAGCTTCTGGTGTATCGGCCAATTTGGCAGCGCCAATGTCGACGATCCAATGCTCGTTTTCGATATCTGGATATTCAGCTGCAATTTCAGTGAAGGTTTTGTGGAATAAACCGTCGGACAATTTGAGAATATTGTCTTTGGTGAAGCAAGTGACTTTTTTACGCCCATAGATGCGCGCATAATCAAAAGCATAGCGGATGATTTTTTCGCAGCCGGGGCGACTGATGATTTTCAAAGCATGGACACAATCGGCAGTTTGGCGGTATTCGATGCCTGTGTAAAGATCTTCTTCATTTTCTCTGACGATGACCACATCCATTTTGGGATGTTTGGTTTCTACAAAAGGGGAATATGACACACAAGGGCGCACGTTGGCATAAAGGCCAAGCGATGTGCGGATGGTGACATTAAGGCTTTTGAATCCGCCCCCTTGAGGTGTTGTGATAGGAGCTTTCAAAAACCCTTTACTCGTGCGGATCGATTCCCATGTGGAGGGTTCGATACCTGAAGGAAAGCCGCGTAAGTAGACTTTTTCGCCGATTTCGACTTTTGTGAAGCTTAAAGGGGCCTTGGTGGCTTTGAGAATTTGCAAGGTGGCATCCATAATTTCTGGACCGATGCCATCTCCTTCAGCAATAGTGATTGGAATGAGATGCGCTACCATAAAATACCTCCCGCAAGTTTTCGGAATTACCTCTTGAGCCTAATGCTTCTCGTCATTTAAAATCTAATAGGTCTACCTACTCTATATAATAAGGCGTGTTTATGTTAAAAGAGCTATTTGAAAAAGAAAGAGAATTGCTAAACCATTTCTTTGATCACCTAGATCTTGCCTCTTGCGAGCAGTTATTTGAACTAATAAAAAAATGCAACGGCGTGGTGATTATTACAGGTATTGGAAAAAGCAGTTTGGTGGCTGAGAAAATTGCTCTTACGATGACATCAACCGGATCGCGCGCATTCTTTTTATCTCCGACCAATGCGCTGCATGGCGATATTGGCATCGTCACAAAAAATGATATCTTCTTGATGATTAGCAAAAGTGGAGAAAGTGAAGAGCTGCTTCAAATGGTTCCGTATCTGCGCAATAAAGGCGTTAAATTGGTGGCGATTGTCAATAACCGGGAAAGTCGGCTAGCTAAAGCTGCTGATTTATGTGTCGCTTTGCCTATGGAGCGGGAGTTGTGTCCTTTTGATATGGTGCCTACCACATCATCTGTGACACAAATGATCTTTGGCGATGTGTTGGCGGTGGCGTTGATGACAGATAAAAAATTCAGTCTTTTAGACTATGCGATGAACCATCCGGCCGGAAAAATCGGTCGTAGCCTCATCCTGCGTGTTAAAGACCTCATGCTTGTAGGTAAAGATATTCCTCTCTGTCAGCCCCATGACACGCTGGTAGAGACTTTAGTTGAGTTGTCGAATAAAAAGTGTGGCTGTGTGATGGTAGTAAATGCAGAAAAGGTGCTGATGGGGATTTTTACTGATGGCGATTTGCGTCGGGCCTTACAAAAGCATGGCTCTAATGCATTGGCCATTACGATGCACGATTTGATGACCAGTTCTCCTCGATATATCAATGCCGATGAATTGGCTAGCCAGGCTTTGTCTACCATGGAAGCCGATCAGAAGCGTCCTATCACAGTTTTGCCGGTGGTGAATGCCAGCCATCATGTGGTCGGCATCATCAGAATGCACGACATCCTCCAATCAGGACTCTAAGAGCGCATTGTTGCTGTGTTATACCCCTGAAAGGGGTGACGGCTTGTAGCCCAGGGTAAGCGACAGCGCAACCCTGGGTAATTTATATTAGATATTGTACCCCAGAAAGGGGTACGGGCCTCACTAATTTCTTAGGCCGCTACCGCGGCAGGCTGCATATGCCCTGAATATGTACATGTATTGTATTGGGGTCAGGCTTGGTATTTGGGTATTCTTCTTTTTCGGTATTCAGTTAAAAGGATTCTGTAGCCAAAGGCGCATTTCCTCAACGTTCTTAGCAGCTACCGGGTCGTCGGCAGTCTTGATTTCAAACCGGCTTGCAAGCTGGCTTAAGGTACTTAAATCTCTTCCTAGAATATTTGACAGGCTTGCTAAAGAAAGATAGTCTATTTCTCTTACAAAAAATGCCAATAATGCACGTGCGAAAGAGTTTTTTGCGTGTTTTCCGGGCATAGTCAGCTGTTCTCGAGTGATGTTATTTATTTCACAAACTTTCGTTACAAGATCAGCTAACTCTATTTTTTGTGGCTTTGCCAAGGATGCCGTTATCATGATTTCTTCAATGAATTCTTGATTACCAATGATTCCTGCATCGCAGCCCGATTTGAAATCGAATTCGGCTTCGACCCCTATTCCTTGCAAAACATAGCTTTCATAGTTTTTTACGGCGTTTGTTCCGTTGAAGTTAAATTTTTTTAAAACACGTCCTTTAGTCAGCCAATTCAACTCATCTAGTTCCATATAGGCTCTATGACTACTCCAGGCATATTGTTGAGGATGTGTGACTAATTTTGCGCGAACGGGATTGAGATGAATGTATCGTATAAGCTCCTTGTGATAGTCCTCATCGTCAACCAGAATAGATTTAAATCGTCCTTGGAATAGATGTCCAACGCGCTTATACTTTCTATTGATATGACGTGTATAGCGAAAAGCAAGATGCTGCATAATGCGAGAAATGCTGATGTCAGCAACCTGGATGGCCAAATGAATGTGATTAGACATAAAACAAAAGGCTTCAATGGTGTGGCCAAAACGCTCTACACCTTGTTGCATGAGAAGGCACATTCTTGATTTATCGCCCTCGGAAAAAAAGATAGGCTGCTTATCATTGCCTCTGAGCATTACATGGTACATTGCGGTGGGAGTGTGAAATCTGTGTCGTCTTGCCATATTTCAAAGAATTTATAAGAAAGCTGCAAAGAATACAAGAAATACCCAAATGCCAAGCCTGACCCCAAAGCGCGGACTTTAGGGGACGTGCTGCGCAAGCCTGACCCCAAAGCTTCATGACCTCAAAGCTTGACCTGTAGCATAAAAGGATCCATGGCTACAGCCTCGGGCAATTGGCGACGTGCGTGAGGCCGTGACACCGAGCGCGTCATGCATCGCTACCGCTCGCTGCGCGTGGCAGGCTGAAGCCGTGCCAAAACGAGCTCAGGCTGAAGCCTAAGCTACAGTGCTTTGCAC
>Ga0206894_1005_pt1 | contig 80705 bp, 69 predicted proteins | sample Alteio_BWOrgHeat_54_FD_152953 | JGI IMG/M metagenome (GOLD analysis project Ga0206894, IMG submission 152953) | Enriched cells from forest soil in Barre Woods Harvard Forest LTER site, Petersham, Massachusetts, United States -... | ecosystem: Environmental > Terrestrial > Soil > Temperate forest >...
AGAGATATCGCCAGCTACGATCCATGCTGGTCCACCCATACCATCAGGAACATCAACATAGAGGAGAACAAGCGTGATTCAAGCGACTGTCGGATTCATCGTCTACGGAGTGCACAAGGATGGATTGCGTGACCCGATGGGCAGCCCGTTTATCGATGAGGCTCTGATCATCGAGGCCAAGGCAGAGCTCCGCAAGGCGGGGTTGCAACTGGTCGAACACGATACGGTGATTGCCAGCAAGCAGGAAGCTGCGGAAGCTCTTAAAAAGATGAAGCAGGATGACCGTGTAGATGCAGTGGTGCTCTTCTCCGGCACCTGGGTGTGGGCAGCCCACATCGTGGGAGCGGTGCGCGATTTTGCCAGCAGCGGGAAAGGCATTGTGCTCTGGACACACCCGCGTTCGCAGGGCTGGAGGCCGGTGGGCGGACTGGTATTGCACGGCGGGCTGCTTGAGATTGGCGTAGCACACCGGTTTGTGTACGGAGATATCGGGGAGCCGGATACCGTCGGCCGCATCGTCAGCTATGCGCGGGCCGCCCACCTGAAACAAGCCCTGAACATGTCTACTGTGGGCGCCTTCGGTGGTCGAGGCATGGGCCAGACTTGTGGGGTGGCGGATCCCTCACAGTGGATGCGCATGTTTGGCGTGGATATCGATTCGCGGGATACAACCGAGATTATCCGGACAGCGGAACGTATTTCTGAGGCGCAATTGCAGGCGCTGCAACCCAGGATGGAAGAACTGTTTGGCGCAGTACCAGCCGCAAATCCTGTCAACGAGCGGTCGATGCGGCTTTACCTGGCCATCAAGGAGATTGTCGACCGCGAAAAGTACCTCTTCTATACCATCCAATCGTTTCCGGGGCTCGCGGACGACTATGCGGCCACCTGTTTTGCGCAGAGCATGATGCTGGAAGATGGATATGGTGCATCCACGCTGGGAGATTTCAATACGGGGCTCACGGTTTTCCTTCTCATGCGACTCAGCAGAGACCGGATTTACTATGGCGACCTGCAGCATATTGACCGCAAGACAAGAGAGATCAAGATTATCGGCGACGGAGCATGTCCGCCTTCGCTGGCCGGCGCGCTCGGTCCGGCGGGATTTGCAGAGCATGGAATTCCCACGGAAGGTGGTGCGGGCGGGCTGTCCGTCAGGCTCATCTGCAAGCCGGGCGAAGGCGTGCTGGCGCGGCTGGGCCGGGTAAATGGGGAATTTCAGATGATGATTACTCGCGCCTCCATCTTTGAACCTTCTGCTGATCAAGTGCAGCAGCGCCTTAACGAGTGCGGAATCCCGTTCTGGCCGCATGGATTTGTGACTGCGCATTGCGATATCGAAGCACTGCTCCAGCACTGGACGAATGAGTATGCATGTCTCGGCTATGGAGAAGACCTCTATCCTGCGCTGGCAGATTTTTGTGAGCTCACGGGAATCAAGCCGATTCTGCTCTGATGGTTCCCTGGCGATCACTCATCTCTTTCGCCGAGTTCGCCTGAGGCCGTAGAGTGAGCATGAACAATCGGCGCCAACATTCCACGGGAGAGACACAAATGAATACCGAAACTGCAGATGTAAGACATCTTCAAGTTGGAACAATGAAGGTAGAAGTTCATCCCAGCCGCGCCGCCGCAGGTGAGGCGGCGGCGCGAGCAGCAGCGAATGCGATCATCGAGCTCGCGCAGAAGCGTGAATCCCTTGCCATCATTTTTGCCACTGGAGCGTCGCAGCTGGATATGCTTCGTGCACTTACCGGCATCGATAACCTGCCCTGGGATCGTATTCATGGCTTTCATATGGATGAATACATCGGTATATCTCCGGATCACCCAGCTTCGTTCCGACGTTATCTGCGAGATCGATTAACGAACAAGGTGAAGATGAAAGAATTTTTCGAGGTGAATGGATCTGCGCCTTCTCCAGAGCAGACAAGCCGGGAGTATGCAGAGAAGCTGCGATCGGCGGATCCTCAACTATGTTTGCTAGGAATTGGTGAGAATGGGCACCTGGCCTTCAATGATCCGCCAGTCGCAGACTTTAACGATCCCGTGGACGTGAAAATCGTGCCTCTGGACGAGGCATGCCGGGCGCAACAGGTAGCAGAGGGATGGTTCTCAAGGGTTGAAGAGGTGCCAGAACAAGCGATTACACTTACTATTCCGGCATTGATGCGCGTACCCAGCCTGATCGTATCGGTGCCGGGAAGCCGCAAGGCGGGAATCGTTCGGCGAGCTTTTGAAGAGCCGATTGATACCCGGTGCCCCGCCACCATCCTTCGAACTCATCCAAACGTGACCGTCTATCTGGATGTTGATTCTGCGGCTGAATTGGACTGAGTCAGCGCTGCTCGGATTAGCGGCCGGACTTGGAGGCGCAGCTTTCACTCTTGCCGTCCGCCTTACGGTCGATCGGTTTGCGTATCACCCGACATTGCTGACGGCAGGGTTTATTTCCTTAGTGGCCGCAGCCTGCTTATTCCTATTGGCGTCTGCGGTTTACTCCCTTGCGCGGTCTGCATCCGTCTCAAATTACCCAGGTCCCCGTCGCGCGGATGGCCATGCCTCACTAGTTCCGCATTGGCATCGGCGCTGCGGCTAGGACCGATGCGACTAGAGAAGAACGTATTGAAATCCCAAAACACCTCTGGTTTTACGACGATTTTCTTTGACAAGAGAACAATTGCGAAGTAAACGTTAGTAACAGATAAATAAGATAAGGAAACGAAATGTGGGCGTACTTTGACCAGATGGCGAGCAACAGATCGGTCATCTCGGCTATCGCCATTTTCTGAGAGGAGCCGATGAGAGAGACAGGCGGGACCGACCGCAGGACATTTCTTAAGGGTGCCGCGGGCCTCGTGATGGCTACCAGCATGGACGCGCGATCGTATGCCCGGATTCTCGGATCGAATGACCGTATCCGTCTCGGGCAACTGGGTTGCGGAGACCGGAGCGAAGGTCACGTGCACATGGCGCAACTTGCCTCGAAGCAAATTCCGGTGGAAACCGTTGCTGTGTGCGACCTCTGGAGCCTTGCAAGGGAGCGGCGCGCGGCACAGGTAAAAAAAGCTTTCGACCTTGAGCCGCAGAGCTACCAGTACTCAGAAGAGATGCTGGCGCGGAAGGACATCGATGGCGTGATGATCGCGACCGGAGACTTCCAGCATGCAAAGCTGTGCAGCGCTGTTGTGCAGGCAGGCAAGGATTGCTACGTCGAAAAGCCCTTTGCCAACGTGCTTGCGGAGGCCAAGGAAGCGCGTGACGCCGTGAAAGCCTCGAAGCAGATCGTGCAGATGGGAACGCAGCACCGCAGCCAAGCTTACCCGCTTGCAGTTCGAGAGATCATTCGGTCGGGGAAAATCGGCAGCGTTGTCCAGATCGAGCAGGAGTGGAATGTCAACGAGGAGCGCTGGCGTTTTGTAGGTGTCGATACGGGTATCTCTCCAGAAATGCTGCAAGACGAAAAGATGGAGTGGAAGAGCTGGCTGTATGGGCGCAAATCGCAGCTTCGCGAGGAAGACACGGACTGGAAGCGCTGGCTCCTGGGTAAACCAGACCGACCCTTCGATCCGCACGTCTACCTTGAGTTCCGGCTCTATAAAGATTTCTCCTCCGGAATTTTTGACCAGTGGCTCAGTCACGGTAGTGACCTCATCCACCTGTGGACAGACGAGACGCAGCCGGTGAGTGTCGTAGCGAACGGGGGTATTTTTGTCTGGAAAGATGGTCGCGAAAATCCCGATACGTGTGTAGCGGCTGTCACTTATCCAAGTGGGTTCCTGTACATGTACAAGACGACTTTCGGGAACAGCTACAGGAGCTTTTCGCGCATTTTGGGCAGGAACGGAACGATCGAGAATTATGGCGGAGAGGGTGCATCGCTCTTTGTCACTACTGCAGAAGGCGGCAGAAGGGAATTCGATCCCTGGGAGTCAGGTCCCGTTTATAAGCAAGCGCCATTGGTGGTAGGGTCGCCCGCCGACCGGGCAGTAATGATGCAGGTTCCTGGGGCGGAACCGCCCAACTCTCTCGGGCCGGACGACGACCATGTGGGCCATTTGCTGAATTGGCTTGAGGCCATGCAGACGCGTAAACAACCCAATGCGACCGTCGACCACGGTTTTTCACACAGTATCGTGTGCATCATGGCCGCCCAGTCATATTGGAGCGGAAAGCGGCTTTATTGGGATCCCTCGAGGGAGGAGATTGCCGATCAACCGGTTTGACTGTTTGCGTCGTCAGAAGCAGTGAAGGAATGTCTCGGCAAAGACTTTGACAGAGGCAACAATGCGATCATAATACTTCAAATACGAACATAAACGAACATTTGCAGGGTCTCGTAAAAGGACTGAGCAGAAACGATAGCAAACTAATCAGCTCGTCATGCTTCAAGAAATATTTAGGGGGCGTATATGGTTCAGAAACAGCGGCTTACAAATGCAGGACGTCAGACTCTAAAGCAAGCGCACTATCGGCCAGCTCTCGTTGTTCTTTCGTTGGTCTTGGCCTTCATGTGCGCTACCACAGCACGCGCCCAGTTCACCACTGCGCGACTCTCCGGTATCGTGACAGACAACAGCAGTGCTGCTGTGCCCGGCGCAACGGTTACGGTAGAACAGTCAACCACCGGCTACAGGCAGACGGCCAAGACAGGAGCATCCGGCGAATATTTGTTTCCGAGCCTTCCTGTAGGCACGTACGACTTGACAATCGGAATGACCGGTTTCACCACCTACCTCCAAAAAGGTATTGTTTTGAACGTCGGCCAGTCCGCGACTCAAAACGTCTCACTACTCGTCGGGTCAGTAAGCGAACAGGTTACCGTGCAGGCGAATGCCTCCCTGGTGACCACCGATGATCCGACCGTCGGACAGCTGATCGGCCAAACGAGCATTGTGGGCCTGCCGCTGAACGGCCGGCAAGCGCAACAATTGGTGTTTCTGACTCCCGGCGCGGTCGATGTTTCTTCATTGAACTGCGGGGCCAACTGTGAAGGCGGCGTTCTTCCGGGCCAGCAGTACGCCAAGGTGAATGGCGGGGGAGCCAACGGCGTTTACTACCTGCTGGATGGGGTGGATTACAACGATACCTATATCAACACGAATCTGCCCTTTCCCAGTCCCGATGCTCTGCAGGAGTTTAACGTTCAGACTGGCAACATGAGCGCCACTTACGGCAACGCGACAGGCGGAATTGTAAATGCTGTTACAAAATCCGGAACGGATCAGATCCATGGCGATGTCTTTGAATTCTTAAGAAACTATGCCATGGATGCCAGGAACTACTTTGCCACGTCGCCGAACCCGCTAAAGCAGAATCAATTTGGCGGCACCATAGGTGGCCCTATTCTCAAAGGCAAGTTGTTTTACTTTGGCTCGTATCAGGGAACGCGGCAAAACACCGCTAGCTTTGGACAGATATCCTTTGTGCCAACTGCCGCGGAGCGCACAGGCGACTTCTCAGATCTTCTTCCCGACACTCAACTGGTAAACCCGTACACCGGGGTTCCATACGTCAATAATCAAGTTCCACTGTCAGCCTTAGATCCAACAGCGCAATTTCTCCTGCAACATATTCCCGTCCCGAATGGTCCTGGGCGCCAACTCACATACAACGGTGCCCCATCCGTTCAGAATACCAACGAGTACCTGGCGAAGGTTGACTACAACCTGGGCAGCAAGCATCACCTGAGTGGGCGTTACTTTCAACTGAACTACGACATCCCAATCATCTTGCCGCCTGCCAGCAACATCCTGGAAGGTAATACGGAAGATCCGCAAGACCTCTCACTGAAGAATGTCAGCGTGGTCGATATCTTTACAGTTTCACCACACTTTCTACTCAATACCTATTTCGGCTACACCAGTATGACAGGGGAGACGCTTTCCCCAGCCCCCTTCACAATTCAGGACGCCGGCTCACTTATCGCCCAGACTACTAATCTGAAACCAACCCTCAATGTAGGTGTGTCGGGAAACTTCACCATAGGCGAGCAGCCCGCCACCGGCATCTGGGACAGGAGTGATTGGTCGATTCGTCAAGTTGCCACGCTCCTCAAGGGAGCGCATGACATAGAGTTCGGAGGCGAAGTCAGGCACGTTCACGTTCCCATGGGCAATTCCTACCAGGCAAACGGTGTTTACACCTTCTCGAATAGTCTTTCAGGGGACAATGTCGCCGATTTCGAATTAGGTGCAACGTCAAGTTTTACGCAGGCAGGTGGTCTCTATCTTGACTTCAGTGGGACCAACTGGAGTGCTTTTGTACAGGATAATTGGCACGCAACTCACCGTCTCACCGTAAGTGCCGGTTTGAGATGGGACCCTTTCATTCCGTATACGGATAGTAAGGGACGAGTTGGATGTTTCGTTCCCGGTGCCCAGTCTCAGCGGTACCCTAACTCGCCTGCTGGTTTGATCTTTGGGGGAAGCAACCACGATCCGGGTTGTCCAAATTCCTCGATCTATCGCACTCTCGGCGATTTTGGCCCCCGTTTTGGATTTGCCTATCAGGCCACGCAGGATGGAAAGACCAGCGTTCGTGGCGGGGCAGGCTACTATTATCAGTCGCCTAACCTCGTAGCTTTTGAAGATGTGGTGGGTATTCCTCCGTTCGCTCCGATCGTGAACCTTACGACTGTGAATTTTACCGACCCATACGGCAGTGCGGGAGTTCCTAATCCTTTTCCCGAACAGTTCGGCCCAAGCAATCCGGGCCCAAACGCCACGTTCCCGCAGGACATTTCCTTCACACAGATCTTTGATCGAAATTTTCGTCCCCCACAAATCCTGCTTTGGAACCTGACCGTGGAACGCGGTATCGGCAGCGACTGGCTACTTCGTGCAGCTTACATGGGTAATAAGGCTGATCACCTGGGAGGCACGGGAGACCAGGAAGCCGGGCTACTGCAGGTGAATCCAGCTATTTATATTCCCGGACAGTCCAATGAAAATAACACGCAGCAGCGACGTATCTATCCCGCGTTCGGCTTTGTCAATTCAATCAACTCGGGAGTGAATAGTAACTATCACGCCGTCCAGTTGTCGGTGGAGAAGCGGCTGACGCGAGGACTTTCGCTTCTTTCGAACTTTACCTGGGCGCGTGCTCTGAATGATTTTGGCCCCAATGGGCAACCGGGGGAGCTAAACACCAATACATGTAGCTGTGGTCGTTATTTCGATTACGGTCCAGACTCTGGAGATGTAAACAAGATATTCCGAGTCTCTGGAGACTATTCTTTTCCTCGTGCCCCGTTCAGAGGTTTCCTGGATAAAGTTATCAATGGATGGAACATCAGCGCGATCTTAAATTGGCAAACCGGGTTTCCCTTCACGGTTTTCAGCGATTATGACAACTCGTTTAGCGGGATTGGGGCAGACCGTGCCGATCTGACCGCCCCAAGCATAAAAAACGCCGTATTAAGTAGCAGCAGGTCGCACGCCGCGATGATCAACGAGTGGTTCGATACGAGCGTTTTCGCACCCAACGCAATTGGTACGTTCGGGAACACCGGAAAGAACGTACTTCGGGGACCACGGTCCTTCAATACAGACGCGGCGCTGTTGAAAAATGCAAAGCTAACCGAGCGCCTCGGGTTGGAGTTTCGGGCAGAGTTCTACAACGTCTTCAACAACGTCAACTTTGGAGCGCCCGATAATGGCCTGACAGATAGCAGCTTCGGGCAAATCACTTCTGCAGGCGACCCTCGAATTCTGCAGATGGCATTGAAGCTTTCCTTTTGAGGATGTCAACCAGAGTAAGCCTGAGAGAATCTGTGCCGTTATACAGCCCAGAGTAGCCCAGGCACTACTCTGCGTTATCTGCGCCGAAGCGGGTTCGCTGTATGCGCCGATGAAACAACCGGCATTGTTCTTTGAATCGATGGAAGAAAGGTGAGTAAGAGTTTGGTCAGGAAAAGCATGATGGGTCGGTTGGCTTTCGCTGCGTTTGCAGGTGGCACTACCTTCGCTGCTCTTGGCGCGTACTGTTTGGCACAGGGGCGCTCGTTGGATATTAAGATAGATCCGGCTGACGGCAAGTACGCGATCGCATTGCCCGGAGCCAATTCTGATGCTTTGCGGGCTGGAGCTGCCGTGGAAGTGGATGGACATTGGCTCCATGCGTCCGACTATCCTCGGCATACGGTAGAACAATCACAGGTTCAGGGATATCTTGGGGACGCAACCGACTGGAAGGTAACTTATTCGGGGAGCAGTGAACATCCAGATCTGATCTATCACCTACGTGCGTATGCCAACGAACCCTACGGCGACATCCAGGTGACGGTACGGAATACCACAGGAAAGCCGATCCATATCGAAGGTATTCGTTCGCTGGAAGCGACGGAAGGACAGATTCTCAATCTCGGAGGCGCGGCAGAGGACAATCGGGTGCTCTCCGACAGCTGGAGTGAAGACCGTCCAGGCATGACGATCCATGATCTTGCCGATGCGAAACAGCAAATGCATCGTGCAGTAGGAAGTCAGCTCATCTACAACCGGAGTAGTCATGAAAGCCTGTTTATTGGAGCGCTTACTTCAGAACGGTTCCTGACAGTTTTACGGCTCCATGTCGCCAACTCTTCAGGTAAGGCTACTGCTCTCGCAGGCTATGAGGTCGATTCAACAGGAACGACCGAATTACAGATGGAGAATTCCATCGAGGACTCTCCAGCGGAAGACCAGGTGAAGCTGAGTCTCTCTGTCGAACCTGGAGCGGAACTCTCTTCAGAGCAAGTGCTCTTCGGGTTGTCCAAGGATTACCATCAGCAGTTAGATACCTATGGCTCTCTCATACGCCAGATTCATCACGCGAGAACTTCAGCCCCCCCGTTGATGGGGTGGTGGAGTTGGACGGCTTATTACTTTGGCTTGAATCAGGACGCAGCCCTCACGAACGCTGAGTGGGAGGCACAGCATCTAAAATCGCTCGGCTACAATCTCTTTCACATTGACGAGGGCTATCAGTACGCGCGTGGAGAATACACGACCCCAAACGCAACCCTTTTTCCCACCGGCCTGGCGCCGGTTTATTTTAAGGTGAACGGATTGGGTTTGGTTCCTGGAATCTGGACTGCGCCTTTCGAAGTTTCGGAGCGCTCATGGGTTCATCAGAATCATCCAGAATGGTTAGTGAAAAATGCCAAGGGGGAGCCGATCCACGCGGGTACCGTCGAAGACAAGAAGGATCAGCTGTTCGTCCTGGACACAACGAATCCGGACGCTCAAGCGTATCTGCGGAAGACGTATTCCACAATGGTGAACGTTTGGGGCATCCGCTATTTCAAGTTGGACTTCATGGACGACAGCGCAATTGAAGGCTATTACTTCAAGCCGGGTACTACGGCGCTCGAAGCTCAGCGGATTGGTCTGCAGATCATTCGCGAAGCGGTCGGCGAACACGTCTTGATAGACAAGGACGGAAGCCCGATGTTGAATCCCGTGGGCATAGTAGATTACGGCCGGATTTCTCAGGATACCGGCCATACTTTCGGGGCCAGCAAAGAGGCGGCAACCGGGATCGCTGCCCGCTACTACATGAACCGCAATTTCTTTGTTGCCGATCCCGACGCTTTCACCGTCTCCACGCAAACAATCAGGGACCAGTCATGGCACGAAAGCAGCAAGCCAGCGACCTTGGACGAAGCCAGAGTCTCGATTTCGCTGGCTGCCGTTTCCGGTGGAATGTTTGAAATTGGAGACGACCTGCCATCGCTGACGAAGGATCCCGAGCGGTTAGCGCTTATCGAAAACCCAGAGTTGATTCATATGATTCAGCTGGGCAAGGCATCTTTGCCCTTGGATTTAATGACTTACTCGGCCGAGGACAAGCAGCCGAGTATTTTCCTACTGAAAGAGGATGGTAGACAGAGTATTCTCACTGTCTTCAACTGGACCGATACGACGAGGTCTCATTCGATCGATCTCGCGGCAGCGGGACTGCCAGCTACCGGAGGCTATGTAATCACAGATGTGCTGGACGCAAAGGAGACATCCAGCTTAAAAGCCGGCATGCTTAAACTTGATCAGCCAGCACATTCGGTACGCGTCCTGAAAATAGTCAACTCAAAAATTCCTGCGGTTCACCCCGACGTTGCTGCGGACCATCCTTCTGCAGGAAATGCTGGAGAAACGCTCACCTTCTCCGTCAGGAACAAGGGAGAGGAGCCGGTACTGTCTTCTAAGTGGGATTTTGGAGATGGCGTGACTCTGGAAGGCGGCCAAGTGACGCACACTTACACCGAGCCGGGCGAATACGTTGTGCACTTTAAAGCGATTGGCCTCGACGGTCTAAGTTCCGAAGATCAGTTCACGGTCCGGATTTCCGGGCACATGCCAACAATCTTCGATCCACCGAATATTCATCGTCTTCAACCTACTGTGTGAAGTGGCCCTGCCCAGACTCAGACTTAGAAATGCGGGCGGCAGGTCACTTGGGCGCTGATGATTTCGTTGTGTCATCGAGATATCGCTTCGGTACGGGGACGGCCATCGAACCACTGATGATCACAGGGTAATCCTTTTCGAAGGAGAGGCCGTCTACTCCCTCGACTCGAAGATGAGCCACAAAGCTGTCTCCATGGGTATAAGCATGCGTGAGGGTAGCGCCGTCCGCAATCACTCCGTCTCCAAAGTCCCAGTGATAAGCAATTGCCGGAACCGGACTGTCGGGTGCGGCTGCCGTGAAAAGAAGATCCTGGCTGACCTTTCCGTTAGTGGGAACCTGAGCGACTACTGAAGGGGGCTGTGCGGGAATGGAATCGTCCAGAATTTTGAATAGCTCTACAGAATGGACCGGCAACTTTTCAACCTGCAATCCGGTGGAGTTAAATCGAGATTGTTCCTTCGGCCTGAACACATTCAGGACGTGATAATGATGATCCGGCTGGAGTCCGAGGTCAGAGAAACTGAATGCATGCGAGTTTGACCGTTCGGTCCAGTTGAAAACTGCAAGCATTGCCTGCCGCGCATCTTCCTGAAGAAGAAAAACTCCCGGCTGCTCATCTTCGTGCCGATAGGTCATCAGGTCCAGAGGCAGTGACGATTTGCCGAGCCTGATCATCTGCAAGAGATCAGGATTTGTGACCAGCGCAACACGTTCGGCGTCCTTACCTAACGTAGGCAAGTCATCCCCAATTTCGAACATGCCCCCTGATACCGCGGCCAGGGTTACAGAAACCTGCGCCTCTTCCAGAGTAAGCGGCGCCTGGATTTGACGCTCTTCAATCAACTGGCGAGAGACCGTCAATGCATCCGGATCGCTGAGGAAAAAATTGTGCTGCATGTAGTAGCGTGCTGCGATGCCGGTCGCGGCCTCTTTGCTGCGCAGGAAGGTGTGCCCGGTGTCCTGCGAAAGGCGGCCTTCATCTACCAGTCCGACAGGATTCAACATCGGGCTTCCGTCCTTGTCTAACAAAACGTGCTCGCCGACTGCTTCGCGAATGATCTGTAAACCAATCCGCTGGGCTTCGAGCGCGGTCGTATGAGGCCGATGGTAGTTGCCCTCAACGGCGGTGTTGTCCATGAAGTCCAGCTTGATGTAAGTCGCTCGCCAGTCTTTTGCAAGGGTTCGGTAAGTAGCGCGTAGATACTCCTGTGCGTCCGGATTGGTTACATCCAAGATGAATAGCACTTCCTTACCAGCTTCATCTCCGATCCCGATGTTGATCGGTTCGCCCTGCGAATTGTGCAGTAGCCAATCCTTGTGGTGCTCATAAACCCAGGAGCGATCGCTGACCTCAAACGGAGCCGTCCAGAATCCCATTTTTAGCCCCAGGCTACCTACCTTGCGAACCAGCGGCGCCAGTCCGTTTGGAAACTGGGCTGCGTTGGGAGTGGTGTATTCCCCGCGAGCGTAGGCATATCCCAGATCGAGGTGGAAATAGTCGAAGCCGAGTGGTTTCAAGTACTCGGCCAGCCATTGTGCGTTGGACCAGGAATTCCCCTCAGTGATGTCGGAATAAAAGGCAGTCCAACTCCACCAGCCAAGCATGGGACCTGTTCCAGAGCGGCTGTGGTGAAGCAGCCGAATGGCGTCACCATAGGTGTTGAGAATTGCATAATAGTTATTTCCCAACGCAAACATCAGACGTTCGGAGTCGATTTCAGAACCTGGATCCAGGGGCAGACTCAATTCCAACAAGTTCTTTGCGGGGCCGTCCCTTAAGCCGGACTCGGGGTCAGTGGCCTGGATCTCCGTTGTTCCCGTTGAATCTACTGTGAACGAGCCGATCCCCGGTTGGTGCATAACATCCGGGTTGACCTTCAGGTGCATGATGGTCAGAAAACGATCGGAACTGAGAGCGCCAAAAAAAATAGACTGCCTGCTCCGCTGGTTATAAATCAGCTGACTGCCGACAGCGCGCAGCATCCCGCCTGGTGCCTGGTTCAGGTCATAGATTTTCAGCGGCGGCCAGTCCTCGCTGAAGCTATCGGAAAGAACCCGATCGCTGCTCTCGGAATCCCCCGTCTTCAGTGGTCGATCGCCAAGCGCTTCGACGGATCGGATCGACTGCACGGTGACCGACTTCCCGGTATGGTTCTGAACCCTTACGGTTATGTCGCCAGCGTCGATATTGTCGTAGAGCCGAATAACATAGGTAAGCTCCGGACGGGAAGGCAAGCCGGTGCACTGAACCGTCACTGTCCGGCCATGCCCGAGGGTATCGCTGAAAGAGGATTCGCTGACGTGGTGCGCCGGATAATCGCTCGAAGTGATCCAGGTATGATCCATCTTCACGGCAACCCGGGCATGAATTACGAGGTGGTTCTGCTGCCCGATTTCATAAGAACCGTCGCCGGCATGCACGACGACAGATTCCCCGCGATTCATCAGGGTGATATCCGCGGCGTGCGCGAAATTCACCACGCTAAGGACCGCAGCCACAGCAATATTTCTCGGCAATGCTCCACAAATATAGCGGCTGAGTCTCGTTTTCCTGACCATTCTATCCGCGATCAAAGCGGGATCCTGTGACCGATTTTTGGCTTCAGAATAGCGTGCACAGCGAAAATAAACAAACAAAACAATAATAAAAATAACAAAACGCACCATGGTTCTTGTTAGAGTGAATACGGCCCTGAAACCTGCTCGATTGCGAATGTCCGGGAGCTCTTTCAGCTTTGGTGAAACAGCAGTAATCCGCACGACCACTCCAGAGGGCTTCAGAGGATTTTTCTTTCACCATGGTTACAAGTGCCGATCACGAAGTATCTGCTCCCGGACTCCGGCGCGCCCTCAAGCTCCGTCACCTGATCCTGTACGGCATCATCATCATTCAGCCGACTGCGCCAATGAGCATCTATGGTGTGGTCAGCAACGCCGCCCGCGGGCATGTGGTTACGACCATCCTCATTGCGATGGTGGCCATGCTTTTCACCGCGGTGAGTTATGGCCGGATGGCTCGTGTTTATCCCAGCGCCGGATCCGCGTACACCTACGTAGGGAATGAAATTCATCCGCTTGCCGGTTACGTGGTGGGCTGGTCCATGCTGATGGATTACATGCTCAATCCGATTATCTGCGCCATTTGGTGCAGCGCCGCTGCGCAGAACGTGCTTCCGCAAGTCCCCTATGCCGCGTGGGTTGTGGCCTTCGTCCTCTTATTCACCGGTCTCAATCTCCGCGGAGTACAGACCTCGGGACGCATCAATGGGCTACTGGCTCTCTTCATGAGCCTCGTGGTGGTCATCTTTCTCGCCTACGCGGTTCGTTATATCGCCACTGTGGCGCGACCGGTGGGAGGGCAGTGGCTGCTGCCGTTTTATGATCCGGCAACGTTCTCTGCTGCCCGGCTCTTTCATGGTTCTTCGATTGCCGTGCTGACCTATATCGGCTTCGACGGCATCTCGACCATGTCGGAAGAGGTCGAGAATCCTCAACGCAATATTTTATTGGCCACGGTTTTCACCTGCCTCGCAATCGGAATACTATCTGCGATCGAAGTGTATGTGGCCCAGTTGGTCTGGCCGGGACGCATTCCGTTTCCGGCATACATCGTAGATACGGCTTATGTGCAGGTCGCGCTACGGGTCGGAGGTAAGTATCTCTTCCATTTGTTGAATGCAACCCTTCTGGTCGCCAACATGGGTTCCGGTATCGCGGCCCAGTTCGGCGCTGCGCGGCTGCTCTATGGAATGGGACGTGAAAATGCGCTGCCCAGGAGGTTCTTCGGTTCCGTAAGCGCGAAAACCGGCATTCCACGGAACAATGTGCTGCTTTTGGGGGCTATGACCCTGGTTGGCGCCTCCTTGCTCACCTTTGAAAAAGGTGCGGAGCTGCTTAATTTCGGTGCGTTCATCGCCTTCATTGGAGTCAACGCCGCAGCGTTGATCCACTATAAGTTCCGCTCCCAGGAAAAGGTCGTGTTCGCGGCAGCGGCGCCGCTCTGCGGCGTCCTGGTATGCACCTTCATCTGGTTCAACCTCAATATTGACGCCAAACTCTTTGGCAGCGCGTGGCTCGCGGTTGGATTGCTACTCTATTTCGTGATGCAGAGAAGAAAGCGTAACGCGTTGCCAGTGATCCCGCAGTAAGCAGCGATGGATCGATGGATCGCTAGCCTGCGCGAAGGAGCGCAACGGCTTAAATTTCGCGAGTCTGATAGGTAAATATAGATTTGCGATTATAGATTACGTTTTGTTACGATTGGTTTCGCGGAAGGAGTTTTACACGTGAATCCACTCTCGGCACTGCTCGACCTCCCTGACTACGAAAAACTTGAGCGGGGCCTTGTGCACACGCCACGCGAGATCCTGCAGCAACCGGTTTCCTGGCAGCTTACCTTGGACGGAGTGCGTTCACGGCTTCCGGAGATAAGAGACTTCCTGAGCTCCTCGGGTTTGCGCGACGACCAGGGCAAGCGTCCGATCGTTTTTTTGATTGGGGCCGGGACCTCCGACTACATCGGTCACTCTTTGCACCATCTTTTGCGCCGGCAGTGGCAGTGCGAGGTGATTCCTGTCTCGAGTCCGGATCTGTTGATGGGCTTCACCGATTACATCCTGCCGCAGCAACCGTATCTTTGGGTCTCTTTTTCGCGCTCAGGCGACAGTCCAGAGTCCGTCGCAGTGCTGGAGCGTGCGCTGGCAGAGTGTCCAAATGTGCGTCATATTGTCGTCTCCTGCAATGAGTCAGGCCGGATGACACGGTGTATTGAGGGCCAGCCGAACTGTCTGGCTATCGTCCTCGATGAGATCACCAATGATCGCGGTCTTGCAATGACCAGTTCTTTCTCGAACATGGTGCTCGCCGGTCAGATCCTGGCGCATGCGTGGTCTGTCGAAGCCTACGAGCCTATCTGCCGGGCGCTCTCTGAGGCCGGGGAAAGCTTCATTCTACGGGCCGCCGAGGTTGCCTCCGAGCTTGCAGATGGGGGATACGCTCGCGCCTGCTTTGTGGGGTCGGGATTGCTTGCAGGGACGGCAATGGAGTCTGCATTGAAACTGCTCGAGCTCACGGCCGGCAATGTGCTCGCGTTCTCTGAATCCACGCTCGCGCTTCGCCACGGCCCCATGTCTGCCCTTGATCAAGACACCCTGTTCGTCAGTCTCTTGTCTAGTCAGGAGCAGCAGCGCAGGTATGAACTCGACCTTCTGCGTGAGATTCGCAGTAAGTCGCTGGTGCGGACTTGCGTTGCCGTCGCGACTACCGGCGTCGCAGCGCTCGAGCGCGAAGCCGATTACATCGTCGCAACTGAAAGAGATCCTGGTATTCCCGATCTTTACCGCCCTGTTCTCGATGTTATCTTCGGGCAGCTGCTCGGGCTGTTCAGCTCACTTCATTTCGGCCTTAAGCCCGATTCTCCCAGCCCCAATGGCGCTATCAGCCGGGTCGTTCAAAATGTAGAGATCTACCAGTAGTGCTGCAGGCACCAGCGAGTCTCGGTGTCGAGTCGTCATTGAGGGAAGCGGATGTAGTACCGGGTTCGATTTGCGCCTTCTAAACCAGCCTGTCAGGTGGTAGGTGCAGCGGGGCAATTGAGTAAGCATCAATCGAACCATGGAGCCCGCGCTTTAAGCTTGCGCCGCATCTACAGTCGCTCGTGCTATTCAAATCGAAATCCGGCAAGTCTGCTGTGGCACCGGTTGAATGGATTTTGCTCGACCGACAAATGTCTTCTTCTGTCGCATATTTTGCGATCTCGTTCGAAGATCGACTATTGTTGTAAGGGTTGCTGGCCCAAGCGCAGGAGTGAATGGGGGCACTTTTTAGCAGCCGGGTTGAGGTCCTTATGCGGTTTGCCTGGCGCTCCAGCAACTACTCAGACGGGAGTATTCCATGCTGGCGGATGAACGGCGATTTCGCATTTCTGAACTCCTTTCGCGGCAGCGAACGGTGAGCGCATCGGAGCTAAGGGACCTTCTCGGGGTCACTACAGCCACGATAAGGCGCGACCTTGCAGATCTCGAACGCAAAGGCTTGCTTGTACGTTCTCATGGAGGCGCCGTCTCCAAGTCTTCCACTACGAATTTTCAGCCTTCGTATGAGACTCTCGGGCGGTCGAATCGTGAGGAAAAACAGGCAATCGCGGCGGAAGCCGCAAAGTTGATACTGGACGGAGACACCATCTTCCTGGAAGGAAGCACCACGGTGTCTGAGATCACTACCCGATTGCAGCACTGCAATCGACTCACCGTCGTCACAAACTCTCCTCAAATCCTTTGCCAGCTTCAACGCTATCCGGATGTCACTGTTATGTGCACTGGAGGGGACCTGCAACGGGATATCTTCTATTTGTCAGGCGTGTGGGCACAGCGCTCACTCAGTGAAATTCGGGTTGACAAGGCCTTTATGGGAGTGAGTGCTATCGATCCGACCTATGGCATATCGACCGCCAGTCATGCTGAGGCGACAATCAAAAAGTTGATCATCAAATCCGCAAAAATTCGCATTGGGCTTGCCGACTATAGCAAGTTCGGCAAGCAGGGCTTCGCATATGTAGGACCTGTCACTGAGATGACGACGCTGATCACCGACCACCAGACATTGACGGCAGATGTGCAGGCTCTCAAGGAATCCGGAGTTGAGGTCGTGGTCGCTGGCCCCAGAGTTCTGAACAAGTTAAATAGAACTCACAAGAGAATGTAGGCGCCGATAGCTGAAGAGGATAGGCTGGTACAAAACTAAGCAGCAGAGAGTCCATGTCGCGGTTGATCGAGCCGTCGTTCATCAAATAGGTTGTCTCGGAGTTTCGTCTTGAAAGTCCATTTAATCGACGGCACATACGAGTTGTTCCGGCACTATTACGCGCTGCCATCTGCACGAGATTCGGACGGACGCGAAGTCGCCGCTGTCCGAGGCGTGGTCGCGTCGGTGCTGGGCATGATCAGTGGCGGAGCCACCCACGTTGCCGTCGCGATCGATCAGGTTATCGAGTCGTTTCGCAATGGATTATGGCCAGGGTATAAGACTGGCGAAGGCATCGAACCCGACCTCTTAGCGCAATTCCCGCTTCTTGAAGAGGTCCTTTCCGCAGCAGGCATTGTTGTCTGGCCGATGGTTGAGTTCGAGGCGGACGACGCGCTGGCAGCCGGGGCGATGTTAGCCGCCCAAGATACGCAGGTCGAACAGGTGATCATCTGTACTCCGGACAAAGATCTCGCCCAATGTGTCCGCGGCACGCGCGTTGTCCAGCTGAATCGCAGGACGGGCGTTATCTACGACGAAGCCGGTGTGATCCGAAAGTTCGGTGTCACGCCCTTGTCGATCCCCGATTATCTGGCGCTGGTGGGTGACTCGGCAGACGGCTATCCGGGTCTGCGGGGCTGGGGTGCGAAATCGTCCGCGGCTGTCCTAGCCAAATTCGCTTATCTGGAGTCCATTCCTAGCGACAGTCGCGAGTGGCATGTGAACGTGACAAACGCAGGTGCCCTGGCTGCCACGCTTTCTCGCGAGCGGGACCGTGCGTTGCTCTTTCGAACGCTCGCTACTCTTCGGACCGACATCGCGCTCTTCGACAACGTGGAGCAGTTACGATGGACAGGTCCCACATCCACTTTTGTCACGATTGCGGAACGATTGGACGCAGCTGCTACCAGCACCCGATGATTCTCGGGATGTCGGTTCCTTGAGTTCGCCAACTCTAGTTTTGGATCGACGGCTCGGCGATGAATGCCGCATCGACAGGACGACAGCAGGCGCGCATGCCGGTGGAGGAAGCTACTGATCGATATGCACTCGACCCCGTGTGACTTTTGGGGCTCGTCCTTTTTGATTGCCAGTCGCACGAAAGAAATCACGGAAAAATGACACGCATCATTCCTTGTCTCCGCGGTAGAGAGTGAAGGGTTTCATTTGTGAGTAGGAGCCTAAAAGGTTCTAAGGTGGGCGACGTTGACGAGATTATAAGTTTCGATACAACTTACATTGATGTGGTTGACCAGGATGTTTCCCTCCATCAGATCAGGCAGCGGTACTTGCCGTCCGACGGTCCGCCCAGGACCTGTACTCGCCGTTAGCCTCGCCGAGTTGATACACCGTATTTCGGGTCTCAGCCAATCCTTGGCTCAAATCAACTCTCACGATGGGAGAGGTGCAGACTAGTTTAGTGTTCGGTAGACTCGCGTGGCCGGTGACATAGCCCAATAACCTGTTTCCTGACCTTAACTCTTCAAAACCCTGAGAGAGGATGCTTTGCACAACTCCCCAGTTCTCGATTTTCACAACCGGCTTTAGCATGAGGGTCCCCCTCCTAAGCTCCGTTCAATCTAAATTAAAGAGCAAAGGAGAGGCCAAAGGCAGAGACGGAAAACAAAGGAGGTTATCCACCGAACTCATCAATTTACGGGAATTTTTTACCGGCACAAGGAAATCCTGACCGATCACTGTCAATTCTGGCAGTTGTGGTCATCTGTCGGAAGGTCCGAAGATGTAATTGAAAGAGATGCTCGAAAGCAGGGCCATCACGATGACAAGGTATACCGGCTTCCTATTCTCAATTGCGTTGTTGATGTTCCCCATTAGCCTCGCCCAATCGGCATGTCCAGATGGATTCCGGTACGCAGGAACCTTATCTGGTTATGGCTCTTTCAGCACCGATGTCGACAAGATGGTTTACGTGAAGCTTCCTATTGGCGCCAAGCTCGACACATCGTATCAACAGACCCAAGTTACGAGTACCAATGATCGGAGTGGCACTCATTCGCAACTACGTCCCGAGGAGATACCGAAAGGCATTTATATTTCCCCGCGTGGAAAATCCGATCAAATTTACGAACCGACGTGGGCTGTGAGTAAGCCGGAGCTTAGCACTGTCCAGGGCGGCGCGAACGGAAAAAAACCACGATACCAGTTTGGAATGAAGCTGTTCTGTAAGGTGGGGAACATTGCTGCGAATCCACAATTCGGATCGTGTGACGTGGAAGTTGAAGTCTGCTATAAGCCGCTGAAATAAACTCCGTCAGAGCGCGACAATACCAGCATTGTCACCAGCCTGTCGCTGCTTTCCGCGCTGCTGATGCCGTCGACGGTGATCAGTGCTTGAAGAAAGCCGAGCGCCGGAGTACATCGCACAGAACCCGATGAAATATGTGGATCGCCCGAAAGGTTCGTGACCTCAAAAGTCGTAAACGATTGAGTTTTAAAAGGTTTAGATGGTCGGGGAGAGAGGATTCGAACCTCCGACCCCCTGGTCCCGAACCAGGTGCTCTACCAGGCTGAGCCACTCCCCGAACGTTTGGCAGGATATTCACACAAAAAACGTTCCTGGTGGACGCTTCCTTCACTGTGCGAACTTGACCTAGTTTATCAGAAGATTGCCGTTAGCTGCTTGGCGCTCGATTGTTAGCTCTCGTTGTGTGGCAAATAGCGCCTGCCAACGACGCCATAGCTTTCTGATAGCACCCGCGCAATTGCTTCCGCATAGGCAATATGTTCTTGTTCGAGAATGCGTTCTGCCAGAGTATGGGCATCATCGCCATCCAGAACCGGCACAGTTTTTTGAAGGATAATGACACCGTGATCGAGCTGCTCGTCGACAAAGTGGACGGTGCAGCCCGCAACCTTCACTCCATAATCCAGTGCCTGCTGTTGTGCATCCAGGCCTGGAAATCCCGGCAGAAGCGATGGATGGATATTGAGGATGCGTTGCGGAAACGTCTGCACAAATTCCGAAGAGAGCAGGCGCATATAACCCGCAAGGCAAATCAGATCCACTTTATGTTGCAGCAGACAGGCAATGATCTCAGCGTCGTGCTCGACGCGTTTGCGCCCGCGCGCTTCAATCGCAACCGCTGTAAGTCCACGTTCGGCTGCGGCTGTCAGTCCAGGCGCGTCGGCCTTGTTTGAAATGACAACGGCGATCTCCGTATTCAGCAGGTTGCCTTTGGTGATCGCATCGGCAATCGCGAGAAAATTTGATCCGCGCCCTGAAAGAAGAATGCCGAGGCGCTTGCGCGCGCCCACTGCTCCTGTCACTGATAGATCACCTTGCGGTCGCCTTTAACAGTGCGGCCAATGACGTAAAATTTTTCGTTCGCCCTGTCCAGCATGGATTTAACACGCTTAAATTTGTCGGCTGGAACCACTGCGATCAGGCCGATACCAAGATTGAAAGTCCGCAGCATTTCGTCCTGGGGAACGTTACCGAGCTCCTGCAGGTGCTCGAAAATAGGCAGCAGGGGCCAGCTTCCTATTTCGACGAGAGCAGAAATACTTTTCGGCAGAATGCGCGGCAGGTTCTCGGTGATTCCGCCGCCTGTGATGTGCGCCATGCCTGTCACATAATCACTTGCTGTCAGCTTCTTGACGATGTTCAGGTAACTGCGGTGGGTCTTCATGAGAGCCGCACCGGCCTTGTCTTTAAGAGCGTTTACGTACTGCTCCGCTTTATATCCGGCCACTTCAAAAAAGAGTTTGCGTGCCAGGGAATATCCGTTCGTATGCAGTCCCGTAGACGGCAGGCCGATCAAAACGTCGCCCACTTGGATCTTCGCACCGGTAATGATCTTCTCTTTCTCCACAACGCCCACGATGAAGCCCGCGAGATCATATTCGCCATCGGAATAGAAGCCGGGCATCTGCGCCGTTTCACCGCCAATGAGCGCGCAGCCATTGGCGCGGCAAGCGTCTGCAAGTCCGCTGACGATCTTCTCTGTCACCGCCCCATCGAGATGTCCCGTGGCCAGATAATCGAGAAAGAAGAGCGGCACCGCACCCTGCACGGCGATGTCGTTGACACAATGATTGACCAGGTCTGCGCCTACCGTGTGGTGAATCCCCAGTTCAAAAGCAATTTTCAGTTTCGTTCCGACACCATCGGCACTCGAAACCAGAACCGGCTGCTGGTATTTCGTCGTGTCCAGTTTGAACAGTCCGCCGAATCCGCCGATTTCGCTAAGCACATTGCGGGTAAAGGTCTTTTGAGCCAGATATTTAATACGTTGTTTAGCGCGGTCACCGCTGGTGATATCGACCCCGGCGTCGGCATAGGTTACCGGAGATTTCGTCAAGCTGGATTTCTGATCTGACAATGTATTTCCGTCTTCGTCGAGATGAGCTGGAAAAGTCAGTTTAGCATTCCAGTGCCTGCACCAATTCAGGAAGGCGAGTCTCCTCGAAGCCTGAGTTCGGTCTCACCTTTCCATCTTTCTCAATCAAGGGTCGCGATTCGGGCCAATACAGGTCGAAAATGCGAGCGGACAGGCGTAATTTTTATGGGGAGAAAACTTTCGGATGCCGTGTCGAAACACCCCCTAAAGGCTGGATGCACACTACAGCATGGGGCTCATCGGCCAGATTTCTAAGTATGCACAACTTTCTGTGAAAATCAAGAAATTCCCAGCAAAAATGTTTAGCGATAAGTGCATCCAACCGATACGCTTACAACAGCGCTATCTGCGCCCGGAGCCTATTGTGACCAAGTTTACCTTATCCCGTTCTGTGATTCTCGCTGGCCTTCTTTCTTACGCTGCTCTACCTGTAGTTACGTATGCCGCCACATTCGGTCCGGGCGGCGGAGTTCCGGTCCCAATCGGCACGAGCCTTGCTTCCGGTCCCGGTGGTGGAGTTCCCGTTCCAATCGGCACAAGCCTTGCCTTCGGTCCTGGTGGCGGAGTCCCGGTCCCAATCGGCAGAGGTCTTGCCTTCGGTCCCGGTGGTGGAGTTCCCGTTCCAATCGGCACGAGCTTTGCTTTCGGTCCGGGCGGCGGAGTTCCGGTCCCAATCGGCACAAGTACCAACGGGATTACAGCGATATAGAGATAGCATTGCCGCCATTATGTCTGGAAAACGGAGCGAATCGGCGTAAGATGCGTTTATGAAATTGTCGCTTCTGGACAGCGCGTTGTGGATAGGTAGTTTTATTACGGAAATTGCCTTGCTGTTTGTCCTCATTGTTCGTGGAGGTTGGAGGCAATTTCCTGTATTTACAACGCTCATCAGCTTTTATGTCACTCAAGCGATTCTGATGTTTTTCATTTATCGGTATAGTTCGCCTGCCACTTATACTCAGGTTTACTGGATTACATTTGCGATCGACTTTATGTTGCAGATCGCACTGGTTTTTGAAATCGCGCGCATTGTGCTTCGACCGACGGGAACCTGGGTGCGTGACGCTCGTTCCAGCTTTCTCATCGGGGGACTGGTAGGAGCATGTATTGCGGCTGGGCTGACTATGGCGGTTCACCCCTCAGCACTTCGATCGATGGATGCCTGGGGTATTCGAGCTTTTCTCTTCACGAGTCTGCTCTTCTGCGAGCTGTTTCTTGCCATGATGTTTGCCTCGCAGCGGCTGGGTCTGGAAGCGAAAAATTATGTCGTGGGATTGAGTATCGGGCTGACGATGTGGGCTCTTGTCTCGGCTGCGGTGGACGTCGCTCATAGTTATTATGGCTCAATGCATCTCCATGACTTCAGGCTGCTTGAGCATATTCGGACATTTGCTTATATTGCAGCGGTGCTTTATTGGACGGTCATCTTCTGGCTCCCGGAGTCGGAACGCCGGCCGCTTTCTCCGGAGATGCAGAAATATCTTGTTGCCTTGCACGCTAAAGTACAATACGATTCTTCCCAGGTTAGCAGTGTTCAAAATTTTCGCTGAGAGCTGGCCGTGACACCGATTTTTCTACTTCTGTGTTTCCTTGTCCTTCTTGCTGGCGGGCTGATTTCTCTGCAAATCAGAGCGCATCGTCAGCGCTCCACAACATGGGAAGACCTTGTCTCCCGTATGGAGCCTCTGCATGCCCGAGGGTTGGAGATTGTTGCCCTCGATAACTTGCAGCCGAAAGCGAACCAGCTTCAACTGGAACCGGAACATCTGTGGGGATTGATCGGTGGGATGGAAGGTCTACGAAGAATGCGGAAGAATGCGGACCTTCTGATCGCTCTTGCCTCTTATGTGCAGCGGTGGAACTTCGAAGAAGGTGTCATCGTTGCTGAGCGAATGCGCCATGACGCCGTGCAGCTCAAGCGGGCCGTCTTCCGTATTCAGTTCGATATGATGATTCGCCGGACGCAGCTCCGCGCACCTTTCTACATCCATCAGGCTGCTGCTTCGTATTATCTGATGACCAAGCGTCTGCTGGCCCTGTATGAAACCAGTCATGCTGGCTTGCTTCCCCGCTTGGCGAAAGCCCTCTAAAATCGCGGCAATAGCAAGCTCCATCGAGGCTCCAAGAGGCATCGCTCTATATCGCTCTATACTGATCAGGTGATGCCTGTTTCCTCCAAGCGACAATTGAATCGTTCCGCAACCTTCCAGCGCCGCGCAGAGCTGTTTCTGCCCGGCGGCGTCGACTCACCCGTGCGTGCATTCCGCGCTGTGGGAGGCGATCCTCCGTTTGTCGTGAAAGGTGAAGGGGCTTACCTGTGGGACGCGGACGGCAATCGATACCTGGACTATTTCGGTTCCTGGGGACCGATGATCCTGGGACACGCGTTTCCACCAGCGGTAGATGCGATCCAGCGGGCTGCGGCAAACAGTGCTAGCTTCGGCGCATCGACTCCCACGGAAGGTGATCTTGCGGAGCTGCTCGTCGATGCCTGTCCCTCGATCGAAAAGCTGCGTTTTGTCAGCTCCGGTACGGAGGCAACCATGTCCGCCATCCGGCTCGCCAGAGCTTTTACCGGGCGCGACTTCATCATCAAGTTTGAAGGCTGCTATCACGGACATTCCGACGGTTTGCTGGTAAAGGCAGGCTCAGGTGTCGCCACCTTTGGCATTCCCGGCTCAGCCGGCGTTCCCGATGAGATTGCGCACCTCACGCTCGCATTGCCATTCAACGATATCTCCGCAGTCGAAGCAGCATTTGCCGTTCATCGCGGCGAGATTGCCTGCATCATCCTCGAACCGGTCGTCGGCAACATGGGTTGTGTTCCTCCTGAAGAGGGGTATTTGCAGGCCCTGCGCGAGATCACAAAGCAGGAAGGTGCATTGCTGATCTTCGATGAGGTGATGACCGGCTTCCGCGTAGCCTTTGGTGGCGCGCAGGAGCTCTACGGAATCCAGCCCGATATGACCACGCTGGGAAAGATCATCGGCGGCGGTCTGCCATGCGGAGCCTTCGGCGCGCGCGCCGAGATCATGAACCTGCTGGCTCCGCTGGGACCGGTTTATCAGGCTGGCACGTTGAGCGGAAATCCGCTGGCTATGGCTGCCGGCATTGCTACGGTCGGTTATTTGAAGGAGCACCGCAGCGAGCTATACGCAAGGCTCGAAGCTCGAAGCACTGCGCTTGCCGACGGAATTGCCTCGGAAGCTGCCAAGGCAGGCGTGCCGGTCGTGACGAATCGCGTGGGCGCCATGTTTACCTGGTTCTTCACAAAATCCCGTGTCACCGATTTTGAATCTGCAGCCACCTCCGACACAGCCTCTTTCGCCCGCTTCCATCGCGCAATGTTGGACCAGGGAGTATGGCTGCCGCCTTCGCAGTTCGAAGCCGCCTTCCTCAGTACGGCGCACACCATGGACGATGTGGCAGCCACAATCGATGCGGCCAGGCAGGCCTTCGAAAACTTGTTCGGCTAGATTGAGTTTCTTTGCCCCGCCGAAAATGAAACCAAGGATTCACTCACTGTTCAACGAAACTATGAATTCGCGGGACTAGACTTCTCGCCGCGGAACAAGCGCCGCGAGAAGGGATTTCTAATTCCATGTCAAAGCAAGCCAGCGAACACCACAAACTTGCTGCAGATCATCACGAGCATGCAGCACGCCATCACCGTGAGGCAGCCAAGCACCACGAAGCAGGAAACCATGAGAAGGCGGCACACCACGCGCACGTAGCGCATGGTCACCATCTGCACGCCACGCATCATGCGACAGAGGCCGCGAAGCATCACGTTGAGGCACATGGCGAAAAGTAAAGACGCTGCGGCAGAGAAGAGCTGTGAGCCTCTCTGCCGCGCGTCAAATTTTCCAGGCGTCGATGGTCACATAGCGAATCTGCTGCTTTGTGCTTTCCAGCAATCTCGCCGTGGCAGCAACGGAGTGGCTGCGATCCTCACCGATACCCGCCTGTCCGCCGTCATGCAGCAGCAGATTCGAGCCTTGTCCGCGCTGCTGGTTACGTCGGATGCCCTTTTGCAGGTTGGCTAAGACCGCTTCTTCAGTTGTAGGGCGCCAGTCATAGCCCATCGCATTCCATAAAACGGGTGAGAGCCCCAGATCGCGCGCAGCGCGCAGCACATCAGGACGCCGTGCCCCGTGCGGCGGCCGGAAGTAGCGTACCTGTTCACCCAGAGCATCTTCAATCGCAGCCTTGCAGCCTGCCAGTTCTTCCCGAACGCGTTTCGGCGATTGAAACAATAGCACCGGATGAGTCATGGTATGGTTGCCCACAATATGTCCTGCCGCATGGATCGCCCGCGCAATCTCCGGGCGCTGGCGGACGAAGCGGCCAATCAGAAAGAATGTGGCACGAACATTGTATGTGGCCAGTACATCCAGCAACTGCTGCGTGTAGGGGTCGTTGGGACCGTCATCGTAGGTCAGCGCAAATTCGCGCGGATCACGGCCGCCGATAATGGCTTTGCCGAAGATTTGCGAGGTAGGCCACATGGCGGCGTAGGCATATCCACCGGCGGCGAGGGTCGCTGCGGCTCCGGCAGTGGCAAGAGTGGCGAGCATTGGGTCTAGTGTAGCCTGTTGACGGTCTGGGAACGCAGGGGGTGGAAAGGGGGGCCGGAGCGTGATATCTTCGTCTTTCCTTCGCTCGTGGAATTTTTGAAATCATGATGGCAAAGCTTTTTGAACAACCCCGCTTTATCGCTGTAGAAGGACCGATCCGGGTCGGCAAATCTTCGCTCGCTCAGGTCCTGGCGGAAACACTGCATGCTCAGCGAATTGTCGAGCCGGAAAATAATCCCTTTCTGGACCGCTTTTATAAGGCCGAGTCCGGCATGGCGTTTACGGCGCAGATGTGGTTCCTCATGGAACGCTATGAGCAGATGCGGCGCGTAAAAAACCCCGGCGATGCGATTGTTTCCGACTACATCTTCGAGAAGGACAAGCTCTTCGCTTATGTGAACCTGAGCGATGCGGAACTGGCGCTTTATAACCGTTACTACCAGATGTTCCGCGAGCAGGTCCCTACACCGGATCTGGTGATCTATCTGCAGGCCACGCCGGAAGTTCTCAAGCAGCGCCTGAAACGCAAAGGCGTCGCCGGAGAGCGCGATGTCAGCGATGCCTATATCGAGCAACTGGCGGCCGCGTACGAGCACTACTTCTTTCATTACACAGCCAGCGACCTGCTCATCGTGAACACGTCCGATATCGACTTCGTGAACAACAACAAAGATCTGCAACTACTCTTGAAGCGGCTGTCGGAGCCGATCAAAGGTACGCAGTACTTTCTACCGCTGGGCAAGAATGCGGCAGACTAGCTTGATCTTGGGGAATCGGAGTGTCGTCGCTTCGGAGCAATCAGAATTGCGATGGACTATCTGTTCACGCTCCACAAATCAAAAAGGGCGCGATCATCGCGCCCTTTTTGATAATAAATAGAATTGCTGTTTACGCTGCTGCAGCATTCCCCAGAGCGGCCTTCGCCTGCTCCACGAGAGCGGCAAAGCCTTGCGCATCATTCACAGCAAGGTCTGCCAGGATCTTGCGATCCAGATCGACTCCGGCTTTTTTGAGGCCGTTGATCAGCTGTGAGTAGCTGATGTTGTTCAGCTTGGCTGCGGCGTTGATGCGCACAATCCAGAGCGAGCGGTACTGGCGCTTCTTCTGCTTACGGCCGCTGTAGGCAAACTTCAGGCCGCGTTCGACTGCCTCCTGGGCTGCCTGGTAGAGCTTCGATTTTGTGAGGAAGTAACCACTCGCGCGCTTCAGAATTTTCTTGCGGCGGTCATTGCGTTTTGTTCCACGTTTTACGCGGGGCATTGCTATTTCTCCTTTTGCGTCTTTCGTTCTGCGGCTGGAGGCAGGAGGCTCGGAATTTCCGGCTTTGACCTCTTCACTCGCTTCAAACCTGTTTCACTCGGCCTTATTTTGGCCGGGGCCCCCAAACCGGAACGCTTTACCGGGGGACCTTGTATGTGCTGTGCGAAGAATAGAGCACGGCTAATACAGATCAGGCGTATGGAATCATGCGGGCTACCTTCGCGTGGTCGGCGTCCGAAACCAGAGCGCTGTGTGCCAGCTTGCGCTTGGTCTTGGTCTCCTTCGACGTAAGGATGTGGCGCATCTTCGACTGGCCGCGCTTGATTTTGCCGGTACCAGTCTTCTTGAAGCGCTTTGCGGCGCCCCTGTGTGTCTTCAATTTAGGCATGGTTTCCTGCTTAGAAAAACAGTAAGTACAACATCACCCAGTATACGGAATTCTGCCGGTTCACGCCACCACTTCCATGATTGCGCACCGAACCGGGGTCCCGCCTGACGCTTTTATTGCTGTTTCCGAATCGGCACACAGGGTGGAGTCTTCGATTGAACCCGGGCGAAGTGGCGGAGTACACTCAACTTATGAATTTTTCCTGAGGGTAGCGGAACCCCATCAAGGCTCTCCAGGATTTTTGCTTGTTCTGCCGACGCCCCGATTCCGCCTTGGGAGGTCCTGTTCTGCGCTCCATTTTCGTCAACTATCGAAGAAGCGATTCGGAAGGCGAAGCTGGTCGTCTGTTCGATGATCTTACCTCACACTTCAGCCAGAAATCCGTATTTATGGATGTGGTGGCGATCGAACCCGGACGGGACTTCAGGAAGGCGATCGATCAGAGCGTAGCCAGTTGCAGCGTTCTGCTTGCGATCATCGGGCAGGGGTGGCTTGAGGCGACGGACGCGGTGGGGCACAGGCGTCTCGATGACGGGAACGACTTTGTGCGCATCGAGTTGGCTTCCGCGCTCCGCCGCGATATTCCGGTAATCCCCGTGCTGGTGCATGGCGCCAGGATGCCGCGCGCCGATCAGCTCCCGGATGACCTGAAGGATCTGGCGTACAGAAACGCGGTCGAGTTGACCCATGCGCGATGGAAGTCCGATGTGGAGGTACTGGTCCGTGCGCTGCGCCCTTACCTCGATGCACCGGAGAAACCTGCCCCTGTGGACGATAGGACCAGTGTCGTGGCCGCTGTCCATGCGCCCACCGGGCGCGGTCCCCATCACTTGGCCCATACCGCGACAGGAGGCACTGCGACCGGCATTCAGCGATTTGGGCCGCAGACCATTGAGCGGATCAGCAGAGAACTGGCCGCGTACATCGGCCCGATCTCCGAGATGGTCGTGAAACGCGCGTCAAAGCGGTGTTCGTCGGTGGAGGATCTTTGCGGAATGGTAGCGAAGGAGATCGAAAGCGCGGCAGACCGTGTCAAGTTTTTGAAGGCGTGCCGGTCTTAACGGCATAATTCCTAAACGTTTTCTATGCCGGGTATGCGAGTGCCAGTCTTGATTCTGAGGCTTAGGATCAAACAGCGCGGACTCTTCGCAGGCCCTGAAATGCCGCTTTCATTCTTGCCTGATGGTCGAAGGACAATAGATGTCCGGGAAATGCGATAATTGCAGTCCTCCAGGACATCGTCTTTCCTGAAGCGCGTCGCCAAGGTCGCCAGCAATTATCACAGAAACCGCCAAGTCGCTCATTGCGCCCGATTTCCTGACATTGACCCTGGGAATGGTTGTCTATTTCGTAGGTGTAATCCTGACGCGTCGAATCGCGTGGCTGCGTGCCTACAACATTCCTGAGCCGGTGATCGGCGGCTTTCTCGCGGCCATTGTCATCTGGGCGCTGTACTCCGTCTCCGGCTTCAGCATCGATTTCGAAATGGCCACCCGCGACAAGCTGTTGGTTATTTTCTTTGCCTCGGTCGGCGTGAATGCCCGCCTGTCTAACCTGCTCGCCGGGGGACGGCCGCTGGGCGTGCTGTGCGTGCTGACGGTGATTTTCGTCGTTCTTCAGAACGTGCTCGGGCGGCTTGGTGTTTCCCTTTTCGGTCTGCCTTCAGCGGCTGGCGTGATCATGGGCTCTGTCGCTCTCGTAGGCGGCCACGGGACAACCATCGCCTGGGCACCGGCCATCGCAGCCGAACACGACTTTCCCGCCGCCATGGAGACCGGCACGGCCGTCGCCACGCTCGGCCTGGTCATAGCGAGCGTCCTCGGCGGGCCGGTAGCGAAGTTTTTGATTGAACGCGACAAGTTGATTGCGGACGCGGAGCCAGCCAGCTCTGCGGATATCGCCCCGGAAGCGGCCTCGCCATCCACCTTGCCATCTATCGACACGCTCAGCATCATGCATGCGCTTCTGGTGGTAAACCTTGCCGTGATCCTTGGCTACCTGGTGCATCGTCCGATGGCGGCGATGGGGATGAAGCTGCCGCTCTTTGTGCCTTGCCTCCTCATGGGCATTCTCCTGTCGAACACAGTACCTTTGATTTTCCCGAAAATGCCATGGCCGGCACACACACCTTCGCTGGCGCTGATTTCCGACTACGCTTTGTCGGTGTTCCTCGCCATCTCGCTGATGAGCATGAAGCTCTGGACGCTGGCAGCGGTTGCCGGGCCTCTTCTGATTGTCGTTGCCATGCAGACGTTGCTCGCCGTGGTCTTCATTGTTTTCGTACTTTATCCGTTGCTTGGCCGAAATTACCAGGCGGCGGTGCTCAGCGCCGGCTTTACCGGGCTTTCGCTTGGAGCGACGCCAACCGCGATCGCCAGCATGACTGCCGTGACGAAACATTACGGTCCTTCGCCGAATGCCTTCATCATCCTTCCGCTGGTCTCGGCCGTCTTCGTCGACCTCGTCAACGTGGTCGCGATCAGAGTGTTTTTGAGCTTCTGAAGGGATGCGTCTGTGGGAGCAAAACCCGCCATAGACGATCACTTAATCGTTCAAACGACAATTTGCATAGAATTATGAGCAAAATTGCTATGATGGAAATAGAGCCCTTCCCCAGCAAGAATCAGCCGTTCTCGCCGTCTCCATAAAGCCTTATTTTTCCTATATTTAGGATGCATCTGGTTGATGATAAAACACTTATGGCGACAATGATTTCCTAACACATTCATAACAAGGCACTTGCGGAAATGCAGAGGAGGGGGGTATACCTTGTCCTGGGGGAAAATCACCGCCTATCCTTGTCCTCGCGGAGGGACTCTTGTGGCGCACACCATCTTCATCAGCTATCGCCGGGATGACACGGAAGGCGAAGCTGGACGGCTTTTCGATGATCTGACTCGTGCCTTAGGCGATGACGCTGTTTTTATGGACGTTTCTGGGATCGATCCGGGAACGGATTTCCGCAAAGCCATCGATGACAACGTTGGGGGCTGCGGTGTATTGCTCGCGATGATCGGCCCAACCTGGGCGACGATTACCGGGGCCGACGGCCAGCGGCGCCTGGATGACTCGAATGACTACGTCCGGCTGGAGATTGCCTCCGCGCTGAGACGGAACATCCCCGTGATCCCCGTTTTGGTACACGACGCAAAGATGCCGCACCACGATCAGCTTCCGGACAATCTGCAGGATCTGGCCTACCGCAACAGTGTAGAGATTACTCATGCACGCTGGAACTCCGATGTACAACTGCTGATCAAGGCGCTGACCTCGTATGTTCACTCGAGCAAGTCGACCGAAACCGAGCCCGTGCATGCCACAGTACCCGTGCAGCTACCCCCGCCCCACGCGGCAGCGGACGTCACCGCGCCGGTTCCAGGGAAATCGAACATGCCATGGATAGCGGCGCTGGCGGTTGCGGTGGTCGCCATTGCCGCCATTGGTTTTGTTGTCGTTCGCGGCCACGGAGACAACTCGGTAAAGGCGGCGAATCCGCTGGATGGTAAATGGTCCAATCCGTCGGCGACTGAACGAGGGTCCATCGCTGAGTTAGACATCTCCGGCCAAGGTAACCAGGTTGCGATTCACGCATGGGAGTTGTGCCACCCTGGAAATTGCGACCTTGGCGCGCAGACCGCAACATTTGATGGAGAAAAAGCCAAAGCCACATGGAGTCTGTTGAACGACGCCAATGGCCAGGAAAAAGGCCGGGTGGCGACCCTAACGATCTCCCGCGAAGCCGACAAGCTGAATGTTCTGATCGAGAATACCTACGCGCAGCATGGCGGAAACACCCACCAGTTTCAGTTTGTGCCGGCGAAATAGAGGACGGCGACTTAACGTGACTGCCCTAGCTTGAAAGCTGTGGCTGCTACGGCAGCCATGACGCCGAAGAGAGCCGCTAGCAAGCCCCAAAGCTGTGCAACCTTGAGACTTCCCAGAAGATCCTTAATCGATAGCTCAGCTGCGGAGACGACTGGTGTGGAGACAACGGGTACACGTGAGGTCTGAGCACAACGCGTCTTCCAGTCGCTGAAGACCTGCGCAAATTCTGGCGACAGCAACGACGATTGATCCAGCGTGACATGCTGAACCCACCAGTCATATCCGGTTTGCAGCAGTCCTTCCAATTTGAGCCCGTTCTCAACAAGCACGAGCAGAGGACGGTGGGCCGCATAAGCCAGAGCCGCTTCGATCTGGTTCCAGACCGTGGGTAGATTCATTCCGGAAACTTCGCTCTCATCCGGACTGCTCCGCTTCTCTGTTCCCCTATCGATGTGGATTCTCTCAAACGCGATAACGATGGCGCCGGCGCACTCGTTCATACACTCGGTAACGGTTTTGAGCGGCTGGTCATTTCGGAAGTAATTTCTGCCGATCGTACGCGGCTCCAACCCCTGCCCGCGAAGGTATGTTTCAACTGCACTGACGAATGCTTCCTGCTGCATGTTGAAGGTTTTACCAACGCTGATGAAGATGGGCTGCGACATAGGCTCGTTCTCTTGCTTATGGATTAGCTCCTTGCGTCTTGACAGTCTGCTGAATGGAAGTCCATTGCGCATGCTCCTGTGAGACCAGCGACTCAATTCGTTCCGCGAGCTGCGAGCGCACATTGGTCGTTGCCGCATAAGGGCCTGCATTAGCCAGGTACAGAAATTTTTCGTGCTTCAGTGCTTCAGCAGTAGAGCGGTAGTTCGTCCAGTTCTGCTGGTACTGGTTGAGGTGCAAGATGCCCTCAAGAATAGTGATAAGCACGCCGAGAGCACCGGTAAGCAGCGTAAGGTGAGGCTTTAACCACGCAAACGGTAGACTGCCCAGAAATGGGATAAATGCGGCGGCAAGGATTTCCACGATCTTGATCGCTTTGAAATTGCGCCGTGCGGAACGGCTTTTTTGGCTATACCAGGCAATCTGGTCTTCAAGCCGCTCCATGACTGGATCGTCGGAAGCTGTAATCGGATCAGCCATTCGAGTTGCCGGACGATGTGCCTTGCTGAAAGAGTGCTGCCTCCGCCTGCCGCCGTCTCAATAAGCCCGCGACGACTTGTCCGCCGGCGTGGTCCCATAAAGCAAACTGCGCGGCAGCCGCGTCGAATTGTCCCGCATTGAGATTTTTAAGAAGTGTCGAGCCGGCAAAGGCGCCGCGGCCAAGATTGAAGACAAAATCTACCAGAGCGTCGAACTCATTCTGTTGCAACTCGATGGTCACGGCATTGTTGACAAAGGCCGCCGCCGCCGCCACATCACTGACAAGCAGCGCAACTGCCTGGTCTTGAGTGATGGCTAGTCCTGATACAACGCCGCTGCCTGTGTGGCCGTAGCCGATGGTCCATACGCCCACCTGATCTTGATAGGCCGTGAGCTGGCAACCTTCGAATTGCTCTGTGAGATTGAGTCCATCTTTGCTGTAGGTGAGATTGTTAACACTCATACCGTGTCCTTAATAAGCGTTCGCAATGCCGGGGAAGCTTGCGGGAGCCAGCATAGCATGCCGGTCCATAGCGCCGCTCACGGTTTTTTCGCTGTCGCAGAAGTGCGCTCTGAGCCGCTTATCTGCAGGGGGAATCAAAACTGATACAGGAAAAATGTCGACGGCAATAGCTATTTGCTCCTCTTCTGTTCTTTACTAACGAGGAAAGGTACAACGTGCTGCGCTTTATGCTGGCGTTTTGCATCGTAGTATCTATTACTCCCCATTGAAGGATCTGTGACATGGCGACAACCCCAACCTACACCCCAACGCCGGAAAAATACCTCGTAGCCTTCGTGATTGAAGGTGATGACGTTTTCAAAGTTACCGTGGATAATGTTGTGCAGGCCGCGAACGGCGCGGGATCGGCAGCATTTGAAGGGGTGGCCAAATTGAAAGCGGCCGTAGCGCTCTTCCAACTGACCAATGTGCATCATGAACGGCCGAACGAGTTGCGTAAAATGGCTCGAGAGCTGGCGCAAGAAGGCATGCTGCTGCTGGCGCGGGCCAGCGCTGCTCCGCGACTTGCTACAGCAACACCTGGACTCACCACAGCCACGCCTGAAAGCTCAGTAGCGTAGTTTGTCTTTTCTCTTTTTCCTGCCTGAATAGCCGGTTGCGTGAGGGTGCCGAAGCGTGCCCGTGCCCGGCCACGCCCTATGGCGTAAAAAATTTGCATATAGAGAGATTGCCGTTTTGTGGAGTGAATTTGAATCTGACGTTGTAGAAGGCCGCTATCCGCTCGGGAAACTCGTGCGCTCCGAGGGCCGATGCGGGTGGTTTGAAACCCGGTTCCAAGAGCAGCCTGCTCTGATCAGTCTTACCGAATCATTGAATGATGAAGCGATGCTGCTCGAGCGACTGCGCGCGGCCGAAAGAGTAAAGGACAAAAATGTAGCTGCCATCTTCGAAACGGGAACGACGCTGCTGCACGATACTCCGCTGGCATATGCGGTAATGGAACTGACGGAAGAAAACCTGGAAGATGTGCTGCGCACTCGCGCGCTCACGGCAGAGGAAACGAAAGAGGTGGCCGAGGGCCTGGTGAATGCGCTTCAGGCCATTCACAAAGAGCGCCTGGTTTGTGGACGCCTGGAGCCCACATACGTCTTGGCTGCCGGCGATACGATCAAGCTGCGCAGCGACCACTTACAGGTCGTGCCGCAGGAGGCCGACTTTCTAACCTATGAAGCGAAGGATGCACAAGGGCTGGGCACCGTGTTGTGGCAGTGCCTGACTCAGCGTTCGCCAAAGTTGACGGTCGATGGAAATGATCCATCACTGCAATTGCTGCCTCAACCATTTGTACAGATCGTGCGCAAGGCACTCAGCGGGAAGGCGACGGTCCAGGAGATTGCGGCATTGTTGCGGCCACCTGCGCGGCCAGCAGGCCTTCCATCGACAGCGCAGCCTGCTGTTGCGAAAAATCCTGTTGCCGGAGCGGCTGCAGCGGCGGCAATACCGGCATCCATGCCGAAAGCGCCTCAGCTTCCGGACGAAGATGGCGGATCACGGACGGGAGAATCAAATACGCCGAGGGGCATACCGAGGAATGCAGCGTGGGTTCTGGCGGGTTTTGTTGCGCTACTTCTCGTCGTGGGTTTTGCTATCCATGCGATGCTGCATTCTTCTACGCATCCGCCAGCGGTATCAGATGCGGCTACGCCAGCGGTAGTGGTTGCTCCTCCTGCCACGGCGACTCCGGCCCAACCTGCGGCTGACAGTCCTCAGCCCTCGCGAAGGCCGAAGGTCTCAGCTGCACCGGTCGCTGTAGCAACACCTTCAGCTTCCGTTACCGGCTCCTGGCGCGTGGTGGCTTTTACCTACAACTACCAGGACCAGGCAGAGCACAAGGCGCGCACGATCAACGAAAAGCATCCTGATTTGCAGGCTGGCGTATTTTCGCCGAAGGGCAGTGGGGCGCCCTATCTGGTGATATTGGGTACAGCGATGGATCGAAGCTCCGCATTTCGTTTGCGAGGACAAGCGATTCAGGAAGGAATGCCGAGCGATACCTTTGCGCGGAATTACTCGCGGTGATGCGGGTCTTCAAGGTCTCGCATCTTCTCCACATCTACAGTGTCCCGACTCTATCGCGCAACTGAAGCGCCATAGAGTCGGGACACCGGAACTAGATCGGAAAGATTTACTTTATGATTGCGCGCTGGTCTGTGCCTGCTGTGGTGCCGGTGCAGTAGCGGGCTTCGGAGCAGCAGGTTTCTTCGGCACTTCTTTTTTGCCAGGCGCCAGAATTGCATGCAGCGTGGTGCCTTCCATGCGTGGCATGAATTCAACAGTGCCTGCATCGCCGATATCCTGGATAAGGCGATTAATAATTGCATAACCAAGCTCACGGTGAGCCATCTGCCGGCCTTTGAAGCGAAGCGATGCCTTCACCTTGTCGCCTTCGGTCAGAAACCGGACAGCCTGATTTTTCTTCGTCTGATAATCGTGCTCGTCTACGGTGACCGAGAATTTCACTTCCTTGACGACAATAATCTTCTGCTTTTTGCGCGCCGCGCGCTCACTCTTATCTTTTTCATAGAGGAACTTGCCATAGTCCTGGATGCGGCAGACTGGCGGTACGGCAGTGGGCGATACTTCCACCAGATCAAGGCCGCGTTCGCGGGCGATCTTCAGTGCTTCAAACGGGGGCAGAATGCCGAGCTGCTCACCCTTGTCGTCGATCACGCGCACTTCGCGGGCGCGGATTCTTTCATTAATACGAATAAACTGCTTTGCCGAACGCTTATCTAACTGTGCGATGGTTGTCCTCCAAATTTGTGGCAGCGCCACGTACCTACTCAGTATAGCAAGTAGGCCTTCTATGTACTGTGATGCAGGCCGGTGGTATTCGGCCTCTCTCTTTTACGCCGCGCTCACAAACTGGCGAAAAGACCCGTTTCGGTCAGACGCCTGACCTGCACTTTCATAGTGCGATTGGGCGGGCAAAGCGTTGCAATCTCGATCTTGATGAAATTGTCTGAAAGCGCTGGGGTTATGCCGGGCTGATTTCCCTTGAGCGTGACGACGCTCAACTCGCGCCCCAGAAAGCGCCGGCGGAAAGCCAGATTTTTTTGCTGCGCCAAGCCGCGGAGGGCCGCCATGCGTGTCTCGACGGCGACAGTAGAGCTGGGCTGCTGACGATGCAACTCCGCCGCCAGCGTGTCCGGCCGGGCTGAGAATGGGAAAAGATGGAGGTAGGTGAAGGGCTGCGCAGCGATGAAATCGTAGCTCTCTTGAAACAATGAGTCGGTTTCGCCGGGAAAGCCGACCATCACATCCGCTCCGATCGCGGCATCGGGAAGCAGGTTGCGGATTTGGCCAAGCTTCTCGACGTAATGCCAGGGGCGATAACGGCGATACATCCGGCGCAAAATGGTGTCCGAGCCGGACTGCAGGGGTAAATGCGCATGCTCCGCAAGCCGCCCGGGGTATGCGCTAAAGAGTGAGAGCAGCTCCGCTGTCCAGTCCATAGGCTCGATGGAGCTGAGACGGAGCCGAGGCAGCGATGTCTTTTCTAAAATGGCAGCGACGAGATCGACGAAACGTTGTGTGGGTTGCAGGTCGCGTCCCCATCGTCCGAGATTGATACCGGAGAGCACCAGCTCCTGACCATTGTTTTCGACGAAACGCTCGACGGAGGCAAGGCATTCTGCCAGCGAAATAGACCGGCTGGGGCCTCGCGTCTCGGGGATGATGCAAAAGGAACAATGGTTTGCACAGCCATCCTGCACTTTGAGGTTTGGACGCGTCTGGTTTGCATCTTCGGCAAAAGGAAGAGCCGCCAACTCAGAGTGTGCGAAGTTTTTATCCACATACATCGGAACACTGTTAACCAACGTAGCGAGAGGAATAAAGTGGGGCGGCTCGGCGATCCCCGGGGCGATGCTTGGAACGACCAGGGACTTGTGGCTGTTGCCGATGACCGAGCTGACGCCTTCGATTGTTGCAAGTTCCTGAGGAGCGCGTTGCGCATAGCACCCAGTCACGACGATCTTTGCCTTCGGATTGCTGCGATGGACGCGGCGGATAAAGGAGCGCGCCCCGCTGTCGGCTTCGGCAGTCACGCTGCAGGTGTTTACAACGACTACGTTTGCCGTGGCAAAATCTGTCGCCGGATGAAGCCCGCGATGGCGTAGTCCTGCCGCGATAGCCTCTCCATCGGAGCGGCTGGAACGGCATCCAAAGCTTTCGACATGGTATTCTGCCACGTTGTTTAGTGTAACAATGGAGATTCGGACCCGGCTCCTCCCGGGAACAGCATCTCATTTCAGGCTAGCCTGATGAAGCCACCATTTGGTATACAGTCAACCTGTGGCTCAGGAGTTTTTCCTATGAAACGGCGTATTTTGCTTGTGGATGATGAATTAGCGATTTTGCTGACATTGAAGGCCGTGCTCGAAATCAACGGATTTGACGTAGACACAGCAGCCTCCGCGCGCGAGGCCAAGTCAAAGATCAAGAACGGCCAATATCACATGGTGATTACGGACATGCGGATGGAAAGCGAGAGCGCGGGGCTGGATGTGGTGCAAGCCGCGAAGAAGGCGTCCTATCATCCTGCGGTGGCCATGTTGACGGCGTTTCCGCTGCCCGGTTCCGAGTGGCAGGAGCAGGGCGCCGATGAGATGTTGGTAAAGCCGATGAATACTCAGGACCTGCTCGTACAAATTGAAGCCCTGCTGGTAACGCATGAAGACAAAAAGCGCTATGCAGGCAACAAGCAACTGGAACTGGTAGGTAAGAAGTCAGCCGCTAAAAAGACCCGGAGCACACCACGGAAGGTTGCAGCCGCACGTTGAGTTTCTACGGCAAGCCCGCGAAGATTCTTTCCCTTGATTTTTACAGAATTGCCGGAGGTTGTTGAACGACAGCCGGCACAATCCGCTTTCGCTGAAAGCACTGACGGCAAAGCACGGGACGCCCCTGTGTCGGCTTGAACGGCACGGTTGTTTCCACGCCGCAATCCGAGCAGGTGGTGCGTGTCTCCGACCGCACGGAAGAACCCCCCGCAGCGCGCTTTGCCTTGCAAAGCTTACATCGCTTCGGATCGTTTCTGAATTGCTTATCGTGGAAGAAGAGTTGCTCACCTGCGGTGAATACAAATTCATTCCCGCAATCCACGCACTTGAGAATCTTATCGACGAACTCCATACCCGCGTTCCCCAGCCGCCCTGCAGAGCCACCGCAGCAGCAGCACAGAGCCTCTATTCACCTGCATAGTGAACGAAGGCTGCTGATCGTAGCGAACTTCTTTTGGACAACTTTTAAGAGATGGGCCCAAGCCGCGGTGAGGGGCGGCGACTACCGGTTTTTTTAAGCGAACCAGTATGACATGCCGAAAGGTATGCCGAGAAGACTGCAACACAGATTCTTATTTATACAGCCCGCCGCGCTGGGAACCACGGCGGGGCTGTGAATCGCTTGCATGTGAGGTAGGTTAGTCCTGCTCTTTACGAGCCTTTTTGCGATTCCGCTTGCGTGCCAACGCCTCTTTTACACGGCGCTTTTCACCGGGCTTCAGGTAGAAGGAGTGACGCTTGACTTCCTTGATGATGTCCTCCTGCTGTACCTTACGCTTGAACCGGCGCAACGCATTTTCTAGCGGTTCGCCTTCCTGTACACGAACCTCTGCCAACTGAACTACACCTCCAAACCGACCCAGTTAGGGCTTGTATAGAATATCAGGATTCCCGGCCATAGATACCATGAATTTATAGGGCTGATAAGTCGTTAAGTATCGAGTTACTTAGAGGGTTATCAGCTGTTGTTTTAGGAAAGGCCCAGCCTTTGCGGGAACTCATCGAGATCTTCATTTTCCGGCAGGCCAGCGTACTCCCGAATAACACTCCGTTGCTGATTTTGCAACAAGATATGAGCTCCGACGATGAGCAGTATTGCTACAGGAAAGTGCCAGAGGCTCCGTTCGATCCATCGTCCTGCATCGACGGTCTGCCAGATAAATGGCGGGAAAAGCAGTAAAAAGACCGCCAAAATAAACCCCATATTTCGCCTGGAATATACGAGCGGCCGGGTAAAAGGCACGGAGAGGAAGCGCAGCAACAGGGCGTCGATCAGCAGAAGACAGAGCCCCTGAGCCATCAGCAGCTGCACTGCCATCTGACGAATATCTGCGAAGGTAGCCGGAGAGAGGATCTTTGCCAGCAGCAAAACTGCTGCGGTGATTGCCAGAGCGCGCAGCAGCGTCCAGCGCTGTGTGGATGCGATGTGATCGGCGTCGGGTCGTAAGCCAATCACATAAAATGGCCAGTTCGCCTTCAGTTCCACAGGTGACATGAAGGCGGCCTTGAGACCCGTAACTGTCAGAAAAGCCGCGATGGGAATAGCGGTGCGCAGTCCGCGCTCGGAGAGTATGAGCGCAAGGTGACCGCCTTCCTGCCGGAATGCGACGGTGGTGGCGATGAGCAACGCGAGACCTGCGCCGCCATACATGGAGAGATAGACACGGTGATGCGGAGCACGCTTCAGGGTTTTGCCTATGAAGTGATAGACCGCCCGCTGTGAAGGCTTGTGCACAAACAGGGCGTGAAGTACGGCATCTTTTCCATCGGCGAACCAGTTGCGTGAACTTTTCGAGAGTGTTCCCTCGACGACGCTGCGCGTTTTTCTGCGATAGGCCAGTGGGTATGTAAGAAGAGCCAGTGAAACCACGCATAACAGCGCCAGGCCGCCCGTTCCAGCCAGCGTATGAAAGACAGGCAGTGCGGATGTCCCTTCAAGCAACGTTTGATAGATGCCGAGAAACCAGAAGGGAGGAAAGGAGCGCGCGATGTTGCTCCCGGAGAGAAGCAAGGCGCGCAGGTTTTCTGACAACAGAGGAAAGAGAAACAACACGATGAGCAGGACCGCGAGTGACAGTCCTCGTAGTGCGGGCGAGATCCAGCGAAAGAATTTTTCTCCGATGATGTTGAGCAAAATTCCTTGAAAGGCAATAAAGAAAGCTGCCGTGAAAACTCCACTTGCCGCGACGGCAAGAAGATGCGCAAAGAAGTGGTGGAAGATACTTGGCTCCTCCGCAATCAGAGGCAGAAATACCGAGCCCATAACGCCGCTGGCAAATAAAAACAAGCCTAGAAAAATTCCCAGTGCCGTGATCTTTGCCATAAAGAGCTTGCGTGTGGGGACCGGCAGAGGGGTCAATACCTGAATGTCAATCAGGTCAGGGAAGAGCAGATCCCATTCAAAGACTGTGACTGCACCCATCACTACACTTGCATACATCACGTAGAAGTAGTGGTCGCTCACCCGCGGCCAGAATGCCCGTGGTGCGGTGTTCGGCGGAAAGATGAAGTACGAAGGAATGAGGGAGAGCGCAACCATCAGACCGGGAACGGCGATGGCGCACATCACCTGGATCACGCGCACGCCTATTTCCCCTTCCAGCGAGGTCATCGGGTTATCGAAAAAACGATCGAAGAAATGCCGGACAAGGACGACAAGCCGGTTCATCTGAAGCACTTCTTTCGGGATGACCCGCGCCTGTACTTCCAGCGAGAGGACCGGATTTTCAGGCGGAGAGAAGATCTGAAAGACGCCAAGCATAATCAGGACCTCGCTTTCATGACTTCGACCATCTCATCGGCTACGATCTTCGTATTCTGCTGCTGTACCAGTTGCGCAAAAACACTCTCAAGACTTGGCAACTGCATGAGCTGTGTCAGCTCTGACGGAGCAGCATTCGCACGAATGTGCCCCTGCGCAATGACAATGACACGGCTGCAGATCTGCTCGACCACCTCGAGAACATGCGAGATGTAGAGGATCGCTTTGCCTTCCCCCGCAAGCGCAGAGAGCAGGTCTTTAAAGAGACGCGCGGAAACGACATCGAGGCCGGAAAGCGGCTCATCGAAAATAAGCAGTCGCGGATTGTGCATCAGCGCTGCCGCGATCAGAACGCGCTGCTTCATGCCTTTGGAGTAGAGCGAAATCGGGGAATAGCGCCACGAATCGAGCGCCAGCAGTTTCAGCATCGTATTGGCCTTGAGCGCAATCAGCTTCTCGGGCATGCCGCGCAAACGGCCGATGAGCTGAAGGTATTCCAGGCCCGAGAGGTGCGTGTATACATGCGCCTCTTCCGGCACGTATCCCATGACAGCGCGGTATCTCACCAGGTCATCGTGGATGGATCTGCCGCAAAAAAGCACCTTGCCCGTATTTGGCTGCAGCATACCAGTGATGATTTTTACGGTGGTGGATTTGCCCGAGCCATTGGGGCCCAGGTATCCGGCAATCTCGCCGGCGGCGAGTTGAAAACTCACATTTTCAACAGCAGGAATGCCGCGGTAGCGCTTGGTGATGTTGTGCAGTTCGAGAATGGGAGCGTTTTCCATGTACCCTATGTAGCAAACTACTTAATAGCTCGTCAAGTAGTTTGCTACATAGGTATAATGGCGCGCATGGGTGTCGATCCAAAACTCTCGCACACAGCCGCCTTGATCCTGCGGGCCATCAGCGCGGGCTATATCTATGGCTTCAGCGTGATGGAGATGACCGGACTACCAAGCGGCACCGTATATCCGGCCGTGCGCAGGCTGGAGCGCGATGGGCTCATCCAGTCGAAATGGGAAGCGGAAACCATCGCAGCCGCGGAGCAGCGGCCGCCGCGCAAGTATTACAAGCTGACACGCGCAGGGAAGACGACGCTGGACGCATCTCTCAAACGCTACCCGCTACTTGAAAAAATGATTCCGCAGACCGAGGTGGAACACGCATGAGACGCCTCACACATGGATGGTTGCTGCGTGCGTATGCGCTGGCGTTGCGATGCGCCTCGTGGATTGTGCCCGATGAAGAACGGGAAGAATGGCTCAAGGAGTGGAAGGCAGAGTTGTGGCACGTTGTGAACCAGAGATCGTCGCCCGCTGCACATCAGATTATCGCGGCCTTTGTTGGAGGAGCCTTTCAGGATGCTGGTTTACTGAGAGTCGATCTTCGCCGCTCGGGGGTGAAACGATCGTATGCGTTTACCTCATCTCCCGTTCGGTGTCTGCTCTTCCTGCTGTTACTGGGACTCGCAAGCGCCGGGCTGGCTTTTCTACAGTCCGGAAGCCGCGCTGCATTGCTGCCTTCGCCCTACCGGGATGCCCGCACGCTTGTGATCGTCGCGCGCGACAATTCTTCATACAACCTGTTTCCAAGTGTCACGCTAGGAGAGTTTCGTTACTGGCAGAGCGCCGCGCAGGGTGTCTTTTCGGATCTGTCTTTTTATCAGATAGTTCAAAAGCAGGTGCACACCGGTCATGGCTCGACGATCGGGCTTTCGATTGCCCGTGCGTCTGATAATCTGCTCGATCTCCTGCAAACCTCTGTCTTCCCTGATACCTCGTCATTTCGTTCGGCATCCGGCATGCCAAGGCTGATCCTGAGCGACGCCGCATGGCGAAGGTATTTCCACGCCGAGCCGTGGGTTGTGGGCCATGTCGTCTTTGTGATGGGAGAAAAAGCAACCATAGCCGGTGTTGCGAGGCCAGATGCGTGGCGGCTGCCCGGAAAGGCGGATGCATGGCTGCTGGAGGATGCCAGCCGGATCGGCAGACTCTCCGCAGGCTCCGTAGGATATGTCGTCGCGCGGATACAGCCTTCTCTCGCACGGGATGGATCGCAGGATCACTGGCACATGACCGTTCCAAGCGGGGGAGGAAACATAGATGGTTTTGCGTGCACGTCGGTCAGGCAATATGCGCGCGAGCCGTTTGCCTCATTCGCATTTGCGGTGATGTTGGCGCTGCTGGCCCTGCCAGCTACAACATCTCTTCCCCTTGGCGAGTACCCCTTCAATCCGCGGCAGCATTCGTTGTCCCTGCGCCTGCGGCGCTGGTTCTTTCTTGCCGCGAAGCTCGCCCTGCTGCTATGGATTGTGTGCTTTGTATCGCTCGATGTGGCACAGACCGTTGCCTCAACGCAGACCGCGGACTCACAAGGTGTGCAGATCCTGGTGACGTTTGCAATCATGTTGGCCGGTCTGCGCTGGACCCTGCGCGACCAGCGCCGCCGCTGTCCGGTTTGTCTGAGGTGTTTGCAGCATCCAGTACGTGTAGGCCAGCCTTCGAGAAATTTTCTTGCATGGAATGGGACAGAGTTGATCTGCGTTGTAGGCCATGGTTTTCTGCATGTGCCGGAGCTGCCGTCGAGCTGGTTCAGCACGCAACGCTGGCTCTATCTTGACGCATCGTGGCGATCGATCTTCCGTCCTCAGGAAGTGGTCCATACAGCCTGACTCCCATATCCGGCTACACTGGAATATGCGGAGGTACAAGTCGTGATTCGTTCTTATCAGGGACATACGCCGGTCGTTCCGGTGAGCTGTTATGTCGACGTTTCCGCGCAAGTGCTGGGCGACGTAATTTTAGGCGAGCACACAAGCGTGTGGATGAATGCCGTAGTGCGCGGCGATGTGAACTCGATCCGCATCGGCTCGCACACAAACATTCAGGATTGCGCTGTGTTGCATGGCATGCGCTATGTGTATCCAGTAATTGTGGGCGATTATGTGACGATCGGCCACAACGCCACGGTGCATGGATGCGTGATTGAAGATACCTGCCTGATCGGCATGGGTGCAGTCATTCTGAATAATGCGCACATCGGCGAGGGTTCTATCATTGCCGCTGGAGCGTTGATTCCCGAGAATGCGAAGATTCCGCCAAGATCGCTGGTGGCGGGCGTACCCGGCAAAGTGCGCCGGGAGCTTACGTCAGACGATCGAGATGAGATTCTGAAGTACGCGCGTAATTATCTGGACTACACAAAAATCTATCTCGACGAACAGAAGCACTGGAAGTGAGCTGCAGCGGCATGCTTGAAAGCGCACTCCTTGATAAGCTGGGAGTAAGGGCCTATCCACAACAATGAGTACATTGAAAGCCGTTCGCGGCACACGGGATTTACTGCCGCCAGAAACTGAACTCTGGAATTTTGTCGAAGAGACGGCGCGCCGCGTCTTTGCGCGCTACAACTTTGGCGAAATTCGCACCCCCATCTTTGAAGACACGCAGCTGTTTGCGCGCGGTGTCGGCGAAGAGACGGACATCGTTTCGAAAGAGATGTACACGTGGGAGGACCGGGCCAGAGCACAGTCAGAGAAGGCTCAGTCATTGACATTGCGCCCAGAGAATACAGCCGGCGTCGTGCGTGCCTACATCGAACACAAATTGGGCGAAACCGGGCTGTTGCAGAAGCTCTATTACATCGGCCCGCAGTTCCGTCGCGAGCGGCCGCAGAGAGGCCGTTACCGGCAGTTCTACCAGATCGGCGCCGAAGTGATCGGGCCGCCGAGCGCGGGTTCGGAGTCGCCGCTGCGCGATGCCGAGGTGCTGGAGATGTTGGCCACGCTACTCGACGAGTTGGGCATTCACGGCTGGACGCTGGCGATCAATTCCGTTGGCTCCATGAGCGATCGTCCGCGCTACATCGCGGCGCTGCGCGAGGTGTTGAAGGACAAGGCTCCGCTAATGTGCTCCGATTGTCAGCAGCGCGCGCATACGAATCCGCTGCGCGTGCTCGACTGCAAGGTTTCGGAAGACCAGCCGATTATCGAAACCTTGCCCCAAATCGCCGATTTTCTCGATGAATCGTCGAAGGCGCATTTCTCCGCGGTATGCACGGCACTCGATGCGTGCAGCGTACCCTATACGGTCAATCCGCGGCTGGTGCGGGGGCTGGATTATTACACGCGTACGACGTTTGAATTTACGCACGGCGGTTTAGGTGCGCAGAATGCATTGCTCGGCGGGGGACGCTACGACGGCTTGTCAGAGGCGATTGGCGGACCTAAAGCTCCGGGCATTGGTTTTGCCATGGGAGCGGATCGTCTGATTTTGACCTTGGAGGCACAGGCTAAGCCGAAGGCGAGTTTAGCCGATGCTTATGTCGCACCGATGAACGAAGCACTGAACGCCGTAGCATTGGAACTGACTCGCGAACTGCGCAAGGCTGGTCTGCGCGTAGAACTTGGCGACGGCAGTTTCCGTTTGAAAAAATCGTTCGAAATGGGAAACAAGCTGGCGCGCAAGATTGTGTTGCTGGGTGAGGATGAGCAGCAATCCGGTATCTTGACAGTGAAGGATTTTGCGAGTGGCGAGCAGGTGAAGGTTCCGCGGGCGCAGCTAGCGGTGGCGCTTGGCATCTCGTCCACGAAGTAGAGATCTTCGCTTTGGAGCTTGCAAACAAACTGGGCGATAGAAAAGCAGGTCCTTCGACTCCGCTTCGCTCCGCTCAGGATGCCAGCCTTATTTTTGCGGGATAACAGGCATCAGCATCATTTGCTGAGGCTTAAGTTTTGATTGCTGAAGGAAGAAACCTTGCTGGACTTTTTAGGAACACTGGAACGCACACACACTTGCGGCGAGCTTCGTGCTGAAGACGCCGGAAAATCTGTTGTTCTGCTGGGATGGGTCAACCGCCGCCGCGATCACGGCAACCTGATCTTTCTCGATCTGCGCGACCGTTACGGCATCTCGCAGGTTGTGCTCGATAAGGACCTGAGCCCCGCGGGGCACGCAAAGGCCGAGCAGGCGCGGTCCGAGTACGTCGTCGCTGCCATTGGCAAAGTTCGCCTGCGGGGAAAAGACGTCATCAATCCCAAGATGGTGACCGGCGAGATCGAGGTCGTCGCCGATGAGATTCGCATCCTGAACGATGCGAAGGTGCCGCCGTTTTCGCCTGCCGAAGAAGCCATCGGCAACGAGGAAGTGCGCCTGAAATACCGTTATCTTGATCTGCGCCGTGCCGAGATACAGCATAACTTCGAGGTGCGCCACAAGATTGCGCTGGCTGTGCGGCAGTATTTGTCGGGGCAAAATTTTTTCGAAGTCGAAACGCCCTTCATGACGCGATCCACCCCGGAAGGCGCGCGGGATTACCTCGTGCCCAGCCGAGTGCATGCTGGAAACTTCTACGCGCTGCCGCAATCGCCGCAACTGTTCAAGCAGATTCTGATGATCTCCGGGTTTGACCGCTATTTCCAGATCGCGCGCTGCTTCCGCGATGAAGACCTTCGCGCTGACCGCCAGCCGGAGTTCACGCAGATCGATCTTGAGATGACGTTTCCGCAGCAGGAGACGATCTTCCGCGTAGTTGAGGGTTTTCTGGCCGCCTCGTTCGCTGCAGTCGGCATCTCGCTGCCCACGCCCTTCCCTCAGATCACATATGACGAGGCCATGCGGCAGTTCGGCATCGACAAGCCCGATCTGCGCCTTCCTGGCTTGATCGATGTAAAAACGGCTTTTGCCGAGAGCGACCTCGTCACGCTGGCCATTGACCCGGCGCTGCCCGTGGTTGCGCTGCGCATTCCCAGGGTAGGCGAGCTTTCGCGCAAGGAGCGCGACGATAACCGTCCGCTCTTCGATACACGCAAGGGCGCGAAATATATCGACGACCTGAAAAGGCTGGAAAAATCGTTCCCGGAGGCTGTCGTCAAAGTGCGCAAGCTGGCCGGAAGCGAAGATGGCGACCTGCTCATTATCGTTGCCGGAGATGCTGCTTCGCATATCCAAGCCAGCGACACTAAGAGCGAGGGGCGACTCTCGGAACGTGAAATTGCCGTCTATTCCGCGGCCGGAAATTTCCGGGTGGAGCTGGCGAAGAAATATGCCGACCGCCACGGCGCGTTTACCGTGACGGAAGCAGTCGTTGGCTCGCAGGAGCGGGACTCGGGTGCGCTCGTAGACGGCTCGGCGGCATTTCGCCCGATCTGGGTGACAGACTTCCCGATGTTCGAGCATGAGCCTGAGACTGGGCACTGGATGCCCGCGCATCACCCGTTTACTTCGCCGCACGAAGAGGATATGGATCGCATTGTTTCCGACCCGGCCTCAGTTCGCGCGCGCTACTACGATCTGGCGATGAACGGCCTGGAGCTTGGTTCCGGATCGATTCGTATTCACCGGCAGGATGTGCAGCAGCAGATTTTCCGCGCGTTGGGCATGTCGGATGAAGAGGCGAAATCGCGCTTCGGATTCTTTCTGGAAGCGCTACAGTATGGCACGCCTCCGCATGGCGGCATCGCACTCGGGCTGGATCGTCTGGTGATGATTTTGGCCGGGGCGTCAAGCCTGCGCGAAGTGATCGCTTTCCCCAAAACGGCGAAGGCCATCGATCTGATGGTCGATGCGCCGACACCAGTGAGCGATGCCCAACTGAAGGAATTGCATATCCGGACAGTGCGGAAGGACTAGAGCCGGTTCATAACAGGCTCCAGGATAGAATGAATGGCCAGCGATCGTTGTATCGCTGGCCTGAATGCTTACTTGATCGACCCTAGTTTGTAGACAACACCCACGGTTCCCGCGAATTCATTCTGCCTGGTAAAGCCATATTGGGTGGGCTGCCAGTCGGCCGTTCCACGAACGGACCATTTCGGGTTGAGATTGTAGTCGGCCCATCCGCCCCACGCAGAGCCGAACGCGACTTTGTTGTTGTAGATACTTACCTGGGAGGGCTGCACGCCTGCAGCTCTGAAACCGCTATCGAAGATGCCATACGACGCGCCGATGAGCGCATGGAGACCTAGAGTATAGTTCTCTCTCCGAAGTAGACGGAAGTTGGGTCCAACCATGAAAAAGTGTTCCGACATAGGCGAGGTTGTAACCCCGTAGGCGTTTGGAGGCACGATAATCGTGCCATAGTAACCACGCACCGCGAATTCCAGTCCAATGGGCTGCTTGAACCATGCCGTTGCATCGGCCGTCCAGCCTTTAAGGTTGATCGCCTGAACCCCTTTGCCTATGCCTGGATTGAAGTGCGAATAAGCGAAGCCGCCGTAAATATCGTACCGTTGCTGGTATTGCGGTAGAACCGTGATGGGAGCAGCGGCCTGCACCTGGCCGTGAAGCGATATGGAAGCTGAAAGCAGGGCAAAAAACGCAAGAGCTGCGAGTATGGGGCGAATTCTGGAAATCACGCTACTTTTTCAAACCTCATTCTTCAAACATCACAAAGAGTCGCAAATACTCACGATACACGGTTAGACGGAGAGGGAAAAGGCGCGGAGCAGATGAGATGCTACCGACTCTGCAGAATCAAAGCAGCGATGGCTGCTGCCTGGTGCGCAGGGGAAGAAGCCGGGCCTCAATCCATCAATTCATCCAGCGGCGGTCCTTAGGATCTTTCTCCGACCCGGTATAGCTACCATCTTTGTCAAAGTGCACGTCGCGATTCTGCTTGCGCATATAGACTTCAAATTTCTTTCCGGCGCGGCGACGCTTCCAGCGATAGTAGTCATTGCGCAATCCGAAATATCGTTCGCTGGTAGCGAAGGCATAGCCCCGTTTTGGCGCGGCCTTGATGTAAAGAAACCCTGCCAGCGCCCCACCCAGCTGAGCCAGCGCATAGACTCTGCTCGCCGAAAACACCATAGCAACGGCGATCAGCATATAGACAATGACCAGGTACTTGGCCTTCATCGTCATCGGCAGCGGAAACAGCATAAACTCCATATTGCCGTAGAGCACGCCAAAGGCGACAAGCAGGCCGAAGATCCCGCCGAACGACCCGGCGATCGCCACATTATCGACACCCAGCCACAGGCTCAAACCGACGGCTGCCAGACCGGCTCCGATGACGCTCGTGAAGTACAGCTCGGCCAGCCAGCGTGGTCCGTGATTGGACTCAAGAAAGCTGCCCAGAAACCAAAGCGAGAGCATTTCCAGCGCTGTTCCCAGGACGCCTTGGTGGATGAAGCAGTAAGTGATGAGCTGCCACAGATAGCCGTGCAGGAAAAGTACAGGGATAAGCGCCCCTACACGCAGAATCTCCTCTGCGAACGGCGCCGCTGCCAGTTGGAGCAAAAGCAGCAAAAAATACGCGCCGACATTCCAGAGGATCAACCCGCGCGTAAAACCGCGGAAGTCGGGGAAATTGAGGATTCCTGCAGTTCGTGGCATACAGACTGTCTTATTCTCTCAGAAAATGAGGTCCGAGCACCGTTTTACCGTTCCGGCAAAGGCGCGACTGCCGGGCTGCGATGTCCCTGTGGATCGACGGCACGCACGCCGAAGATGACGTTATCTTTAGAAATGGGAAGCGTGATTGAATACTCGCCTGTGCTCCTCTGGTCTTTCACGGGGGTAAAACGCTGCCAGTCCGGTGCAGCCAATTCGCGCCATACAATCTCGTAGGATGTACCGGCAGGGGCATCTTGTCCACGACTCCATTCCAGCGTTGTATTGTTATCAAGATTTCTTGTGACCACGCGCACATTTACAGGCGCTGGGGGAGCATCCGCCAGAATGGCTAGGGTTGCAGCGTTGAGCGCAGCGACGCGGGCTACGTATTGGGAATCGACAAATTTCAGCAGATCGCCATATTCAACACCATCCTCTGTGCGGACATTCTGGTGCTGATGGTTGAAGTCTTCACGCCACTCGGTGAAACGCACGGCAGGAAAGCCCTCCGCGTTGAACGATGTGTGATCGCCGCCGCGAAGGAAACGGTCGCGGCGAAATTCGAGCACTGGGCGGAAGTGGGGTGTGGAAATCACCTTTTTCGTATTACCGATGTCATAGCTTTCGCTCACGTCAAGAACACTCCGCGCCAGCTGGCGCGACGGGGAATCACTCTCATAGCCGAGGGCCTGAATGAGTTTCGCCTGCTCCGGCGTGGCAGAGGCTGGAATGGCCTCGGAAAAGACCCGGACCACCAACTTATCCTGAAGCTTGTCGCCGGGGGTGGTATTGCCGCCAACGATGTCGTTGTTGAGCACTCCTTCCAGCTGCCAACCCTCGGATTTGGCCAGCTTCGCCAAGTGGCGGCTGCCATTCAGCCCCTGTTCCTCTCCTGCAACGGCAACAAAAACGATCGTGGAGGCCGGTTTGAGCTTCGAGAGCACGCGGGCCGACTCTAGGCTCACGGCCACTCCTGAGGCGTCGTCATTGGCACCTGGGGCAAAGCCAAGGGTGTCCTGAACGTCTGTATTGCGCGAGTCGTAATGCCCGGTGACGAGATACATTCGCTTCGCCTGCGAGGGATCCGAACCGCGCAGAATCGCGTAGACATTAGTAATTGTGGTGGGTTGCGGAATGCGACTTTGTGGACTTTCAGTGAAAGTATCGCGTCTCACCTCAAGGCAACCGCTGCAGGCTGCTGAATAACGTTTGAACTCGGATTCGATCCAGTCAGCGGCAGCGCTCACTCCCTGCCCGGCAGGCAATCCTTTTTCCATACTGGAGAGGGTGTTGCGCGTGTGGAAGCCAACTAATGTTTCGATGGTGTGTTGAATTTGCTGAGAGGAGATTTGCTGTAGAGCATGTGCAATGGCTGGATCTGCGGGAGCAGGACGAGTTGGTGCTCCGATGGCATCCAGATCGCGTGGTGTATCGTCAGAGAAAGCATGCGCACTTGCTGCAAAGGCAATCGCCACGATGGCGGCCGCAAAAATGAACCGTTTGCATTGGGTCGTCATAAAAAAACCGCTCCGGAAATATTGGTTGAATTCCATGTAAATGGCTTGACGTGTAAGCGCTTCTCTTAAAAACTAACGAAGTTGCATCTTGCGATTTGTTCTAATCATCCTATTACTCCATTTGGTTTGGAGGGACTTATGCCGATTTGCCCAGAATGTGAGAGCGTGCTCGATTTCGACGAAGAAGACGTAGAAGAAGGCGACGTGATCGTTTGCGACGAATGTGGAACAGAGTTTGAAATCGTTGCCACAGATCCTCTTGAGCTTTCGAAAGTGGAAGAAGGCTACGAGGACGAAGACGAAGAGCCGGAAGAAGAGGAAGAGGAATGATGCAGTTTTTTTGTAACCGTGCCAGTTTCAAGGACAGGCTGGCAGCGGTCGTTGCTTTGCTTGTAGTTTGCTTGCTGGTTCCTGTGGCAGCCGTGGCACAAAACACGGCGGTTCGGTCTGTGGAAGGCAAGGTATTCGGGGCCGAGGACGCACCGCTGAGTAGCGCGGTAGTTTATCTGCAGGATTCGAAGACAAATAACATCAAGAGCTTCATCTCTACTCAGGATGGCAGCTATCGCTTTGGCCAGCTTTCAAGTGAGGTCGATTACCAGATTTGGGCTGAGTACCAGGGAAAAAAGAGCGAGCGGAAAAATATCAGTTCCTTCAACTCAAGGAAGCAACTGGTTATCGATTTGCACATCAAGTGATTTGCAAATCTAAAGACTGAAGCAGATGCCCAAGGTAATGAACATACTTGGATCGAGGAAGAATCTTTCAGCGGCGTCGACAAGACGAAATCGCTGAGATTCTTCCCGCAGCCATCGCAAACGCCGTTATTCCACGCTGCAGATCAGGCATTTCAGATATTCCGTTTCCGGAATCGTCAGAATCACTGGATGGTCTGCAGCTGCGCCACGGCGCTCAATTAGACGCACCCGTCGTCCCGCATCTCCAGCAGCGGCTGCTACGACCTGCTGAAAATCAGCCAGGGAGACGTGATGCGAGCATGAGCAGGTCACCAGTGTCCCGCCTGAGCGTAGCATTTTAAGCGCGCGCAGGTTCAGTTCCTTATAGCCACGAAGAGCGCCTTCCACCGCCCGCTTCGATTTGGCGAAGGCTGGAGGGTCGAGCACAATGGTGTCATATTCAGCTCCCGACAGGCTCCAGTCGCGCAGTAGGTCGAAGGCGTTTGCCTCCATCCAATCCACATTTGCTTTCTTGAGTTTCCCTGCATTTGCAGCGAGATTCTTCTCCGCCACTTCCAGGGCTGCGTGTGAGATGTCCACTCCGGTTACGCGCGGGCAGCTCTGCGCCAGATGCAGCGCGAAGCCGCCCTGATAGGTACAGACATCGAGCGCTTCGCCATGAGCAAAACGCGCGGCGGCGGCATAGTTTTCCCGCTGGTCTAAGAACGCACCAGTTTTTTGCCCAGCCCCGGCGTCATAGTGAAAACGCAATCCGTTCAGCTGAAAATCCGTGCTGAGAAGTGGCTCACCGGCGTCGGCGACGTAAAGTGGAGCCGTGGAGGGTGCGCTGAGCTGCTCCAGTTCGCGGATACGAGGATCAGGCCGTTCGATAATCGTTTGAACTGCAAGCCCCTCTTTGAGAACGCTCACGATCAGCGCGCGGGTTTCATCGTTATCAAGCGCCTTGGCAAGAAGCTGCAGAATGACCAGATCGCCATACTTATCTACGATGACGCCGGGCAACGCATCCGCTTCACTGAAGACAAGACGGCAGGCGCTGGTCTCTGTGCCGAGCATCGGAAGACGCATCTCGATGGCAGCTTTGAGGCGTACCCCCAGCAACTCGAGCCATTGTGCCTGGTTGATCAGGTCTGAGGAGACCAGTCTCAAGGTAATCTGCGAGGCGGGGCTGTAGAGAGCCGTGCCCATCAGGATGCCGCGCTGATCGGCAACTGGAATCAGACCGGAAGGCTCCCCAAATACCCTTTCAACGTCAGACTGGTAAACCCAGACATGTCCAGCGCGAAGACGATCGGCCGCGCGACGCGAAATGACAGCAGCCAGCCCTTCGATTTCTACCTGTAAGGATGGTGAAGCGTGTTCGAGGAGGTTTCGGCTACGTTTTGCGTGCTTCTCTGGGCTACGACCCGGCATATGTTCATCTTCGCATGGAGAAATGCTTCTCTTTTGTGATCCAATCGCATAAAAATGTGGCGGATGGAGTAACGCTGTATTCCGCAGGTGCCGCATTTGCAGCCAAAGCCTATAATCAGTTATGGCAACCGCGCAAAGCGCGTCTGTGCAACCCGCAAAAGCTCTCTCGGTGTTGGATCCCTTCGCGCCCCGCTTTGAGAAGCTGGTGGCGACCGTCCACGCCAATCGTCCCAATGACGACACCGAAATCATCCGCAAAGCCTGGGAGTTCTGCCTGGAGCATCACAAAGGGCAGCTGCGTGCCTCTGGGGAGCCGTATGTGCTTCATCCGCTTGAAGTTGCTATCGTCTTAGCAGAGATGAAGCTCGATTCGACGGCCATTGCCGCCGGTCTGCTCCACGACGCAGTCGAAGACACTCCGGTGACGACGGCCGACATCACGGCCAGGTTTGGCGAGCAGGTGGCGCACATTGTGGAAGGCGTCACCAAGATCGACAAGATTCAATTTGCGAACAAGGAAGACCGGCAGGCGGAGAATGTACGCAAAATGTTGCTGGCGATGGTCAGCGATGTGCGCGTAGTCCTGATCAAGCTGGCCGACCGGCTGCACAACATGCGCACGCTGGAACATCTGCCGCAGGATAAACAGCAGCTGATTGCACGCGAAACACTCGATATCTATGCGCCGCTCGCCCACCGTCTTGGCATGGGCAAGGTGCGCGGCGAGCTTGAAGATCTCGCCTTCCGGTTTGTCGATCCCTACGCCTATCAGCAGGTGCATGACGCGGTCGAAGAGCGGCGCAGCGAAGGCGAGCAGTTTCTGGTTGGCGTGGAAGCTCTACTGCTTGAAAAGCTGCGGGAGAACAACATCAAAGCACGCGTGGAGTGGCGCATTAAACGCCTCTTCAGTGTCAACCAAAAGCTGGTCAAGGCGCGCACAACCGTCGACCAGGTATACGATCTGCTGGCGCTGCGCGTGATTACGGCCAGCGTACAAGACTGCTACGCCGTCTTCGGTCTGATCCACAGCATCTGGCGTCCGGTGCCGGGCCGTATCAAAGACTTCATCGCGATGCCCCGGCCGAATTTGTATCAGTCGCTGCACACAACCGTGATGGGCGAAGGCGGACACCAGTTCGAGGTGCAGATTCGTACCGAAGAGATGCATCGCATTGCCGAAGAAGGTATTGCAGCGCATTGGAAATACAAGGCAGGCGGCTCGCCCGTGAGCGCACGCGACGAGCAGCGGCTGGCGTGGGTACGGCAGTTGGTCGAGTGGCAGCGCGAAATGAGCGATCCCAATGAATTTCTCTCGACGCTCAAAATCGATCTGTATCCGGAAGAGGTTTACACCTTCACCCCGAAAGGCAAAGTGGTCGTTCTCCCCAAGGATGCCAGCCCGCTTGACTTCGCGTATGCGATTCACACGGAGGTTGGTCACTCGTGCATCGGAGCGAAGGTCAATGGACGCATGGCTCCCTTGCGCTCGAAGCTGCGCAACGGCGATATCGTCGAAGTGGTTACGCAGAATGGCCATACGCCAAGCCGAGACTGGCTTACGTTCGTCAAAAGTTCGCGTGCACGCAACAAGATCAAGCACTGGCTGAACGAGCATCAGCGCGAGCGGGCCATTGAGATTGGCCGTAAGCTGCTGGAACGCGAGGCACGCAAGTACAAGGTTTCGTTGTCGAAATTCGACGATTCGGACTATGAGCGTATTGCCGGCGAATACAGTCTGGCGACGCCGAACGATCTGCTGGCTGCAGTAGGCTTCGGGAAATATTCCGCGCGGCAGGTGCTCAACCGTCTTGCGCCCGGTGTCACCAGCCAGCACACGGCGGAAACGGATGCAGCCGTAGCTGGAGTTGCCGACACCGTCAAGCGCGTCTCGATGGCGAGCGGAGCGGATTCGCTGCAGGTAGAAGGTCAGGATGAGCTTTTGGTCTACCGCGCGCGATGTTGTAATCCCATTCGCGGCGAGGAAATTATCGGCTACGTCACGCGCGGAAAGGGCGTCGCCGTGCATGCGCGAAGCTGCCCGAATGTCCAGAACCTTTTGTACGAGTCCGACAGGCGCATCTCCGTCGAGTGGGCGCGTCCAGCTGACGAAGCGGCAGGACGCCGCCTTACCTATCCGGTAAAGCTGACGGTGTATTGCGATGACCGGGCTGGCATGTTGAAAGAGATGACAGCCGTGATCAGCGATGACAACACCAACATACGTTCCGTTGATTCAAAGCCCGGGGCGAACAACGATGCAACGGTGGAATTTGTAGTCGATGCGGAGGATGTGCGCCATTTGAACCGGCTTGTGCAAGGATTGCGGCGCGTGCCTGGCGTGCGCGACGTACAGCGCTCGCAAAAGCTCTAAGCTCTCTGCTGGCATCACGGACAGAGACAGCGTACCTCGTGTACACTGAGTGAGACCCCCTGTGTCGGGACGTGGCTCAGCCTGGTAGAGCACTCGCTTGGGGTGCGAGGGGTCGGCAGTTCAAATCTGCCCGTCCCGACCATTCTTATTTTCAGCTCTCTCATGAGCTCCCTTTTCTGTTCGCGGCATGCATTTTGCGCTGCCGCCTCCAATCAGAACGAGAGTTAAATTTTCCGCGCTCTTATCTTTAGCCTTCTGAAAAGGCGAACCGCCGAGCTGGGTGTCCGCCTTTTCTTCCTTATACAGACAAGCGAGTTATGGCTGCGCCGATGCAGCTGTAACTCGAGCCAGCGTGAACGCCGCAGCCTGAAAATCACCTCGCAATTCCACGTCGACACCATGATTCATCCAGTAAGCGCCGCTGGCTTCTGTCGGAGTGCCAATTGCCACTTTGCCGTCCAACGCACTGAGCCGGTATACGGTATTTGCGTCAAGCCCATGCAGAAAAATCCGCGGAAATGGATAGAGTTCCCGGCTGGAGTGGAGGAAAGCAAAGACCACTGCCTGACCACCATCGCGCGAAACCGACTCCGTGACGGACTGCTCACTGTCATGCTCGGGTGTCATGAGCCGGTAGAGTGCGCCGCGCTGCACCGTTTCGCGGATCGTCTTATATTGCGCGATCATCTTTTTCGCCGAGGCGAAGTCTTCGGGTGTCCATTTGTTCAGGTTGGCGCCAATACCCAGAGAGCCTTGCATGGAAGAGAGAAAGCGATATTCCAGTGAGAGTGTGCGCTGGTTTACCCACGTCGGAGAATCAGTCACCCATGCCATCATCACTCCGGGGGTGTAGGCGTAGGTGAAGCCATTCTGGATCAGCAGCCGGTCATATGCATCGGTGTTGTCCGAAGGCCACACCTCATCGGTCAGATGCATGACTCCCAGATCGACGCGGCTGCCCCCGCCTGAGCAGCTTTCAATCTCCACGCCTGGGTGTTTGGCGCGTAACTCCGTGAGAATACCGTAGAAGTTGCGAATGAAATCGACATACACATTTTTCTGATCTTCCGGCGCCACTGCGGGCCAGCCAGGCTCTGACCAGTTGCGGTTGTAGTCCCATTTGAGAAAAGCAATGTCGTTTTCGCTCAACAGCTTGTCGAGAAAGCCGTAGACGTAGGCACGAACATCTGGACGCGCCAGATTCAGCACCAGCTGATTACGGGCTTCCGTCCGTGGCCGTGCCGTGAAATGCAATACCCAGTCTGGATGCTTGCGGTAGAGATCGCTGTCCGGATTGACCATCTCAGGTTCCACCCACAGGCCGAAATCCATCCCGAGCGAGTGAACCTTGTCGATCAGGGGCTTCAATCCATTGGGAAATTTTTGCGGGTTAACGTACCAGTCGCCCAGCCCCGCGTGGTCGTCCTTACGTTGGCCGAACCATCCATCATCCATGACGAAACGCTCTACCCCGATGCCTGCGGCTTTCTCGGCAAGTGCCATTTGCCCGGCCTCGTTCACATCGAAGCCGGTGGCCTCCCAGGAGTTGTAGAGCACGGGCCGCAGCTTCGGACGCGGCGCGCCCGGCAGCAGGGAATCGATTTCAAACCGGTGCAGCAGGCGAGATGCGCCGCCGATGCCGTCGCTCGAATAGCCGCCGTAAAAGTATGGCGTCTCGAAGTGTTCGCCTTTCCGCAGCCGGTAGCCGAAATCGAAGCTGTTCGGCCCTCCGCTGATGCGCACCTGCTGCAGCAGGTCTTGCTCGACAGTAATCTGCCAGGACCCGCTCCAGCCGAGCGCACCGAACCATACGCTGCCATGTTCGGCATCGAGGTTTCCGTTGTAGTCAATTGCAAACCAGGGATTGTTCTGCGCGCCGGTCGTGCCGCGGCGGCTCTCAAGGACGGTCTTGCCCGGCTGCACGGACTGTTCCTGCAAATTCCACTCCCCAGCCCAGCGACCAGAGAGATATCGCAGCCGATAATTGGTGCCGCGGGGCAAATTCCACGTTGCAGCGGAGACCTGCTCGATGATGAGTGGAGCGTCCGTTCGGTTCTCAATATCCGCAGAACGTCGCAGCACGCCCGTTTCTCCATCTGCTTTGTACTGCAGCGTCACATAGACTTCGCGTGAGATATCCTTCATCGTAATGTTGAGCTGGTCGCCGTCAATCTTGTAACTCACATACTTCAGCGCCAGATCTCGATTTCCGTCTGAAAAGGTGATCTTCAGGTCAGGTTCGACAAAAAGGCCGCCTCCCCATCCCACAAACTCATGCGGCGTGGTGGTGATCGACAGATCGAAAGCAGCCGCAGGCGGCATGGCTTTTGCCGCCTCAAATCGGTCGCTGGTGGATAGCCGTTTGCCCCAATACAGCGTTTGCACCTGCTGGTTCTCGTTAATGCCCAGCACATAAGTCGTTTCCGCAGCATCGATGCGAAAAACGTGCGTGGTTGAGTCATATTGGATAGAGGCCGTTGGGCTTTCCGCTTTCGTGGTGCGAGGGCCGAAACCGAGACAAAGCAGCAGCAGGAAAAGAACAGAATTTTTTTTGGGGTTCATAGGGTCCTTAATTTTATGGCTTCGATTACGTGATCGGTAATGCTCAAAGCTCTCGGCCGTAAACGGGCAGCTTGTCCCGGGACGTAGTGTAGCGCCTAAACTCTGCCGTCATACCCGACTGGAATACTTCCTCTGTTTTGCTCGTAATCGCGCAAAAAAGAATCGCACCCCATTTTGTCACGTCAATGGATCTTCAACCAACCGTGCGCACATTGACCTAAGGGCGTCCACTCGGCGCCTTGCCGGGGACATGGTTTGATAGTTCACCGGCTGGAATGATCACCAGGAACGCAAGGCCCGCCAAAAAAAAGAGCGACAGCCGCAGCGCCCGCAGACGTGCATCCGTGTTGATGCGCACCGCCTCTTTGACATGTTCGGGCGACGCCGTGATGCGCGTTACGGATTCTATCAGGTGATCATTGCTGATAAAGATCACATTATTGAGGTCCACCTGCTCGATCAATTTCAGTGGAAGGGTGGGATGGTCTATCAGACTGCGCTCAACATTGAGGCTCAGCATGCCGATCATCAGCGCTCCGGCAAGCGCGGTGCCTACTGCTCCGGCCAGGTTGGCGGCGGTGCCACGCAACGAGCCGACGTCGCCTGCGAATTGTTTCGGCAAGGCGGCTACCAGCACGTTGAACAGAAGCGTCACCAACGCGCCCTGACCGATGCCGATTACGATGAGAGATAAAACGACCAGCACGTTGCTCCACTCATTCTGGAACTTGATTCCCAGGCTTACGAAGCCGATAGCGACAATGACGAAGGAGTAGCGGGCAATTTGCCGCGATGAAAACACCCCGTACAAGCGCACCACCAGCACGGCGGCGGCAAATACCGAGAGCTGGTATGGAATGAGGTAGACTGCTGTCTGAAAGCTGGATCTGCCTTGAATGATCTCGATATAGAGCGGCATCAGGAAGGTCAATGCTTTGCCAAGGACGCCAATAATCAGCATCGCCAGCACCGCCACCCACTTCTGCTTACTTTCGATCACTTCGAGCGCCAGAAGGGGCGTCTTCCCGCTTGCCGCGCGCCGCTGCGTCCACACGAAAAAGCTCTGCAGCAGCACAAGGCCCACTACGATCATCACCGGCGCCGGTGACAGGCCTCCGAGCTGGACCAATGTGTTAGGCGTCGCCAGAAGAGCGCCCCATCTGTTGAAATTGTTGAAGCCTAAACTAATGAGGGTAATAGAGGACGCAGCCAGCACCGCCCCCATCAGATCGAGTTTGATTCCGGGAACCTTGTCCACTGGCGCCAGATAGCGGCTGAGCCACGCCACCGCCAACGCCCATGGGATAAGAATCGCGAAGGTGAATCGCCATGTCGCCAGCGTTTCCAGGATTCCGGCGACGAAGAAGGCCAGCATCCCTGTAAGCGCCTGGACGCCGCCAAGCAGACCAATTGCCTCAACCTGCTGCTTTCCTCCATAGTTATTGGCGATCAGAACCACCAGCGTGGGCACGAGGGCAGAGGCTGCCAGCCCGGCGAGGGCCTGCGCCGCGAGCACCACAACGATATTAGGGGCGAAGGTCATCATCGCCATGGCGATGGCAAATACGACACACATCGCCTGGAACACGTTCCTCGATCCGAATATCTGCCCCAACTTGGCGCCCATCATGATGAAGGCCGCGATGCTCAGGGAGTGCACGACGATTACGGTACCCACGTTAGTGGATGCCACATGGAAACTTCCGGCGATACCGCTCATGGAAACCGGCAGCGCGCTGGCATTGAACATCAAAAGCGCCTGCCCCAGGCTGATAATCGTCATCGCCAGCCAGGAAGTTCTCTGGTCGGTCGCCGCAGCCGTTCTGGCAGCAGAGTTTCTCCTCATAGTGGATTGGAAAGGCTCATGTCGAGACTTATATCCCGTCTCACCGGCTGCACACAACCTGATTGCTGTCGGCCATCACCCACAGAGTCAACACTCCACACGGCACCTTCTCAGTGCAGGGAACACTCCCCGAGAAGGAGAACGCACACTATCTCCGGATAAGGTCCGTTCTTTGCCTTCAGGACCTCATCGGGTGTGCCAGTTTATCGATATGGAAAAAGTGGGAAGTTTTTGCAATCGTCAGGACTTTAGTGCAATGAGGCCAAAAGTCACCCCGCAATGCAAAAATCGTACATAAGTAAATGATTGCTTGCAGGTTCGTGTGCGTCGGGTGGGATGAAAAATTTAGGGAACGACTCACCATCCTGGCCATTCAAGGAATGCGATTATGCTGATTGCAAATATGCCAGGTAACATGCAGGATCGCAAAACAGGATGGTTATTCTGCATACGATCCCGCATGTTACTTAGTCAGCACCGTTTAAGGAGCCGGTAAAGAAGCCGGCTGCTGCAAACGGAATTCGAGCAAGGTCCCAGCGGGCACATTGATCTGTTCTCCCCTGGAAACCATGGACCCTACGCCTCCGCCAACAGCACCAATCGCCGCCCCGCGGCCAGCGTTTCCGCCGATCGCACCAATTGCTGTCCCGAGGCCAGCCCCAGTCAAGGTACGCCTTGCGCTTCGTCCGAAACTATTGCCTCCCGAAACGCTATAGTCGGTGCTGAAGATCGGGAAAAGCGAATTATTCACCATGATGTCGGTTAACTCCAGCTGCAGTTCCGACCTTCCGGCTACGCGTCCAGCGCTCGATGATTGAGAGACTCGGCCATGAACAATGGCACCATCGCGGGCGACTATTTGGTTGCCAGCCATGAGATTTCCCTGGAGACGGGCCGTGAACAGCGTGCCCGCCCGATTTCTGCCGGTTTCCACTGACTCCATCATTCGGACGAGGAGGCGTGTTCCGGCTGGAACCGTCACCATCCGTTGCTGGGCCCGTACCAATGTGGTCGTCGCAGCACACAGGCACAGCAGAAGGGTGGCTGCCGCATTTTGACGGAATTTCAATAGCTGTGTCATCTTTAAATCCTTCCTTGCCTCAGGTGGTCTAGGTTAATTCCGCGCCTGTCATTATTGATTTGCTGGCAGTTTTGCAGACATTTGAAGATCGACAATGTTCTGCATCTGGCTATCTGCCTCGAAGAATCTGGCGGCAGTTGGTGCAGACAGAGCCTTCTTCATGATGCCGAAATATTTCTTCCTTAGTTCCGCGCGCTTTGCTTCCAAATCGAAAGTCTTATTCTGTAGCTGATCGGCTTCATCCTCCGACAGAGTCTGGTAATCCTTGACATAGTCGTTAGTTACCTGAGCTTCGGCATCATCGAGCTTCGCTCGTTCCGCTTCATACTCGCGATAAATCGGCCAAAATACTTTGGCGTCGCTATCGCTGAGCGCCATGATTTGCGTAACGATCGCCTCTCGTTTCGCACTCACATCTCCCCTGAGGAGTAGCTCGTAAGCTTGCATATTAAGTTCTTGATCGCTAGCCTGCTGCTCTTCTTGCGCGGACAGGGACTGTCCAACCAGAAGCGGTAAAGCGATGACGATGCAGCCTATTAGATTTCTCTTCATTGCTTTCATGTCATTTCACCTTTCACAATTGGGTAAGTCTTGCGTGTCCCTGTGCAGCGAGACACTGTTCTGGGCTCTTATTATCTTTCTTTCATGATTGCTGATTTTGATAGTAGAAAGCAGGTGTTGCACACGCCTCCCGGGATAGACGCACTTATCATGAACGTTAGCCAATAAAGATACCTTTCGGGGAAAGTTATCAATTGCCTCCTGATTCATGACCTCTGCTCGCAGATGAGAACAAGAAGTCGTCAAATAGGTACAACTTACGACGAAGGCCCAAATTAGCCTAAATAAAACTTAGAGACAAGTTAAAGATTCAAAGATAAGTGATTGAGAATGTTGCCGTTTTAATATTATGAAATAAATATATAGTCCTATAAAAACAAAGTCCGGCTCCTTCGACCAAGGGAAAAAACCTCAAGAGCATCTGCAAGAGATTCATTCCACAGGCCGATCTAACTCTTGGCGACCCTAGTCCTTCCTGCAATAGCAATAGAAATCACCAGAACGCAGAGCGGTAACTGGAACGGACTCCCTGATGCCATATTGACGCAAACAAAACCCGCAGATTGTATGAGAGCGGCACGGCTGGAGGCCGCTGCGTGGGGCGAGGGAAGGACTCGACTGTATCCAAGCGGCTGCCTACGTCAATCTACGCCCCTGTATTTTTCTGTCTCATGTCTAACCGGTGCTGGGCAGCACCTTATAGTGCTGGACTTGAGGCTCCATCTCGATCAGGTAACTGGGATCGAAGTCATAATATTTGGCTAAGCCATAGTCGACCCCAGCGAAACGTTGAATGGCATTGACGTCGTCCCAAAACGTCAGCATCTGGAAATGCGCTACCTCTCCTTCGACACGGTGCAAACACCAAGCACCGCGATTTCCGGCGGTTGCAAGATATTCAGGAAGGGCAATCTTCAACATCAGATCGAGGTATGCATCTTTCTTCGAGGCTGGAACCATCCCGTGCCATATTCGAGCGATCATCCGTCGCTCCTTTCTGCGAGAGTTCACCAACAAGGAGAAACCCAGTTACGACTCATACTTGAATCCCCTCACGCGCGCAGATAAGCCAGGACCGCTCGCACTATTTCTTCCCTGGCGTCCGGCAGCGACAGCCCCGGGGGGCGGCGAAGTACAGCGCCGTGAGAGAGGGACTCCACCATGTGGGTGACGATGAACACGACCTTGTCGAGATCGCGATTCTTTCTGAGCTCATGTTTCCGCGCCGCGATTGCAAGCCGAAAGGCACCGTGAAGACGAACTGCGAAATCGTGGGTTCCTTCCGCCCGATGCGGAACTTCCGTAAGCATGACTTCATAGAGTTCTGGGTCGGGTGCATGAGCATCGATCATCGCCTCAATCATGGCACGGATCAGTTCCTCGAGCGATGAACTGGCGTTCTCGATTAGTTTCGATTCGACGAGACGGTCGATGTCCTCTATATGACGTTGGTGCAGAGCGATAAAGATGGCGCGCTTGTCCGGAAAATATTGATAAACCGATCCAATGCTCACCCCGGCAACTTCAGCAATTCGATTTGTCGTAACAGCCTTAACGCCTTCGCGTTTTAGAATTCTGGTCACAGCGTCGAGCACAGCTTCGACCGTCTGGCGGGCGCGACGCTGTTTGGGTCGACGTCGAACGGACGTCTTTCCGATTTTGGCCTTCATGAGGAAGACCATAAGAAAAATATGAGTAGTTGTCTAGAATTTGATCCTGATCACAATTGAGATTGCGATTTGTGAGCGGCTCGTCATCTGAGTGGCAGCCTCGTCGATCTTTGCCCGATCAATGGTTTTAAGGGCCGCTTTATCGTTAGGCGCAAGGCCGTACTCGTCAGCCACTGCGTCTGGCGAGGCAAAAAGTTTATCTCGGAAGGTAGGATCGACCACAGCTTTTCCCAGGAGTTCCGCCAGGCCGTGGTTCCCAGTCGGATGTTTCGTGGATTCCATTGCATCTCTCCTTTGCGTTGTTGTTTTACGTTACTGCCCAAAAATCGTAGGTGGAGCATTGAAGCTCAACTGCTCGTTTGGCATCGAGATACTTGATATTCGGTATAGCTCCCGATGTATGGGCCAGCAGGTAATCAAGACGGCATGAGCCAATCGTTCGCTCAAGTTCCCGCATCAGCCTGCTCTCAGTTCGTTCGGCATAGAAGATCTTTCGTGTTGCCTGGCAAATGATCTTCTTCTCCTTCGCAGAGATAACATTCTTCTCTCTTAAAAGAGTGGTCCAATGTTCGATATCAATCGTGGGAATAGTGATCGGCGAGAGATCCAGCGGCGAGTAGGCCAGCGCGACATCATCGTCACGGCGAACCGCCGCCGATGCGAAATGCTCGTATACCCAGCCCACACCGATCATGCCGCATGTATCCAATTCGGATGCTCGAAGAGCACCCATGCTAGATGCGCCGATTACCATCTTCTGTGTCTTGAGGGCGCTGAGAATTTCCTTGGGCGATACCGATAGATTTTGTCCAAACTCGCCGTCGATAATCACGAACATGTCGTAGTCGGAGAATCGATCGATGTCACCCCGGCGAATGGGCGGAGCCAGGTCGGCAGTCGTCAGCTCGGCAAGCTGCTGATGGCTGATTGATGGACCGGCAAAGATGATCGTCTTCATAGGACTCTCAGGAGAACGTCGTTTCGTTGTCGCACCAGACCCGGCGCTCGGATGGGTCGTTTAGGCGCGGGACCGTTTTCTCTCTTCTTGTCGCGCATCCGTTTGAATGCGCCGAGTGCGAGTCCGGTGCCGATACGTTCCGATGGGGAAGTGGTATCCGGAAAATTGACGAGCCCCCTTTCCAGCATGGGATTTTCGTTTGTCCATAATCCGTAGATCTGCTCGTCAAGAATTGCTCTTCCGATCATTGCTTCGAGTGCGGTGAATACTTCCCGCAGCCGATCCCGCTTTTGTGACTTGTCCGGTGTAGGCAAACAGAAGAACCCGGGAAATAGATGCGGCGCTTTCTCGATTACTTCGCGGACCAGGCTGGCGCGCTCATCAAAGAGCAGAGCGGGCAGCAGCAGACAGCGGGAGTCTTCCACTTCAGGCGCGACGAGCGTTTCTTTGAATTCTTCATAGATCGGTGAACTGGGCAGCGGGCTGAGCATGTGTAACTGGACATTCACTGTTGGAGCAAGTTTCGACGCGCTGGCCGCGAGATCGAGTGTGCAGTGAAAATCCTCATAATTCTCGAAGGGATATCCCCAGATGAAGGAGGCTTCGATGCGGTCGAAGTATTTTGCCGACATTTCAAGTGTTGGAAGGATCGAATCGACGGAAAGTTCTTTCAGCGTTCGATCGAGAACGCGAGGCGAGCCAGAATCAATTCCATAGAAGATGGCTCTGCATCCTGCCTCCGCCATCAGCGCGATGAGTTCTTCTGACATGAGGTTGATTCGCCCAAAGCAACCCCATTTCATATCTACTTGTCGGTCCAGCAGAACGCGGCAGAACTCCTTGACTCGATCGCGATTGAGAACGAAGGTGTCATCCGCAATGGAGATTCCGATGGCATGATAGCGATCACGCAGCAGAACCATTTCCTCGACAGCGCTTGCAACGTCGCGGTAAACAGCTTTGCGCCCCCACAAGGGCGCTACATCGCAGAAAGAGCAGTGGTAGGGGCAGCCCCGCGTTGTGATGATGCGTCCCGCCGAATAGTGCGTCCAGTCCAGCAAGTGGTAAGCAGGCCGCGGCACGGTCTGTAGATCTCGTATTCGGCTTCTAGGGCCGCCAGCTACGACCTCGCTGCCGTCTCGATACACCATTCCCGGAATCGGCTTCCATGCGCCCAGCCCATAAGTAGCAGCCCATTCCTGAATTGTCTCCTCGCCTTCACCCATTACGATTGCGTCGAGTTCAGGGAATGTACGCAGGAACTCTGCAGCACCCGCTGTCGGTCCGGGACCTCCAAGAAGAATGTATGTGTCAGGCCTTTCAGCCTTGATCATTCCTGCTGCGGCAATTACCACGGGCAACATGTCGACAAGGCAGGAAATCATCAGTATCTGGTGATGACCTTCGATACAGCGAAGCAATTGCTCGGGTTCAAAGGCGTTTGCGCCGTCGAATATTTGATAATCGCGGAAATCTACTTCCCATCCGATATTCTCGAGCGCTGCGGCAATGTAGAGCGGGCCCAGCGGAGGCTCAGTTCTGCCGTCCTCGCCTAACGTCGCACTGAAGAGTGTTGTCTGCGGCATCGTTACAACTCCTGCGCAATGCGCGGACCGAATGTCCCACGCCCGGTATGCAAATGGAAGACGGGCCAGGTCTCGGCTAGCGGGACGACGATCCTGACGACAGGAATTCCGACTTCAGGACGAGTCATATCAAACGCGACAAGCTGATGTAGTCCATACTCCGGGAGACGCTTCAGAAGAAGCCGGACATCATCGTCGATCTGTTCATTCTCGACACTCGGAACTTCGCGAAACGATATCCAGCCTCCCTGCTCGAATATGTCTTCGATGCGCTCACATGTCTTGTGGCGAACGATTTCAGGAAGATCTTCGCGTCCGCCCTGGATGCAGCTGAGCCTGCTTTGCGCAGCTTCTGTAATTGCTCGCAGGAGCGCGACCCTTGCGTCGGGATGGGCTCCTACGCCACCGTAGGCGTCTCCGCCGCCATCGCTTTTACGTTCTACGATGGAACATTCGATGGTCGCTATGCCTGCGGTGCACGTCAGATCGTAGAGGTAAACATCCTGGCCAGCCTTCGTGAGTTTTCCCAGCAAAAGCTGCGCCCGCCGCGGCAGGTCTGAAAGGGATATGCGTCGCTTGATGGAGGAACTATCCTGCTCCGTCTCTGTGAGGCCAACGATGCTGCGAACCAGAGGTCGAAGCTCCGACCGGGCGACGGAGATAGCTTGCGCATCGCGCTCTACGATCTCGCAGATAGCGTGGCACAGTGCTTCAACGAGGGTGTTGCCTGAGGCGAGGCCATTCGAGCTCGGGTAGAAAAGTATCGGGCCAGTCTGCGGCGTATAAGGACAGATGACTGCGTTGAGAGGAACGAAGGTCTCCAGGGATTGAAGTAAATCGTAGCCGCAAACCCACTCGATCTCCAGATCATCTGAATATTCGTTGACTGCGGGCACGATGATTTCGTCAGGTTTTACGCAATTCGCTCGTTTACTCAACTTGTTGTACGAGCTCGTCGTGATCGCATAGGAGCAGTACTCCCCAGCGTGCCGCTCAATGCCCTCCATGATGGCGCCGGCATGCGCGTCGTCCTGAGTCGTACCCTTTCCGTTGTAGTAGGAAATTCCCGGATCCAGATCGAGCGGTCGGACTGACATGAAATTCGGAATGCCGACCCGATCGAGATTGGTGACATCCGCAATCCGAGTAATTCCGGCTTGTTGCAAAACACCTGTTGCTCTGCGAATCGTCGTCCTGGGAGAGACGCACCGCACAACGCCTTTGCGGGAATATTTCGTGAGGGGTGTGAGCTTCCAATGCTCGCTCGTATTTTTGCCCAAATCAATGGCAGGATCTTCTCCCCAGATGATGTCGGTGGGTTTGTGCTGAACGAAATTGCCATGCCTCAATCCATTTTGTGGAGGCAGTTCATGCAGAGGGCTTTCCCTGGTAAGGATGGATTTTGGATCCGTAAGCATTTGGCGATCTCCGGCGCTCAAGCTCCTGATGGCCCGGTTCCTAAAGCATCTTGCAAGGCTTGGAGCGAAACTCCTACCTGGTATGAACTTTTTCGTCGTGCTGGGAATTGTCTATGAAGCCTGGGCCGCGCGTAGCAATTCGCGATTGGCTTAAAAGTCTCTCAAACGAAATATTGGGCCCGGATAGTTTTACTTCTGAGTGAATTTCTGGAACGACGAGGTCTAACTTGAATGCGAATATCTGCCAATCAGGGTCAGGTACACTTTTACGCTTTTGCACACTACGGAATCGATTGCAGATTTGTCAACAAAAACTATTCAGAAAAGCGCACTGGGCGCAGCCGTTCAAATTTAGTTGAGTTGAAAAGCCGAATCTCAATGATTTTCTACTCGGGTTCGAAATCGTTGAATGCTTCTGAAACGATGAGCGTACAGACCGCACCATGGGGCCATGGAGGTAATACTGTATGTCGCAATCTAGCACTTTGGCAATCGCAATGGAGCCCACAGCAGCTACTCTGCCGAACGCTGCTCAAGCACTTGCTGCGATTGCTGCCAGGCCCCTGCATGAATTGCAGCGCATAGCCGAGCAGATCGAGCTGCAAGGCCTGCTCAGCGCTATGGAGTCTGAAGAAGTCAGCTGGGCGAACCACAATCCATAAGCACAGGCTATCAGCCTTGCTCAGAAGGGCCTCACAACGCCACACGAAGTTACAGAGTCAGGCCGTAAGGTTTCGGTGTGCGCGCGAAACCGCAAGGCAACGTAACTCTACCGGCCCCTCTGCTTCGTGAGACACAATTCTCTTCGAACTTGGCTGAGACAATGCCTGCTCCAGTCTTTGGGGAAGCAACTGCTCTCAAATCTGAGCCCAGAAACGCGTGAAATCATGACAGCATTCCCAAAGGAAAAACTCTTCGACATAACACTTGAGATCATCAACGCGCGCCAATCGGAAGTGATCGTAACAGTAGATGATATTGCCTATTATGAAGAAGCCTGCGCGCGACTTCTAGGGGATGCGCCTAGCCGCGCGGTTGAAGAAATTCTCGATCTGAAGCACCTCTATCCATTTTTCTATTTCCTGCCATTTGTTTTCGGGCGCGGACTCACCAGTGATCGCCACGCAGTTCGCCGCGCCGCGCTTGCCTTTAGTCTGTGCGTGCGAAAGGTAATGATTGTCGACTGGAGTACCGATCACCAGGAAGCCCAGATACAGCACCGCGGTCTCAAGCACTTTCGTTCCGCGCATCTTGGGTATTACTTGCAGCAGCTTGACGACTGGTTCTACGGCGTTTGCTATGAACTTTTTCCCAGCGGCCACCCTTTCTGGGCGCACCACCGAACATTCCTACATTCCTATCTCGGCGCAATGCTCAATGAGCAGGCACGAAATCAAGAGGCAATGGGAGCGTCAGAAGGATCGGCTCTCATTCAGCAGCAGAGCCTTCAAAAATCAGCCCTGATCCAACTCTGCGCCACGATGATCGTGGCATTATCCGGGCGCATGGAATATCTGCCGGTCTACCGGCAAATGATCGAAGCCTTCATTTTGCTATTGACTCTCATTGATGATTCCAGTGATTACGTTGAGGACGCTCGCAGCGGACAGGCATCCGCGCTTGTTCAGTTTCTAACCAATGGTGAGTCTTCGCCACATTTTGATGAGAGCCTGCAGAAGGCGTTGATAATCAAGTTCTATCTTGGCGGAGGTTTGGAGTTTGTACGCGATAAGCAGGAGGCCCAATTCGAGATTCTATTTGAACTTGTCCGGAAGCACGAACATGAACTTCCGCTACTTGCCTGGAAAACATATCTGGAAAATTTGAAGAGTATTTGCGCAGATGGTCTAGCTACACGCGAAAGGGAACGAAAGGTCATCGCCGACATGCTACAGAATTCAAAGGAAATACTCTGTGACTGCTGAGGACGAGATTTTTCTCGACAATGCGCTCGCAGAGATCGGGTGCAAATATCCAGACCATCCCGATTTCGCGGCGGTTGCCTCTTCGAAGCTCGCGATTCCGTATTTCAAGCTTTGCATGGGCCTCGCGGATGATTTTTCGCAGACTCCCCGTGACGCCTGGCGAGCATTCGGTCTCGCCTGCCTTCGTTCGGCTCAAAAATTTGTTGTGCTTGACGCCATAATGGACGAAGGTGCAAACGCGAGTCATGTTGAATTAAAGATCGGAAGTGACAGGCGTGTTCTCGTAGAGAGCCGTCGATTAGGGCTCATTGCGCAATTATTCGACACCACGATCTATCCGCTCTTGTTTGAATCCGTCGGCAGTGATCCGGAATTCTGGCAAAGCTACTTCCAGCACATGCGCGATTATTGTGACAATTGTGGTCGTGAACTACTCCTGCGCAAAGAGGCCGGCAACTGTGGAACCAGTATAGAGAGCGCCAGTGATGATAAGTCTGCGATGCTGCTGATCGTTGCTGACTACATTTGCCACATATCGGGTCCGCAACATCGCTACCACCTCTATTCATCCTTCCGCTACTACAACGAGGCAGCGCATATTCTCGACGATGTTCAGGATATGGCAGAAGACCTGAAAAAGCGCATACCGAGCGTTCCCATCTTCCGCATCACGAATGAGCTTTTACCTGCGGAATCATTGGCGGCCGCCGTCATCATGAAGGGTCTGGGAAACGGTGTTATTATGCAGATGCTTGATGATGCTGATAGCTTTTGCCGGTTAGCAGGGCAGCATGCACGAAGGACAGATTTGCAGTTAGAGGGATGGTTGGCTCTTCTGTACGATACGAAAGACGCGATCAGCCGAGTAAAGGAAAGATACCGGCGATTACGAGAGACAATTGAGAGTCGGCTATCCTCGACCTCAAGTTTGGGATCGTCGACAGCTGCTGGTTCCCTCTGAGAGAACCAGTTTCATCAACTGTAATTCATTGCTGGCAAACTCGTGATGAGTTCGCCGAGCCGGTTCAGTGCGTCGGGAAATTTTTCGCTTATGGCTGCGAAGCCAAGACGAAAATGCGAGGGCATGTCAAAGCAATCCCCAGGTGCAAGCAGGACGCCCCGCTCTGCGGCAGCCTGGCAAAAGGCGCGGCAGTTTTCTCCATTTAGCAGCCACGGAAATGCGGTCATCCCACCACGAGGAGGAATCCAGCCAATCGTTTCACGATGCTTGGACATGAAGGTGTTAAGCTGGCGAAGATTTTCACTCGCAGTTTTCTGCGTTTTGCCGAGCACGATGCCACGGTGCCGCATCGCAATTTCCGCCAGCATTTCTCCAGCAGTGTTGTTTGAGATGGAAAAATAGGCGCGTGCATTCCAATAGCGCTCGCGGCGCCTGGCGTCATGCTCAATCATCCATCCGATTCGGACTCCGGATAAGGGAAAAGCCTTCGAGAAATCATGGATGACTGTGGCGTGAGGTAAACGGGCGGCTGATTTTGTCGGTTGTTCATGATAGATAGGATGGTAGACCTCGTCGCTGATGAGCTGAATTCCGTGTGATGATGTGTGCTCGTGCAGGGTGTCCAGGTCTGCATCGCTTATCGTGGCACCGGTCGGATTGTGCGGGCTATTGATCAGGACGAGCTTAGTGTTTCGATCCGTGAGTTTCTTGATCTCTTCGATATCGATGACAAACCCATTCTCTTTTCGAACCGCATAGTAGCGGGTCTCGAGCCGAAGAGACTCGGGTAGCGCCGAGAATGTTGTGAAGCCCGGTTGAGGCAGGATTACGTTGGCTCCTGGTTCTGCCGCGAGCCACATGAGAACCAGCAGTGCCTCAGAGGCACCAGTCACAACCTGTACACGTTCGACATCCACGCGCTGCATGTCGGCGATCGCTGAGCGCAAACTTTCAGCTCCAGCGGGACGGCTGTAAACGATCTTGTGATTTAAGAAGAGCTGGCGCTCCTCATCACTGGCGAGATTCAGGATCTCATTCAAGGTCCATGCTGGGCCGGTGCTTGCAGCGAGATTGAATTCTATGCCGTGTTCGTAGGTGTCTAGCCACTTATCCAGAAGGAAGGGTTTCAATTCCATTTCTCACCTCGCGAACTAGATCAGGTGGCAGGCAAACTAACTCCATGCAAGTTTACGCTGCTGGACTGCTGGATCCTCTTGACTCAAGATGCACCTTCTTAATGCCGTACCGATTGACGCGCCACCCTAATTTCTCATTCCTGACAGAAAGGCCTGCTGCACGCGGTTGAAACTGCGGCCGTGCAGGACGGCAGCGACGATAGTGCGCGTCGCGCGTGTGTCGCTCAGGCGCACGTAGAGACAGTCAGCGTTCCGGTCGATGGCCATTTCGGGGGCGAGCGAGACGCCGACGCCGGCGGCGACCATTCCAAAGAGGCTGCTGAACTGGCCGCTCTCGAACGCGATGCGCGGCGTGACGCGGGCGTGGGTGCAGGCGGCGAGGCTGAGGTCGCGGAAGCAGTGGCCGTCACGCAGCATGACGAAGGGCTCTCCGCGGAGATCTTTGAGGGTAAGCGATTTTACCCGGGCCCGGGGATGATCCTTGGGCAGCACGGCGAAGAGTGGTTCGGTGCGGAGGGGAAATAACTCAAGGTCTTTGTGACGCAGAGGGAGGGCTAGAATCGCGAAATCGATCGACAGGTTCCGCAGGTTTTCGACCAGGATCGGCGTCGTTTCTTCAACAATGCGCAACTTCGCTTCAGGATACTTTTTCGCAAAGCCCGCCGCGTAGCGCGGCATCAGGTAGGGCGCAATGGTTGGGATAACTCCTACGGCTACGCTGCCGCGAACGTCCGCGCACTTATCAGCCACGCTTGATCGCGCCATCTCCATCTGACTCAGAATTGAGCGGGCGTGGGGCAGGAAGGCGCGACCAGCTTCGGTGAGGCGGACGCTGCGGCCCAATCGATCGAAGAGCTTTGTGCCCAAATCTTCCTCGAGTTTGAGAACCTGCTGCGAGAGCGAGGGCTGGGCGATCTGGCAGCGCTCGGCGGCGCGGCTGAAACTGCCTGTTTCCGCAATAGCACAGGCATAACGTAGCTGATGAAATTCCATAGGCGATGCCTATACTCCGGATGGAAGGTATCTATTGGAACTATCAATCTATATGATGCTACATTCATTGGGTCGAGACAAACGGGAGTGTGGTACCGACGAGCAACGTCGGCACTGCGCATGTTGTCGCGGGCCTGGAGGGAATAACGGCAGACGTGGATCGTAGGTGATGACGGGGACGCGGACTGCTGCTCGTACAGGACTGACAACTCGTTTGAGAAGCTGACATTTTACCGAAAGTTATTAGCAAGAACACGCATTGATCGATCTAATAGATCTGATCGATGCACGAGCGCCAACGGGCGCAGTAGTTGGACTGAAACAGCAATAAGGAGAGAACGCATGGCAACCGAAGCAAAGTGCCCCTTCCATCACACCGCAGGTGAAGGCACATCGAACCGTGACTGGTGGCCGAACCAGTTGAACCTGAAGATCCTGCACCAGCACTCGCCCCTGTCCGACCCCATGGACAAGAACTTCAACTATGCCGAAGCGTTCAAGAGCCTCGACCTGGCAGCCGTGAAGAAGGATCTCCTGGCGGTGATGACTACCTCGCAGGACTGGTGGCCGGCAGATTTTGGCCACTATGGTCCTTTGTTCATTCGCATGGCGTGGCATAGCGCCGGAACGTACCGCATCGGCGACGGTCGCGGGGGCGCAGGAGCCGGTCAACAGCGCTTTGCTCCTCTCAACAGCTGGCCTGACAACGTCAGCCTTGACAAGGCGCGTCGGCTGATCTGGCCGGTCAAGCAGAAGTATGGCAACAAAATTTCATGGGCTGACCTGATCATCCTCACCGGCAATGTAGCCCTCGAATCGATGGGCTTTAAGACCTTCGGTTTCGGGGGGGGGCGCGAGGATGTTTGGGAACCTGACGAGGATGTCTACTGGGGCACTGAGACTACATGGCTGGGCGGCGATCATCGCTACGGTAAGGGAAAGTCCGCTAACGAGGGTGTGATCGTGGCCGACGAGGAGTTGCATGGTGCCGAGAGAGATCGTACTGGCGCTGGCGCGAATGAGCGCAACCTCGAGAATCCGCTCGCTGCAGTGCAGATGGGCCTGATCTACGTAAACCCGGAAGGCCCGGATGGCTATCCGGACCCGATTGCCGCTGCCCACGATATCCGCGAAACCTTTGCCCGCATGGCCATGAACGACGAAGAAACCGTCGCACTGATCGCCGGCGGTCACACCTTCGGCAAGACGCACGGCGCCGGTCCTTCGTCTCATGTAGGACCTGAGCCCGAAGGCGCCGGCATCGAGCAGCAGGGCCTCGGCTGGAAGAACAGCTTTGGCACCGGCAAGGGCGGCGATGCGATCACCAGCGGCTTGGAAGTCATCTGGACGACCAAGCCGACACAATGGAGCAACGAATTCTTCGACCACCTGTTTCGCTACGAATGGGAGCTTACTAAGAGTCCGGCTGGAGCGAATCAGTGGAAGCCGAAGGGAGATGCGGGCAACGGTACGGTGCCGGATCCGCACGACCCGTCAAAGCGTCGTTCGCCGTCTATGCTGACCACAGATCTCGCCTTGCGCCTCGATCCTGACTACGAAAAGATTTCGAGGCGCTTCTACGAGAATCCGGACCAGTTGGCCGATGCCTTCGCCCGTGCGTGGTTCAAGCTGACGCACCGCGACATGGGCCCGCGCCCACGCTACCTTGGCCCCGAAGTCCCTGCCGAAGAGCTCATCTGGCAAGACCCCATCCCCGCGGTCGATCACAAGCTGGTTGATGAGCAGGACATTGCCACCCTCAAGGGTAAGATTCTTGCTTCGGGCTTGTCTGTCTCGCAGCTGGTTTCCACCGCCTGGGCGTCGGCGTCCACTTTCCGTGGATCCGACAAGCGTGGTGGCGCGAACGGCGCCCGCATCCGCCTGACGCCGCAGAAGGATTGGGACGTCAACCAGCCAGAGCAACTGGCGAAAGTGCTGAAGACGCTCGAAGGTATCCAGAGCGAATTCAATGGCAAGCAGTCCGGCGGCAAGAAGGTCTCGCTCGCCGACCTGATCGTCCTGGCCGGTTGCGCAGGTGTCGAGCAGGCGGCGAAGAATGCCGGCCACAATGTGACCGTTTCCTTTTCACCGGGACGCACGGATGCCTCGCAGGAGCAGACCGATGTGGACTCCTTCGCCGTGCTCGAACCGATCGCGGACGGCTTCCGCAACTACCTGAAGAAGAAATACACAGTACCGGCCGAGACGTTGCTGATCGACAAGGCTCAATTACTCACGCTGACCGCACCTGAGCTGACAGTGCTTGTTGGCGGTCTGCGTGTGCTGAATGCCAACGTCGGACAGGCAAAGCATGGCGTCTTCACCAAGCGGCCGGAGGCGCTGACCAACGACTTCTTCCTCAACCTACTCGATATAGGCACGGAATGGAAGGCGATCTCAGACGCCCAAGACGTGTTTGAAGGGCGCGATCGCAAAACAGGTGAACTCAAGTGGACCGGCACACGTGTCGATCTCATCTTCGGCTCGCATTCTCAGCTCCGAGCGCTGGCAGAAGTCTACGGAAGTTCGGACGCGCAGGAGAAGTTTGTCCATGACTTCGTAGCTGTCTGGAACAAGGTGATGAACCTTGATCGTTTCGATCTTGCGTGATCTCGAAAGGTAGGAGTCTCTTACACCGCTCAACCTCGACCTAACACCCGGTTATCACGGACTAGGTCGAGGTTTGAGCAGTTCCTGCTTATGGGAAAGCGATATCAGGGCGAGTCACTCTTCGAGCTTCCGTTAGGCGTCCGCCATCCCACTTACGATTGATAACGCCGACCTCTGGTTCTGACCGGAAGAATTGGCGAGGGCATAAATGGGCACAGAAAGGGCTCAAAATTCCCTGATTAGCGGAGCTTACTGGGCTTTGTGTGGCGGCTGAGGCCTTGTAAGTATTTGGTTCGCGCACAAGGAGTACAATCGCCGCGGGCCCATTCAGCACTCTGAGAGGTCTCCGATGAAGCAGCCCCCCTCCTTCCCCGACCGCCGCCAATTCCTAAAGACCGGAGGCGCCCTCGCCGCCGCGGGCTTTCTACCCCACGCGGCTCAGGCCGCGCAGAACCAGCTTCCTGCCCTGCCTTCCAATCCGAAGACGCAGGCGTCCATGCCCACGCGCAACTTCGGAAAGACCGGCTTCAAGATTGGCATCTTCTCCCTCGGTGGCCAGAGCGCGCTCGAAGAACCCAACAACTTCGACATCGCTGTCCCTCTCATCGAGCGGGCACTCGACCTGGGCGTCAACTTCATCGACACCGCCGCCAGATACGGATTTCCCGAGCGCTGGAGTGAGCAATATATAGGGCGCGTCATGGAACACCGCCGCAACGAAGTCTACCTCGTCACTAAGAGCAGGGAGCGCACCCGCGACGGCGCCCTCCGTGACATCGAGCAGTCCCTCAAGCTCATGAAGACCGACCACCTCGACCTCTGGCTGCTCCATAACATTGGCATCCCCGAGGAGGTCAACGCAGTCTTCGCCAAAGGCGGCGCCATGGAGGCCTTCACCCAGATGCAAGACCAGAAGGTCGTCCGCAATCTCGGTGTCGCCGCCCACTACCACCCCGAACCTATCATCGACATCATCAACCGCCACCCCTTCGACGCTGTCCTCCTGGCCCTCAACGCAGCCGACACCCTCGGCCCCCACAGCTTCATCGCCCGCCTCCTCCCCGCCGCTGTCGAAAAACAGATGGGAATCTTTGGCATGAAGATCGCCGCGCGCGGGCGTATTCTCTCCAGCTGGACTCCGCCACCCGTCGAAGTGCAGCAGCGTTCTTGGGAAGGTGTAGCCACTCGCCCCGGAACGCTGAACATTAGCGATGCCATGCGCTACGTCCTCTCGCTCCCCGTCAGTACCGTCATCATCGGTTGCGACAACATCGCGCAACTCGAAGAGAACGTCCAGATCGCCCGCGAGTTTAACCCCATGTCCCAGGCCCAGATGGCCGCTGTCACCAAACAAGCCGCCCCAATCGCAAGCCAAGCCCTCTTCTTCCACTCCGAAACCCGTCCCAGGGAAATCGCTTCATCAGCGGATAGCGGGTAAGCGACGATGCTTCGGACCCATTATCCCGAGATTGCCGATGACCCACTCGAACCGCCAGCGGAGCGAGCCAAAGCGCATAGTTTTCGTATGGCGCTATTGTTGATGGGGTAGCCTCAGAAGTCTCGGCGGGCAATTTCTTTTTTCATGGTGTGAGTTTGCAGTAGCAAGCGCCAGATGAATAGCCCCGACAAGCTGGGCGTCTGGCCCTAGAAGGCTGCGAACCAGCTCCATGTGTTCATGCCTGTTCCATTGCTCGAGGATGTGTCGTGTTGCATCTTCGAGAGCCAGATGCATGCCGACGCCGCCGCCAAGAACGAAAAGAGGACAATTCAGCATCAGCGACATGTTGTAGATGGCATAGGCCAAGATACGTGCCGATTGCTCAAGAACAATCTGTGCCAACAGATCGCCCTTTAACGCGCCATCAAATATCTCTGTAGCGGTTACGTGCTTTTCGAGCGTCGTTCTTTCCCTACTCCACCGGCGTTGCCACTCTGCCTTAATGCCCTCGCCACCCATGAGGCCCTCAAGCGCGCCCGGTTTGCCATGATCTGTGGGAAGTTCAGACACGCCCGGAACAAGCATATAGCCAATCTCACCCGCCGACCATCCCATGCCGCGGAATGGTCTTCCGTTGAGCACAATGCCAGCGCCGATACCGGTTCCAATGGCGAGAAATACGAAGTCGTTCACTCCTATCGCTGCGCCAGCCCTGCTCTCGCCAATCGCTGCCAGGTTCACATCGTTATCTACTGCCGCCGGAATGCCGAGCGCAGTTTCGAGCATGTCTCGCAGAGGAACATCGCGCCAGCCCAATAGATATGAAGTTGCAATGACGATGCCCGCGTCAACATCAGTGATGCCAGGCGCACCCGCAGCAATGGCTGCTAATGCACTACGAGGTACAGAGGACTTCTCTAAAAGGTCTGTGACGCCATTGCAAATCAAATCGATAATCGCGTCTGCTCCGCGGCTGCCTGCTGTCGACGAAGACCACCTGGCCACGATTGCACCTGTCATATCCGCAAGGGCGAGACGCAGGTTGGTCCCGCCGATGTCCACGGCGACAACATAGCCATTCCCAGATGCGGACAGCGTATTTTTGTTGTCGATCCGCTGCTCCGCCATTTTCGATTCACTTTTCAATGAGCCACCACTCTTTGCTTGGCGCTGATGCTCTCCAGTTCTCGTCCCTTCGTTTCAGGAACGATAAAGCGGACGAAAAGCAACGTAAGAATACAGAAGCCTCCATAGATAGCGAATGTTGCTGCGTTACCGGCGGACTTGATGAGAGAGAGAAAAGTGATCGACACAAGGAAGTTCGACGCGCCGGACCCCAGCGTTGCCGCCGCGACACCGCGAGCGCGCACCTGCAGGGGGAAAACTTCAGAAACCAGGATCCATGCAATTGGGCCCATGCTGAATGCGAAGAAGGCGATGTAAGTTACCAGGCAAACAGTGGCAATCATCCCAAGCGATGGGCCAAAAGCGATCTGGTGAAAAGCTACAGACAGCACAAAGAGTGATACAGTCATGCCGCCAACCCCGATAAACAAAAGCGGCTTGCGGCCAAGCTTATCGACGAGAAAGAACGCAACGACTGTGGCCAACATATTGGTCACGGCAACAATCAAAGTTGCGAAGATCGCATTTTTGTTCGACGTAATGCCCGCGAGAGCAAATATCTGCGGGCCGTAATAAATGATCGTGTTGATCCCCGTAACCTGCTGTAGAACGGTAAAGCCGACAGCGATTAGAAGCGCTCCGCACGCGCCAGGGCTCCACAGCGACCTCCACCGCTTGTCCATCTTTGTTTCGAGAGCAGTGCGAATATCATCCATCAAAAGCTGTGCACCTGCTTCATTCGTATAACTTCTCAAAACAGCTTGCGCTTCTGTAAGCAGGTTCTGAGCTAACAGCCAGCGCGGACTCTCCGGTAAAGTAAGAACCAGCAACAGGAATAATGTTGCTGGTATGGCTCCGATACCAAACATCAGCCTCCAGGACTGCTCTCCAGCAAGCCAGTAGCCGACCAGGTCTGCAAGCGCGATGCCCAGCGTGAGTGCGAACTGATACAGGCTGATGAGCCTTCCGCGCGACTGAGGCGGAGCCAGCTCAGAAACAAAGACTGGAGCCGTTACAGAAGTAAAACCGATGGCGAGCCCCAGCAAACCACGAGCCGCGATCAGCGTAAATACGTTGGGTGAAAGCGGCGCGAGAATCGAGCCGAAAATAAAGAGCCCGCCACCCCAAATCAAGGTAGAACGCCTGCCTATGCGGTCTGCAATGCTGCCGCCAACCACCGCGCCCAGCATCGCGCCAACGAGGACAATGCTTACGACCATCTCCTGCATCTGCGTAGAGAGAGTGAATGACTGGCGCACGAAGATCAACGCCGCTGCAATGATCCCCATGTCGTACCCGTAGAGAATACCTCCCAGGCCGGCGATAAAAGAGACTCTCCAGAGAAAACCGCGGTTCACTTGTATTTCTGAAGCGAGTGTCGAATCAGACAAGGTTTCCTCTCAACTCACCAAAGATAATAAAGGCTACTGCTCCATGACTCCGTACTGAAAACGCGGGGGCAGTCTGCAACCCGTTAGCTCCACCATGCCGAGCGTAAGAGCCTGCGGCACCAGCAGCGATGTAATTCCTTCCCACGGCTCAGGTACAGGATCAATCCGAACCGGGAACAACACGTCCGTAGCCCTATGGTCATCATTGGAAACAAGCACGACTTTCCCGCCGCGACGATTGCACTCCTGTGCGAGCTTCACCCCGAGTTCTGCAGCACGTCCCAATGCAAAAATGATCGCCACGTGCGTTGCATCCACATCCAGGTTTGGACCGTGCCTAAACCCTGCACCTGTATGCGGAGCCGCCCTATGACCGCTCATTTCCCGGATGCAGAGCGCGCTCATGATGGCGCCACCGTATGCTGCGCCGCGTCCGATGATCTCAGTATTCGAAGCGCCACGGCAGAACTTTTCCAGATCTCCCCGGATAGCGAAGATAGGATCGAGATTGGCAGCGAATACTTCTGCCGCGCGCTCTGCATCCTTTTGCCATGGAAGACCGACGATTTCAGAAGCGAGGATGACGGCGGCTGCAGTTGCGTTCGTATATGTCTTCGTTGCGTTCCCGTATTCCGGCCCAGCCAGTGTCGGAAGCTTATTTTCGGCGAGCTTCCAGCAAGTACTCGCAAGGTTGTTACAGATCAGCCCGAGTGGCTTATCGCTCTCCTGCTTAAAGAACTCGACCAACTCCGCGCTTTCCCCAGATGTGGTGAGCAATACGGAGAGTGCCGCCTCATTCCATACCGGGGATGCATAGTGCAGCCATTCACCGGCGTCCGTTGAAAACGAAAGCCTGCCGTGTGACTGTAGAAAGATCGATCCGCTGATGGATGAGCAGTAGGAAGCGCCCATTCCGATAAAAAGCACTGGCCCTTTTTTCGCTGCAAGCTCTCGAAACTTCTTCAACTCTGTGCGGATCGCCGCATCATTGCTGTATTCCTGAATAAGATCGCGTAGCTTTGCAGGCTGTTCACGGCACTCGATCTCCAGTATCTGCGTCCCTGTGGCATGGAGCAATTCCTTGGGCGGCTCAATGCCTGAAATCCAACGCGACTCTTGTTTCTTCACTTCTTCCATGACGTCCTTGGTCTTTGCCCTTCTAGAGTTGGTACGGCAATATGGGCAGGATTCTTATCGAAGAAATTTACTGTCCGGATCAAAAAGTCATGCCATAATGTCGGGATAATTGGCCAGTCTTTGGATGCACGATATGTTGAAATCCCCGAGCTGTACCAACCAAGCTGTCTATCCTTCCAAAATCTTCAAGCGCGAGTCCATAAGCAGTTCTATTCAATATGCTCCCTTGCCTGTCTATACCAAGCCAGATACTTCCTAATGATTCTTTAGTATTCTGCCTGTTAAAGTTTTGAGCAAGAACTTATTAAAAAGTATTTCTGCACAATCGAATCCAGAGTCCGAACCGTTAGAAAGGCATGAAATCAACATTATGCCGATACATGCAGACGGTAATATAGATGAGTGGGCGCGGCACTTTCTGCATTTCGAGCTAAGGTGAAAAAGAGATCGATTCCAATCGGAAGACCTTCTGTCCTGCGTCATACAAACGCGCTTAGTATTCTCACGCTCCTGCGCGAATGCGGCTCCTGCTCCCGGGCGGATCTTGTCCGTGCTTCGGGCCTGAGCGCTCCAACCGTTACCAATGTAGTCAAGGACCTGCTGTCAGAAAACTTAATCGAGCCCCTGGGCGAAGGAGAATCGAGCGGTGGCCGTCCTCCAGACATGATTCGCTTCAAAGCGGAACGCGGCTGCATCCTGGCGGTGGAAATCTCCGCGGACAGCCTGTCGTTTCTTCTGGCAGACCTGAACGGGAACGAGCTTGACTCACTGAAGTTCGCGCTCACGAATCGCAAGACGACACCGACCGCGATCTGTGGCTACATCGACAAAGCCCTGCAAAACCTGCTGCGAAAGCAGAAAAAGACACGTGAGCAATTGCTGATTCTGGTCGTGGGAGTGCCTGCGATCGCAAATGTAGAAGAGGGCAGCGTCCTGTCCATCAGCACCCTGGAGGGATGGCGCGCAGTTCCTCTGCGTGCCATGCTCAATAAGATCGTCGATTGCCTGGTCATTATCGAAAACGATACGAACCTCGCGGCCCAGGGCGAACACTATTGCGGCGCTGCGCAGACCGAGCGCGATTTTGTCTTTATCAGCATCGGCGCGAATGTTGGCGCCGGCATTATTCTCGGCGGCAGGATTCACCATGGTTCGCAATGGTCTGCCGGAGAAATCGCTTATCTTCGCCTACCTCATATCCTGCGCAGACAGCCGACTAT
>Ga0206894_1006_pt1 | contig 77743 bp, 67 predicted proteins | sample Alteio_BWOrgHeat_54_FD_152953 | JGI IMG/M metagenome (GOLD analysis project Ga0206894, IMG submission 152953) | Enriched cells from forest soil in Barre Woods Harvard Forest LTER site, Petersham, Massachusetts, United States -... | ecosystem: Environmental > Terrestrial > Soil > Temperate forest >...
GATGAACAGCGACATTTACAAAACGAGCTCCACAACGGCGAATCATTGTTGTGGGCCGGCAAACCGAACACCAGGGTCATCTTTCATCCGTCAGACTGGTTCCTGATTCCCTTCAGCCTCCTGTGGGGAGGATTTGCAATCTTCTGGGAAGGAGGCGTAACAGGGCTATTTGGCTTAGGCAATAGCAATCCCTCTTCATCATTTTTTATGCTGTGGGGGATTCCATTTGTCCTCATCGGTCAATATTTAATCTGGGGACGCTTTTTTTATACCGCCTGGAAGAAGACACGTCTTATCTACGCCATTACCAACCGTCGCATCCTCGTCCTTGCCTTACCTCCTCGTGCAAAAACAATCTCGTCGTTCATCGATAGCCTTCCTTCAGTCGACAAAGAACTTCGTTCCGACGGTATAGGGACTCTGAAATTCGGCCAGTTCAGTAATAATCCATGGGCCAGACGCGGCAATAACAACACTCCATGGGATGGCCTCTATCTCAGTTCAGGCATTCCCGTCTTCGTCGATATCGATGATGCCGCATCGGTCTATGCCATCGTGGCAGATCTTCGCGCACACCCGGTCAAAAACTAATAAACGAAAGGCCGTAACATGCGCCATCGCCTGGAACACTACTTCGGCTTCACGCGCCTCCGCACCAACTGGCGCACCGAGATCCTCGCCGGCCTCACCACCTTCATCACGATGGCCTACATCATCTTTGTGAACCCGGCCATCCTCTCCGAAACCGGCATGCCCCTCGCCGCCGTCACTGCCGCCACCTGCCTCTGCGCAGCCTTCGGCAGCATCCTCATGGGCGCACTCGCTAACTATCCCCTCGCCCTCGCACCCGGCATGGGCCTCAACGCCTACTTCACCTACACCGTCGTCAAAAGCATGGGCGTCCCCTGGCAATCCGCCCTCGGAGCCGTCTTCCTCTCCGGAGTCATCTTTCTCATCCTCACCTTCACCGGCCTCCGCCAGCGTCTCGTCGGAGCCATCCCTCACCAACTCCACGCCGCCGTCGGCGGAGGCATCGGCCTCTTCATCGCCTTCATCGGATTCCGCAACGCGGGCATCATCGTCTCCAGTCCCACCACCGTCGTTACCCTCGGCAACGTCCGCGACCCACACACCGCCCTCGCCATCTTCGGCCTCCTGCTCATCGCCATCCTGCAAGTCCTACGCGTCCGAGCCTCCATGCTCATCGGCGTCCTAGGCACCATGCTCCTGGGAGTGATCTTCCATCAGGTCCACTGGCAGCCCGTCCACTACAGCCTCTCCGCCCTCTCTGCCACCGCCTTCCACCTCGACATCCGCGGAGCCCTCCACATCGGAGCCTTCGAGATCATCTTCGTCTTCCTCTTCGTCGATCTCTTCGACAACATCGGCACCCTAGTCGCCGTCAGCCAGCGCGCCAACCTCATCTCCCCCGACCACACCATCCCCCGCCTCAACCGCATCTTCTTCGCCGACGCCACCGCCACCATCGTCGGCTCCCTCGCCGGAACCAGCACCGTCACCAGCTACGTCGAGTCATCCGCCGGAGTAGCCGCCGGAGGCCGCACCGGCGTCACCGCCATCGTCACCGGCATCCTCTTCTTCCTCGCCCTCTTCGTCGCCCCACTAGTAGGAGCCATCCCCGCCTTCGCCACCTCACCCGCCCTCATCCTCGTAGGCGGCCTCATGGCCACCGGCCTCGGCCAAATCGAATGGGACAACCCCGAAATCGGAATCCCAGCCTTCCTAACCGTCGCCACCATTCCGCTCACCTGGTCCATAGCCGACGGCCTAAGCTTCGGCCTAACCAGCTACGCCGCCCTCCAACTCCTAACCGGTCGAGCCAAATCCAAAGACTGGATGCTCTACCTACTAGCCACCCTCTTCCTCCTACGCTTCATCTACATAGCCCACCACTAAGCCTTTGCCTTGCCTCTCTTGCCTGTCATCCCCAAAGGGGATCTGCTGTTGCTGTTGCCGTTGCCGTTATCGTTATCGTTTTAACGTCGTCATCCTGAGCGAAGCGAAGGATCCCTGTATTTGTATTTGCATTTGCAGTTGTATTTGCCCTTGCAGTTGCCCTTCTTGTTCGTCATCCCGTAGGGATCTGCTTTTGCCTTTGCTGTTGCTCCTTCCCACACAAAAGAACGGGTGCCCCATCCTTCGCGTGGGTTTTATCGCGCGAAGGGTGGGAATGAAAACCCTCAACCACCAGTCTTTGCAGTTGCTGTTGTCTTCCTCTTCCAAAATCAGACCCACCACAAACCTAACCCAATCAAACACTTACAAAAAATACCTTCAAAATTCCCAGCAAAATCGCATGTCAAGCCACAAACTCAAATAAACCCAACATCATCAATAAGATCCGCAATGCGTGGGAGTTATGTTCGACTCGCTACAATTAAACTAACGATTAGAAAAACACACACTTTCTTCCTATCCACCACTAAATCCTTTGTTTGGACGAATTTACCCATAACCCTTCTATTTGGACGGATTTAGCGAAGCCAAAAAAGCTAAACAACTACAAGTAAAAGACTTACAAATCGATTACCCCCCGGGGGGGGTACCCCCGAACGGGATAGAGGATTTGCACTCCCCAATCAGCTATCGATACAGTAGCCACTATGAGCCGTAAGGTTGCATGGTCGATTCTGTTGCTGCTCCTGACGAGCGTTCAGTCATTCGCCCTGACCTGCAACGTTCGCTGCGTCCTCATGGCCAAACCTGTCCAGGCGTCAACGGACAGTTCCATGCACGGCATGGAGCACTGCGACATGTCGCCCGCTCAAAACGAGTCGACACAGCCCAGCCTGCAGTCTGCGAAGGCAAGCTCAGCATCTACCTGCTGCGACGATCTTTCCTTAGCGAAAGACCCCGGCACAGCCGAGCAGATCAACACCTCGCTGCACGCACTGGACCAGGCAAGCCTCACAGAATCGGTCACATCATCCGTGCCGGTTCAAAAACATGAGCGACCACCGTCACACTCAGACACGGTCCCACTCTCCAACCGCACCACCCTCGTTTCAAATCTGCGCATCTAGCCGCGCTCGCTAAGCAAATCCAGCGAGCGGCAAGCCGTGCCATGTCTCCACTTTCATGGAGCAAATCTTCCGCTCGCACCTCTTCCTTTTCATCATCCCAAGAGGATTTATGAGCGATCGTCGCACCTTCATCCAACGCACCCTCGGCATCGGCGCCAGCCTTCTCGCCGCGCGCACTCTCCCCGCACAGCGAACAACAACACAACCACCAGCGAAAGCCCACAACATTCCCGTCATCACCACCGATGTAGGCGATCTTCCCTACACGATGGACGGAAATACCAAAGTCTTTCACCTCATCGCCGAACCAGTGAAGCAGAACATCCTTCCCGGCAAGACACTCGATCTCTGGGGCTTCAACGGCAGCGCTCCCGGACCAACCATTCAGGTCAACGAAGGGGATCACGTTCGAGTCATCTTCGACAACCATCTCCCCGAACCAAGCTCCATTCACTGGCACGGCTTCGAGGACCACATCCGCTACGACGGACAACCCGGAATCAGCCAACCTCCAGTCAAGCCTGGAGGACGATTCGTCTACGAGTTCGACATCCACCAGCAAGGAACCTACTTCTATCACTCGCACATGGCAATGCAGGAGATGACAGGAATGCTCGGCGGATTCATCATGCACCCAAAGACGCACTTCCAACCGCACTGCGACAAGGACTTCCTCATCCACCTTCAGGAATACGCAGTTCTCCCCAACAACACCATCCCCAACACCATGAGCATGGAATACAACTGGCTCCTCCTGAACGGTAAAGCTGGACCAGCTAACACTCCCCTCATCGTCCGCCAAGGAGACCGCGTCCGAGTACGCTTCGTCAACCTCGGCATGGACCATCATCCAATGCACCTTCACGGCAACACCTTCCACGTAACCAGCACCGAAGGAGGCCGAATCCCAGAAGCCGCTTGGTGGCCAGGAAACACCGTACTGGTCGGCGTAGCCCAATCCCGCGGCATCGAGTTCGTAGCCAACAATCCCGGCGACTGGATGATCCACTGCCACCTTCCCCACCACATGATGAACCAGATGTCCTCAACCGTAGGCAAGATGACCCGCCCCAACTCAGGCATGCCCACCGGCCTCAGCATGGAGTCCGGAATGGGCATGTTGACCGGTACTCCCAGCACACCTCTAGGAGACGACTACGGTCCCAGCGTTGGACGAGGCATGGGATTCGGCGCAACAGCCGATACCGCAACAACCAACAGCCCACTCTCAGAAGCCAAGGCAAACACGGCGATGCAAGACATGGATCACAGCCAAATGACCGGCATGGACGACATGCAGAGTGACATCGCCAAGAACGCAAACACCGTCCCCAACTTCCCTCAGGACGCCTATATGGAGGGTCCGATGATGGCCATGGACAAGATGGTAGACAAGCCCGAGAACTACGGCCTTGCGGCTGGATGGAGCGGATACATGATGGGAATGATGACCTTCGTTCGCGTCCTGCCGCCGGCCAAATACGACGAGATCATCACTCGCATGAAACAGGCAGATAGGGCAAACGATCCCTATACCTCGATCCTTGCCTGAACACCGCAACCAAGGAGCGCAGAATATGAAGAGCATCGTGGCAATAACGGTTGCGAGTTGCCTCGCAGTAACAACGGCAGCAGCTCAGACATCACAGCAATCCATGCCCGGCATGGACATGAGCCAGCACGACATGACCAACATGCAAAACCCTCCAAATCATACGGATCAGCAGATCCAGGAACCTGCGAATCCCATGACACCTACGGGGGCAGCGTGGCCTATGCCGGAGTTGCTTCAGGAGGTAAATGGCCGCCCTCCGAAGAAGCTGTCCGAGTTTATCCAACTTGGCGACACCAACAATCCGACGCTCAAACAAGCTGCTGCTATTGTTCGACGCTCTGAAGCGCAAGCCAAACAGGCGGGACTCTATCCCAATCCATCCATCGGCTACCAGGGAGAGCAAATCCGGGGCGGCTCTTTTGGCGGCGGAGAGCACGGCGCATACATCGCACAGTCCATCGTTCTCGGAGGTAAATTAGGCCTTCGCCGCAATATCTACGAGCAACAGAAAAAGTCCGACGAGGCTTCAGCGGAGGCTCAGATTGAGCGCGTACATGGCGATATCGCGCAGGCTTTCTACAAAACTCTCGCCGCACAGGAGACTGTCGTGGTGCGACGAAGACTACTCAAACTCACACTCGATGCAGTCGAAACCGTACATCAGTTAACAAATGTAGGACAGGCTGACGCCCCCGACATTCTCCAGTCAGAAGTCGAAGCCGAGCAGGCTAAGATCGAATACACAACCGCGCAGCGAAATTTCCTGCAAAACTTCAGAGTACTTGCTGCTGCTGCGGGAAAATCCGACTTACCGGCCAGCCCTCTCGATGGAGTTCTCGATGCGATTCCCGACATTGATACAGAGCATATCGTTGCGACAATCATCCAGGATAGCCCTACGGTCAAACAGGCCCTATTGGATATCACAGTCGCAGAAGCTACGCTAAAAGACGCGAAGAGAGAGTCCATTCCCGATCTCCAATTGAAGGCCGGAGAACAATACAACTTCGAAACGGTCTCTGTGCTGCCGACAAAAGCAGCAGGGCCTCAGAGCTTTGCTTCGGCCGGAGTGAACCTACCTATCTGGAACCGTAACCAAGGTGCAAAACAGGCTGCGGATGCTGATATCGATCGCGCGCAACAGGAGTTGCAACGAGTGAAACTTTCGCTTCGCCAGCAAGCCGAACCACTTGTACAGATGTACCTGTCTTCGAAGTTTGAGGCCGACCGTTATCGCACACAACTTATCCCGCGGGCCGGACAAGCGTATCAGCTATATCTGCAGAAATACCAGAGCATGGCGACGGCTTATCCGCAGGTTCTCGTTTCACAGCGCACACTCTTCCAACTTCAGGTGAGTTATATCCAGGCGCTTAGCATTGCATGGCAAAATGCAATAGCGCTGCAACATCTCACGCTGAAAGGCGGACTTGAAGCACCCACGGCTACTGGTACGGCAACGACAATCAATCTGCCAGGTGGAGGCGGTAGGGAGTAACAACGGAGCCAGTTCACACTCGCAAAGCCGACTCCTGTCGCAAAAGCTTAAGAGTGACAAACACCGCAGGAATCAGGAACACCAGCGAACCAAGAACCCACATGATAACTGCGCCAACGACCTGGTCGGATTGTGGCGAGATGTTGAATGGATTTGGCTGCTGCAGGTAGTAGGCGTACACAGGTCGATCGCAAAATGCAAGGAAGGCGGAGAGTGCCGTATTTACGATATCCGCCATGATCAGGTAGGGCAGCATGTACCACCCTGGATAGCGCGCACTCGTCGGCCAAGGACGGATAAGCGGCCACCAGAACAGAATCGAAGTACTGAGAAACAGAAGATGCTCAACCTCATGCCAGCGCTCGTGTTCGAGTGCGAAATCGTAGGCTGCAGGAACGTGCCAGCCAAGAAAAGTTAAATTCATCGCAAACCATGCGACAAGCGGAATTACAAGGAAGTGACCGAGGCGGCGAAGTCCCTTGAATCGAAGCACAGGACCCAACACTGGAATAAGGATTATGCGAGGAAGACCGCGTAGCAGCGGGACAGCAGGATAGCCGAGAAGAAGGAGGGGTGGGGCAAATGACATCAGGAGAAGATGCTCCACCATGTGGGCGCTGAGAAGCGCATCGGCAAAGCCATCGAGCGGCGAGGCGATAGCGATCCAGATAACCGCAAGACCGAGAAGGAATGCGATCAATCGCCACTTAGGAAAAAGGGCTCGTCGTGTCTTACGTATAGCGAACCAGCCGCGCGTATAAACGATGGCAGAGAGAGCCAGAGTGGTAGTGAGGAATATGGGCGGCGACCATTCCTCAAAGATGGCCCGGGATTCAGGAGACATTGGGAATAGAGTACATGCAGGTCAGGCTAATGTTTGCCGGATGGCGGCGGCGATTGTTCGCTGGACAGCACCATATGTCGCGAGGCGTCGATGGCAGAAGGCAAATTGTTTCTCCGCAGCGTCGTCAGGAAACGGACAAGCGCGGTGGTCTCAGAGGGATTAAGTGCATTGCCATAGGCCGGCATGTTTCCGCCTCCCTGCAACACCTGGCGGATAATTTGATCTTCCGTCATGCGCGACGCGACACCGTCGAGAGCAGGTCCGCGAAGGCCGCCTGCTCCTCCGATAGAGTGGCAATTGCGACACTGCTTATTCTGCAGGACGATCGCTCCTGCTCTTTCCAATGGCGTGCGGTCCCGTAGATAAGCTGGCGGGATCGGATTACTGGTCCAGGCGTTCATGATCGGGCTCCACGGCGTGTACGTTCCCAAACGAGTGAAAACGCCAAGAGTGATCGCGATGACACTAACCATCAGCACAGCTACTGGACGCCGCGACCAATGCTTCTCTCCTTCGCCAGAAAGCAGTGGAAGCAGAAGCAGAGCGGCAATGGCGATGACTGGGGCGATGAACAGTACAGGAGTTTCGAGGTTCGGTGGCAGATATGCCAAGACCGCATAAATCCAGAGGAAGGCAAAGTCGGGCTTGGGCGCAGTCTCGATGATCGTGGGATCCGGCTGACCGGACGGACCAACAGGACCGAACCAGATTGCACAGGCCATGATCGCAAGCATGATGGCCGCAGCGAAGATCGCGTCCTTCCATGCGGCATCGGGTACAAACGGGATGCCAGTCTTTACGGTGAGCTGATGGTATTCGGCAGCATAGGTCTTTTTGCTGACGAGTCGGCCTGGCATTGGCCACTCGTTGATGCCAAGCCGTAAGACCATCCAGAGATGAAGACCGACAAGCACAAGCAGAGTGCCCGGAATTACAAAGACATGCAATGTGAAAAAACGAGATAGGGTGGGGCCAGCGATTATCGGACCACCCAACATGAGGTCCACGAGCGGCCCACCGATCAGGGGAACGCGGCTCACAATAGAAGCTCCGATCCCAAGTCCCCAGTAAGCGTCCTGATCAAAGCGAAGGACCTGCCCTGTAAACGCCATACCAAGTGTCAGAAGCAGCAGAAAGACGCCAATGATCCAGGTGAGCTCACGAGGAAACTTATAGGCGCCAAATAGAAAGACCTGGACCATATGGATCAGGACGATGGCAACCATGAAGTCGGAACCCCAGGCGTGCATGGCGCGGAGAAACCAGCCGAGCTTTACGTTATGGTCGAGGAACTGGAGGCTATTCCATGCGTCACTGGCAGTTGGAGCATAGACGAGCGCAAGTAGAATGCCAGTCATAATCTGAAGGACCAGAATGACCGTTGCCGCACTGCCAAAGACATACCACCAACTCGAAGTACTGGATGGGACATCATGTACAACGGCTTCAATGACGGGCGTTCCCAGTCCGAGCCGTCGTTCAAACCAGTTGTACACATCGATGCCGCGTTGCTTTAAGTCGGGCATGAGCTACACCTCGGTTTGGGTTGCTCCACATTCGCAAGCTTTGCCGCAGAACCGTTGACTTCAAGCTGTGTCAATGGCGGTGTATTGCTGGCCTGCGAAGCTAGCGTTGGCATTCTACCTACGTGGATCATCAGTGCGTCTTCCGCGATCTTATGGTCATACTCAAAGAGGCCACGCTCCGGCGGTCCTGAAGCGCGAGCGCCATCTGCGTAGTACGCTCCCCCATGGCAAGGGCACATAAAAAGTCTGGATTGAGCAAACCAGCGAACCGGGCAACCGAGATGCGCGCAATTGATTGCGAAGACCTGAAACTTGTCGTCTGAGACACGACGGACCCAACAAGGAATATCACCGGTTTGACCATCCCAACTGGTCGTCACGGGATTGCGAAAGTTGACGAGCCGTGTCTCGCCTACTGGGAAGGTATTGAGAGGACCCAGATTAATCCAGGACTTATCTCCCGCACCCTTTTTAATCGCCGGGCCAAGAAGATAGCCGATAATTGGAATCCCAAGGACTACGCCTACTGCACCATTTATAAGCAGCGAAAGCTTGAAGAGGAAGACACGACGAGAGTGCCCTTCAGTCCTATGATTTACTGCGGGCTCAGACGCCGGGGTTTCGTCGCTAGGGGGAATCTGCTCACTCTGTGTCATGACTTCTGCTCCTGCGAGACCTTTCCTTTTTGGCAACAGATATTAGTGCTCCATCTAAGGGTGCAAATGATAAGGTTGGCCCGGATTAGCTGTTCGCTTCGAGGCGAGCCATGTGACGATGTCTGTAATCTGCTGGTCCGTCATCGGTTGTGCAGCGTCAGTCCGCCAGTCTGGCATTCCCGCATCGGGCCGGCCCGCGATGATATTGCTACGAAGATATTGATCGCTGATGAGTGCAAGATAAGACGGGTCGACAATAGAGCCTATCTTTCCAGAGCTGCTCATGTTCCCTTCCCCGTTCGCTCCATGGCACCGGGCGCAAAAGACAGCAAATGCCTGTTGTCCGCCTGCGACATCTCCCTGCAATGTAGCCAGATAAGGCGGAGCACTTATTGTTGCAAGAAGATTTGGTGTTCCCCATTCTCGAAGCATGCCTTGTGCGAGGACCCCAACCTGCTGGTCGGTCAACATACCTCCTGCAGCCCTTGCAAAGGGCGGCATTAGCGCTCCAGGAACGCCCTTCGCAATCACCTTGCGCAGATGATCTTCGCCGACAACAGCGAGATACACAGGATTAGCGAACGAGATCGCAGCTCCGTTTCTGCCGTTTTCTCCATGGCAGGCGGAGCAGTTCGTTTTGTAGAGGGTAGAAAAAGCAAGGACGTTTTCAGGGCGCGAGACCTCAGGCTCCGATCTGGACCTGTTGCCGTCGCAGCCCACGAAAGTCACACCCGTAGCAAGAAAGAAGGCACCAAGTACCAGAAGACTTCGAGCAGCCGGCATCATTGACCATCGTCTTTCTTGGTTGTTTCATCGCTATGCAGCCCGGCGCGAACGGCGAACGGTAAGGCTCGAAACTGTGGTGTTCGTACCTTGACCTGTAGGTTGACGACAAAACCACAAACCAGGCCAAACGCGATTTGCGAGATAACGAACCAAAGCCAGTCAATGCGTTCGTTGAGAATAGGGCTAATAATGCCCAGCGCAGAATGGAGGATACCTGTCCACATAAAAGGAGCTATGAAGCCAGCGGTAAGAATCGGCTTCCTCGGAAACATCGGCAACATGGCACCGTAAAGCAGGCCGATAAGCACCGAGGTAAGACTGTGAATTGCAGTGGCTGCAAGGAGTCCTTCCATATGAAACTGCGCTAGAAATTCGTTGCTCTTGCCAGCCCAGCTTACAAACCCACCAGCGGCGAGCAAATTCACTGCGTACCAGATGCTGTGATAACGAAGAAGGCCAAACAGCGCGGCTGGAATGATCATCGCGATCCCACCAATAATGCCACCCTTAATGCCCGACATAACGCTGAACGTTTCGATAGGCAACAGCTTGCGATGATTTTCGCCGATCGGTAGTTGTTCGCGAGTAGTACGTGTGCTGGAAATTGCAACAACGCCTGCCTGAATCGGGACCGAGACATGCTTCTCATGAGGAAATACGTCGAAGAACCATCCAACCATCGACCGCAGCGTCAACACCAGGCCCAGCAGACTGATGACCCAGTGTGTCACCATTCCGGTAATCATCAGGTTGAGGCCAAACGCAAGCACCATCGGCCACGGAGTCGGCGCAGGCAGCACAATTTCGTCGAACCGGTGCGGATGCCCATGAGCGGCCGTTGTCTGCTGCATCAAATCGCCTTCCTGCATCGTGTCCTCCTTTCCGAAAGCTACCTGCCCAGAACGTAGACCACTAGAAATACGACTACCCATACTGCATCAACAAAGTGCCAGTAAAGCGAAAGCACCTCAAGTTTTTCTGAATGTTCCTCGGTTACTCGGCCCGTCAATGAGAAGCCTAGAGTAAGAGAAAGCATGATAAGACCCACCACAACGTGACTGGCATGAAGACCAACCAGGGAGTAATAAGTTGTCCCGAAGAGATTAGTTCGTATCGTCAATCCCTCATTGTGAATGAGGTGATACCACTCTTGCGCGGTCGTAACGAGAAAGATTGATCCCAGCAGAACAGTACCCGCCAAATGGATAGTGCAAGTACGAAAATCTTGTTTCCGCAACGCGCTGACCGCAAAATGAACTGTGATGCTGCTTGAGAGCAGACATATAGTTCCGAAGATTGGCAATTCCAGCACTTGCGCTGGAGTGGGACCGCTGAGGCTCTTGCCGATATAGAAGATATAGGCAACGATGAAGATAATGAAGATCGCTGCTTCAGCCACGATCAGGCAGGCCATACCTACTGTGCCCCGATAAGGCAGCGACCATGGCGTTTCCATTGTTCCATCAATCGGAATTGCGCTTGCAGTCTTCATCATTCGTAACTCGAGTCTGAATCTTCAGGATGTTTTAAATCCCACAGTGGCCGACGGCTATTGATCGTTGGGTCAACGGCGAAGTTATACGAGGGCGGCGGCGACGTCGTGGCCCACTCCAATGTCCACGCATCCCACGGATCGTGGCCGGCTACTTCACCTTTGAAGTAAGATCGCACCAGGTTGAAGACGAAAATCAGTGTCGCAATCGTTTGGATGATGGCCCCAATACCAACGATCAGGTTCCAGGTCTCCCACCCACGCCCCGCTTCATAGGTATAAATGCGCCGTGGCATACCGAGCAGGCCGGGAACATGCATAAAGTCAAAGGTAAGGTGAAAGCCAATCACGAAGAGCCAGAAGTGCCATCTGCCCAGCTTCTCGCTCATCATCCTGCCTGTAACCTTGGGATACCAGTAATAGAACGCCGCGAAGAGCGCAAAAAGAATTGCGCCGACCAAAACATAGTGGAAGTGCGCGACAACAAAGTAAGAATTACCTAGCTGCCAGTCAAAGGGTGCCGCAGAGAGCATAATGCCGGTCAATCCGGCGATCAAGAACTGAAAGAGGAACGCGACACAAAACATCATCGGCGTTGCAAAGATCACCTTCCCGCCCCAGATCGTCGCAAGCCAGTTGAAAATCTTGATCCCAGTCGGCACCGAAATCACCATTGTCGCGAAGACAAAGAACGTATTGCCAGCCGGTCCCAGGCCAACTGTGAACATGTGGTGCGCCCACACACTCAGGCTGATAAAGCCAATACCTACCGATGCAGCAACCATTGCCGGATAACCAAAGATAGCCTTACGCGAGAAAACTGGAACGATCTCGTTGACGAAAGCGAACGCCGGCAACACGAGCACATAGACCTCAGGATGTCCGAATATCCAGAAGAAATGCATCCACAGCACAGCCGAGCCACCAGCCTGTGTATCGAAAAAATGCGCGCCCAAATAGCGGTCCAGTGTCAACATGATCTGCGCTGCAGTAAGCGGGCTAACAGTAACAAACACCAGGCTCGCCATCACGAGGTACAACCAAACCAGAAGCGGCATGCGGCCCATCGTCATGCCCTTGCATCGCATACTGATAATGGTGGTTACGATGTTCAATGCCGTCCCAATGGAACCTACACCGCTTAGAAAAACCGCGAGTGTCCAGTAGTCGGTACTATGTCCCGGAGAAAATATCTTAGCCGTCAACGGTGCATAGGCAAACCAGCCTACATCAGGTGCCGTACCCGCTGCATAAAGCCCGCTACCGCCCACATAACTGAAGTACAACAAAACACCTGCAAAAGCGGATATCCAAAAGCTGAACGCATTGAGCCGCGGAAAAGCCATGTCACGCGCGCCGATCATCAACGGGATCAGGTAGTTTCCAAAACCGAACAAAATCGGCATGCCGACGAAGAACACCATCGTCGTTCCGTGCATCGTAAAGAGCTGGTTGAAAACCTGCGGCGAAACAAAGTGATTGTTAGGAACAGCAAGCTGAATGCGCATCAATATCGCCTGAAAACCTGCGATGACAAGAAAGATCAGTGCATACACGATATACATCAGCCCGATTTTCTTGTGGTCCACCGTTGTCAGCCACTCATACACCACATTCATCGGTGGACGGCCCTGCGACCCAGTGGTCTCATCGATTGCTTCGATTACAGGCGTTGTGGTCATCTCGCCTCTCTCCGCCAAAGGTTAATGAAGCTGTGTCAGATAAGCAGTAATAACGTCCAAGTCGTGATCATTCAGGTGCATCGACGGCATCAGCGAGCCGGGCTTCATTGAGTTCGGATCGTCGATCCACTTTCTCAGGTTCTCTGGTGTATTTTGGATCGGTCCGGAAGCAATCGTATCGCGGCTTGCCAGATGAGTCAGATCGGGACCGAAGCGCCCATTCGCTACGGTTCCTGCAATGGTATGGCAGTTGATGCAGGCATTATGCATGAAGACAGTTTGCCCCTCGGCAGCGGCAGGGTCCCCGCTAAAATCCTGTCGGGCTGGCCTCTTCTGCTGCTCCACCCAGGCCGCAAAATCCTTCGGCGACTGAGAGTAAACCCGCAGCAGCATCTTGGCATGCTGGGTCCCGCAGTACTGCGCGCACTGCCCCAGAAAGAGGCCCTCCTTTTCCGGATCCATCCACATTACATTGACGCGGTTAGGAATCACGTCCATCTTTCCGGCCAGACGCGGCACCCAGAAGCTGTGGGACACATCAGCAGACGACATCGTCAGATACGTCGGCGTGGGGCTGGCCGGATCACTCACCGGAATGTGCAGCTCATTGGCCGTGACGACACCAAGCCTGGGGTAGCGGTACTCCCACCAGAACTGATGCCCTATAACAATCACGTCCATCGCACTAGCAGGTTTTGGGATGGCTTCGGTCCCAAGAATAACCCGCGTGGTCGTGAGAAACAGCATCACGACAATCAGAATCGGAATCACGGTCCACGAAAGCTCGATTTGATTGCTGCCGTAAATCTGCGGCGGTTCACGGTCCGAGTCTGTTGGGCGATGCCGGAAGCGAATCAGAGCATAGAGTAGCAGTCCTGAGACAATCAGGAAAATGGCCAACGTAACCGAGAGCACAAGCATCGACAGGCCAAAGATCGAGTGCGCTGGGGTAGCAGCGGGGGCGAATATGCTGGTCGGAGACTGTGCAGATCCCGTGCCAGCAAAAACCGCGCTATACGCAGCGAGACCGCCCTTCTCATTGCCGAAATCCGTGGCCGAATATTTGTCGAAGCAGGACAACTTGTCTGACCTCGAAATACATTCTTTTTTGAAGCGGCTACCGGAGAGTCTCACATCTGGGAAGAATGCTAAACCACAACAACGTCAAACACCGTTCTTTTTCTGATTCAATTTCGACCCGCGATGATTGCAGCTTTAATGAAATTCCTTTTGGATTGAACCGTCTTATCGCTCGACAATCAGAAATTATCACGATGTGCGTGAAAAGATACAGCAGAAGAGATACCTCTATCCTTCAATTCCAGAATTGTTCACAAGAAATTGAATTCAGGCAGCTTATAACAATTGGTTCGAAAAAGAGTTCTGGCAAGAAAAGGGCACACCGCAGAATGCGGTGTACCCTTTTAAAGAAAGAAATTGGTTACTTGTTCGGAGGCTTCACCGAGCCACTTGTCGCAGCTCCAGTGTTCACACCATCCAATACGGCCTGATAAGCCACAATTGTCTTGAGCGTCTCATACGGAACCTGGGCTATAGGCAACAACCGACCATTCACTGCCAGGAGGGGCGTCTGGTCGACACCGACCTCTTCCCCCAATTTGATGGAAGCATTCACCTGGTCTTTGATCGCCTGCGTGGCGGCACATGAGTCGATGGCCGCAGGATCAAGTCCGGCCTTCGTCACAGCGTCTTTCAGGGTCTGATCTCCTGTCTCGGGAGTCAGAGCAGCCTGAGCGTCGAACACCGCCGCCGCATAGGGAAAGAACGCGTCATTCTTCTGTTTCTGCACGCAGTACCCGTAGGCTGCAGCCTTGAACGCAAAGGGATGGATCTCTGTCAGCGGAAAGCTCTGAAAGACGACACGCGCGTTTGGGAAATCCTTGACGAGCTGTTCCATCGTCGCCTGCGCTTCCTTGCAATGTGGGCACTGCATATCAGCAAACTCCACCATCATGAAGTCCTTGGTCGATGCTCCGCGCCAGGCGCCATCCGCACGTTCCTGCAGCAGTCTTCGGTTGTCCGCAAATGGCGCCGCGCCAAATGAAATTACGCCCGAAGAATCCGCAATCGCATGCTTTCCATCCGGCGTCACAAAGAATCCCATCGACTGGACCTTCGCATTCGGAGATCTGTCCGATACATAGACGACGACTTTGCTCACCCCAGGAGCCGCCGTCGTTTGGATCGCCTCCACCCGCCAGATGCGGTTTGCGTCATACCCCCAGATCGTCTTTAGAAAGCTGTTTACGGTATCAACTGTCGGAGTCGCGGCCGTAAAGAACTTCTGGTTCACCGGAGGAAAAGGATCTGCCTTGGTCGTCGGATCCAGCGAGTTCAATTGCAGTGGCGGAGTTGCTGCCGAAGTCCCTTTCGCCGCCGGCGCCGTCTGGCCTGCCCCTGTCGTTCCTGTCTGCGCTCCCGCTACCCCAACACCGAGAGCTGTTACCAATCCAACCAACATCAACGATGAAATCTTCAAAAGTACCTTCCTCCGCCGTCGCTCTGCGCGCACGACACTTCTATTACACCTGAACCTTGACCGCAATGGGAAACCGTCGCCCCATTCCGAACGATTTTCGCGTAACTTTCAATACCGGCGCTGCCTGCTGCCGCTTGTATTCACTCTGCTCTACCAGTTTCAGCACCGACCGAACCAAAGCCACATCGACCCCCTGTTCTTCGGCAATCTCCTCCGCGGAACAATACCTCTCCACGTAAGCCTCCAGAATTGGATCAAGCACCTCATAAGGAGGCAATGAATCCGTATCCAGTTGCTCCGGCCGAAGTTCCGCCGAGGGAGCTTTGTTGATCGTCTCCGGCGGAATTACCTCGTGTTCACGGTTGGCATATCGACTCAGCGCATATACCTTCGTCTTCATTACATCGCCGATTACAGCCAGCGCGCCCACCATGTCTCCATAAAGCGTGCAGTACCCAACCGACATCTCGCTTTTATTCCCTGTCGTCAACACTAGCGCGCCAAATTTGTTCGACAGCCCCATCAATAGTGTCCCGCGTATCCGCGATTGAAGATTCTCCTCTGCCAACCCAAACGGAGTTCCTTCAAACAGCCGTTTCAAAGTGTTCTGGTACTGAGCGAATACGTCGTGGATCGGTAGCAATTCAAACCGTATTCCAAGATTTCTAGCCAGTCTTCGAGCATCTTCAATCGACCCCAGAGACGAATACTCGCTTGGCATTCCCACACCCAGCACATTCTCCGCGCCAAGAGCTTCCACCGCGATTGCCGCCACCAGTGCCGAATCGATTCCCCCGCTCAGCCCAACCAACACCTTTTTGAATCCGCACTTACGCACGTAGTCCTGCGTTCCCAGAACCAGCGCCTGCCACGTCGCTTTTGTCTCATCTACTACTGGATCGATCGCAGCAGCCTCGCCATCCTTTGTATCGAAGAAGATCAGGTCCTCCCCAAACGAGGCTGCCTGTGCCACTATCTTTCCATCCGGCCGAATTATGAGCGACGATCCATCGAAAATCAGGCTGTCATTCCCACCCACCTGATTCACCATCGCCACAAAGGCCCCATGCTGCCTAGCCAGCGCCGCCAGCATCTTCTCTCGAACCTGCGGTTTTTCCTGCCAGTAAGGAGAGGCCGAAATATTCACGATGATCCGCTGCCTCTCAGCTATCTCTTTCGGCTCCGCCCCCCATTGCTTCATCAAGCTCTCGACGGGATCGACGCGATACAACTGACGCGGCCAGAAGCCCTTATCGTTCCAGGCATCCTCACAGACTGTAATCGCCAGCGGCTCTCCGTCCACACAGGTCAAACCCTGTTGTGTCGCCGGCTCAAAGTAACGCTGTTCATCGAACACGTCATAAAAGGGCAGCAGCATCTTCTGCTGCACAAAACTTACCTTTCCACCACTCAGGACCACTGCAACGTTGCGGACCTGCTTGCCTATGGGAGACGTCGCAGGCATCACCGTCCCGCATAAGATCGCCGGGCGGCCGGACCCGCCCGTCCATGCAGCGATCTCAGCGACCGCCTCCCCGGCCCTGGCGACAAACGCATCCTTCTCCAAAAAATCCGCTGGCGGATAACCGCAAACAGCCAACTCCGGAAACACCGCAAGATCAACCCCCTGCTCTCCGGCGCGTGCCGCATATTCAAGAATCTTTTTCGTATTCCCGGCGAAGTCCCCCACCGTCGGGTTAATCTGCGCAAGAGCTATCTTCACAAAATTAAGTCTACCGCTTAGGAGCCCGTCCCGCTCACCACAACCCCAACCGTACGCGCCAGAATCTTCATATCCAGCCACAAACTCCAGTTTTCAACATAGGCCGTATCCAGCGAGATATAGCTGTCAAACGATGGGTCCTGCCGGGCTTCCACCTGCCATAATCCCGTTATTCCCGGCAATACATTGAGTCGCTTAAGGTGTTCCAGATCGTACTGTTCTACCTCGGTCGCCATCGGTGGCCGAGGCCCTACTAGGCTCATATCGCCCCTAAGAACGTTATAAAACTGCGGCAGTTCATCCAGCGAATACTTCCTCAATACCCGCCCCATCCGCGTAATCCGCGGATCGTTCGATATCTTGAAAAGAACGCTGTCCCGCTCGTTCATATGCTCCAGATCAGCCTTCAGTTTGTCCGCATCCGAAACCATCGTGCGGAATTTATAGCAGGCGAAAGTTCGGCCCTTCCGCCCGATTCGGTGCGCCTGATAAAAGATTGACCCCTCTGAATCCAGCTTCACGGCGATGGCCAACGCCAGCATTAGGGGCGAAGTCATCAACAGAGCCAGAGACGATAGCGTGATATCCAGCACCCGTTTAAGCAGGAATCCCCCAATCGGAAACTCGCGGCGATGCAGTGGAATCGTCGGAAACTGTCCGATATATTCAACCGTGGCATTCCACGCCAATCCATCATAAAGATCTGGCACCACACGCACATCGATTCCAGCTGCCCGGGCCTCCTCCACCATATTGATAACCAGCTTTTTGTCGCCTGGAACCGAGAAAAATATTTCGTCCACAAATAACGATCTAGCCAGCGAAAGGCAATTCTGCACATCGCCGATCACATCTACATCTCCCAACTCCGATTCGCGGTCGGTCAAGGCGACGAAGCCCTTGAACCGAAATCCAAGATGCTGCAGTGAATCCAGGTGATTTCGCAGTGCGTGCGCAACGCGACCGGTCCCAACAATCAGCACATTTCTCGTCTCGATCCCTGCCATATAACGGCGATAAACCATCTTTCGCCATATGGCGCGACGAATACAAAGCAGAATCGCCGCAAATCCCACCATCAGCGTAACCACGACCCGAGAGATCGACTCGCCGTTGGACAGATATAACGTACCGCACAGCAGTAAACCGGACGTTAACGTCGCCTGCACTGCCATTCTCTGCTCGTGAAGCCCACTACGATTTTGTACTGGTCCGTAAAGACCATACGATCGCATAAAAAATGCCAGGCATATCGCAAACCAACCCGCATAGAAGAACAACATGCTTGGAGCAGACCGGATCAGATATGGCAAAACATGCGATGTCGAGATCTCTGGCGGCACAGCAACGTGCAACCGCAGAGCTAGAACTCCCGCAACCGCCACCGTCATCAGATCCAGGGACGCCCACACAATGCTGGTTACAGACGGGCGGCGGAAAACACCAAGACGAATCGAAGGGGCTCGCCTCTCATTTGCAGCGCGCTTTCGTCCCGAGATAATTACCTGTTGCAAATAGTCCGGTGTCGCCAAAACAACCCTCTTCGTCGCAATACTTCGAGACGTTCATAGGCAAGATGCCTGTAGTCCTCTTAAACAACCTGCCTGGCAGAAATTCAATACTGCAAATCACACAGCACGACTGGGACTATCAAATGTGTTGCAAAATACATCCTATGTTTTCGGAGTTGCCTACCGGTGGTTGGCGACATTCCGTTGCAGAATACTTGGCGGCAATTCCAGATAGCAACCAAAACAAAACCTTTTGTACGACGGGGAAGCTAACTGATTCACATCTCTCGTCGCAGCGCTCATACCGGCATCACTAACTCATCCAACACGAGAAACTCCTTCAGAATTGGATCGTCACTCGCCTCCATCTCTTCCATCGTCCCAAAGAAGTGTGCCTTTCCTCCATGAAGAAAAACCACCCTGTCCGCCAATTTCTTCGCAAAACGCATGTCATGTGTCACAACAATACTTGTCAGATGAAGCTGCTGTTTCAACCGTTCGATCAGATTGCCCAGCAGATGCGCCATCAGCGGATCGACCATCGTTGTCGGCTCGTCATAAAGCACCGCTTCCGGCTGCGAAGCTAAAGCCCGTGCGATAGCGACCGATCTCTTCATGCCGGTCGACAGGTCCGAAGGCAGCAGACCTTCCATCCCTGCTACGCCAACCATCTCTAATAACCCTTTCACTACCTGCATGATCTGATCTTCTGCCAAGTCTCCGCGCTCCCGAAGTGGAAACGCCACATTCTCTCCCACCGAAATCGAGTCGAACAGCGCGCCATTCTGAAATACCATCGTTACTTTCTGGCGAATCCTCTGCAGCTCCCGTTCGCTCATTCCGCAAATGTCTTCCCCCGCCACCATCACCCTGCCGCGATCGGCCCGCAGAAATCCCATCAAAATCTGCAATGAAACCGACTTCCCCACACCGCTTCGCCCCAGAATGCAAAGCGTCTCTCCGGGCATGATGGAAAAGCTCACATCCTCCAGAACCACAAAATCGTCAAACGACTTATAAACATGTTCGAACGAGATATACGGCCCAGGCTTATTCTTGCGATCGGGCACAGCCTCCGCCGCAGCCTCATTCTGCTGGGCCGCTTGATCCATGAACTCCCCCACCAGGGGAGCGACGTCATCCGATACATCCGCAATCAGCGGTGCACTTGCTTCATCCGGCGAACCTAGTGCATCGTCCGAGACATGGGCGCTTCCGTCGGTAGACTCTACCGACTCCCGTTTATCTCTTCCTATGGAACTCTGCTGTCCTACTTCTTGCGGCTCTTTCATCTTGATCCTCTTTGCGCTGTACCCATTCTGATGCAAATCACCGATCGCCGCGACCTCACGGCATCAAGCTATGTATCCAGAGCCTCCACAAATTCTTGCGCCTCTGCAAACTCCTCCGGAGTGTTCAGATTTGCAAACCACAATCTCCTTGCAGCCTCCTGTTTTTTCGTCAAACTGAACCAAGGATCATTTCCCTCTGCAGTGACTGAAAAATTCTGATTCACACTCCACGAAAGATTAAAAAACACCTCCGAACGGTCTCTCTTAGTCTCCAATAGTTCTCGTTCCGTCTCTTCGAACACCCGAAACAACTTGAATACACCACGCTCGACTGCCGTCTTCACAGCCGGAAGGACATCTTTATGCAGCAAACAAAGAGCCGGCTGCGGGCGTCCATCCACCGTCAACATCGCCATCCGCATACCATCCTTCTCCCTCGCTAGCGCCATTGGCATCCACCAACCCAGAAATGCGGTCGGCAAAAACGGCATATCGACAGGCATAAACAAATTCCAGTCATACCGAGAGTCTTCAAGCGCCGACTCGATCCCACTTAACGGCCCTCCTCCCTCATGCAAGTCACGCACCAGAGGACCATAAACAGAGAGTTCATTCCTATTCCCCAATAGGTGTACTTCACTGCAAACCCGACTCACTTTGACTACCGCATGCTGCACCAGAGGCCTGCCAGCCAACTCCAACAGGGCTTTATCTTTCCCCATTCGCAGGCTCTTCCCACCAGCCAGAACGTATCCGCCAACATCCATTGGCAATCTTCTATTCACTCAGGACGCCAGTGCACCGAGGAATCGTACGATCGACTCAATCCCTCGATAAAAATTCGCCAGGTGAAACTTCTCATTCGGTGCATGGAGATTATCATCCGGCAATCCAAACCCCATCATCACCGTAGGAATCTTCAACTCGCGCACGAAGTCACCCACAATTGGAATCGATCCGCCACCGCGCACAAACACCGTCTCCTTACCGAAGACTTCATGCATCGCCTCGGTCGCCGCTTTCACATAGATGTTATCCGTGCTCACGACAATCGGATCGCCCGAGTGAATCATCCGAACCTCGATCTCCACACCCTTGGGCACAATTGACTCCACGTAAGCCTTGTACTTTGCAAAGCTCTCCGCCGGAGTCATATCCGGCACCAGCCGCATGCTCACCTTCGCGAGCGCCTTCGCTGGAATCACTGTCTTCGCGCCCGCTCCAATAAATCCTCCCGGCATTCCATGCACATCGAGGGTTGGCCGCGCCCAGGTCCGTTCCAGCACACTGTAACCCGGCTCGCCCGTCAGCGTCACCGATCCCACCTCTGTCTCTCGATAGTGTTCCTCATCAAAGGGCAGCGCCCGCCATGCCTTCAACTCATCCGCAGTCGGCTTCGCAACGTTGTCATAGAACCCCGGAATCAGAATCTTTCCATCCGCATCCTTCAGCTTCGCAATGATTTGCGATAACGCCACAAAAGGATTCGGAGCCGCCCCACCGTACATCCCCGAGTGCAGATCAGTCCGCGCACCGCGGACCTCTATCTCGGTATAGATCATCCCCCGCAGTCCCACACACAGCGTAGGCAGCTCCGGAGCGAACATCTCCGTATCGCTCACCAACGCAACATCAGCCTTCAGCGCCTCACCATGTTCACGAACGAAGCTCGCGATCCCCTCACCACCTACCTCTTCCTCCCCCTCAACAATCACTCGAACGTTCACCGGCAGCTTCCCATCGCCTGCCGCAAACAGTGCCTCCAACGCCTTCACATGCATCCACATCTGTCCTTTGTCATCGACAGCCCCACGTGCATAGATATTCCCATTCCGTTCAGTCGGCTCGAACGGAGGCGATTTCCACTCATCCAAAGGCTCAGCCGGCTGAACATCATAATGCCCATAGCAAAGTACAGTGGGGGCTGCCTTGCCATCCGCAGCAGGCTCCGCATGTAACCAATCTGCATAGACCAGTGGGTGCCCTATTCTTCCCGGCACTATCAGCGCGTGGCCCACCGCATCTGCAATCACCTTCTCCTCAGTACTTGTCTCGATCAGCCGGACGTTCTCCATGCCAATACGCTTCAGCTCCACTGCGACAAACGCAGCCGCAGCGCGAACATCCCCAAAATGCTCTGGCAAAGTAGACACCGAAGGTATCCGCAATAAAGCCTTCAGTTCTTCCACAAACCGAGCTTTATTCTCCTGAGCAAACGCTACCGCCCCCGTAACACCATTTGTCGTCACTGATCTGCTCCCGAAACTGCTTCTATCACTTACCGCGCCAATACGTGAAGCGAACCACAAGTATATGAAAGATCCGCGCGCCGCATCCATCGACCTAGCTCTTCGATCTGCGTCCATGGTCGCATCGAACTCCCACAAAAGCGTAAACTTCCTCACGACGAAGGAGGACAAACATGACGACCTCTCAACTAGACGGCACTATGGTTGACAGACTGGCACAATTTGACCTGTTCAAAGAAATTGCCAACGCCGAACAGAAAAAACCCTGGCAATCCGGCCATTCCGCCAAAACCCTCTTCAAAAAACACGATCTCCGAGTCGTCCTCATCACCATGAACAACGCCGCCCGCATGAAAGAACATCACGCCGACGGCACCATCTCCCTGCACGTGCTCAAGGGACAGATCCGCGTCACCCTGCACGGTCAGTCACACGACCTTCACGTCGGCAACCTCCTCACCCTCGCCGCCTCCATCCGGCACGACGTTGAGGCCGTAGGCGATGCCGCATTTCTCCTGACCATCTCCTGGCCCAGTTCAGAGGAGTTGGCCGCCATGAAACATAGAGGCTACGGCGCCTAGCTCGGCAGAAAACGAAGCCGCAATGACGGTCAGAATCAAGCGCGTCTACAACGAATTTTCCGAAACGGATGGCAACCGCATCCTTGTAGACCGCCTCTGGCCCCGAGGCCTCACCAAAGAAAAAGCCCACGTAGACCTGTGGCTGAAGGATGTCGCCCCAAGCACGGAACTACGAAAATGGTTTGCCCACGATCCCTCAAAATGGCCTGAGTTCGAAACCCGCTACCGCGCCGAACTCAAGCAGAATCCAGCCCAGCTGGACTTGCTCAAACAAGCAGCTGCTAAAGGGCCAACCACTCTGCTATATGGCGCAAAAGATAATGAGCACAACGAAGCCATCGTTTTACAGAAACTCCTCAACCACTAACCCGTTGCTTATCCCGGTCTAAAAACTCCTTATTTTGCTCGCGAAATTCTCTATCACGGCCAACAATAGATAAATGAGCACCCAATCTCCCATCGCAGCGTCGACCACTGGACAGACCTGGAATACGAAAGCCTACGCGGTCAATGGCCGTTTCGTAGCTGACCTCGCATCAGGCGTAGTTGATCTTCTAGCACCTCAACCGGGCGAAGCCATCCTCGACCTAGGTTGTGGGGATGGAGCGCTTACTGAAAAACTCGCTGCCACTGGTGCCATCGTCACCGGCGTTGACAGTTCCGACGCCATGGTGGCCGCGGCCCGCTTGCTCAATCTCGACATCGACCACCACGACGCAGCAAACCTGCCTTACGAAGACCAGTTCGTCGCCGTCTTTTCCAATGCGGCCCTTCACTGGCTCCCGGCCGCAAAGCAACCGGATGTCCTCAAAGGTATTTACCGCGCTCTCAAGCCAGGCGGCCGTTTCGTCGCCGAGATGGGTGGCCAGGGCAACATCGCCGCTATCCGAACCGCCCTTCAGACCACGCTCGCCCCCTTCCACATCGACGCCGAAGCCACGGCGGAATCCTTCTATCCATCCCCCACCGTTTACCGCCGTTTACTCGAAGCCGCAGGCTTCACAGTGCAATCCATTGATCTAATCCCACGCCCCACCCCACTTCCAAACGGTATGGACTCGTGGCTCAACACCTTCCGCAACGGGGTCCTCGACCAACTCGCCCCGATCGACCGAGCCACCGTCCTCACTCAAACCGTAGCGCTCCTCAAACCAGTTCTCTGCGACGCCGACGGCAACTGGGCTGCCGACTACGTTCGCCTCCGCTTCCACGCCACAAAGAACTAAGCCTCGTGGAACCCCATTCTGAGCGCGCCCAAGTCGCGCGAAGGTTGGGGTTTCATATCTCTTGCCAGTCAGGCTTGGGCTATCTTTTTAGGATTTCAACTCAAGATTCTCCAAACACTGTTCCAGGACCGCGTTCAAAGCTCCCACGGCATCGTCCGAAACGTCCTTCCACACCTTCTTTTCAATCACCCTTGCGGCCTTCTCCGCTGTCTCAATCAACTCTTCCCCGCTCGGTGTCAACTGTGCAACAAGAATGCGGTCATTCACCTTGTCTTTCACGCGAACAATCCACCCACCCTCTTCCAGCCCCTTCAACAGCGACTGCGCTGACTGTGGCGTCACATAGCAGGACCTCGCCAGTTGTGCACCTGACGCACCCGGCTCACTTCGAATGGCATACAACACCTGTAGTTGAGCCGTTGTCACTCGCTGCGGCCGTAACGCCTCATCCATCTGGCTTCGGAAGTGGATCAGGATCCGCTTCATTAGCCGTGCCGCGCGTCTCGTCTCAGCCTGTCGGTCTTTCTTTTCGTTGGTTGCCATATCAGTCTCCTGATATCATATCAGGAGACTGATATGGCAACGATGACGGCAACCCAGCAACTAACTCCGGCGATCTGGAAACCACGCCACAATCCATGGGCTGTGGCCCTCACCGTCACCCTCGCCACCTTCATGGAGGTCCTAGATACCTCCATCGCCAACGTCGCCCTGCCCCACATCGCCGGCTCGCTCGGTGCCAGCCAGGAAGAGGCCACCTGGGTTCTCACCAGCTATCTCGTCTCCAGCGCGATCGTTCTTCCCATCTCCGGATGGCTCTCCAACCGCTTCGGCCGCAAGCGCTTCTACATGACCTGTGTCGCACTCTTCACCGTCTGCTCGTTTTTATGCGGTATCGCGACCAGCCTCCCGCTTCTCATCTTCGCCCGCATCCTTCAGGGAGCTGGCGGCGGCGGTCTCGCTCCCAGCGAACAAGCCATCCTTGCCGATACCTTCCCCGTCGAAAAGCGCGGCCAGGCCTTCGCTCTTTATGGCATGGCCGTCGTCGTAGCGCCCGCCATCGGGCCCACCCTTGGCGGCTGGATCACCGACAACTTCAACTGGCACTGGATCTTCTTCATCAATATCCCCGTTGGCCTGCTGTCTCTCTACCTCAGCAATCGCATGGTCGAAGATCCACCCGCGCTCACGCTCAGAAAAGAAAAAGCTAAGCACGACAAGATCGACTTCATGGGCCTCGGCCTCGTCGCCCTTGGCGTCGGCTGTCTCGAGTTCACCCTCGACAAGGGCCAGGAGAAAGACTGGTTCGGCTCACCGATGATCGTCACCTTCGCCATCCTTGCCGCGGCCTTACTAATCATCTTCGCTATATGGGAATGGAACCATCCCGACCCCATCGTCGATCTCAAGCTTCTTAAGAACCGCAACTTTGGGACCGCCGTCTTCCTCCAGCTCATCCTCGGCATGGTCCTCTTCGGCAGCACTGTGCTCATCCCGCAGTACCTTCAAACCCTGCTCGGATACACAGCGGAACGCGCCGGCATGGTTCTATCCCCTGCAGGCTTCGTCATGATGTTCATGATGTTCGCGGCCGGCAAGTCCCTCGGCAAATTTGATCCCCGTGTCATGGTCTCGATCGCCTACGTCGCGACAGCAGCGGGCATCTACAATCTCACGCGCCTCGATCTCCATACCAGCTTCGACACCGTTACTCTATGGCGCATGTTGCAGGTCGTCGGTCTGCCCTTCATCTTCATCCCCATCAGTACTCTCAACTACGTCGGAGTTCCACAGAGCAAGACCAATCAGATCTCCAGCCTCTCAAACTTCGCCCGTAACCTAGGCGGAAGCGCCGGAACCGCCCTGCTGACTACCTACCTCGCGCGAAGCTCTCAGGTCCACCAGACGGCGCTTGCCGCCAACGTCGTCCCCGGTAGCGTTCCGTACACCCTCTACATGGATCGAATGAAGGAAACATTGATCGCAGGTGGAATGTCTGCGGCTCAAGCATCGCAGATGGCGATAGGCCAGGCCTATCAGGAGATGATCCGTCAGGCCTCCATGCTCAGTTACCAGAACGCCTTTCTTCTGCTCTCAGGAGCCATTCTGCTGCTGGCGCCTCTCCCATTCCTCATGCGGCTCCCGCAAAAGAACGTAAAACTCGATCCCGAGGCCATGGGCGGCCACTAAGATTTCCTTACGAAAGGCCGCTCGCTGATCTTAGCGACCAGCGAGCGGTCATTGACTTCTATTTCGCTGACTCTCCATGCGGTCGAGCCGCGATCACCATAATCTCGATCAATCCCGTCGGAAGCACCAGATGCGCCACCTGCACCGTGGCGCGAACTGGCCGATTCGGCTGCTCCGCCGTCCCAAAAAACTGCCTGTAAGCCTCATTCCACCCATCGATATCCATCATGCCGCCCTTAGCCGGATCCCCCGCCAGAAAAGCCTGCATCTGCACAATATCGCCGAGCCCCAGCCCCTGTTCTTTCAGTGTCGCCTCAATCGACTTGATCGCTCCGATCGCCTGAGCCTTCGTGTCGCCCTTATAGCCCGCAAGTGTTCCCTTAGCCTTATCGCCCTGATAGTCCACGGGAGCCATTGTCCCTGATAGATAAACCGTATCCCCCACCCAGACTGCGGAGCTGAACATCGACTCCTCCGGGCCCACCCGCTTCACGGTAGCTCCTGTCTGTGCATAAGCCGCAGTTGTCCCTGCTCCGATCAACATTGCTGCAACGATAAATCTCTTGTGCATGTCTCTCTCCTTGGCACGAGATTAGCCGAGATCAAAACTCCTGTCAGCCCGAGGGATAAGTAAGTCGCCGAAAGCTGTATCTGACGTCAAAAGAACAACTTCATTTAGAATCATCAAAAATTCAAGGAGTCTCCCAGGTCCTCATGCGCAATCCGGGCTACACGTTCCTTCTCACCCTCACACTCCTTGCTACTCCTGCCCTTCACGCTCAAGTCACCGAGGCCTCCATTACAACTCAGCTCAAAGGCCTTCGTTCTGTGCCTACATCTGAGCGGCCAGCCGCCACAACGAAGATCGCCACCGACATCCGCACTCTGCCTCCAGGACCTACTAAGGTAAAGCTCGCTGACAGCCTCTCGCATCTTGCCACCGAAGGCGATCCCGGGCAGGAGACTCTCCAGGCTGTCGCTCAGACGTTGTCGCAGGCGCTTTCGGATTCTCCCGTAACCTCAAAAAACGACGAGCCGCCAATGCCTTATATGGACCTGGCCAAACTGGTCCGGTATGAGCACGTCACGGTCGACCTCAAAGACCCTCTTCTCAACAAGGCCGACAAAATCCTCGTGGTAAACGACGCCGAGATCGAAAAGGCCGATTTCACCCTGCAGGATCTCCACGGCAAAAAAGTCACCCTATCCGAACTCCACGGCAAAATCGTACTCGTCAACTTCTGGGCCACCTGGTGCCCTCCCTGCCGCGCCGAGATGCCTGATCTCGATGCCATTTACACCCACTTTAAGTCTCAAGGCCTCGTCGTCCTCTCCATCTCTGACGAAGACGCCTCCAAGGTAACCTCCTTTATCGCTACGGCCGCCTATCACCCGGCCGTCCTCCTCGATCCCGACGGAAAGGTCGCCAAGCAGTTCCATATCGACGGGATCCCTAAAACCTTCGTCTTCGATCGCGATGGCAAGTTAGTCGCCCAATCCATCGACATGCGCACGCAGCATCAGTTCCTGGAGATGCTCTCCAAAGCCGGGCTTCACCCATGACCTCAACCAATGACCGGTACACGAGGGCTGCCAGCAACCTGAAACCATTGCCCGTCAGCCTTCAGAAACAATTCACGAAACGGTAATCTACGTTCGCGACTTCTAACGTATTCTCCGGATTCTGTCGGTCCTTGCTTCCGCCCTGCCCACCACTGCCCTCAGACCATTTACACTAGATACTGGGTCTAATTGCGCCCACGAAGGACACCAGGTTTGCTTAACTCAGTCATAGCTAAAGTCTTTGGCACCAGCAACGAACGCGCCGTCAAGCGCCTCATGCCGAGCGTCGCGCAGATCAATGCTCTCGAGCCCACGATTCAGGCTCTCTCCGATGAGGCTCTCCGCAACAAGACCGACGAGTTCCGCGAGAGGATTCGTAAAGCCGTCGAGGCCGCCGGAGGATCATACGGTGGGCGGAACGGCCGTGGCTCAAATGTTGCAGGCGCAGCAGATGAGAACCCAAACGAGAGCAATAAAGACGCCATCTACGCCGCCGAAAAGGCCGCCCTCGACGAAATCCTGCCCGAAGCCTTCGCCGTTGTCCGCGAAGCTGGCAAGCGCGCCGTTGGCATGCGGCACTTCGATGTTCAGCTCATCGGCGGCATCGTCCTCCACTCCGGCAAAATCGCCGAGATGAAGACCGGCGAAGGCAAAACCCTCGTCGCCACGCTTCCCTGCTATCTCAATGCCCTCGCTGGCCGCGGCGTCCACGTAGTCACCGTCAACGACTACCTAGCCAAACGCGACGCCGAGTGGATGGGCAAGATCTACGGCTTCCTCGGCCTCACCGTCGGCGTCATCGTCCACGACCTCGACGACGCCCAACGCCGCGCCGCCTATGGCTCCGACATCACCTACGGCACCAATAACGAGTTCGGCTTCGACTACCTCCGCGACAACATGAAGTTCGAGCTAGCCGACCAAGTGCAGCGCAGCCACTACTACTGCATCGTCGACGAAGTCGACTCCATCCTCATCGACGAGGCCCGCACCCCGCTCATCATCAGTGGCCCCACCGATCAAACCACCGACAAATACGCCCGCGTCAACGTCATCATCCCCAAGCTCGAACTGGGCGAGCTCATCGAAACCCTTGAGACCAAAACCTGGTCCGGTGACTACGTCGTAGACGAAAAGACCCGCGCCATCACCGTCACCGACGAGGGCTGGGAAAAGATCGAAGGCCTGCTCGGCATCGGCAACATCGCTGACCCCGAAAACTGGGACCTCAAGCACCACGTCGAGACCGCCATCAAGGCTCACTCTCTCTACAAGCGCGACGTCGAGTACGTCGTCAAAGACGGCGAAGTCATCATCGTCGACGAGTTCACCGGCCGCCTCATGCCGGGCCGCCGCTGGTCCGACGGATTGCATCAGGCCGTCGAAGCCAAGGAAGGCGTTAACATCCGCAAGGAAGACCAGACCCTTGCGACCATCACCTTCCAGAACTACTTCCGCATGTACAAGAAGCTCTCGGGTATGACCGGTACGGCGGAGACGGAAGCTGCTGAGTTCGACAAGATCTATAAGCTCGACATCGTCGTTATTCCGACGAATCGCAAAATGCTCCGCATCGAGAACGCCGACGTCGTCTACCGCACCGCGAAGGAGAAGTACTTCGCCGTCGCCGACGAGATCGCCCGTCTCCACGAGGTCAAGCAGCCTGTCCTCGTAGGTACTACAAGCATCGAGAAATCTGAGCTTCTCTCCGAGATTCTCAAACGCAAGGGTGTCCGTCACGTCGTCCTCAACGCCAAGTTCCACGAGAAGGAAGCCGAGATCGTCGCTCAGGCAGGCCGCCTCGGCATGGTCACGATCGCCACCAACATGGCAGGCCGCGGAACCGACATTCTCCTTGGCGGCAACTCCGACTTCATGGCTCGCCAGGACCTCGTCCGCAAGCAGCAGGCCCGCGCCGTCTCTGTGGCAGAAGGCGCTATCTCTCCTGTCGCACCTGCTGGAATGTTCCGCTTCTACTATCAGTCGCAGGAGTTTGAGACGACGCAAGCCGCATGGGACGCTGCCGTTGCGTCGCACTCTGCTGCCGCGCAGGTGGAGCATGATGCCGTTGTCGAGGCCGGTGGTTTGCACATCCTTGGCACCGAACGCCACGAGTCACGTCGCGTCGACAACCAGCTTCGCGGACGCGCGGGCCGTCAGGGCGATCCCGGCGCTTCGCGTTTCTACCTCTCGCTCGAAGACGATCTCATGCGCATCTTCGCTCGCGAGTGGGTCTCTACCCTGCTCCAGCGTCTTGGTATGGAAGAGGGCGTTCCCATCGAATCCGGCATGATCTCACGCCGCATCGAGGCGGCGCAGAAGGCTGTCGAAACCCAGAACTTCGAGTCACGCAAACACGTCCTCGAGTATGACGACGTCATGAACAAGCAGCGCGAAGCCGTTTACGGTCTCCGCCGTCAGCTCATGGAAGGCGTTGACCAGAAGCAGCTCATCACCGACGATTACGTCTCGACCATCCTTTCGAACCTCCTCGATCAGTACGCTCCCGAGAAGGAGCATCCTGATGAGTGGAAGCTCGAACCGCTCTTCAACGATGTCTACGACGTCTTCGGGGCTCGCCTGGAAAAGGAGATTGACGCTACGCAGCTCAATCGCCATGAGCTTGGCGAAGCGATCTTCGAAAAACTGCAAGGCCGCTACAACGTCAAGGAGCAGATCCTCGGTGCCCAGGCCATGCGCTATCACGAGCGCATCGTCATGCTCAGCGTCCTCGACGGCCTCTGGAAAGATCACCTCCTTGCGATGGATCACCTCAAGGAAGGCATCGGCCTTCGCGGCTACGCCCAGCAGGATCCTCTCGTCGCGTACAAGAAAGAGTCCTTCGAGATGTTCGAGGCCATGATGATCCGCTTCCAGGAAGACACCGCTCGCCATCTCTTCCGCATGCAGATCATCGGCCCCGACGGCACTCCCATTGAGACTCCCGATCAGCTGCCCCGACAGGAAGCACCTCAGCTAACAGGCCAGGCTCCTTCGCAGCTTCCTTCTGGCGCGGCCACACAGCCTCATTCGGAGCAAGCAACTCCGGCCAGCCAGCATGCGCCGATCCCTGTTCCTACCCGCGCTCCGTCGACCACCATCGATGCTCTCGAGCGCGAGTTCCAGAAGAAGAAGCAGCGCGAACTCGATCAGGCCCGCTCCGCTGGTGCAAGTACCGCCGGCAACGGCGCAGGCCCTCGTCGGGCAGGCGAAAAGGTAGGCCGCAACGACGAGTGCCCGTGCGGGTCCGGCAAGAAATACAAGAAGTGCCACGGAGCAGAAGCCTAGCCACACTTTTCACGAGAACGCAGTACCAGATGCCCACCCTTTCAATACAGGGTGGGCATTGTGCATAGAAGGGCCGCTTCACTGAATCACTCCCCCCCCCGAGATATGAGTTGCAAGCCATTTATAATCAACAGCTTGCAGCGTTACGTTTTGGTAAAATCGTCATTCCAAACGGGTTACGGGTAAAATCTTCTTCCTAAAGGGTTTAGGGCTAACGAGAAAAGCCCCGGTTTTCACCGGGGCTTTTCTGATCTCTAATTCAATTATAGCGGGTTGAAGATAACTCCTACGCAACGCTTATATTATTGATAGAAATAGGGTTATATGACTTTCGGACTTGACAAGAGATTCTACGGAGAGATTTCGGATTTATTTCTTTAAACGATTGATTTATAGGACTTTACAGAACGCAAGCTCGAACTTATCGACCCTTCTTTCTGAAAAGACGCGAGCGTATCGTTACGCGCTCCCTTGTGACCTCTGGGTGTCCACCCGGAACCTGACCGAGAACGTAATTCGGAAGACCTCCGGCCGGGATGATAACGACAAACGCCAAGCCCGCCAGAAAGAAGAGAGATAGGCGAAGCGCCCGTAATCGTGCGTCGGAGTTGATGCGCACCGACTCGATAATGTGTTCGGGCCGAATCCCGAGGCCTTCTAATGCGTCGATAAGGTGTTCGTTGCTGATGAAGGTCACATTATCCATGTCCACCTGCTTAATTAATTCATGTGGAAGGGTGGGGTGGTCTATCAAACTGCGCTCGATGTTGACAGCTAAAATTCCTACCATGAGCGCTGCGGCCATTGCGGTACCTACGGCGCCGGCCAGGTTCGTGGTCGTGCCGCGCAGCGAGCCGACGTCGCCTGCGAATCGCTTTGGTGACGCGGTCACCAACACGTTGAACAGAAGAGTCACCAATGCGCCCTGGCCGATGCCGACGACGATGAGAAGCAAAATGACCCCAAGGTCGTTCCACTCGTTCTGAAACTTTACGGCAAGACCTACGAAACCGACAGCAACAACAATGAATGAGTAGCGAGCGATTTGTCGTGGCGATAGTACGCCGTACAAGCGCACTATCAGCACTGCAGCGGCGAACACCGCGAGCTGGTAGGGAATGAGATAGATCGCAGTCTGGAAGCTCGTTCTGCCTTGGATGATCTCTGTATAGAGCGGCATCAGAAAAGTTAGTGCTTTGCCCAGTCCAACGATAACGAGCATCGCCAGTACTGCCACCCGTTCCGGTGGGCTCTCGATCACCTGCAACGCTAGAAGAGGGGTCTTCCCGCTTGCCGCGCGACGATGCGACCATCCCAAAAAACTCTGGATCAGGACAACTCCCAGCACGATCATGACTGGCGCGGGGGACAGGCCGCCGGGCTGAAACGGGACGTTCGGTTTCGCCAGAAGAAGACCCCAATAGTTGAGATTGTTGAAACCCAGGCTGATGAAGATGACAGCGCATGCAGCCAGTAGCGCGCCGAGCCAATCGATTTTGATCTCGGGAATTCTTTCCAACGGCATTAGATAGCGGCCGAGGTACACCACCGCCAACGCCCACGGAATGAGAAGCGCAAACGTGAAGCGCCAGCTTGCCAACGTGTCCAACGCTCCGGCCAGGAAGAACGCCAGCATGCCCGCAAGCGCTTGGATGCCGCCCAACAGGCCGAGTGCTTCGACCTGCTGCTTGCCCTTGTAGCTGTTGGCAATGAGCACTACAAAGGTGGGCACCGCAGCAGAGGCCGCCAGTCCGGCGAGAATTTGCGCTGCAAACACGACGCCCAGACTATGAGCGAAGGTCATCATCGTCATCGCGACAGCGTACACAGCGCATGTGATTCTGAATATGAGTCTCGATCCGAATATCTGGCCAAGCTTAGCGCCGAGCATGACGAAGGCTGCGATGCTCAGGGAGTGGACGACGATCACAGTGCCTACGGTGGTGGGCGCAACATTGAAACTTGCAACGAAACCATTCATCGAAACTGGCAGCGCACTGACATTAAACGTCATCAACGCCTGTCCCAGACCAATGACCGTCATCGCCAGCCAGGAGACTCTTTTATCGACCTCGGCAGTTTCGATGACAGCGGATTCTTCGTTCATAGAGGCCTGAATACGCTCATGATCGAGCACCCATCTTCTGCGACATCAAACGCATACGTATTGTGGCTACCGCAATCGCGCACCGCCTCAGCACCATCTATAGGCAAAGTTTTATTTGGGCAATGTGTTTTTGTAGATCCTGCCATCCTTCATAATGACCAGAAAATTCTTGCCGGGATCTTCGATGAGTTTTATGTTCGCAACCGGATCACCATCGACCAACAGCAGGTCTGCGAGTGCGCCCTCTTCGACGACACCTAGTTTTCCAGGATAGGGATTGATAAATCCGGAGAGAGCCATCAACTCTCCATTGTCTGCGGTTGCCATCTTAAGCGCTTCCGCAGGAGTGTACCAGCGGAGTAGTTTAGTAAGCTGTGCTCCATGGCGTGTGCTGGCAACATGCGGACTGAATAAGATGTCCGCGCCAAATGCGACTTTGACCTTATACTTTCTCGCCAACTTGTATGCGTTATCGGTTCCTGCAAATACTTCCACTGCACTCTTCCGTGTAGCCGGATCCATCGGCGGCATATCTTCGTCATCCAGAAGGGGCTGTAAGCTCCACCATATGCCCTTTTCCGCCATGAGTTTGACGGTAGCCTCATCGACGAGTTGACCATGATCAATGCACTTGACGCCTGCGGCGATCGCTTGCCGAATGGAGCGTGGTGTATAGGCATGTACGGTTACATAGGTGCCCCAGTTTTCCGCGGCCTCTACTGCGGCGCGAATCTCCGGTTCAGTAAATTGAACGGACTGGATTGGATTGTTCGCTGAGTTGACGCCGCCGCCTGCCATCACTTTGATCTGGCTGGCGCCCTGTCGTAACTGTTCGCGTGCGCGAAGTCGAACCTCATCGGGGTTGTCAGCGACGGCCGCTATGCCCTCAACTTCGGAGTGGCTCAAGGGACCGCCTAACGGCCGCGGCACTTCGAAGTCGAAGCGGAAGTCGCCATGGCCTGAGGTCTGCGAGATCATAGCGCCCGAGGGGTAGATGCGCGGGCCAACCGTGACACCTTCGTCGATAGCGCGCTTGAGTCCAAATACAGGACCACCCAGATCGCGGACTGTCGTGAACCCTTGCATCAAGGTTGTCTCGGCCTGTCGCGTTGCCAATAAAAGTAGATAGTCGAAAGGCGCAGTCATGAGGAGCATCTGCGGCGTAGCCGCCATGAACGAATGCCAATGCGCGTCGATGAGACCAGGCATCAGCACACGTCCGTTGCCCGCAACTACGGTGGCATTCGCATCGGCAGTGATAGGGCTTGTAGAGATGCGCTCGATAATATTGTTTTTCACGAGCACATTCGAAGGAGCAGAGAGCGTCGCACTCTTCCCGTCGAAGATCCGGACATCTTGAAATAAGGTTGTCGGCCCACTAACCGATGTTGAAGGAGGAGGCGTTGCTCCGAGTGGAGCTAAGTCGAAGTCTTGTGCTGTACAAGCCTGGCATAGGCCAACTGTCAGAACCACCGCTAACAGAGATGGGGAGGGTAGGCTGAGTTTCAACAGTGTTCCCTTCTAAACGCGAAATAAATTCGCACCATAAGCGTTTCAGCGTGGATCGTGCAAATAAATATTCGTACTTAGACGCAAAACACGGCCCGCCTGCGGAGAGGCGGACCGTGATCTTCGTTAGGCCTGCGAACGCAGCTTCCGTGCCATCGTCAATCCAAATGATGTGGCCAGGAACATCATGCCGAGAAGCCCAATAGCCGGAACGATCGATCCGGTCTTAGGCAGCTTCGCGGGCTCGGCAGCAGCAGTTTCCGTTTCAGCCGGGGCCGGAGTGGGTCGCGACACAACAATGAGAATAGGAGTGTTGGCAGGCGGAGCAGGAGGAGGTGGCGGCATGGTGCCAGTAATGTGCCGCTGCTGATCGACTACCGTTATCGGCTCTTCAACGACTCTGGTTGCCGTGACCGTCATTCCTCTCCGCAGGTCGCGAGCGTCCGTCTCCCGTCCGTTGATCATGAACTTCTGACCGCGGGGGATTCTGAACTGCTGGTTGGTTCCATCTTCCAACCGGAGGATAACGCTGGTCGGTGGGGTTACATGCCAAACAGTGCCCGTAACATTTTGAGTCGTTGTAACGGTTTTGGGAGTCGTGGTCGTCGTAATTGTGCGTTGCAGCTTCATGCCCGGCTGCAGTTCGTGAACGGAGAGTTGCCGTCCATCTACATTGATCTTGGTGCTGTCGGGAACATTAGGAAAGTGCCTAATCTGACCATCTTCACCTTTAACTATAAGGTCATTGCCATTGACCCATACGACTTCGCCACGCTCAACCTGTACTTCCTTCGTTGCCGCTCCATGCTCGGTCGAGGTTGTTGTTTGTACCTGCGCGTTGATGCTCAGGGCGAAGACCAGATTAACAGCCCCCACCGCCAGCACCGAACCAATTTGTGCCCAGCTGCTCTTTGCATTCATTGTGTATGCTCCTTTTCAGTCTTCTTAACTACAGAATTAGTTCCAGACGCGGTGGTTTTGTCGGAATCTACTATCGATGCATGAACGATGTAACGTTGCGGTGCATCGCCGACAAAATAGAACGGATAGCATGTCACCAGAGTGACTGAAGAACTTGGACGATTCCTTAGTACAGAAACGTCGGTGGGTAGCACGATCTCTATATCGTCGACTGTGTATAGGAACTCATTGCTCTGTGCTTTAAGTGCAATACGGTCACCTACTCGAATATCCTTGAGGCTTCGGAAGAAGCCGTCACGATGTGCGGCAATACCAATATTTCCTGGTTGTCCTGGCTTTGCGGTCCCAGAGATTCTGCCTGCCCCGCGATTCAGGATCAGGTCGTCCGTTCCGTCGAATACCGGTACCTCAACTCCTATTCTGGGAATAGAAAGTATTGCAAGTGGTGCATCCAGCTTCATAGCCAACGCAGCCTTGTAGGCGCTAACTCTCTTCTCTGACCAAAGGCTGAAATCAAGTGATGAACTATCGGGCTTACCCCCTGCGCTATCTGCAGTTGCGGACTCTGATTGATGCGCCTCATAACTCCAGATCGCAGCCCGGGACATCACCAGTCCGTCGACCCGCACGACGACGCACACCAGCAATAAGACCAAACCGGTAATCAGAAAGAAGCGTTCGATCCGCCAATCAGACTTCATCGTGTAACCTTCGCCGCCTTTCCGCTGACAGTGTCAACCTGACACTGTCACCCAATAGTGGCTAAATCGAACCGAAGAGTCTCACGCATACTCGCGGCCAGTTATCCGCGGGTTCTCAACACCATGAGGCGAAACGGACTATAGCAATCCCCGTTGGTGGGCTGCAATTGGACCTTAGTCCAATTATCCGTGGTGAATCTGACTCAACCAGTCCTATAAGTAGAAGGCCCAATTGCATAATCAATCAACCACTGTATATTTCTAGTCCTTAACAAGGTTGCATGCAATCGATGATCGATTGTCTTCCAATTGCGACGCGCATTGGATTGGTCGATGATGACCTCTCTGTACGTAAAGCGATGAGCCGTTTACTCCGGTCCCGAGGATCGGTGTGCGTCACCTATGAATCTGCTGAAGCAGCCTTGGCTGATCCCGATTTGCTGCAGGTACATTGCTTGATTCTCGACATTGAACTACCTGAAATGAATGGCTTTGAGCTACGGGATCATCTGATCGAGCTTGGATCACCTATTCCCCATCTTTTCCTAACAGCGCATACTGAATCCGATTTTGCCGATTGGAATATTCGAATGGGAGATAGTCTCTTCCTGAGAAAACCCGTCGATGAAAATCAATTGATTGCCTTGATTACTGTACTTATCTCTTAGCAAGCCGGATGCTAAACTGCTGAGGTAGTCAGACGCGGGCCCCTTAACTCATTTGAACCGCCAACCGGCGAGTACTCATGGAGCCGCAGTCCATGACGAGATGCACTGTTCATGTAATCGACGATGATTTGAGTGTTCGCAGTGCGATTGGACGATTACTTCGCTCACACGATCAACAGGTCCAAACCTATCCTTCGGCCAGAGAGTTTCTCGGACAGCAACTTGACTCCCGCCCGGCATGTATTGTCCTCGACTTACAAATGCCGGGGATGAGCGGTCTCGATTTACAGGAGATGCTCGCGCGAAGACATGACAGTCTGTCCATTGTTTTCATCAGTGGCCATGCCGCTATCCCTGACTCCGTTCGTGCCATGAAGGCTGGAGCGGTCGATTTTCTTACGAAGCCATTCGATGAAAATCAGCTACTCGCCGCAGTTGATGCTGCGCTTGCGCGGTCGCAACAGGCCTGTATCGAACACGATACCCTCAACCGTGATCGCGCTGTCTTTGACACCTTGACACAGAGAGAGCGAGAAGTATGTGTACGCGTGGCGCAAGGAATGCTCAATAAGCAAATCGGCGGTGAATTCGGGACTGCAGAAAAGACCATTAAAGTGCAACGTGGTCGAGTCATGCAGAAACTGGGCGCCCAATCAGTTACGGACATTGTCCGTCTGGTTGAACGTTTGCGCAACTGCGGTCATCTTCCGCCTTCAACTTAGCCGGGAAAGTGGCGTCGCGCAGACTGGCGAACTACCGAAGAACCAACCCCATCCACAATAACGCTAAATAGGGGAGTTGCCGACGCCTGGGTTTGCGTCCATAATGCTGATGCGTCGGAACATGGGCCTAATCATGTCGGAGTCATGTTACAGATGATTTACCGCATTGAAAAGCATATGAACGAAAATATCTCTGGGAATACCGGTTTGTTTGTTGCCTCGGTTCAAACTGCTCGCATTTCCGGTCAGCGAGCGCATGAGCATAGGCAATAACTGTTAGATGTACACAAAAGAATTTTCATAAGTGTAACTTTCGGTCGGTTACACAAGATTGTTGGCATCATCTCTGTCATTTTGCTGTGTGTCGAAGGCCATCTTTCCCGGTCTGCATTCGAATTACACGCATAGTGGAGGGTGCATCTTTGACCGGCCATCTCGATATTCGAATACCGTCAGTTAGTCTTCGCGACAATCGATGCGTTTTCAATGGGCACGCTCACCGGTGGCGCACGACGGTTGTGTTTACTCTGCTTTTATGCGCTCTTCCATCACCACTGATTGCCGCGCCATTCGCGCATCAAGTCCGAAGAATCCTGATTATCTATGAGACGGGTCCTTCAGCACTCTCATTCCGCCTTATTGATCCACAACTGCGCGCCACTTTAGATGAAGAATCGCCCTACCTTGTTGAGCTTTATACGGAGTCCATGGAGACAGGGCTATTTCCAGACGAGGCTTCACAACAACAGACGCGTGAAGCCTATATTCGCAAATATAAGGATCGTAAGCTCGATCTCATCATTGCCGCTGGTCCATCACCTATCCAGTTCATGATCGAGTCCCATGGAACTTACTTCAAAGACATTCCGGTTGTGTTCTGTGGAGCAACAAAAGAACAAGTAGGCAATCCGCAGTTTGACGCTCACTTCGCAGGCGTATGGCTGAAATGGGAACCTGCAAGGACTGTAGATGCAGCACTACAGTTGCTGCCGGGTACAAAACACGTGGTCGTGGTCGGCGGCAAGGGATTGTACGACCGAGAACTTGAGGCCGCTGTAAGAAAAAGCCTGACCGGTTATGAACATCAATTAGAAATAACCTACCTTACTAACTTGGCGATGCCAGAACTAATCGAACAACTAAAGCGACTGCCAAGTAACACGGTCGTCTTGTACACCACGCTTGAACGGGATGCAGCAGGAACATACTTCCCCAGGACCACATCGCTCGAGATGCTGAGCAGCGCGGCGAACGCACCTATCTTTGTTTTGTTCGATACTCTTATGGGTCACGGGGCGATTGGAGGCTATCTTAGCAGTTTTGCAGGCCAGGGGCGGGAGGCCGGCAGGATCGCGTCGAGAATTCTCAGCGGAGAGAGAGCACAGGATATTCCAGTCTTAGTTGGAACCAATGGCTATATCTTCGACTGGAGACAGCTACAACAATGGGACATTGTTAAGTCAAAGATCCCTCCTGGTTCCAAGATTTTGTATCGTGAACCAAGTGACTGGGAAAAGTACAAATATAAAATCATTACTGTCCTGGCATTCCTTGTCGCTGAAACTGCCCTCGTATTCCTTCTGATCTGGCTCATTAAACGAAGAACCCGAGCACAGCAAGTTTTGGAACGACAGCTTGTCCTCGAAGAAATATCGCACCTGAATCGCGTAGCGTCGATGGGCCATATGGCCGCATCCCTTGCTCACGAATTAGCACAACCATTAGCAGCGATCTTGGGAAACGCTCAAGCAGCTGAACGACTTATCTCCAGATCTTCGCCCGACATCGAAGAAATTCGGGCAGCCCTAATCGACATTCGAGAGGATGATAAGCGCGCCCGGGCAGTATTGGAGAATATGCGCGCGCTCTTCAAGAAACAAACGATCGCCCGTCATGAGGTGGATCTCAATGAAGTTGCGACAGGCGTAAGCCGGTTGGTGAGAAAGGACGCACAACTGCGCGGCGTCGAACTTAGATTAATACTTTCATCTAACGCGCCGAAGGTGCTGGGCGATGAGATTCCACTGCAGCAAGTTATTTTAAATCTGATCAACAATGGCATGGATGCCATGCGAGATCTTCCTACGGATAGAAGAGTTCTTACGGTCACCACAGGCGTAGGAGCTGATCTCAACTGTGGGGTCATTCTTGTTGAAGATAATGGCCCTGGCATAGCCGAGAAGGACAAGATGAAGCTATTTATGCCGTTCTTCACAACCAAGAGCGAAGGTCTCGGCATGGGATTGTCGATCTCACGTTCCATCCTCGATTCACTCGGGGGACGTATCAGTTTCGAGAATCGGCCTGAACAAGGATCAGTGTTTCGAGTGGAGTTGCCGCTGGCAGTGGCACGTGAGCTTTTTGTATGTGCGTAGATCATTGATTGGACTAAGGTCCAATTGCCGCATCCAACAAAGGTTTCTATAGTTAGCGCGGCTTCAACTCAGCGCGACACGAGAGACGCGACGGGAGGTTTCCTCGATGGTCACTTCAGGCAACCGGCACTCTTAGTCCCGTTCAGCGACGTTCTGGACGCTGCGGAAGATCACGGAGGAGGATCGGATGAAACAGTACCGTATCAGGCGTGAGGTTCTCACCTTTTTCATTGTGCTATTTGCCAGCGTTCTTGCCGCTCATTCACAGAATGAGTCTGCTGGCCCGACAGTCACTGTCCGAATGACAGTAACCGCATCCGGTCTGAGCGACGGGCGCGTACCAGATGTAAGTCGTAATGACGTGGTGGTGAGGCAGCGCAGAGACACTCTTAAAGTGACTAAGTGGGAGCCTGCTCGTGGAGCTGCAGCGGGGCTCGATCTGTTTCTTCTGATCGATGACGCAGCCGATTCGAGCCTCGGTTCTCAGCTCAACGATCTGCGTGCCTTTATTAATGCCCAGCCACCCTCCACTTCGGTTGGTGTGGGCTACATGCGCAATGCAACAACTCAAATCGCGCAAAACTTCACAACAGATCATGCTTTGGCCGCCAATGCGATACGGTTGCCTTTGGGTAATCCCGGCTCGTTCGGAAGCCCCTATCTGTCAGCCACGAATCTGATGAACCGCTGGCCTCAACATTCGAATCGTCGCGTGTTGATTCTAGTAACGGATGGCATTGACCGAGCGAGGCGCACGACGCGCTCTCCCGGCCTTAATACAATTCCTGATGCAACTTCCACTGCGACTGTCGCTCAGCGCACGGGAACCCTCATCTACGCGTTATACACACCCGGCGTAGGACACATGCGTCGGAATTTCTGGGAAGCAACGAACGGACAGAATGCTATTGCCAGGCTGGCAGATCAGGCTGGCGGCGAGGCCTTCTTCCTGGGGCTCCAAGCTCCTGTCAGCTTTAGGCCATTTCTGGATCGTATCCAAAATGCTCTCGATAACCAATTTCTTCTGGAGTTCGCGGCTCGGCCCGATCGAAGGGCGGGACTGCGATCGTTTTCTATCAACACGGAGTTAACCGGTGTGGAGTTGCTATCCGCTGATAGCGGATGGGTACCCGCGGCGAATGAACAATGATAACCACGCTAGACTCTTGCGGACTTACAACCAGAAGGCCACATGGGTCACGATTGTGTTCCAGTTTTACTGGGATACGTGAGCTCTAAACAATTTGTTGAAAGGTGGTAGGAAATGAAATTAATCAGAGGAACTCTGCTAACGTGCATCGTCGCTCTGCCCTTTTTGGCTACACACTCTGCATTCGCCAAAGATCCAAAACCGGCTAACGACAAGGAACTCAATATCCAGGCATACGAGAAGCTTCTCAGAACCGATGTGGATGCGAAGAGGGATACGCTCGTCAAGGCGATCATGAGGCTCAACGACAGCGACTCACAAACATTTTGGCCGATTTACAAAGAGTATGAAGCGGAACGAGCAAAGCTGGATGAAGCCGAAGCTCAGGTAACCGCCGAGTACGCCAAGGAATATCAGGACATATCAGACGATCAGGCTGATCAGGTGATGGGTAAATCGCTTGAACTCGAAGCTCAGCGTGCCGAATTGAAGAAGAAGTATTACGAGACCATGAAGAAAGCTCTGTCTCCGACAATCGCTACCAAATTCTTTGAAGTCGATAGTCAGATGCAGCACATTCACGACCTTCAAGTGTCTTCCAATCTTCCGGCAAATCAATAGTGATCGACGCGGAATTAACCTACAGCCACGTTAAGGCAGGAAGGATCTAAGAAATGAAAAAGTTATTGCAATTCCGTAAAAGCTCTGCAGCTGCGCTTGTGCTGCTTCTATGCGCTGTGACCGCCATGTCGGCACAAAATATGATGACTGTTCCAGCTGGAACACGGCTCGTAGTCCGCATGGTGGATGGGATATCTGGCGGCAACAGTCGCGCGGGCACTCTGTTCACCGCCCGTCTCCAAGGCAATCTCAACGTTGGAAACACAACCGTAGCTCCGGATGGGTCGATGGTTTTTGGCCGTATCATTGCATCTGGTGGCGCCGGCCGTGTAGCCGGAAGATCAGAGCTGTCACTTGAATTGACTGACATCCAGGTCGGCGGCACACGCTTCCCGATCCTCAGCAATGACTATAGCGTTCAGGGTGCCAATGCACTTGGTGGAACCGCGAGGCGCACCGCAGGTGGAGCTGGTCTCGGTGCGGTGATCGGCGCCATCGGGGGAAATGCTGGGCGTGGCGCTGCGATTGGTGCTGCGACTGGAGGCGGAGCATCCCTGCTTATGAGGGGTGAACAGATCAATATCCCCAGTGGTACATTGCTCGAATTCCGCTTGCAGCAACCAGCTTCTTTACCGGCCCGGTAAGGCGTGACGTCAAATTCTCTTGAAGGAGAACCAACATGAGCCTAGAAGCGGACGCGCCGCGGCATAGTTTTAGTACATCGATTTGGTTTGCAATTCTTCTTATAGTCCTTGGACTACTTGCCATCAGTTTACCGGCGATTGCCTCGTTCGGAGTCGCCCGGGTTCTCTCATGGTTGATCCTTATCGATGGAATTTTCCAGTTCGTTTACGCCTTCAAATCGCACGGCGTTGGGCGAACGATTTGGAAACTTCTTGTCGCTACCTTGTACGTCGTGGTGGGAGTTTACCTGCTGCTAAATCCCTTGTTGGGACTCGCCAAACTAACTCTCCTTCTTGCGATATTTTTCTTTGTTGAAGGAATATTCGATATAGGCACCTTCATCGGCGCTCGTAAGAGTGAAGGGTCTGAATGGCTCTTGCTGCATGGAATCATAACTCTACTACTAGGAGTGATGATCTGGAGGCATTGGCCCTTTAGCTCGCTCTGGGCACTGGGAACGCTGGTGGGCATCAGCATGCTTGTGACTGGCGTGACCCGTCTGATGATGGCTATCAAGATACGCAAGCTGGCAGGTCATTCGCCAGCTTGATGCTTTTCTGGAGTAAGGCCACATCGCCGATAGTTCCCTACAAGTACGCGAGAAAAAAACAACTAAGGACAGGAAGACAAAGTTATAGAGAAAAGGCGCGAAATGACACCTGCAGGAATACAGAACTGTAACGCCAACAACGTCTGCAATACGAACGCCGCACCTATCCCAAAGGAACAAAGGGAGTCTCCTCAAAGAGACTCCTCCAGGCGACGATTCTTGCAAACAGCAATGACGGGAGCGTTGACAGGAGTGTTCGCTACTGGTGCCCTGAGGTCTGCATTTCCCACTCCAGTGCTCGCGCAACAGAGGCTCGACCCTAATACCGCGTTGCAGGAATTGGTGGACGGCAATCGACGCTTCATGTCGAACAATATGACTCATTGCGAAAAAGATCTCGCGATTCTAAGACAACATAACGTCCAGGGACAGGAACCGTTTGCCGCTGTGCTCTCTTGTGCCGACTCCCGTGTTCCGATTGAGTTAATCTTCGACCAAACTATTGGGCATATCTTTGTTACACGTGTAGCAGGCAATGTTGTTTCTCCTGAGATCATCGGCAGCCTGGAATTCGGCGCTGCGGTATTGGGCACGAAAGTTATCGTCGTGCTGGGCCATGCTGGGTGCGGTGCGGTAAAGGCGGCTATATCGGGCGCTGAAGTACCCGGACAGATCAGCGCGCTATTCCCGCGCATTCGGCCAGCCGTGGATCAGGCTGGGCCAGACCTTGTAGCCGCAACCAAGGCAAATGCGAAGATCCAAGCTGCGCTGCTCCGGCAGGGATCTACCGTTATCTCGAGCTTGTTGAAAGAAGGCAAGGTGAAGGTCGTGGCCGGATACTATGATCTCGGAAATGGCAGCGTAACTCTATTGGATTAGAACCACTACTTCCGATTCGAAGATATTCGGCTGTTCCGCTCGAGATCACGAAGGCCGTATGTCTCATGAAGAACTCTGCGGTGTGTGAAAGCAAAACTTGTCGATGCTCTGTTGGGGATATCTGAGTGGCTCAATCGGGAAAACGAGATAAACGGATTATCTGGCTGGTGACTGGTTGCATCCTGGCAGCGATTATTGCAATAACTTTGTGGTTTGTTCGCCGCCCCCAGCTTGTCGCCGTGACCCATCCGACACCAGTCTCTCTTACAGAAACTATCGCAAGCAGTGCCAGGGTCGGCGGCATAAGAGAGAGCGCTATCGGCGCCCAGTTTTCAGGAACAGTGGAACATCTGTTTGTGAGAGAAGGCGACCGCGTGACCGCGGGACAGGCTCTGGCAACGCTTCAGAACAACGTTACGCAACAGCAAAAGGTGCAGGCTCAGATGGCTGTCGAGACAGCGCGCGCCCGCCTGACACAGGTTTCAAAACCACCCTTACGCTCCGAACTCGATGAGGCGCTTCATCAGGTGACTGAAGCACAGGCGCAAGTGACGCAAACGAATGCCGAGCTGCAGCTTGCGAAGAAACAGTTCTCTCGCAGTGAGCAGTTGATAGGTCAAGGCCTGATCGCCAGAAGCGAGTTTGATGCCGCACAGGCAAACCTCCGGAGCCTTGAAGCCCGCGCGCGTACAGCAAAGGCAACCGTTAAGGTACGTGAGGCAAGGCTGGAGACGTTGAAGAACACGCCTCTCCCCGAGGATGTGCAGGTTGCACGCGGTCAACTGGCCGAAGCCGAACAGGCTCTGCAGGTTGCCTTACACCAGACGAAAGATGCAACGGTTAGAGCGCCTTTTGCTGGAGTTATAACTGCAATCAACGCGGAACTGGGGCAGACAGTAGGCGCTGCTGGCGTTGTAGATCTGATCAGTGAGAGTCTTGAGATTCGTGTCGATCTTGATGAGAACAATCTCGCAGATCTGGCTGTCGGTCAGCCCGCTATCCTGAGTTCCTCGACCTTCGGGAGCAATAGTTTTCAAGGGCACCTGACCGACATTGGAGCTGCGGTAGACCAGGCGCGTGGAATCGTTACGGTCAAGATCACTCCAGAAAATCCTCCCGACTGGCTGCGGCCGGGACAGACCATCAACGTAAATCTAGTTACGAATGAAAAAGTCGATCGGTTGATGGTTCCGTCAACTGCGATTCTTCGCCAGGGGAGTCGCTCTGTCGTTCTGGTTGTACAGGATGGCCACGCGATCGAGAGACCGGTCCTCACTCGCGCGGCTACAGCACAAGGCATTCCAATCTCCGATGGCATCTCCAGCATCGACGCGGTAATCGTGAATCCATCAGGCATCTCTGCTGGCGATCCTGTCCGAGTGCAAAGGCAGCGCTGATGAGCACCCTTTCGTTCGTTCCGCTCAAATGGCGATTTGAAGCGAGGCTTGCCCTGCGCCATCTGCTGACCGGAGGCGGACAAACCCTTTTGACGGTCGGTGCTGTTGCAGCAGGCGTAATCGTTATTATCTTTTTGACTGCCCTTATCTTCGGAATGCGTAAAAGACTAACCGAGACTCTGACGGAAAACATTCCGCATGTCACGGTTAAGGTGAGGGACCTGGAGCCGGTACCGCTCTCCGAGTTGCAGGAGTTGGGCTCCGCCATGAGCAGCAGCCGAATTGAAAAGCAGGCTCCTCAACTTAAAAACATCGACGACTGGCAACACGTCGTTGACCTTATTCGTAAATTGCCCAACGTCCGTATTGCGCTTCCAGCCGTTCAGAACCAAGGCTTCGCATCAAGAGGCGGCAATCCAATCGGTGTAAGCATAACGGGCGCGGATCCAGCCCAGCAGGACGAAGTCTCTCCTGTGACGCCGAATCTAATTTCCGGGCGATATGTAGGGCTGGCAAGTGATGAAGTCGTGATCGACTATGAATTAGCGAAAGACCTGGCGGTCTCCGTGGGCGACCGCATCCGGGTTACATCCAGCACAGGCAACGCAGAGCCGTTGACTATTGCGGGCATATACAGTGGCGGGCGAGGACGAGGCGGAGCTTTTGTTACGCTGCGCACAGGCCAGAGTCTCTTCGGAGTCGGAAACTCTGTCAATGTCATCCTCGTGAAGGTCTTCGACCTTTTTAAGTCGGACGAAGTTGCCGATCGTATTGAAAGCCTGGTGCCCTATCAGGCTCGTTCCTGGTCACGCGAGTTCCCGAGTTTTGTGTCCTCTCTGACGATGCAGGCAGCCTCTGCCTACCTCATCTCTGGCTTCAGCCTGATCGCATCCTCCTTTGCCATCGCGTCTGTGCTGATCGTGTCGGTGTTGCAAAAGTCGAAACAGATCGGGATTCTGAAGAGCATAGGAGCCACCCGTCGCCAGATCCTTCGTGTGTTTACCCTCGAAGGGCTCGCGATAGCAATTGCAGGAAGCATAACGGGAGCCGCCTTTGGAACCGCTATCGTCTATCTGATCAGTCTTCCGCTTCAACCTACTGCACGCCCAGGACACACTCCGGACCAGTTATTTCCTGTAGCAATCTTGCCTGTATATATATTTGGCGCGGTGATAGCGGCGATACTTTCGACTGTCATCGCTGCGTGGTTTCCTGCTCGTCGCGCTGCGAAGATGAACCCTGTAGATGTCATGCGCTAGAAGGGCGCCATGGATTAACTGATGGATACTATGGCAGTCAAAGACCGGCAGCAGATCGTCGTCGAAACACGCGGTCTGAAGAAGACGTACTTCGGGAAGATTGCGACGCCCGTTCTGCATGGCATCGACATCGAGATACGGTCCGGGGAGTTCATTGCCATCATCGGACAATCCGGCAGTGGCAAATCCACACTGCTCAACATCCTCGGCGCGCTGGATGTACCGACGGAAGGCAGCGTGCTGATTGATGGCGTCGACATTGCAACGCTCTCGGAAGACGGTCTCGCGGCACTACGAAACCGAGTCGTCGGCTTCGTCTTTCAATTCCACTACCTGCTGGATGAACTGAGTTGTCTTGAGAATGCTCTTACTCCCATTACGATCCGCAGTGGAGAGGCCACTAATGAGGAACGCGACCGTGTAATCGCACTACTCGATCGAGTGGGACTCTCCGAACAGATTCATAAGCGCCCGGACACAATGAGCGGCGGCCAGAATCAACGCTGTGCGATCATTCGAGCATTGGCCAGCCAACCGAAGATTGTGCTCGCAGACGAACCTACGGGAAATCTGGATAGTCGCTCGGGAGACGAAGTCTTCAACATCATGCGCGAGATGAACCGCGAGAACGGAGTTGCGTTCATCATGGTGACGCACGATGATCGCCTGGCTCAGGAAGCCGACCGTATTCTGATGATTGAGGATGGATGGGTCCACGAGATGGATAAGAGCGAACATCGAAAGAAACTCATGGACAAGATGAAACAGTCTTAAATTGCCAAGTATATCCGCGGCAAGGATTGACAAAGGAACCTTTGTCTCTATAAAACTAATTTTGAGTAAACGGTTTCTCACAGAAAAGAGCTACTTGTGGCGATTGTTGCTGGAGTTGATTTCGGAACGTTGAGTGTCCGCGTAACACTGCTCGACAGTGAACGGGGACGCCTGGGAACGTCGGCTGCTGAGTATCCTCTGAAGCGAAAGAGGGACGATCCTGATTACGCCACGCAGTCTCATGTCGAACAGATGCAGGCCTTGATCCGCGCCACGCGCCAGGCTTTGATTGAAAGCAAGATCAATGGTCAGGACGTGGTTGCTATCGCCCTCGATACAACCGGTTCAAGTGTTATTCCTATTGATGCAGCGATGCAGCCCCTCGACGACTATTATCTCTGGTGCGATCATCGCGCCCACGAGGAAGCCCGGCAGATCACCGAGCTCGCCCTTGCTGAAAATCTTGAGGCAATACACTGGTGCGGCGATGTGTATTCGCATGAATGGGGCTTTGCCAAGCTGCTGCATTGGCTGCGGCACAATCCAGAAAAGCGCGAACACTTTGCAACGGCGCTGGAACATTGCGATATGGTTGCAGCAGCGCTGACCGGCGTCACCGACCCCACAAAGATAAAGCGCAGCATTTGTGCCATGGGCCATAAGTGGATGTGGAATCCCAAGTGGGGAGGCCTTCCACCGCAATCATTTTTATCCAGGATCGACCCGCTGTTCGATGGCATTCGAGAGAAGCTCGGCGGCGAATATCTACCTTCCAGCTCGATTGCCGGCACGCTCTCTGAAAGATGGGCTGCAGAGCTAGGCCTCAGGCCTGGCATACCAATTCCAGTTGGAGCTTTTGACGCTCATTGGGACGCTATCGGCGCGGGCTGCCGCGAAGGAGATGTAGTTAACGTCGTTGGCACATCCACGTGCATTATCGCCATGGCGAAGAAGACGGAGCTGGTGCCCGGTGTCTGCGGTGTCGTCCCGGGCAGCGTGCATCCGGACTATACCGGCATTGAAGCAGGTCTATCGGCGACGGGTGACATCTTTGAGGCGATCGCGCGTCGTGCAGGCATGAAGGTGAGTGAACTTGCGAAGGGCCTGGAAAATTATCGCGCTGGCCAGACAGGATTGCTTCGCCTCAGTTGGGACAATGGGGACCGGACCGTGCTCGTCAATCCGGATCTAGGCGGCGTCACATTCGGCTGGAACCTTTTGCATACCGCACAGGACGAACTGTATGCCGCGATTGAAGGCACCGCATTACACACGCGCATTATTTTGGAGCGCATGGCGAAACATGGTGTTCCGGTAGAACGGGTCATCAACGCCGGTGGTATCCCGCAAAATAACTCCGTACTCAACCAAATCTACGCGAACGTTCTTGGCAAGCCTGTCCTCGTTCCCGACGGGACGCCTACCAGCCTGGGCTCCGGAATCTTCGGTCTTCTCGCTGCAAATGTGTTTGAAACAATTGAAGAAGCACAAAGGACTGTCTGTCTTCCCTACCGCACCTATGTGCCCCAATCAGACGCGGTTGCCGTTTACGACCAGCTCTATGAGATATACCGTAAAGCTTATTTTGCCTTGGGCCAACCAACAGCCGAAGCAATACCATTGGGAATGTTGCTTCCGGAACTAAGAAGGATAGCTGTAAACGCGCGCGCGTAAAAGCAAAGAACTTATAACCAGACCATATCGCATCGCAGGAGATGCATACATGCTTCAATCATGGAAGTTTTTCTTACTTCCGCTGCTTGCGTTCGCAGTCATTGTTTGCCCGGCTCAGGTTCCCCATGTTTATTCTGTCTCTGGTGACGTTGCAGGAACCCACGACCCATCGATCATAAAAGAAGGCAAAAACTGGTACGTCTTTGCTACGGGTAAAGCCCCCGACGGCGGTCAATTTGCGGTGCGGTGCTCTGACGATCTCGAGCACTGGAAGCTGTGTGGTCATGTCTTCGACGCCATTCCCGCCTGGATTGTTGAACGCAGCCCAGGCACCAAAGAACTTTGGGCTCCGGATATCTCCTATGTTCATCAGGAATACCGGCTCTACTATGCGTATTCACTCTTCGGAAAAAACACCTCGGGCATTGCTTTAGCCACCAACAAAACACTCGACCCGTCCAGCCCTGACTATAAGTGGGTGGACAAAGGATTGGTGCTCGAATCGAAGACAGAAGACAACTTTAATGCGATCGACCCTAACTTCGTCTCCGACGGTAAAGGAGGTGAATGGCTCGTCTTCGGCAGTTTCTGGGATGGCATCAAGATGCGTCGACTGAATGATCAAGGTTTGCTGTCAGCAACGGACCGCACGATCTATTCGCTTGCGCGGAGAGCAAAGCCTGAACAATCGACGATTGCTCCCCCAGGTCTTCCGCCGAATTGGGAGGCGATAGAAGCACCCTTTCTTGTGCGGCATAATGGTTACTTCTATCTCTTCACCTCTTGGGATCTATGCTGCCGAGGCCTCAAAAGTACCTACAAGACTGTGGTCGGCAGATCGAAATCCATAACTGGACCATATGTAGACGCCAATGGGAAATATCTTACTGCTGGAGGTGGCACGGAGCTGCTGGTGGCGAATTCCCGCTGGCTAGGACCTGGCGGTGGTAGTGTTTACCACAATTCACAGGGTGGAGATCTTATCGTCTTTCATGCATATGACTCAAAGACAGGCAAACCTTCGATGCAACTTTCTACTATTGAATGGATTAACGGCTGGCCGAACGTAAGTCTGGAACAGTAGGCTCACTTTCCAATACACCCGTAAAGAAGGTTAAACATTCTGAAAGTGCAGGTTTCAGGAACAGCTAAAATGTCAGACAAAAAAATACCCCCGTCGAAAAGCAAAGAGGAAACGATATCGGAGCGCATGGATATGCGCACGATCGCCCGCCTTGCCAAGGTTTCGATAGCTACTGTCTCCCGCACCATCAACCACGTCTCGACAGTAAATCCGAAGATGGCCAAGCGCGTACGAGAGGTCATCGATGAACTGGATTACTTTCCCAATACTCAAGCTCGTGCATTGGGTTCCGGGCGTAGCCGTCTCTTTGGTTTGATCGTTTCTGATATCACCAATCCCTTCTTTCCAGAATTGATTCAGGGATTTGAAGATATTGCAGTCGAACACGGCTACGAGATTCTTGTAAGTTCAACGAACTATGATCCGAAACGCATGTCGCACTGCATCCGACGGATGCTGGAACGTAAGGTGGATGGCGTCGCCGTTATGACATTCGGAATCGAAGAACCACTCCTGGACCAACTCGCAAAGCGCAAGATTCCGATGGTATTTATCGATGTCGCACCTAAGAACACTGGTACAAGCCTCCTCAAGGTGGACTATCAACATGGCATCCGCCAAGGTGTACAGCATTTGGTCGCAATGGGCCACAGACAAATTGCCTTCGTCACCGGACCGAAAAAACTGCACTCCGCCCAATCGCGCTTGGCAGCTTTCTCATCCTCGCTAAAAGAGTGTGGCATCACTCCTAATCCGAAGTGGATCATCGAAGGAGACCACACACTTGAAGGCGGTGTAGCGGCAATGAAACAGCTTTTGAAGGCCAAGCCAATGCCGACGGCAGCTATGTGTTCCAACGACATGACTGCAATTGGAGTCCTGCACGCTCTCTACCGAGCTGGCCTCCGTGTTCCGGATGATTTCTCAGTCATTGGTTTCGATGACATTCATATCGCGGCTGTTACGATCCCCCCCCTTACCACGATTCAAATGTCACGTTATGAGCTGGCTCACGCAGCCTTCGCGGCATTACGGTCCCACGTGGAGGAGTCGGAACACTCCACTCAAAAACGTGAATACAACATTCGGACTGATTTAGTTGTAAGGGAGTCTACAGATTTTCCGCGAGGTTCTATGACAAACCTACGCAAGGCCAACCAAATTTAGCTGACGTCATTCGCGTGAAAGCATTACGCCGAAGATCACTGATGATTGGAAATATCTTTGGCGGACTCGGCCTTTAATCTTTTCAACTCCTCCAGTGCCCGCTGTGAGTCCTCTTTGCGGTTTAGCTTCTGGTATACGCGAGCCAACTCGTAGTATGCACTTTGCTTGATAAAATCTGAGGGCATAGCTGCCAACGTTTTTTTCAGCCACTCTTCTGCTTCTTGATTTTGTCACAGCTTGGACAGACCCAATCCGAGATAAAAGTAGGTGGGCGCTGCACTTGCATGCTTGATATCCCATCTCATTTAAAATGAGAAATCGTTTTCTCAATATTTACAAAATGATCTGTTTCTTGATCGCAGTGAAGCCTACTGAACCGTACTTTTGCTTGTCAAGCATTTTCTCCACCTAATGATTGATTTAAATTTAAACCGCGAATTTCAAGGGTTTTCATAAGACTAATCAACCGACCGCACCCTTCGTGAAGAGCCTGCTGGCCGTTCCGAAAATTTCTCTCCCCTCATTGGCAATCGTTTACCAAACTGTCTTCGATAATCGTCCGATGACCTAGTTACGGTTCATCCGATACGCCGTGACCATCAGATTTTCAGATGGAGAGCGTTAGCTAATTCTTGTCTTTGGTCGAATGGGAGCCATTGAGTTCCGCGGCGCGGGCAAATTCTACATTCGCCCGGTCATTCAGCCCCTCACGGCGATAGACCTGCCCCAGAAGAAAATGGTCCGCAGAGCTATTCGGAGAGAGTGCGACCGTCTCTTCAAATTCGTGCTGCGCCTCCTCGAACCTTCCCTGCTGCAAATAGAGGTGGCCTAGTTGTTCTCGAATCTTAGGATCTCGCGGGGCGATTGAAGCTGCTTTGATCAACAAAGGAAGCGCCTCGTCGGTTCGTCCATGATGGATGAGTATGGTCGCCAAGTTCAACATCGGCTGTTCACTACTGGATTCCTTCGAATTCCCCTCCAACGCGAGCGCCGTGCGATATGCCTTGATCGCATCTTCCGTACGATTAAGCCCTTCATACGCAAGGCCAAGATTATCTTCAGCCTTCACACTGCCAGGATCCAGAGCCAAGGTCTCTTCAAAGCAATTCACCGCATCCTGAAATCGCTGTTTTGTGTAAAGTATGCGGCCCAATCCATACCAGGCATCCGGGTCCTTATCGTCCATCCCAATAGAACGCCTCATCCACTTTTGGGCATCGTCATAGTCTTCGAGCAGAACGTAGGCCAGGGCAACATTCTTTAAATCTTCCGCAGAGGGCCTTTGCAATTGTGCCGCGTGCGTATACTCCGCCAAAGATTCTTTCGGTTTATCGAGCCGGAGCAGAACATAGCCCAACAAAAACCTTCCATCGGCTGATGTGTCATTTTGGCTAAGGTAGACGCGCAGTCGTGTTTCGGCCTCTTTGAATTTACCGGCTGCGACGAGGCGTCTAGCCTCATTCAAATCATGCTGAGCCGAAGCAAAACGCGTTTCATTCGGGATTCGAGCCAATGTCTGCGTTAGAGCCTGCAGCGAAATACCTACCCACAGTCCAAGAAGCAGAGCTAGAGTTTTCAAATATTTGCGCGAGTAACAGACTCCCGCCTCTTTCCGAAGAAACTTCATTGATAATCTTTCAGCGTGTATCTTTGTGCCAGACGCGATTTTTCGGGATACGCCCATCGAGATACTACCTTATAAACGCGGAGATTGGCGACGTCGTTCAAAGCGGAGCTGCGTTTTTCACGTGAAGTTAGTTCCGTTTCGATCTGAACCTCCGCCATTGGTCTCGACCTGCTGGCCGCTCTCTAGGATGATTCTGTAGTTATGGCAAAATTGATCTCTTATCAGTCTCTTGCAAGCCTCGCATTAGGCACCTTGCTTTGCCCTTTCTGGACGACATTCGCTGCTGCCCAGGCCTCTCCGGCCGCAAATGCACAACCTTCAGCCCTGCCACAGACGACCGATACTCCGGGCAATTTTGTAGACATCACATCCAAAAGCCACGTCGCATTTACTGGCCAAGCCTCGCACACGGCAAAGAAATATCTTCTTGAGACCATGGGCTCCGGCGTTGCCTTATTCGACTACGACAACGACGGGCGCCTCGACATCTTTTTCGTCAACGGAGCGCCGCTCACCGACCCTATGGCCAAAGGAGCTATCCCTCAAAAGACCGACCCCAAATACTGGAACCGTCTTTTTCATCAAAAGAAAGATGGCACCTTCGAAGATGTAACCGAAAAGGCTGGCCTTCAAGGAATCGGCTACGGCATGGGAGTCGCCGTGGCCGACTATGACAACGATGGCTACGAAGATCTCTACGTCACGGCCTACGGCGGCAACCGGCTCTATCACAACAATGGCAACGGAACCTTCACCGACGTGACCGAAAAATCAGGTACCGGCGGCGACGGTTGGTCCACATCCGCTGCCTGGGTCGATCTCGACAATGATGGCCTCCTCGATCTCGTCGTTCTTCGATACCTCCAGTGGAACTTCGATGACGTCTGGTGCGGAGAACACCGCGAGGGCTACCGCTCCTACTGCCATCCCGACATCTTCCCTGCTATCTCGCCTATCGTCTACCACAACGACGGCAACGGCCACTTTACTGATATCACCGCCAAAAGCGGCCTAAACAAACCTGGAAAAGGCCTCGGCATCGCCATCGCCGACTTCGACCGCGACGGCAAGATAGATATCGTCATGGCCAATGACTCCATGCTTGAGTTTCTCTATCGCAACAAAGGCGACGGCACCTTCGAAGAGGTAGGCCTGCAGTCTGAGATTGCTGTAGATAGTGACGGCCGCACCTATGCCGGTATGGGCGTCGATTTTCAAGACTATGACAACGATGGTTTACCCGATCTCGTCATCACGAACCTCGCCAACCAGAAGTACGCGCTCTACCACAACAGCGGCGATTCCAGCTTTTCGTACGACAGCTATATCAGCGGCATCGGCGGCATGACCCTCCTTCACTCCGGCTGGGGTATTCGCTTCCTCGACTACGACAACGACGGTCGCAAAGATCTCCTCGTCGCACAAGGTCACGATCTCGATACCATCGAACTCAACTATCCTCAGTTGCACTACAAAGAGCCGATGCTTCTGGCACACAACAACGGCAAGGGTTTTACGGACGTGTCAGCCCAGTCCGGCGAAATCTTCCATCAGGCGTGGGCAGGACGCGGTATGGCCATCGGCGATATCGACAACGACGGCCGCATCGATGCCGTTGTCACCACCAATGACGGCCCCGCCTATATTCTGCACAACGAGACGCCAAACGATAACCACTGGCTCACGATCTCCCTTGTAGGACATCGCAGCAACCGCGACGGCATCGGAGCCGAAATCAAGGTCACCACCGCAGCAGGTTCACAACTCACCACTGTCTCAACGGCTGGCAGCTATCTGTCCTCCAGTGACAAGCGTGCTCACTTCGGCCTTGGTACCGAAAACATTGTGAAATCTGTAACGATTCAGTGGCCAAGCGGAACCGTCCAGACACTGGAGAATGTTCACGCTGATCAGATCCTCAAAGTAGAGGAACCCACATCAACCAAACCCAAATCATAAGACTTTGCTTGGTGAAAATATTTCGGAATGGAAAGCTCTGGTGCAATCCTGCTATATTGCGTTGGAGCTTTTTATCCCGATTAGCAAGCTGTAGATTCATCCTTGTTGAGGAAATCCTCCCACGGACAAGAAAGCGTTTTCTACGAGTTGCTGGCAATAAATTATGGAGATTTGATTATGCGTATGGCTTCAGTATTTGTGAGAAATGAAACTCCAACCGTCTGGCAGGCGATTACGAAAATCGCGTTGCTGACAGCAACAATCCCCGCACTCACTGGAGTTTCCATCGCACAGTCGGCGGCACCGGTCACACTTAACATCCAGTTGGATAAGCCTGCGCACGCTGTAAGCCCGACACTCTACGGATTGATGACCGAAGAGATCAATTACTCCTACGACGGTGGTCTCTATGCCGAGATGGTGCGCAACCGCACGTTTCAGGATCACGGCTTTGGCGGCGTCGCACACTGGAACATCGAGCACATGGGAAATTCCGTTGCATCCATGTCCGTCGATCAAGTCGAAGGCCTCAGCGATGCACTCCAGCATAGCCTTGCGATCGATGTGAAGCAGGCGGATTCAGCCAACCGTGCAGGTGTGCGAAACGAAGGCTATTGGGGAATGGCCCTCCGTCCGAACACAACCTACAAAGGCTCACTCTATGCCAAGGCCGACTCCGCCGACATGGGCGCCTTGACCGCCGAGTTGGTCGATGACAATACCGGCAAATCCGTGGCCACAGCCACCACACCGGCACTATCGAAAGACTGGAAGCAATACAACTTCACTCTGACAACTGGAAAGATCGAACCTTCATCTCAGAACCATCTTCTGCTTACGGTCGGACACGCTGGTAAAGTCTGGGTCGACCTCGTATCCCTCTTTCCTCCCACCTACAAGAATCGCGAGAACGGAAATCGTGCTGACCTCATGGAGATGATGGCAGCGATGCATCCGACATTCTTGCGACTGCCAGGCGGCAACTATCTCGAAGGCGATCAGGTCGATGAAAGATTCGACTGGAAGAACACCATCGGTCCACTTGTAGACCGCCCCACACACCGCAGCCCCTGGAACTATCAGTCGTCGGACGGAATGGGCTTGCTGGAATTCCTTGAATGGACCGAGGACCTGAACATTCAGACGGTGCTAGCTGTCTACGCAGGCTACTCACTGAAGGGCGACCACATCGTCCCCGGACCAGCATTGACCCCGTTTGTCCAAGACGCGCTCGACGAGATCGAATTCGCAACAGGCGATACATCGACAAAATGGGGCGCTGTACGCGCAAAGCTAGGCCACCCCGCACCATTCCCAATCAAGTATGTCGAGATCGGAAACGAAGACTGGTTCGATCGTTCTGGCAGCTACGAAGGCCGTTACGCACAGTTCTACAAAGCCATCAAGGCCAAGTTCCCAACGCTTCAACTAATCGCAACCGCGCCTCTCAAGCGGATGAAGCCCGATGTTCTCGATGATCACTACTACAAGCGTGCAGACGAGTTCTTCGCCGACGTAAAGCACTACGACACCGTAGATCGAGATGGACCAAAGATATTTGTAGGTGAGTGGGCGACACGCGAAGGTTCTCCGACCACGAACATGGGAGCCGCACTCGGCGATGCCGCATGGATGACCGGGATGGAGCGAAACAGCGACCTCATCGTCATGGCCTCCTACGCTCCACTGTTCGTCAACGTAAATCCAGGCGGCATGCAGTGGGAGTCCGACCTGATCGGATACGATGCTGCGTCAAGCTACGGATCGCCCGGCTACTACGCGCAGGTAATGTTCGCGAAGTACCTCGGCACAGAGGTGCCCACGTCTTCTAGCACTGGCTCTCCGGAGCGCTTCTTCTACTCCGTAACACGCAATCCCGAAAAAGGCGCAACGTACCTCAAGCTCGTCAACGCTTCATCCGTCGCTCAACCTATCGAGATCGAACTGTCGGGCGTCAACAGCGTTGCGAACACCGGCACGCTCGTTACCTTGACAGGTGCCACTCTGGCGGAGACGAACTCGATCTCATCTCCTACGCGAATCGTTCCAGTTCAAACGACGCTAAAGAACACAGGAAAGCAATTCAGCCATTCTGTACCGCCGTATTCAGTACAAGTAATCGAACTGCAAACGAAGTAGTTCTCACTCTCCGCGAAGCGCGTCCATCGGGTTTGCCGATGCGGCGCGCCGAGCCGGGAGATAGCAAGCCAACAGAGCGGCAAACAACAGAACCAATCCCACTGTAATAAACGCAGAATAATCGATAGCACCAATACCGAATAACATCGTACGCATAGCCCGCCCTACAAAATAAGCTCCAACCAGGCCGATTCCTAAGCCGATGCCCGCAAGCATGAAGCCTTCTTTTACAACGTGGCCAACCATGCGATTCCGTGTAGAGCCGAGCGCCATTCGCAGAGCAATCTCATGCGATCGTTGTGCCACCGAGAAGGCCATCACACCATAAATCCCTATAGCCGCAAGCAAGAGCGCTACCGCTGCAAAGCTGGCGAAGAGGATCACGGTAAAGCGATCATTAGCCAGCACCTGATCACGAATCTGATCCATCGTCTGCGGCGTTGCCAGAGCAATCTGCGGGTCAATATGATGTACCGCTGCAGCAATGCTCTTGGTCATGGCCGTAGGATCCTCCGCAGTGAGGACAGCGATGCTGGCGCTAGGCCACGGAATCTGCCAGAACGGTATGAATATCTCCGGATTATCTTCGCGAAGCCCGCGACTGCGGACAGTGTGATAAACACCGACAATCTGCCATTCGACCGGCGGCCCAAGTTTGGTGACACCTGGAATCAACTGCTCCACGACAACACGCTGCTGAAGCGCATCCTTCCCTTTCAAATAGCGCTTAACAAACTCCTCATTCACAACCGCAACCTTCACGCTCGCAGCATCATCCTGATCGGTAAAAAAACGTCCCTTGATGAGACGTATCCCAAAGGTCTGGAAATAGTCCGGAGTAACCATCCCAAATCCCGCACCAGGCCGCTGCGAGGGATCATTGAATGCAGGTTGGCCCGCAATCGTGAACGGCATTCCAAATCCAGCGCCGTAAAGAGGCATTCCAGTCATCGCCGTCGCATGGGACACACCGGGAACCGATTGAATGCTGGCCAGAATCTGGCGATAGTAGGCGACGATCGGCTGCGTATCTTTAGCCCGAGAATCAGGAACGGGTAGACCGAACGTGAGTATGTGATCGGTGCGAACACCAAGATCAACACGCGTAAGATTCACAAAGCTATGAATCGCGAGCCCCGCCCCAGTAAGTAACGCCAACGCGAGCGCAAACTCGCCAGCCACAAGCGCACGACGCAGCCGTTGACGGCCAATACCGGTACCCGTACGACCGCCCTCTTTAAGAGTCTCTCCAGGATCGACACGCGACGCATACCATGCGGGAACACATCCAAAGAGAATTCCAGCAAGCGTAGTGGCGAGCAGAGTGAAGATCAGAATCGGAAAGTTAAGCCGCAGATCGGCCTCAATCGGCAGCGTCCCCTCAGGCATCGCCGCGATTAATCCATGAAGCATCGCATAGCCCACGCCTATGCCCAACAGTCCGCCTGCAATTGCCAGTAGCAAACTCTCCGTCATGAGTTGAGCGAAGATCGTCTTTGGGGTCGCTCCCAGCGCACTCCGTATAGCTACTTCTTTCTGGCGAGTCATGCTCTTAGCAAGCAGCAAATTAGCAACGTTGACGCATGCGATCAGCAAAACAAAGGCCACCGCACCCAACAGAAGCCATAGAGTAAGTATTCTCTCGCTCGGCAGGAAATCATTTTTGAGCGGCTCCACAAAGGATCCCCACCCCTTGTTGCTCTTCGGATAAGCCGTCGCGATATGCGACGTCACGGCGTCCATATCCGCCTGCGCCTGCTTAATGGTCACGCCTGGCTTCAGCCTGCCCATAACCAGTAGCCAATGAAAATCGTGATTCAGTTGCTCAGGCTTGAACACCAGAGGAACTACGAGTTGTCCCTGGCCGCGATCCGCCATACCTTGCGCCAGCACCCCCACCACCGTGTAAGGTTCGCCATCCATACGCAGGGCCGTGCCGATCATCTTGGGATTGCTGCCCAGCTTGACCCAAAGTTTGTGCGTCAGAATAACGACGTGTTCCTTGCCCAATAGCCCTTCCTCAGGCAAAAAATTGCGCCCAAGAAGAAACGGATCACCTGTCATCTTGTAGAAGCCCGGCGTAGCCCGAGTACCCTGAACAAATTCAGGCTGATCTTTGGTCGCAATATTGAACGCGCCACCAGTCCACGCATTCATGTCTTGAAATGTCGTGCTTTGCTGCTTCCAGTCGGTAAAGTCTCCCGCTGACACTCCATTGTGGAAGGTCTGAATCTTCGACCACACCATTACGAGCTGATTGGGTTCCGGATATGGCAACGGCGCCAGCAAAGTCGCATAGTCCACCGTGAAGATCGCAGTATTGGCTCCAATACCCAGCGCGAGCGTAAGTAAGATCGTGAGGGTGAGGCCAGGACTCTTCCACAACATGCGCAGGCTGAAGCGAAGATTCTGAAGCAGGGTCTGCATAGCTCTCCTATCTGTTGCGACAGTAATAAGCTCAATCCGAGGATGCGTTGGAGGAATACACACATCTGACCGAAGAACCCTGCCCGTGGTTAGCAACAACATTAGAGCGACTCAGCGGCGATGGAAAGATAAAAGATAAATTTTCTAAATATTGGGATGAGACATGACACCACTTACATCCTTCTGCTGGCCAAAACAGCCTTAACTTGCAATTTGCATGTGCAGACTTTTACTCTCATTGACCGGGTGCATTCGGGACGTTCGAGCTAACCCAAAAACATGCAACTGGATCCGCGCCAGCTGTTACAGCTGACCGCGTCGTCACAATTGCACGCGGAGGAGAGCAATTACAACGATGCGACGGCGCGATTTTGTAAAAGCGATAGTAGCCACATCAGCAACCGCAAAAGCATTGCTGGGCCAACAGACAGCGGCTCCGGTAGCACCTTCAACGCCACCACCAGTGCCAACGGCCCCCGGACCACTCCCGTGGATGCGCGGCCTCATGGAAGCAAAGCCTCTTCCAATGACTCCGCTCACCCCTGACGCAGTCGCGCAAACACAAGCTCACTTCTTCACCGATCAGCAGATGGCGACCTTACGTCGGCTGAGTGAAATCCTGATGCCCCCACTCAAAAAGTATCCCGGAGCAACAGATGCCGGAACGCCGGAGTTCCTCGATTTTCTCATCGGCGCTTCGCCCTCCGATCGTCAGCATTTATATCAATCCGGTCTGGACCGCCTCGACGCAGAGGCGAGGCAACATTTCGGCATTGCATTTGCCTCGGTGAACAAGCAACAGGCAGATCAATTGCTTCGCCCCTGGCTGAGAACATGGATGACGGATCACCCTCCCACCGAGCAATACGCATATTTCATCAACATCGCGCACAGCGACATCCGCACGGCAACAATCAATTCCCAACCCTGGAGCGAAGTAGCAACCGCATCGGGAAAACGAACACCAGACGTAGGTCTCTACTGGTTTCCGGTCGATCCGGACCTCCATCGAGAAGCCCCTTCCCCTCTCCATCAACCCGCCCGAACCAAACAACATTCCTAATCTGCAATCAATCAGCGCACTGCAAAAAACTGAGGAACTATGCCTGAAGAAAAGGTTGACGTTTTAATCATTGGGTCCGGCCACTCTGGCGGAATGGCCGCAAAAGTTCTCACCGAAAAAGGCATCTCCTGCCTCATGCTCAACGCGGGCCCAATCGCGGATGTTCGCAAGGACACAGAAGTCAAACCAGCCTACGCCCTGCCCTTTCGCGGATTCAAACAACCCGGCATCCTGCCGCACGTCTTTCAATCGAACGAGTTCAACGCGAACACTTGGGTAGACGAAAAAGAAGTTCCCTACACTTACGATCCTCAACGCCCTTACAACTGGGTAAGAGTGCGCTTATTCGGTGGCCGTTCCCTCTTCTGGTCGCGCCAGTCATTTCGCCTCAGCGACTACGAATTCAAAGCCAAATCCCACGATGGATACGGTGATGACTGGCCAATCAGTTTGGCGGACGTCGCTCCCTACTACTCGCGCACAGAAGCAATCTTTCGCGTACAGGGCCGCGCCGATGGCCTGCCGCAATATCCAGACGGCAACTTCGTTCCCGACGATTCCCCATGGTCCGAATCCATGCAGCGATTTATCGCTTCAGGAAAGCGTATGGGAGTTCCGGTCTGCAAAGCGCGCAGCTCTCTCGGAGTAGACGGACTAGCCAGCTCAGTTAACCTGCTCCTTCCCGACGCCTTCGCTACCGGAAAGCTCAGAGCAATTCCGAACGTAGTGGTACGCGAACTCCGCGCAGACAAAAACACCGGCCTCATCAATGAAGTCCACTTCGTCGATCGCCTCTCACGGCGGGAGATGTCTGTAAAAGCACGCGTAGTCGTTCTGGCAGCCGGAACTCTCGAGAGCACACGCCTTCTCCTGAACTCAAAGCTCGCAAATTCAAGCGGCGTGATGGGGCATTATCTAATCGATCAAGTCTACGGACCAGGCATAGTCTGCTCCGTGCCCGAAGCCCGCGACGGCAAAGCCACACCCGAGCTTAACGGTGGAGGAGCTCTCATTCCGCGCTTCCGCAACATCAATTCCAAAGAGAAAAACTTCATCCGCGGCTACGCACTCAACGTATACAGCAGCAACGGCCCAATGGATCCCCGCAACTTCGCCGCCTATGGCGAAGAGCTACAGAACAAACTCGACAGCTACAACGGCAGCGGATTCGGCACCAGCATCATGGGAGAGGTTTTGGCCCGTTACGAGAATCACGTAAGCATCGACAAAAATGTAGTCGACGCATGGGACATTCCAGTGCTCCGCATCGACACAAAGTACACCGATAACGAGATCAACATGGCCCGCGATGCGGTCGATACCAGCGTCGCCATGGCCGAAGCGGCAGGTTTCGAAGTCCTCGCCAAAAACTACGATCCGAATCCGCCGGGCTACAGCATCCACGAATTAGGTACCTGCAGAATGGGCGACAATCCCAAAACCAGCGTCCTCAATAAATGGAGCCAGAGCCACGACATTAAAAATCTATTCATCGTCGATGGAAGCAGCTTCGTAAGCGGAGGATGGCAAAATCCAACCATCTCGCTTGTTGCGTTAGCCATGCGAGCCTCGGATTACCTCGCCGAACAAATGCGCCAGGGAAACGTCTAACCAAAGTCTTCAATTCATCAGTTTCTTCACCGAAAGAAAGAGGGTCCTTACTTGAAACACTCACGCAGAGATTTTCTAAAGACTGGTTCAGCCTCACTCGTCTACGGCTCATCGTTACTTAGCGCCACCAGTCTATTCGCGCAGACCCTCAAACTACCGCTGGCCATTCAGCTTTATTCAGTTCGACAGCTCTTGCCCACGGACTACGAAGGCACGCTCAAAGAGCTCAGCGCCTTAGGCTATCGCGAGGTCGAAGCCGCCGGCTACTACAATCACTCCGCAGCCGAGATCAAGCAGGCGATGGATAACGCCGGTCTGAAACTGGTCAGCGCGCACTACTCCTCGGACGATCTGCACAAGCAGTTCGACCAGATCGTTGCCTTTAACAAAGAACTCGGTGTCAGCTACATCATCTGCTCCTCTCCCAGGCTCAAAGACCCATCGCGCCTCGCAAATATGAATCAGCAGCAACGAGCCGACGCCTACACACTCGACGACTGGCGATGGAACGCCGATGAGTTCAATGTGCTCGGAGAAAAAGTAAACGCCGCTGGCTTGAGGTTCGGTTATCACAACCACGTCAATGAATTTCATAAGAAAGATGGCGTCGTCCCTTATGTCGAGCTGATGCGCCTCACCGATCCGTCCAAGGTCACCATGGAACTGGATTGCGGCTGGGTCATCGTCGGCGGCGGAGACCCAATCGAATACCTTCGCAACTACCCCACCCGCATTTCCATGCTCCACGTAAAAGACTTCAAGCGCCCCGACCCCACAGGCACTAATCATCCTGAAGTCGCAGAGCTAGGCCAAGGCTCAATCGACTATCGTCCTATTCTCCAGGAGGCCGCAAAATCCGGAAACATCGAGCATTGCTTTGTCGAACAGGAAGCCTTCACGGTGCCTCCCATGCAATCGTTGAAGATCGACGCGGACTACATGCGCAAATTAGGGGTGGTGCGGTAGGACATCCCCCAAAATCCATACCACTTAAGGTGCATTTAGCACTGCCGAAGTGGGATGTTCTCTTTGAGTCAATCGAACGATCATTGCTCATGAGACGGCCAGGTGCCGCCCCAAGGAGAACTCCCCAATGGTTCACGATCTGGTTCTTGCCCTGGTGTTCCTTGTCATGATCATCGCTCCGGCACTTCTCGCCATGCGCTCCGACAGAGAGGAAAAAGATACTTTATAAATGGACCTCGGCCTTTGCGGCTTCCGGAGTATGTTGTTGTCAGTCCTCCCCCAGACGCATCCTCCGACGCGTCGCCGGCCTGCCGTTCAACTTCAGCGCTGTTCAACCCGATTGGTTCACCGTACCCGGCACTGAACCAATAGCACCAGACATTCACCGAAGTACGCGCCGTCTTCTTCGCAACAAGATCGCAGACAGCCACGCAACTCCGGCCACCCTTCAAGGAAGGGTTAAATAAAGGGTCGCAATCAAACCAGGTTGCGGCCTTTTCTAATTCTCGGATACAAATCTCCGGAGAATAACCGGTTCCGGAAATATCATCTTCGCGGGTCCCACGGCCGTTCGTTCAACCAACCTGGGCTCATCGAGATATCCGCTGCAGATCATCTCCAGCATCTCTGGCGCCGGTCTTCCCATATGTGTCGCCAGCTTCACCAGTTCGCGACTAAACCATTTTGCCGCGACCATTACACCCTTCTTTTTATCGACAAAGATCGATCTGTACATCTGAGGGACACAGAATCGGCCAAAGATCAACGAACTCCCACCTATAAACCGCAATTCGGTGTGTCCCGATTCAATCAAGTGTTCTATGCAGTATCCACGCAGCACGGCAGACAAGCTCAATCGTTCGAAATTCACATCGTTGAATTGCCGCAATACATGGAAGACGCTTCCCCGCGTAAATCCACACAGCGCTCCCACAAGGGTGCCATTCGGGCCGCATAGCCCGAACCTCTGGCCGCCCCGATGCAATTCCATCAGACGTTCATCTCGCGCCAGCCGCGCCGGATCCATTGGAAATCTCGTCTCCTTGTTCAACCGTGCAATGCCGGCAGCATACTCCTCCTTCGTAAGGGACGGCACAAACTCGATCCCCGCAGCGGTAGCCTTCCGCGTGTAATAACGCACATTTCGCCGCGTATGCTTACCCAGCGTCCCCAGAAATTCATCAAAGCTCGAGCACAGGACAAGGCGGTCACCTGGAATCCGGGCATCCAGATACCTCATATCCATCCCTGCCACCACCACTTTTGCCTCATCCCGTGGCAACAATCGAAGATGGAGAGAGTGAATTCCCTGAGCGGCCATCTCTTCTATCGAAGCCTTCACTACCTCAGCTTCATGCTCAGGCCGGCAAAGCAGAAGCCCGCGTCCGGAGTAGTCGCCACCGACTGCATAGCCGCTCTTTATCCCATGCAAATAGTGCTCCGTTGTATACACCACTCCAACCAGCCGATCGCCGTCCCAGCAAGCTACAGAGCTCGACCGGTGTAACTCATCTGTCGTGGTCAGAAAATGCAACGGATCCAGCAGCACGTCCTCTTCGCCGCCGACCTCTGCACGCAGCGTCGCGATCTCATCCCAATACAGGACAAAGGCGGCCGCATCTCTAAGTGTCACTGTTCTGATCTTGGTAACGGTAAGCCTCTCGGAAAACTTACGTTCGCGATCTTCGTTCTATGTTTTATCTACTGATCGAAAACATATATGAAGTGCCTATCGCGTTTCAACGTTCATTTTCGCGAAAAAATATAGGCCGAACCTGCATCAGCCTTCCTGGCTTACTCCCGATTACCCTGGTTACTACCCTCGAAGCGCCATCTGCTCCGTCACAATCTGCGTCAAATCCGGCTTTTTCAGCCCATGCTCCTTCGCATTGAACTCATCTACCTTGCTCGACCAGTTCATGCTGCAGAACTTTGGCCCACACATGCTGCAAAAAGCCGCTTCTTTATAGTAATCATCCGGTAACGTCTCATCGTGCATCCCACGCGCAGTCTCCGGATCGAGCGACAATGCAAACTGCTTATCCCAGTCAAATGTATACCGGGCATACGAGATCGCATCATCCCGATCCCTCGCTCCGGGCCTATGCCGAGCAATATCTGCCGCATGAGCCGCAATCTTGTAAGCGATGATCCCGTCCTTCACATCCTTCTCGTTCGGCAGTCCTAGGTGCTCCTTCGGAGTCACATAGCAAAGCATCGCCGCCCCATGCCATCCAATCATCGCCGCGCCAATTGCCGACGTAATGTGGTCATAGCCCGGAGCGATATCGGTCACCAGTGGCCCCAGCACGTAGAACGGAGCGCCATCGCAAAGCTCGACCTCTTTATCCACCTGCTCCTTGATCTTGTCCATCGGCACATGCCCTGGCCCTTCGATCATCACCTGCACATCGCTCTTCCACGCCTCGCGAGTCAACTCGCCCAGCGTCTTCAGCTCCGCAAACTGAGCCTCATCACTCGCATCGGCCACACTTCCCGGCCGCAACCCATCACCCAGCGAGTAGCTCACATCATACTTCGCCATCACCTTAGTAATCCGGTCGAAGTTCTCATACAAAAAGTTCTGCTTATGATGAGCCGTCATCCACTGCGCCATAATCGCGCCGCCGCGGCTCACAATCCCCGTAATTCTCTTCGCAACCAGCGGAACGTACTGTATTAGCACACCTGCGTGAATCGTAAAATAATCCACACCCTGCTGAGCCTGCTCCTCAATCACCTCAAGGTAAAGATCAATATTCAGATCCTCAACCCGCTTCACACGCGAGAGCGCCTCATACAGCGGCACCGTCCCGATCGGCACAGGGCTGTGCCGCAGAATCGCCTCCCGAATCATCGGAATATCCCCACCCGTCGAAAGGTCCATCACGGTATCCGCGCCAAAGTGGACAGCCGTATGCAGCTTGCGCAACTCCTCATCCACATTCGAAACAATCGCCGAGTTCCCGATATTCGCATTGATCTTGCACAGCGACTCCACCCCAATCGCCATTGGCTCCAGCTCTGGATGATTGATGTTCGCCGGGATAATCATCGTTCCCTTGGCGATCTCGCTCCGCACCAGCTCCGCCGAAATCTTTTCCTTTTGCGCAACAAAAGCCATCTCTTCCGTAATCAGACCTTTGCGTGCAAAGTGCATCTGCGACATATTCCAGTCGCCAGTCCGTTCAGCCTCAGCCTTCCGCTTTACGATCCACTCCGCACGTCCCGTCGGCACCTTGTACCCATTGCCGTTCTCCCCCGCGCCGTTCGTGTTCTCGTGTGCATTGCCGTTTACGCTCATTCTTTTCCCCGCTTTTATACGATGTTATCGGCTTAGTATACGCCGCCACATGCATTCCTTCTTATATCGCCAACCTGCTCAATAGCATCGTTTATCAAACCCGAGATCCAGCACACCTAAATCAGAATCCCTGCATCCAACCGATCAGTAAGAGCACGACCGTGAGTCCTCCGGCTGCAAGCTGTGCCGCTCTCACCGCAAGCCAAAAAGTAGTCACTTCCAACTCAGCGCATTCGGCGCCGCTGAGAACTTGCGCCCTAAACTCCCAAGGAGAATCACATGAAGCTTTTTTCAGCCAACATCGAAGACCTACGCACCCTCTATGTCACCAACCTCAAAAAAGCTCTCGACATGGAGCAGAAAATCACCGATGCTCTTCCCAAAATGATCGAAAAATCAACCGACCCTGACCTCACCTCCGCCTTCCAGACTCATCTCCAGGAAACCCGCGGCCACGTCGCCAGAGTCGAAGCTCTCCTCCGCAAATCCACAGGCGAAGCCTCAACCGAAACCTGCAAAGTTATCAACGGTCTCACCACCGAGGCCAGCGACACCATCAAGGACGTCACCGACCCCACCATCCTCAACATAGCCCTCATCGGTGCCGCCCAGCAGGTTGAGCATCACGAGATCGCCGTTTACGGAACCCTCCGCACCTGGGCCAACATCCTCGGCAAAACCGAAGATGTTACTGTATTGCAATCGATCCTTAAAGAAGAAGAGAACGCCGACGAGATCCTCAGCAACATCTCCGACCATGTCAATATCCAGGCTGCCGCCTGACAACCAGGCCGGCAGGCGTCTCCACCTGCCGGCCTCTCATTCCCGCACTATAAAAAAATCCTTTAGACCTTATAGCCTTCTCTATATAATCCCTATTTGCTAACCTGAAGCCAGTGTCCGACTTAACCTTCGCCCAACCCGCCCGCCGCAATCTCCTCGCACCCGTCCTTATCGCGTTCGTGTTGCTGGGCGTCGTCATCGCTCTGGTCTTGCGCTACACCCCGCATAAAACAGCCGATGTCGCCATCACAGGGATCTCCGTCTATCCGGCTCACACCGTCTTTAAATCAGACTCCATTCTGGTCGGCACCGACCGCGCCCAGGACGATCTCTACGTTCTCATCAGCCTTCGCGTCGACGACCGCCTCAATCTCCCTCTCTTTCTAAAGGACTTCACCGCCACCCTCACCACAGCAGAGGGCGAAGAACTCCACACCAGCGCCACCGAAAAGCAAGACATCTCTGCTCTCTTCGTTACCTTCCCCGCGCTCGAAAAACTCGCCTCTCCACCGCTGCTCCGCGAAACCCTGATTCCGCCCGGCCAATCCGCAGAGGGCATGGTTCTGCTCCACTTCCCCGTCACACAGGCCACTTGGAACAGCCGCAAATCGGCCATACTCAACATCGATCTCTACCACCAGGGACCGCTGGCCATTCTTATTCCTAACCCAGGCCAGCACGCCGTAGCCCTCGCCGACACCAATCGAACCACCTCAGACGAGTAGCAGCGAGTAACAGCAAATGACTCGTCGCCGTTTCATCGCCAATCTCTGGACCCCCACCACCGCTACCCTCACCGGAGATCAGGCAACCCACCTCGCCCGAGTCCTTCGCGCTGAGCCCGGCCAGATCTACGACGTCGTGGCAAACGGCTTCCTCCACCGCGCCGAAATCGCCACCGTTACCGACGCCGAGGTTCACTTCCTCCTCCACGAAGAACTGGAGTCCGACGCCGCCCTCCCGCTCCATCTCCTCCTCGCCGTCTTCAAGTTCGACCACATGGAGTGGGCCATCGAAAAAGCCACCGAGCTTGGCATCGCCCGGATCACTCCCCTCCTCGCCCGCCGCACCGAAAAACACCTCGCCCAATCAGCCTCCAAGCGTGTCGAGCGCTGGCGCCGCATAGCCCTCGAAGCCTCCAAACAATCCCGCCGCACCACAATCCCCGAGATCGCAGACCCCATTCCCCTCAGGCAAGCCCTCGAGCAAGAGCAAAGTCCCACCCGCATCCTCCTCAGCGAAACCGAGCAAGCCACCTCCATCACCGCCGCCCTTCTCAAAGCGAAGTCTTCCTCACAGGAGACCGATACGGCTCTCGCTATAGGCCCCGAAGGCGGATGGACCCCCGAAGAGATAACCCTCTTCGCCCAACACGACTGGCAGCCCGTCACTCTCGGCCCCCGCATCCTCCGCGCCGAAACCGCAGCCATAGCTGCCATTGCCATTACCTCCGCCCATCTGCTGGACATCTAACCTCTTCCGTTCAGCGTCCAAACTCCTGTTCGTCCCGGGGGTCAGTATCGCCACAGCGGATCTAAAGATGACCTCTCTTCTCCGGCAGACCGTTAGGGCGCAGATTCTCCGCTTCTCCGGCCTTGGTTTTGTTTGGCTCACCTTCCCGCCTCTGCTTGAAGATCGCTTCGAATCCGACACTGTCGTTCGCCGTTGCGCGCGCCTCTGGCTCGAAGGACTCGTCGCCATCATTCTCTTCAACCTCTTCCTCATCGCAGACTACCTCGTTGCTCCAACTCAATTCAGGCAAGCTCTCCTCATCCGTGCCGGAATCATCACGCCGCTTGCTCTCGGCGTCAACATCAGCATGCTCTTTCATCCGCCTCGGCTCATCCGCGAGGCCAGCATCGCCTTCGTCGCTTGCCTCGCAGGCGTCACCCATCTCTTCATCGAGAGCAACGTCACTCCGGTAGCATCCGCCTACGCTCCATTCGGCATTCTCGCCGTCGTCCTTTTCGCCAATATCTCCATGCGCTTGCGTTTCCCCTACGCATTAGCGATCACCACCATCATGGCCCTCGCCTATGCCGTCTTTCTCCGCAACGATACCCTCCTCTACACCAACCAGAAGATCTTCGGCTTCTTTCTCATACTCTGTACCGCCACCATCACCGTCATCGCCAACTACACCATCAATCGTGACGAGCGGCTCGCCTACCTTCATCACCTTCACGACAACGTCCTCGTCGAAGACCTCAATCGCTCTAACGAGCAGCTTCAACAAATCGCCCAGAGCGACTCCCTCACAGGCCTCGCCAATCGCCACTCCTTCGACCGGCGCTTCGAGGAATACTGGCGGGAAAGCTACACTCAATCCTCCCCGCTCTCACTCATCCTCATCGATCTCGACAACTTCAAGCGTATAAACGACATCTACGGCCATCTCTACGGCGATCACGTTCTCAAACGCATCGCCCATCTTCTGCTCGAAGGCCTCCGCATCAAAGACGACTTCGCCGCTCGCTTCGGCGGCGAGGAGTTCGTAATCCTTCTCCCCTCCACCGGACAGAACGCAGCCATACAGGTTGCCGAGCGCATCAGAACACTAATCGAAGTCGCTGGTCTTCCTCCCTTCGAACACACCCACACTGCCTTCAACCAGCGCTCCCTCACGGTATCCTGCGGTGTCGCCACCACAATCCCTTCCTCTCCCGGCGCACAAAAACACCTGCTCGATACCGCAGACAAGGCTCTCTACGAAGCCAAATCCAGCGGCCGCAACCGCGTCTCCTTTGGCCACCACGAATCCACCACGTAAAGCAAAAAACGCCTCCCTGAAAGGAGGCGCTTTCGCAAACCAATCACCGACGCTATTTGAACAAATTGAACGTGATCCCGGCCTTGGCCATGAAGCTATGATTCCAGCTTCCATCATCCATGTACTGTCCCACATACTCACCCGGAACCAGTTGGAATGCCATGCCCTTCCCTTTACCAGCCTTGAAGTCCATTCCAAACCCTCCAACCGCAACCGTGTTCCAGTCCGAATTATGACTTGATTGCCGTGTCGTTCGAATCTGTCCGCCTTCCATGAACACAAAAGGCGTGAACCTCGAACGAGGCGCAAACGTAAACCGTGGACCTGCAGCAATCATCAGCTGGTTGGCTCCCGGATAGATTGCACGCGTATACAGGCTCGTAAAATCCGCCTGCAGTCCTACATACTTCGTGAAACTCACATGCGGCACTGCGGACCATCCCATCTGGCTTCGGTTCGCTCCAAACAGGTCCGGAGCGAATCGGTACACGTAGCTCGCCGTAAATGTCGCGACAGGCGTATCTTTCCTCGGCCGCGCGAACAATCCCCTGCTAAAAAATCCTTGATCCGAAGAGCCTTGCTGTGTACCCGCAACAGGCGTGCTGGCAGTCCGTTCGTTGCTGTTGGAACTCGCCCCGTCACTGCTCCAACTTGTGCTGTCACTTGAAGCAACAATCGATGAACTAGCCCCTGCAACACTTTGCGAAAGAAGCGAAGACGGTAGTGCGAGTATAACGATAAGGTAAAGCTTGTACATGGTTCTCCCTGGACCGCCAAGACTCGTGCAAGTCTTGATACAGTCGCATTTAGCGAGATGTCGCTAGGCAGATAGATGCCCGCTTTCTCGCCTGGGGTTGGGCAAAAAAACTGAGATTACCTTCAACTCATCAAATTCCTCTGACGTATTTCAATCTTTATTTTTGGCTACCTGCCAAAAAGCCCGGCCCCCACGTATCGAGTCTGATGTGTAGGACATTGCCCGAAGGCCGATCACCTTCCTCACCACCACCAAATCCACCCAAAAACAAAAATGCCCGGGCCAAAGCCCGGGCATTCTCACTTCAAAAGTCGTCTAGCTGAAGATCTCCTTCACTTTCTCAAACAACCCTCGCGAAGTAGGCGTATTTTCCACCACCATCGTCTCGCCCAGTTGCCGCAGCAGTTCCTTCTGCGCCTTATTTAACTTGCTCGGAGTCTGCACACGAACTTCGACGATCAGATCGCCCTTCCCATGCGAATTCAGATGCGGCACGCCCCTGCCTCTCAGCTTGAACTCCCTTCCGCTCTGCGTTCCTTCAGGCACTTTGATCGAAGCCGGCCCATCCAGCGTCTGGATCTCCAACTCAGTTCCCAGCGCCGCCTGCGGAAACGAGATAGGCATCACGCAATGCAGATCATCTCCATCGCGCTCGAAGAACTTGTGCGCCTTCACATTCAGCACAACGTAGAGATCGCCAGCCGGCCCGCCAAACTTCCCTGCCTCGCCCTCGCCCTGGTACCGTATCCGCGTATCCTGCTCCACACCCGCTGGCACCTTCACCAGGATCGAGTGCTCTGCATTCACGCGCGTCTCGCCTCTGCACGTCGTGCACGGATCGACGATCAAAGTTCCCGTCCCACCACAGACCGAGCAGGTCCGCGCCACAGAAAAGAACCCTTGCTGAAACCGCTGTTGACCGCGACCACCGCACTGCGTACAGGTCACTGCGGTCTTGCCCTTGGCTGCGCCCGACCCCTTGCAGTCGCCGCATACCTCCATCCGCCGGATCGAGATCTCCTTCTCCTTGCCGAAGACCGCCTCTTCAAACTCAAGCGTCAGGTCATACCGCAGATCGCGCCCGCGCTGCACGCGCGAAGCCTTGCGATTGCCGCCCCCGCCCATGTTGAACATCTCGCCAAACAGATCGCCGAAGATATCCCCCAGGTCCTGAGCATTTCCATTGAATCCACCGGCAAACGGATTGCCACCGCCACCACCGCCATTGAACGCCGCGTGCCCATAACGGTCATAAGCAGCGCGCTTATCCGGATCGCTCAACACCGAGTAGGCTTCGCCACACTCCTTGAACTTATCCTCTGCCGAAGGATCATCCGGATTCCGATCCGGGTGATACTGCATCGCCAGCTTCCGATAGGCCGTCTTCAACTCCTGATCGCTCGCATCACGCGAAACGCTCAATACTTCGTAATAATCCAGTTTCGTCACGTTCGCAGTCGCCATATCTCTAAAAGTCTCTTCCCTAAATACATCTACAAATTTCCACTAACCGCAATCCTGAACAAACTTGTTTTTATCGTCATTCTCAGCGAATTTGTCGTCATTCCAAGCAAGTTTGTTTGTCGTCATCCCGAGCGATCTTATTTTCGTCGCCATACTGAGCGACCTTATTTTTGTCGTCATTCTGACCCTGAGCGAAGCCGAAGGGGAAGAATCCCTGTATTTCGCTTTTGTCTTTGCAGTTGCCGTTGTCTTTGCAGCTGTCGTTGTTCTTGCCTTTGCCCTTTTGTTTGTCATCCCGTAGGGATCTGCTTTTGCTACTAAAGTCTTTGGGTGGCAGCGCAGGGCCTTAGCCCTGCGAAAAACCAACCATCGAGAAAGGGGCTTTAGCCCCGGCCTTACTCAGCCACTTGATCCGCATTTACAGCAATCCTTACCAGCGCAGGGCGCAACAACTTCTCCCGAATCTTATACCCCCGCCGAATCTCCTCCAGCACCTGGTGGTCCGGAAACTCCTTTGTTTCGATGCTCCCCAGAGCCTCATGGACGCGCGGATCGAACTGCGCTCCCACCGACTCCACCGGCACCACATTCAGGCCCTTCAAAGCATCTTCCATCTGCTTCAAAATCAGTTCCACGCCGCTGCGAAGCTGCTCCACCGTTCCATCAGCCTTCAGCGCCAGTTGAAAGTTATCCATCACACCCAAAAACGGTTCAACGGTGTTCGAAATCGCATAGTCCCGAGTATCGGCCCGTTCCTTCGCCTCACGTTTCCGCGCGTTGTCGAACTCAGCCTGCAGACGCGCCAACCGGTCCAGCAACTGGTTCCGTTCACCCTTCACCTGCTCCAACTCAATCTGTGCCGGATCGGCCTCATTGATCACCGGCTCAGTCGCTGGCGTGGACACAATCTCGCCCTCCTGCACAGCCTGCACCGTCATATCCTCTTGCATCTTGTCCTGTCTCCTCATGTCACTTCCTCTACTATTGTTGCCTATTCCGGGCCATCGCGCGAGTCGCTCTCTTCCCTTCATTAGCTAACTCCTTTATTTCTAGTACAGGAAACTTGAGCCACTACGGCTCACATCTCAACACATCCCATCGATCAGTAAATAAATTCCGAAAACCTGTGTAATCCACAGGGCCAGAATACCGACCCTCCACTACCCAGTTTCACCACACAATCAACCACACTCTGTCCACAAAAAAACCATTTCTACCGCTCGTTTTTCTCAAAAACCCCAGCAAAAACACCATTCCACCAGCGCACAAAAAACACGAAAAAAATCACTCCGCCGAGTGCAACATTCGATCGAAAACCTGCGAGATATAGCTCACCGCATTCATCGTATTCTCGTAGTCCATCCGCTTCGGCCCAATCACCCCAACCGTCCCTCTGCTCTCGCCCCCCACCAGCGCAGGAGCCGCAATCAGCACCAATCCCGCCATCTCCGGAGCCTGCTCTTCAAGCCCAAACACCACCCTGACGCTCTCCTGCCGCGCGTCAATGTAAGCATTCAGCAACTCCACCACCCGCTGCTTCGTCTCGAGCGCAGCCAGAACCTCCCGCAGCCTCTCTCTATCTTCTTGACTACCAACGAGATTCGCCACCCCCTCTACATAAACCGTCTGCACGGAAACCGCACTCTCCGGCACCGCCTTCACCCAAAGCTGCTGCACCGCATTCAGCATTCGCTGATATTCACTACGCTCCCGCTCCACCAGCCGCGCAATCTCAGCCCGAACCCGCTCTACACTCCACCCACGGAAATTCTCATTCAGAAAATTCGCTGCAACCTCTAACTCCCTCGTACTCAAGTCTTTATCAAGAGCAAGCACCCTATCCCGCACCACTCCCGACCGCGTGACAACCACCGCCAAAACACGAGCCTGCGCCAGACGCGAAAAATGCACATGCTCCAGCACATCACCATCCGCCACGGCTGCAATCGCCACGCCCACACCACTCGAAAGCGTAGCCAGTACATGCGAAGTCCGCTCCAGTACAGCCTGCGTCCCCGTCAAACCAGCAAAACTCGAATCGATCTGCCGTCTTGATGTCATCGGCAAACATGCCGGTCCGCCGCTCAGCTGCTCAACGTACATTCGAAAGGCTTTAGCCGTAGGCACCCGCCCCGCCGAAGTATGCGGCTGCTCCAGCAATCCCTCGTCCGCAAGCTCCGCCATCTCATTGCGAATCGTAGCCGAGCTCATCCCTCCACCATGCTGGAGCCGCGCAATCGTCCCCGACCCAACCGGCTCACCCGTCTCGATATAGCTCTCAACAATGGCCATGAGGATGGCTCGCTGTCGCGCCGTTACATGCTCCGCGTTCGCCATCCGTCATCTCCATTCCGCAACTGCGTCAAGTCTATCGCCCTCGTCAAGCCGCCAAAAGCTAGCTGATCTCCAGCACGTCCTCACTTTTAGACGCAATCTCCTTGGCTTTATCCGCCACCTTCTTCGCCACGCTGTAAAAGTCCTTCGCTAGCGCCGAATCCGGCCCAGCCAGCGCAACCGGCATTCCCTTGTCACCACCCTCGCGAATCTGCGGATTCAGCTCCAGCGCCCCCAAAAACTCCAAGCCAAACTGAGCTGCCGTACGCTCCGTTCCACCTGCGCCAAACACGTCAATCACCTCGCCATTCGGCAGCGTCATCTGCGACATGTTTTCCACCAAGCCAATCACTTCCACCTTCACCTGGTGAAACATCTCCAGAGCCTTCCGGGCATCCTGCAAAGCAACGCCAGAGCCCGTCGAAACCACTACCGCTCCAGTCAAAGGCACCGTCTGCACCAGCGAAATCACAACATCACCCGTCCCCGGAGGCAAATCAATAATCAGAAAATCAAGCTCGCCCCACTCCACCTGCTGCAGAAACTGCCGAATAATTTGATGCAGCATCGGCCCACGCATCACCATGGGCTTATCCCCGGGCGAGATCAACCCCACAGAGATGAACTTCACTCCATGCGAAAGAATCGGCTCAATCCGGTTCTCTCCAACCACATTCGGCTGCCGCGTCACACCCAGCATCATTGGCACATTCGGCCCATAGATATCCGCGTCAATCAGCCCAACCCTATAGCCCAGCTTCCCCAGCGAAACCGCCAGGTTCACCGCCACAGTCGTCTTCCCTACCCCACCCTTACCACTACCAACGGCCACCACATGCGCCACTCCAGGCAAAGGCTGCGGCCCCTGCGGCATTCCTGCTCCCATATGTCCCATAACCTTCTCCTTAAATCAAAATTTTCGTGGTTCCGAGCGGCAATCTCCGCTTAATCAAATGTGCCATCCATCTGGCAGCGCAGCACGCATCTCTTTTTTCCGCAGCGTCTCATCGCCCCGCATCTCGCGACGCCGAGCAGCATCTTCATACCGCCTCTTCTGATGCTCTGTCTCAGGCACAACCTGCGGCACCACAAGTCCATGCCCGTCTTTATCAACAGCCACATACGTCAAATAGGCCGACGAAACATGCCGTAGCCGATTCTTCCTCACATCCTCAACCATGGCCTTCACGCCCACCTCCATTGAGGTCCGGTAAGCGCGGTTCACGCTGGCCTTCAGAATCAGTAAATCACCCACACGTACAGGCGCAACGAAGTCCAGGTGATCCATACTCGCTGTCACGGTAATCGCCCGCGCATGCCGCGAAGCCGCCATTGCCCCTACCAGATCGATGTACTGCATCAACCGACCACCAAACAGATTTCCCAGTGCATTCGCATCGGCAGGAAAGATAATTTCACTGCGTTCCGACTGCGACTCCGCAACCGTCCGCTCCAAAATCAAATCGCTCATTCTTACAAGTCTAAATCCAGAAAAAACCGGATGCCCCATGTCCGGATCGTCGGACATGGGTTTCACTCACTTTGCATCCGACGAAACTTGCCAACGCTGCCCCAAACACCGCACCATCAATCCATGGACAAGATCGCCGCTCTCTCCGAAATTCTGCAACTTGATCCCGCCAACGCCTTCGCTCGTTATGGCCTGGCGATGGAACACCTCAGCCAAGGACAAATCGAAACCGCGCTAACTGAATTCACCACTCTAATCGGCCACAATCCCGACTACGTCCCCGCATACCAGATGTCCGCTCAAACACTGGCAAAACAGAGCCGCTCCGAAGAAGCCATCACCCGCCTCAAAGAAGGTCTCGCCGCCGCCCAGCGCACCCACAACGCCCACGCCGCCAGCGAAATGCAAGCCCTCCTCGACGATCTCACTCATTGAATCTCACGGCATCGCCAATCCGATCCGTGGCCATCCGCGCAAATCTGCGGTCGTCATCTTGTTCCACCCGAACCCTTCCACCCGCACCAAACATCTATACTTAGACAATGGCGACCCCTCTCCCGACGACATTAGGCGCCCTCCGGGCCAGCGAATTCACTCCAGACCGCCTTGCCCGCAGCGTAAAAGACGAGCTCCGCGAAAACCTCATCGCCAAACTCCGCGCCAAAGAGCCTCTCTTCCCCGGCATCGTAGGCTATCAGGACACCGTTGTTCCGCAGATTGTCAACGCCGTCCTCTCGCGCCACAACTTCATCCTCCTCGGTCTTCGCGGACAGGCAAAGTCCCGCATCCTCCGCGCTCTCACGACCCTCCTCGATCCGCAGACCCCCTATGTAGCCGGCGCTGAGACACGCGACAATCCCTACGCCCCCATCTCCAAGTTCGCACGCAACCTCATCGCCAAACACGGTGACGAAACCCCCATCGCCTGGCTTACCCCCGACGACCGTTTCGTCGAAAAGCTCGCCACTCCCGACGTCACTGTAGCCGACCTCGTAGGCGACATCGACCCCATCAAAGCAGCGCGCAGCAATCAGGACCTCGGCTCCGAGCTGACCATGCACTATGGACTCCTGCCTCGCGCCAATCGCGGAATATTCGCCATCAACGAAATCCCCGATCTCGCTGGAAAAATTCAGGTAGCCCTCTTCAACATCATGCAAGAGGGCGACGTGCAGATTAAGGGCTACCCCGTTCGCCTTCCGCTCGACGTAGCCATCGTCTTTTCAGCCAACCCTGAGGACTACACCGCCCGCGGCAAGATCGTCACCCCACTCAAAGACCGCATTGGCTCCGAGATTCGCACCCACTATCCCGAAGATGTCGAGGAAGGCATCGCCATCACCGCACAGGAAGCGTGGTCTACACGGGCAGCGTCGAACATCGAAATCCCCCACTACATCCGCCAGATCATCGAGCAAATCGCCTTCTCCGCGCGCGAAGATAAAAAAGTCGACAAGCGCAGCGGCGTCTCGCAGCGTCTCCCCATCAGCACGATGGAGCTCGTCGTCTCCAACGCCGAGCGACGCGCCTTCCTTCACGACGAAGAGCTCGTCGTTCCCCGTGTAGGCGACATCTACGCCGCGCTCCCCGGCATCTCCGGCAAGATCGAGCTCGAGTACG
>Ga0206894_1007_pt1 | contig 74435 bp, 61 predicted proteins | sample Alteio_BWOrgHeat_54_FD_152953 | JGI IMG/M metagenome (GOLD analysis project Ga0206894, IMG submission 152953) | Enriched cells from forest soil in Barre Woods Harvard Forest LTER site, Petersham, Massachusetts, United States -... | ecosystem: Environmental > Terrestrial > Soil > Temperate forest >...
TGGCGATGAAGGGAGTGGCTGGGAAGTATCCGGATGATCTGGATGCGGCTACGTTGTATGCGGAGAGCTTGATGGATCTGCATCCGTGGCAGTTGTGGAGCGCGGATGGAAGGCCGACCGAAGGGACGGAGGAGATCGTCGCTACGTTGAAGGGCGTGCTGGCTCGTGATCCGAACCATGTAGGGGCGAATCATTTCCTGATTCATGCTGTGGAGGCCTCGGGCGATCCTTCGATAGGACTGGCGAGTGCGAAGAGGCTGGAGACGCTGGCGCCTGGTGCGGGACACCTGGTGCATATGCCAGCGCACATCTATCAGCGGGTGGGGGACTTCGATGCTTCGGCAGAGTCGAATGAGAGAGCGATGGTGGCGGATGCGACTTATGTGAAAAGCGAGCATCTGGAGGGCGTCGCGAACATGTACGACTTTATGTACCTGACGCATAACATCCACTTTCTGGCGGCGGCCTGCATGATGGAAGGCAGGTCAGAGTGTGCAGTGGAGGCGGCGGACCGGCTGGTGAAGCATGTATCGCCGGAGGTTGCGACGAACAGACTGGTGGAGTGGTATCTGCCGACGCAACCATGGGTGTTGGTGCGGTTTGGGAAGTGGGAGGAGATTCTGAAAGCTCCGGCTCCGCCTAAGGAGATGGCGGTGCTAGGTGCGATGTGGCACTATGCGCGTGGGTCGGCCTATGCAGGACTGGGAAGGTTGAAAGAGGCCGAGGTGGAGAGGGAGGCGCTGGCATCTGCGATTTCGGCACTGCCCACGGATACGCCTGCTGACTTCAACAACCCCGTTAAGACAGTAATGGGATTGGCACTGACGGTGCTGGATGCTCGTATTGCGGAGGCTTCGGGAGAGCACGAGAAGGCGATTGCGTTATGGAAGAAGAGCGTGAGTGAGTGGGACACGCTGGCTTATAACGAGCCTGCGGATTGGTACTATCCTGTGCGGGAGTCTCTGGGTGGGGCTTGGCTTCGGGCTGGTAAGGCGAGTGAGGCGGAGGTTGTGTTTCGGAGGGACCTCGAGATTAATCCTAGGAGTGGTCGGTCTTTGTTTGGGCTTTGGCAGAGCCTGGTCGCGCAGAAGAGAGATGCGGATGCGGAGTGGGTTAGGAAGCAGTTTGATGAGGCATGGGCGCGGGCCGATGTGAAGTTGGAGATTGGAAGTTTGTAAAAGGTTTGCGTGGTTTACCCCTTGACAGTCGACAGGAGCATGCGTAAAGCTGTTGTCGGATATCGAGGGGAAGATGATGCCGCCATCTACAGATCTACTCCAGGGAACGCTGGACCTGCTTATTTTGCGGACGCTTGCGCTAGAACCAATGCATGGCTGGGGAGTGGCTCTGCGTATTCAGCAAGTTTCGCAAGATGTGTTGTCGATTGGGCAAGGATCGCTCTACCCGGCGTTGCATCGTCTTGAGTACAAGGGCTGGATTCGTTCAGACTGGGGCAGTTCCGAAAATAATCGGCGGGCGAAGTTCTACTCGCTTACTCGTGAAGGCAAGAAACAACTAGAGACAGAGCTTGCAACCTGGGATCGACTCTCATCGGCGATTGCTCTGGTGCTGGGCCGTGCGCCGGAGGCCTCCCGGTGATTCGGGAATTTTTTGTATGGGTGAGAGTATTTCTGTCGCGACGTCGTGATGGCGAGCTTGAAGAAGAGCTTGGGTTCCATATAGAGCAATCGATTGAGCAGAAGATTGCAGCGGGGATGATTCCGATCGAGGCGCGTCGTCAGGCGTTGATTGAATTTGGTGGGGTGGAACGCACGAGAGAAGAGTGTGTTGAAAAGCGGCCCGGCTGGCTGTTGGATAGTGTTTGGCAGGATATTCGCTACGCTGTGCGCGGCTTTCGACGCAATCCTCTGTTTACTGTCACAGTGATCGTAACTCTTGCGTTGGGGATTGGTACGACGACGGCGGTCTTCAGCGTGGTGGATCGGATACTCTTCCGTAGTCTCCCTTATGCGCACGATGACCGGCTTGTTTCGGTGGGCTTGGTGCAGTCGCTGGAGCGTCAGGAGTTCATGCTGGGTGGATTTTTCTACGAGTGGCGTGACGATCAGAAGCCGTTTGAGTCGCTGAGTTTTGAGCGTGGCGTAAATGAGTGCAATGTGACCGAGGCTAATCCTGTGCGGTTGCATTGTGCGGCTGTGGCGGCAAATTTCCTGCCTACGCTGGGAGTCTCGCCGGTGCTGGGGCGTAACTTTTTGCCGGAGGAAGACCTGCCCGCCTCGCCTAAAGTTGCGTTAATTTCTTATGGGTTGTGGCTGAGCCGCTACAATCGCGACGCTGGTGTGCTCAATAAGGCGATCTCGATTGACGATCATCTTGTTCGTGTTGTGGGCGTATTGCCTAAGGACTTCGAGATGCCGAGGCTCCAGGCAACTGACATCGTGGTTCCGGCGGCGGTGGACGTAGCGGCGCAACATACAGTCAACAGCGGCATCGGCTATCCGATGTGGGCCTTTGCCCGACTGAAGCCAGGCGTGAATCTTGCCGAGGCCAGGGCCGAGATGGAACCACTTTTCCGTAAGACACAACTCTGGATTCCTGCGCAGATTCGAGGTGACTTCAAACTGCAGGTGCGCTCGGTTAGAGACCGGCAGATGCAGAGTGCTTATAGAGCTGCCTGGATTTTGCTGGGCGCCGTGAGTGCTGTGCTGTTGATTGCGTGTGCGAATGTAGCAAGCCTTTTCATGGCACGAGGGGCAGCACGGGAGCGCGAATTGGCGGTACGCATGACGCTGGGTGCAACTCGTAACCGACTGGTTCGCCAAACACTAATTGAAGCATTTTTGCTGGCGTTTGCAGGCGCGTTTGCCGGATGCATTCTGGCGGAGATACTATTGCGCGCTTTTATAGCGATAGCGCCGACTGGAGTGCCATTTCTTATAAAAGCCCATCTCGATCTGCGTATTGTTCTGTTTACGATAGCCGTCTCTCTAGTTTGTTCACTTCTGTTTGGAATGATTCCCGCGTTACAGATGCCACGGATGGTGGCGCTGGCTGCACGGGCTACGAACTCCGGCGCGCATGCTCGCGTGCGGCGTATTCTGGTGTCCTTTCAGATTGCCATGTGCGTAGTTCTGCTGGCAGGCGCGAGTCTTCTCTTTGAGAGCTTCAGGAATCTAGAACACCAGAGCCTCGGGATGGAGACTCATGATGTTCTCGTCGTTCATATTCCGCTTACGTCGGCTCGCTATCAGACGGGGCAAGCTTATATGGCTTTCTACCTGCGAGTTGAGCAAGCGCTGCGACAGGTACCGGGAATCACGACCGTGGGAATAAGCGATTCACTGCCTCCGGATGCGGATAGCTGGCATGATGGTGTGCGTCTCAATGAAATGCTGATTGACGGCAAGGCAGTTGCTTTGGCAGGAACGGGTGGCACAGCCGTTGTACGCAGGGTAACGCCCGGGTACTTCGGCGCGCTAGGTGTTCCTATAGTTGAGGGGCGAGGATTCACCGAGGAAGAACGTAGCTCAAGTAGCAATTTCATGATTCTCAGCAAGCTGCTTGCCACTCGCTTGTTTCCTCAAACCGATCCAATCGGCAGACAAATTCGCTTTGCCGTCTTCAGACCTTATCTGGCTGTTGATGGGCCTGTCTTTACAGTCGTAGGCGTGGCGGGGAATGTAAAGAACGCAGGCCTCGCGGGACAGGACGACCCTGAGTACTACACGCTTCGCCGTAACCGTGACGAGGATTGGAGCGGGCATTGCGTGTTTGTTCTTGAGACGACGCTACCGAACTCGATCGTGGCTCCATGGATTCGGACTCGGGTCGCCCACTTTGATTCCACTGCACCGGTAGAGATCGAAGGCCTGACACAGAGTGTGAGCAAGCTTGCTGACCGTCCGCGATTTGAAACGGCGTTACTCGGCTTTTTTGCTCTGAGCGGCTTGGTGATGGCTATTGTGGGTCTCTATGGAGTGATTGCTTTTGTTGCCACGCAACGCACGAAAGAGATCGGCGTTCGCATGGCACTGGGAGCCACGCGCTTCGACGTTCTGCGCCTGATCACAGGCGAGGGTGTGCGTCTCATCATCTTCGGCGGCGCTATAGGTCTGGTGGCTGCGCTTGGCCTTGCGCAGTTGCTGAAGAGTCTACTGTTTGGCATTACGCCGCATGATTTCGGGACATATCTGGCTGTTACGTTACTTCTTATCGTAGTGGCTCTCGCAGCTACGCTCATTCCCGCTCGCGCTGCAATGAAGGTCGACCCTATGGAAGCGCTTCACTACGAATAGGGAAAATTCTGTCTTCCTTTCAGAGATACGACGACATCGAACTACCTCGTGATTTCCGGGCGTGAGCTATTGACATGCGATTGTTCGACTTGCTAGTTTCGGAGCCTACGTGATCTTTCCTAAGGACGGAGGTGTCGGCTCTTTGTAATTACCGGGCCCCATACATACGAGAAAGGAATTGCAATCATGGCAACTAAAAAATCGAATGACGCTGCGAAGCAGCTTAAACAGGATTCACTTGTAGAACAGCTAATCCCCGATCCAGGCAATCCGCAGACGACCATACAGCTAGTTGGGTGGTTAGGAAAAGGCGTTGAAGAGGGGCAATGGCGTCTCTATCTCACTCCACAGCTCGACCAGTATGTAGAGTTTTCAGAAGACAGTGTTGTACTTGCACAGCCTCTACAAAAGGAACAATCAGCGTTAGGTGGCACCACGGTCTGGCTGAAGGCAGGTACTGCTTTGAGCCATACACAGGTCGTCAAGCGCCAGATCCAAGCTGATTTCCTCTCAGGAGGAATTACTTCCGGATTTTTGGCGAGTTCTACGTCTTCACTTTCGGCGACTGGTTCCAGGGTTGTGGTGCCAGGCACTACACGTGGATATGTATGTTCGGTAAATCCTCATATCCCAGCCTGCCGACCGCGTACACAAGGTTGTCCAATCGCTTCTGACGACGATCCCTGCACAGGTGCATTCTGTGGGACCGGAGCTTTCGTGTGCGGCTATTCAGTTGGCTGCACGGAGGGTCGGGAATGCTCAGTAGGCTGTTAGATTAGGGTCTATTTCTGTAAATTTTTCATCTCCAGGCGACCGGGGTAAAACTCGAGCGCCTGGAGAATGAATTTCCGTGGTTCACTGTCATTGAGTTGTCTCATGGTCCCGAAATTGATCTGGATCTTTCATCGAAAACCACTATGCTCACTCAAGCCGAAGTAGTTCAATATCTCCTGCAAAGAGAGTTCATCACGGCAGACTCTGTCGTTGATGAAGACCTTCGAGTTGTTGAAGCATCGCGCCGCAATCGTAATTTCAAAGTCATCAGGGAGGGTGGGCCGTCTTATCTTCTGAAGCAAGGGCTTAGTTCAGAAGGGCGAGCTACGGTGGCTCACGAAGCGATTATCTACAAGTATATGGAGACGGCGGACGGTAGCGTATCTTTTCGTTCGTATCTTCCGGGCTACTACCAATACGATGATAGCGATGGGATCCTTCTTCTTGAACTGCTCGCCAACGCTCAAGATGTTCGCGAATTTCATGTGCGGAGGGGAGCCTTTTCTACCTCGATCGCTGCAGCTCTTGGGAGAGCTCTGAGTAAGCTTCACCGGCTTGATATTTCTTCTCTGCCAACGGAGTGGGATAGTAGTTTTAGTAACCGATTGCCATGGGCTCTTACTTTGCATCGGCCTGGTATCGGTGTCTTTCAAGATACGAGCAGCGCGAATATGCAATTGATTCGCATCGTTCAGAACACTCCTGGATTTGTACGTGCGCTGGACGAATTACGCGAAGGTTGGAGAATCGACAGTCTCGTGCATAACGATATTAAGTGGGATAACTGCCTCGTCTTTCCTCGTACGAATTCGAATCGCAAGGTTGACCTCAAACTAGTTGATTGGGAGTTTGCCAGGTTGGGAGATTCTTGTTGGGATGTAGGTGCGGTATTTAGTAATTATCTAAGCTTCTGGCTGTTCTCTATTCCGGTCTCGGGCGAAAACCCTCCCGATCATTTTCTTGATCTTGCTAAGCACCCTCTGGAACGTATGCAACCAGCTATTCGATCGTATTGGCAAGCATACGTTCGCGGAATGGGCTTCGATAAGGCTCAATCGGAAGAGCATCTTTTGCGAACCATAAAGTATGCTGCGGCGAGGCTTATACAAACTGGCTATGAACATATGCAGCATTCGGCGCATATGACGGGTAATCTTGTGTGCCTCTTGCAACTCAGTCTGAATATTATGCAACGTCCTTCCGAGGCGATAGCCCACCTGTTAGGAATTTCGTTGGAGCCTAGCGTTTCTTGAGGATGCGATGAGCGATTACATCGAACAAGTCAAGGTGTCTATAAGTGAAACGGTGTTTCACTCACCTACTGCCTATTCGTACTTTGGCAACGAACCGCCGAGGCTTGCTCCACGTGTCAGACGCGCAATGACGCCAAAGACCGCCCGTAATTACTTGCTGTATCAACTTCAATCACATCTTTATAACGAGTTCTACATTCGAGGAGGAACATCTCAGAACGTCTGGAATGATCCGGATTGCGATGCAGATGCGGTTTCTTTTGTTGAGGCTTTGTCTGCGGCGAATGAAGGAAGCGGCTGTAACGAAAGTGGATGGGAAGTTTTGGCAACGGCGGAGAATCATCTCCGCGTGAGAAAGGGCAATCTGGAATTGTGGGTGCGACCTGAGGACTGTTCCGCAACTAAGGATGGGTTTCCGCAGTCCGAGAGCTCGGTGGTGTTACATCTTCCGAAAGAACTGCGCGGAATGTCGCCTGGCTACTACATGGCGCTCAGCAATCAGGAGGATGTCCCCGGCGATGGAGAGACTCTGGTACGACTCTATTGGAATCTAACCGCCAGCGGTGCACCGGTCTTTATGCGTGGAGCTACGCGCACACTAAACGACGCTGGTTTATTTTTCAGACTCAAGGTGCTCAATGATCCGCGCGGCTACAACCGGTGCGACGCTGCTGTTGTGTATTTTCGTAAATCGCAGTATTCCGCGATTATGGATTGCCTGTCGCATCTCTATCCTCAGGTAGCTTCTTATCTGAAACCTAGGACGCCTGTGTTTACAAAACCAGTTGCTCCCGGCCTTGGCGTGGCCGAAGACCCTGGAGTGAACGAAAGCTTTGGCCAGCATCGATGCCGGGTTCTGGCTGATGGCATGATTCGCGCATACGAACAAGGCGCAAAGGAGCTTGGCAAACGCTTGGAAATCGTTACGGAGTGCTACGTGTCATCCGGTATTTGTCTGAATGAACCTTACTTGAATCCTAGTTCCACCGATGTCTACCTACCTTTCCGGAGTTAGGACGATGTGGCTTCGATGAATATGTCAACACGCGAGTTTCTGATGGTTGCAGAAGCAATAGGGCAGCGAATCTGTGCACAGGCTGTGTGGCACGATGGTCGCTGCAATTGGCTGGGAATGGAACCGCTTGAGCGTGCCTCAAGGGGTTTTCAGCCTGCTGCTACATACAGGACGCTCGGTCCAGATCTGTATTCCGGCACTAGCGGTATTGCACTCTTCCTTGCTGAGTTATTTGTGACGACGGGAGATCCTTCGTTGCGTCGGACTGCTTTGGGGGCACTACAGCATTCCTTCTCACGAGTAGATGCAATCTCGTCTTCTGCTCGTTTGGGCCTGTTTAGCGGATGGTTCGGAATAGCTTTGGTTGCTGCGCGTCTGGGGTTAATTCTCGACGAGTCGAATCTTGCGATCCAAGCGCAGCAGCTTTTGCAACGAGCATTTTCCGAACAGTATGACAAGGGAGAATTCGATGTGATGTCGGGTATGGCGGGAGCGATTGCCGCGCTGGTGGTGTTGGATCCTATTCTCGATAGTCCAGCGCTTATTGATTTTGCCGTACGTTTGGGTGACGAACTCATTGAATCGGCAGATAAAGATGATAGTGGATATTCATGGAAATCGCATGTGTTCAAGAATCATCATAATCTGACCGGCTATTCGCATGGAGCTTCCGGTGTAGCTCACGCACTGCTAGAACTGTACGACATTACGAAGATTTCAAAATACTACGATGCAGCGAGGTCGGCCTTTCAATATGAAAGTCACTCATTTGATGCCGCAACGGCGAATTGGCCTGACTTTCGTAAAGATCCTTCTTCGCCTTCCAGAAAAAAGCGTACCTATCCATGTATGACGTATTGGTGTCATGGCGCGCCGGGAATTGCTCTATCGCGAATTCGTGCGTTTGAGTTGATACACGATGAACAATGCAAAATTGAGGCTATTACTGCGCTGAAGACGACACGGGAATCGATCGATTCGGCGTTGGATACCTGGACGGGCAATCTTTCGTTATGCCATGGATTGACGGGGAATGCGGAAGCGCTCATTTACGGGGCGGAGATATTGAAGACGGAATCAGAAGAGAATATGGCGATGGCGCTAAGTGTTGCGAGGATGGGTATCGAACGCTACGCTGGCAATTCGGCATGGCCTTGCGGAACACATGTGGGCGAAACTCCTAATCTGATGCTCGGCTTGGCAGGTATCGGACACTATTATTTGAGACTGTACCAACCAGCTATCCCATCGGTGCTTATTTTGAGAAGGGAAGTTTGGAGCAAGCGGGGTACCCGTGAGCCGGTCGAAATCGCGAGAGACGTTATTTGAGAATCCTTGCGAGATAGCAGCAACGCGAGATTCATCTTTTTTGCGGCTGTTTTAAGTGAATCTTAAGGTTCACGGTTTACTCTGGCATTTATGCGCGGTAAGGGTAAAAAGTTGCTCATGTGGGTTGCGGAAGCCGCTGTTTTTCTCGTGGTGGCTCTCGCGATTCAATGCAGAGCTCAAGAGGCAAAGCCGGCGGGTGTACCGGTCATTTCGCTGGCAGAAGCGATTCACCGGGCTCAACAAAATGAGCCTGTCTTTGCGAGTGCAGTTGCAGCGCAGAAATCGGCTGGTATCGATCGTTATATTGCGAAGGCTGCGCTGTTGCCCTCTGTCCTCTATCACAACCAGGTACTGTATACACAGCCTAACGGACAGACCAACCAGGGTGGTCAGGTTGGAACGCAATCAGCGCCAGTTTTTATTGCAAACAACGCGGTGCATGAGTACAGCAGTCAGGCGTCGATCAACGAGACGATCGGTCTACGGCAATTCGCAGATACGAAGGTAGCTTCTGCGAACGCGGCACGTGCTTCCGCTGAATTGGAGGTCGCGAGGCGTGGACTCGTCTCGGCTGTTGTCAGTATGTTCTACTCGGCGTCGGCTTTCGATGCGAAGCAGCGTGTACTTACCGAAGCTCTCCGCGAAGCACAGAACTTTACGCAACTGACGCAGAAGCGCGAAGAGGCTCGCGAGATTGCTCATGCCGATGTGGTGAAGGCTCAATTACAGGAGCAGCAGCGTCAGCGTGAGTTGAGCGATGGAACCCTGGCGGCGGACAGGGCGCGTCTAGAACTCGCTGTACTTCTGTTTCCTGATCCTCGGACGCCCTACTCCACCGATACGACAGAGGCTCCGCCAGCTCTTCCGACGAGAGATGAAGTGATCAGCCTCGCTTCGAGCAAGAATCCGGAGATACGGAGCGCGTTGGCTGATGTGCAGGCCAGCAACGCGGAAGTGATGTCAGCCAGGGCTGCCTATCTGCCCGATCTTGCGTTGAACTTCACCTACGGTATCAACGCGCCTCAGTTTGCAAAGCGTGGACCCGATGATGTGCGGAACCTGGGCTACTCCATCAGCGGCACGCTCGATATTCCCGTGTGGGACTGGTTCTCAACTCAGAAACGCGTAAAGCAGAGCGAGATTCGTCGCGATGTTTCAAAGGTTACGCTGACTGCAACGCAGAGAAGACTCATCGCGACGCTTGAAGAATCGTATGCGGAGGCAAATGTGGCTCGGGATCAGTTAGACCTTCTCGACCGGAGCGTTCACACTGCGGCCGAGAGCCTTCGGCTGACGAAGCTTCGCTACTCTGCCGGCGAATCGAGTGCACTTGAAGTAGTAGATGCCGAGACGGCTTATCTTTCCGCAGAGACTGCACAGACGGATGGAATAGTTCGCTACAGGACCGCCCTGGCGGGATTGCAAATATTGACGGGAACATTGTGAGCATAAACGTGAACTTTTTTGGACGACCTTTGATTCGCCCGCATGCGATATATATAGCAACCATGCTTCTGTGCGCTTCGCTTTTGCAGGGTTGCAAGAAAACAAGCGACGCCGAGATGGCTACTCTCGTGACTGTGCAAGCGGAGCATCCGGAGACAGGAGAGATCTCCGAACACATTATGGCCGATGCGACTCTGTCTCCAATTGCACAGGCAGCGATCTCTCCGAAGATCACAGCTCCTGTTCGCACTTTCTACGTGCAGCGAGGCTCCAAAGTAAAAGAAGGAGAGTTACTTGCTGTGCTTGAGAATCGCGATCTCAGCGCTCAGGAACTCGATAACAAAGGCCAATATGCTGCCGCGCAGGCGTCCTTTGACATGCAGACAAAAGCGCAGGTGCCAGAGGATTACCACAAGGCAGAGTTGGATGTAGCGCAGGCGAAAGCGCAGCTTGAACTACAGCGCCAGATTGTGGCGGCGCGTCAGAAGCTTCTTTCTGAAGGCGCTATTGCGGGTAGGGATTACGATACTGCGGCCGCGGCTCTTGTGCAGGCGCAGGCTGCATACGACGTTGCTCAAAATCATCTGGGTTCGTTGAAGCAGGTGAGTCAGCAGGCGACGCTGCAACAGGCGCAAGGACAGCTCTCTTCCGCTGAAGGGAAGTACCTTGCTGCGAAGGCGCAGGTTTCCTATTCCGAAGTTCGAAGTCCGATCGCTGGGGTTGTGACCGACCGGCCTCTGTTCCCAGGCGAAACCGCCAGCGCTGGTAGCACGCTTATCACTGTGATGGACACATCTTCGCTTCTGGCGAAAGTACATCTGTCGCAGATCGTGGCACAACGTCTGAAGGTGGGTGAAGATGCTTCGGTTCTGGTGCCAGGCGTGGATGAGCCTGTTCCCGCGAAGATTCACCTTATCAGCCCAGCGCTGGATCCAGGAAGCACGACGGTAGAGGTATGGCTTCGTATCGACAACCGCGAGGGAAAGTACAAGGCCGGTACTCCAGTGAGAGCCTCTATTGTGGGCCGAACGGTTGCTGACGCCGTTAAGGTTCCGCTGACCGCAGTGCTCACGGGGCAGGATGGCGGGAAATCCGTGATGGTGATTGGAGCGGATGGAACTGCCCACAAGAGAGCGGTGGAGTTGGGAATTAGCAATGGCGAAGATGTTCAAATCACCAAGGGAGTGAGCGGTTCTGAAACGGTCATTACTACTGGAGCCTATGGCCTGGATGATGGCACGAAGGTGAAGGTCGGTAAGGCCGATGAAGATGAGGACAAAGCAGGCGGAGAGTCAAAATAATGGAACTGTCTTTGTCAAAAGATACCCAGCAGAGCTTCTGGCTTGCTCGTTATCGGGGCCCAATCTTTTTCTTTTTCATCGTGCTTTCGCTGGCTGGTATATACGCTGCGAAACAGGTTCCAATCTCAATCTTTCCTGAGACGAACTTTCCGCGTGTCGTTATCGGCGTAGACAACGGCGTGATGCCGGTCGAGCAGATGCAAGTGACGATCACCAAGCCTATCGAGGATGCGGTCAACTCGGTTCCTGGCCTGAAGACGGTACGTTCCACGACGAGTCGAGGCTCCGCCGAGGTCAGTCTCTTCTTCGATTGGAATGTCGATATGTATCGAACGCTGCAGTTGGTGGACGCGGCCATCAGCAAGGCGCGACAAACACTGCCGAACACTGCGACCATTACGACGAATCGGCTTACGTTTGCTACCTTTCCGATTCTTGGTTATAGCCTTACCTCCGATAGGCTCTCGCAGACGCAACTCTGGGAATTAGCGAATTATCAACTTAAGCCGCCGCTCAACCGAGTGGCGGGTGTGAGTACGGTCACTGTTCAGGGTGGCAAAGTACCGGAGTTCCACATTGTGCCAAATATGGCGCGCATGCAGACGGCGGGCGTAACAATTCTGGATCTCGTAAACGCGGTGCAAGCATCGAACATCATCGATTCGCCGGGGCTTTACGAAGCGAACCACGAGTTAATCCTCGGTTTGGTCGGAGCGCAAGCACATGATGGAGAGCAGCTTGGGCACCTGGTAGTGAAGACTTCGGCGAGCGGTGCGGCCGTCCGCGTTGCTGACGTCGCCACAGTGCAGCCTGGAGTGCTGCCTGTTTATACCGCGGTTACAGCGAATGATCATGCTGCCGTTCTTTTAAACATAACGCGCCAGCCCTCGAGCAACACCATAGCGGTCGCCGACGCGGTCGCTATTCAAGTTCAACAACTGCGGAAGACTCTGCCTGCAGATGTACATCTTGAGGTTTATTACGATCAGTCGGAGCTTGTGCGCGAGAGTATACGCAGCGTCCGTGACGCTATTCTCATCGGGCTTGTCCTGGCGTGCATTATTCTCTTTCTGTTTCTTGGAGACTGGACATCATCGCTTGTTGCAGGGTTGGTTATTCCAGTTACGATCGCAATCACCGTTCTGCTGCTATGGGCCATCGGAGAGAGTTTTAATTTGATGACGCTGGGTGGCCTGGCTGCAGCCATCGGCCTGGTGATTGATGATGCGATTGTAGTTGTCGAAAATATCGTCTCGCACCGTGATCGTGGCGAGAGCCGTTTACAGGCTGCCCGTCTTGCTCTGCGAGAGATTGCCGTACCTCTTGTCGGGTCTACGATTACTCCGGTTGTGGTCTTTCTTCCGCTTATTTCAGTCACTGGTGTGACCGGAAGTTTCTTCCGCGCACTCGCAATTACGATGACAATTGCGCTGCTCACCTCGTTGCTTCTCGCGGTTACCTGGACTCCCGCGCTGAGTTTGGTTTTTCTACGCGAACACCGCGATACACAAGACACGCCTCACGAGGAACACGGGCGCATTATGCGCCATGTTCTGCATTGGCATGAACATGGCCTAGGCTGGTCGCTAAGCAGACCTTGGGTACTTCTTGGCCTCTGCGGGCTCCTCGTTTTTGGAAGCTGGTTCGGCTATCAGGCGCTAGGGTCGGATCTACTGCCCGAGATGGATGAAGGCGGATTCATCCTCGACTACATTATGCCGGCGGGTAGCTCGCTCTCTGAGACGAATCGGGTACTGCAGCACGTGGAACACATTCTGCATAGCATGCCTGAAGTTGAGAGCACATCGCGGCGCACGGGTTTGCAGATGGGATTGGCTGCCGTTACTGAAGCCAACACCGGCGACATTACGGTAAAGCTGAAGAGCAAGCGCGACCGTGATATCGATGAGATCATGGCGGATGCGCGTGCGCAGATCAAAAAGACTGAGCCTGCGCTCGACGTGGAGTTTACGCAGGTACTTCAGGACATGATTGGTGATCTATCCAATGCGCCGGAGCCGATCCAGATTAAAGTTTTTGCCAATGATCCCGCTTTGCTGGCTAGCCTCGGACCTCGTATTGGCGATGCAATCAGTAAAATCGGTGGCGTCGTCGATGTGCAGAACGGAATCGACAACACTATTAGCGGCCCTGCGACTAACTTTCAGATCGATCCTGTTGTTGCAGGCAGGATGGGATTCACTCCGTCGGAGATTGCCGAAGATGCGACCTCTATTCTGGACGGCGTGACGACTACTGATCCATTGATCGCGAGTGGAAGACCTTATACGGTCCGCGTCCGTCTGGGCGAAGAGACGAGGCAGTCGTTGGATACCATTCAAAACACTGTCTTCAATAGTGCGACTGGGAAGCTGGCTACACTTGGTTCTTTAGCTCAGGTGACTCAGTTGCCCCCGCAAAATGAGATCAAGCGGGAGAATCTACAGCAGCTTATTACTGTAACGGCAAGACTCGAAGGTTCAGATCTCGGAACCGCGATTACAAAAGTCCAGCGTACCGTCAATGCAATGCACCTTCCACCAACCGTGAGAGTCGAGTACGGCGGTACGTATCAGGAGCAGCAGCAGTCCTTCCATGAACTGCTGCGTGTTCTTGTACTGTCTCTGGTTCTGGTCTTTGGGGTGTTGCTGACGGAGTTCCGCAACTTCTCAGCGCCCATTGCGATCCTTACTTCGTCGGTGCTTTCTATTGCTGGTGTGGTTTTTGCACTGCTTATCACCGGTACGACCTTTAACGTTGCGTCGTTCATGGGACTCATTATGGTGATCGGCATCGTAGCGAAGAACGGAATTCTGTTGCTGGATGCCGATGAGAGATATCGGCATGAAGGTGCTTCGGCCCGCGAAGCTATGATGCATGCTGCACAACGCCGTCTGCGCCCTATCCTTATGACTGCATTTGCCGCTATATGCGGTATGCTGCCGCTCGCATTCGCGCTTGGCTCCGGATCGCAGATGCTTCAGCCGCTCGCCATAGCGGTCATCGGAGGACTCACTATCTCAATGGTGCTCAGCCTGATTGTGACGCCGGTGGTTTACTACCTGCTCACGTATTCCAAGCCACAGGCTGCATAAAGAGGCCGGCGATAATAAATCGCCGGCCTCTTCAAAGTTGAGTTTTTGAGCTACTTCCGGTCGACGGCGATGACTGCGAAGCTATCAGGCAAAACGCTCGGACGAGGATGAGGCATCGCGGCTGTTGCGGCTGGTGCCGGTCCAAACTGTGCTGTTACCAAGTAAACACGTCCAGTCGAAGCGTCGAAGGCCATCGTGCGTGCGCCTTTAGCAGTTTTCACGGTTTGCAGAACAGGGAAGCCCGGCTTCGCTGCATTCACAATTGTGAGCGTGCCATCGCCATTGGATGAGAACGCCAGGCCATGTTTCGGATCGAAACCGGCGGCATCAGGGGAATCGCCGATTGCGGCCAGACCCAGTAGTTTGCCGCTCTCAGAGTCGATGATGGCCATCTTGCCTCCATCACATACGGAGAAGAGGCGATGCCCACCGCGGTCAATTGCCATCCCTGAGGGTGACTCGCAACCTTGCAATGGCCAAGTGGCAACGATCGAGTGGCTTGCAGCATCAAGTTTGACGATTTCGTTCTTGTCTTCGATGTTCACGAATACAGATCCGCGACCATCAGCCTGGGGGAACTCCGGCTTACCGGGTAGTGGAATCGTAGCGATAATGGTATTCGATGTGGTGTCGAGCACAGAGGCGTTTTTGCTGCGTCCGTTGAACGCCCATACCGTCTTCGTTACTGGCTCAAAGGCGATCCCATCGGGGTTGGTGCCAGCCGGAACGGTGGCCAGTACAGACAGATCTTCACGATTGAAGACGACGATCGCGTTGCCCGCGCCATCGCTGATGTAGCCGGTCTTACCGTCTGTGTTGAGCGCCACGCCGTGCGTGCTTTTCAGACCAGTAATCGCGCCAATCGGCTTGCCCGTTGTGGTGTCCACGACTTCGACTCGTGAGTTATGCGTGATGTATAGCCTGTGTGCTGCGTCGTCGCTTAGGAGGTAGTCCCAGCCGCCCTGTCCGCCGATCTTCCACTGATCGGCAATGTGATAGTTCTGAGCAACAGCGGCAGTTGCTACTGAGAGAAGGGTCGCAGCGACCGCTCCTAGATGTAAACGCATGGTGAGACTCCTCGAGGGACTCGGCATTGCTGCCGGCCCTCTGAGTATCGCTACTGCGCCTTAAGCGAAGCTGAAATTATGGGACTAAACGCCACAGGTTGTGCCGGGAGCATCACTGTTACGATGGCGCCGCCCGTGGGATTGTTTGCAATCTCGATCGAACCACCAGCGCGCTCGCAGATTGCCTTGCAGATGGAAAGTCCGAGTCCGGTGCCTCCGCTTTTGCGGCTTCGTGACGGGTCGCCACGGTAGAACGGCTCAAAGACATGAGCGCGATCTTCAGGTGGGACACCTTCTCCCTGATCCTGAATGCTAAACTTCACTTTCTCTTTGTTGACCGCCATCGTGATCAGGACGCGGGTTCCTTCGGGGCTATGCTGCAGCGCGTTCAGCAGGATGTTCGAGCAGAGCAGAAGCGCGTCGCGGCTATCGATTTGTATCTTGGCATCTGCGGCCGCTTCGAACTGGATCTCAACCGTTTTCAATTCGGCCAAAGGCTTGCCTTGATGTATCGCATCCTCAATGGCGTTGAGGAGAGAACAAGATTGGGGCGCGGCTTCTGGATCATCGCTTTCCTTTGGCTGCTCCAGTCGCGCCAGCGTTAGCATCTTCTGCATCGTCGTTTCCAGACGAGTGAAGTCATCCAGGCTGAGTTCCAGACCGTCGCAGTACTCTTCGATAGTGCGCTTGCGCATCGATAGGAGCTGCAGAGAGGACTTAATGATGGCAACGTCCGTCTTTAGCTCGTGTGCTGCATCACTGGTAAACCGTCGTTGTTGCTCAAATGAACGTTGCAGTCGTGTGAGCGCAGCTTCGAGGGCCTCGGTAAGAGGCTGCAATTCAACTGTCTCCCTTGCGCTGAGAGGTGCATCGAAGTGCCAATCGCTTGAGCTGATACGCTCCGCCTCACGCGCAAGTTCATTGACAGGTGACAATGCCTTTCGTACCAGCCATGCCATGACTAGCGCGGTCACACTCAAAAGGATAGCTGTCGCAATTGCGAAGAAGCGGATTGCCTCTACGACTTCGTGCCAAATGCGACCTGCGGGGGCTCCATAGACGATAGTGATGCTATGAGGAGTACCGCCGTTTGGCTCGCCTGGATCGACGATTCGAATGCCATGAAGAACTAGAAATCGATATTGGCGACGATTGATATCAATGTTGTAGAAGGCGGGCTCACCGGATGATTGAGGTTCAAGGTGCGGAGGTGTGCCCGAAGACCCAAGTATTCGCCCTTTTTCATCTTCAACGCTGAAGACGGCATCTCTGCCCAGGTGCACTCCACGCATATCGAGCAGTACGTTGTCTGCTTCATCCTCTGAATCCTGAACCGCACCCATCAGCAACTTGGCGTTCCCAAGGAGAGCGGAATCGAAGGCCCTTAACTGTATGTGTCGTTCATGAACTGTGATCGCCCCAATCAGGATCACGGCGGATAATAGTTCAAGACCAAGGACAGCAACGGTCAGTCTGCGCGTGATAGAGATGGATCTTGTCATAACGCAGCGCCTTCCTGGCGAAGACGGTAGCCGCGATGCCGCAGGGTCTCAATCAGCGGTTCGGTACCTGAAATGTTCAGCTTTCTTCGCAGGTTCGAGATGTGTGCCTCGATCACGTTGGAATGATGCTCCCAATCGAAGTCATAGAGATGTTCGAGTAGCTCTTGTTTTGAAACGACTGCGCGTGGCCGATGGATGAGGTACTCGAGGATTCGGTATTCAGTGGGCGAAAGATCAAGCATCTGGCCGCGACGGCAGACGGTTTGCTGAATGGTATTCACCTCGACATCGGACACCACCAATACCGGCGTCGAGACACCTTTCGCTCGTCGGATGAGAGCTTTGATCCTGGCAAGAAGCTCTCCCAGATCGAACGGTTTACTGAGATAGTCGTCGGCTCCTGCATTGAGGAGGCTTATGACTGACGCTTTGCCTTCCTGCGCTGTAAGAATCAGGACAGGAGTGTGGATTTTTTTTCGGCGCAAATCCTGCAGGACACGTTGGCCGCTCTTGCCGGGAAGCATCAGATCGAGCACGATTGCGTCATAAACGGACTGTTCCGCGAGAAGGGAACCCGCTTCTCCGTGAGGAGCGTGATCGACTGCAAGTCCGGTTTCGCGCAAAGCGGCAATTATGTTTTCCGCCAGCCGCTGTTCATCTTCGATTACGAGTACCCGCATAAGTAATGCCTTAAAAGTATTGTCTCAAGGACTGCTTAAATCAGGCTGAACGCCTCAAAAAGCCGTCTCATAAATGAGACGGCTTTTTGAGGCGAGGCCTTCGATAGAAAATTAGGCAAGAAATCGGCGGCGGAAAAGACCGGCTGCCCCGAGGACTGACGTGCCCACGAGAACGAAGGTGCTTGGTTCAGGTGTCGGTGCAACTGGTGTAACGGTTTCGGTAACGAATTCAGGGATATCTCCATCTGGATTGGTCTCGAGTGCCTCATTGAAGATGAAAGAACCTTCTATGTCGGAGTACAGATTTATGCTGACGCCGTTGGCGAGTGTGAAGGCCAAGCCGCTGTCATCGAAGTATTGGCCGCCGTTCGGATAAGAAAGAACGTTATCACTTCCTCCGTAACCGGAGAGGCTGACGATATTTGAGGACCCAAAACCGGGGTCCGTCACGCTGCCACTGAGGACGCTTGTAATGTTGAAGACGCCTGGGCTGGTCTCGGATCCGGTGAAGATGCCTGAACCGGAATAGCCAAGCGAACCGCCGTCGAATGAGATAGAGAAGGTGTCAGCCTTCGCGGGCTGAACAGTGAGTGCGGCGGCCATTAAAGCGCAAAGAAGAAGTGCAGATTTCACAGGGAAGACCTCTTGGAGATTGAATTTGATGATTCAGGCAAATGTTGGGCAATCGAAAGACCAAAAAATGGAGAGCATATTTGCTGATTACTGGCGGAAAATGTGTACCTGCTTGATCTCTAAACGAGAATGTGCGCAAAAGATTGCAGATTAGGTGTCGGGGATTGCTACTCTTTCGAGAGTGCAATCCCCTTAGCTTGGCGCTGAAATTGATGTTGAACAAGGACAGCATGAGTTCAAATTTGCCGTCCTTGTATTGGAATAGAGGTTAAGGGTTGGTGGGGGTGTTGGGCGTACCTGCAGCGGGCGCGCTCTGGAGTTGGAGGAAATTCTTGACGAAGAGCGTACCGTTGCCAAGGACAGGGCTGTAGGCCTGTCCAGATGTCACGGTGTAGCCGTTGTTGTTCCCAGAGATGTTGCGATGGAAGAACTGGGAGAGGCTGGCGGTCTTGCCGCTGGCGGCGGTCTGAAGAGCGGACAGGGCATAGAGTTGGGGGTTGATGTTGCCGAGGCGAGTACCTGCCAGTTCAACGCTGAGTGCAACGACGCCAGCCATCTGAGGAGACGAGGAACTGGTGCCGATGAGCAGATTGGGCGCGCCGCCAATGAAGACGATGCTCGCGCTACGAGGGAGTGCGGTGCAATCCTGAGCGCTAAGATCTGCGTCGCCTGGGCAGCCGCCCATTTGTAGCGAGACGTCAGGAACGGCGCGACCTGGGTTCGTGCCGGTGTTTACGACTTGTTGATACGAGGGTTTGGGGAAGACAGCGCTATAGCCGCCGCCAGAGCCCCAGGTGTTGTTGTCAACGGTCAAGATGTTGCCATTGACGTTGAACTGCGCGGGCACGCGTGGATCGAAGTTCGCGTTTTCAGAGTTGTAGGTGGAGTCGTTGGCTGTGGGTGTTGCGGACACTTTGAGGTTGGTTCCACCTACGCCGGTAACGTTCGGATCTGCGGCAGGGTGTTCCACGCCAAGGACGAAGTTGGTACCATTGGTCGGGTTGTTGGAGAAGTCCGCGGAGACGCAGGCAGCGGCACCGTTGTCGCCTGAACTGGCGAGGAAGGTGATGCCCTGAGAGTTACCTTGCAGGAAAAGACTGTGGTAAGTCTGAAGGATGCCAGTGAAGTCGACTCCGCCGTTGTATGCAGCCGTGAAGTCAAGTTCGCACTCGCCGAAGGAGGAACTGACAACGTCCACCTTATTATCCTCATCGACCTGGGTATAGGCAGCTATGATAGCTGAATCGGATAAGTCCGGCATGTTGTAGACGATCTCATGAGCGCCCGGAGCGGTGCCGAGAGACATCTGCGTATCGAGCGAGGCTTCCGCTGCGTCATCCGTGTTGGCGTTGAAGGCTCCGCTGCCGCCAAGCACGGGTTCAATGGTGACAGTAGGAACCGGCAGGGTAGTGTTGGCGGAGTAGTTGTTGACGTCGGAAGCAGGGCCAGCCGAGACGGTGGAGTTGAAAGCATCATTAATGTCGGATTGCAGCACTGTCGAGGAGATGACGATGCCGATAGTGGCACCGACGCCAGCTAGCTGCACCGGAGTTCCAGACCGGGCCTGCGACTTAGGAACGACAGAGGTTGTAAAGGAGGGGAAGTCGTAGGCTTCGTTCATATCGTTGGGATAGAAGAAGCTGTCTGCACTGGAGAGCCGCTGGTCTATAGAACCAACGCCATTGCGAACCACGGTACCCGTGCCCGCGGTGTTGAGATGCTCAGAGTGCACGTGGGCGGAGAGCTGAGCATTGAATTCGGGAATTATTGCGCCGACGGAAGCAAGCTCCGCAGGAAGCGTGAGGCGGTGGTTTGCGGCTGAGAACCTCAGATTTCCCTTCGGCATCTTCACCTGTTGGAGCTGCGTAGCGAAGAGTTTTTCCACGGCCCAGACAGGAGCTTCGACTTCAAGGCTCTGTGAATGTTCGGCTGTTACTGTAAAACCCGATGACTCAAGCTTTCTTTTCACCTTCGCGAGGTCCGAGGGCTTGGGCCCGAACTGCGTCTTGAACTCCGAGGGCGTGAGCCATTTGTGGAAACTGGGCGAGGAGGGATTGGTTTGATCACTCACAAGCTGCTCAAGTGCAACCTTATTGGTAAGCGGTAAATAGACGCTGAAGTGGGTTGAGGCACCGGGATCCGCAGCGCCAAGAACCTGCGGACGCATGTGTGGGTGGTTGACCTGCGAAAAGCCGAAGGTTGTAAGCGCGCAAAGAACAGAGGCGCGCGTTACAAGCGAATGAAGTCTCATTAACATTCCTCGTCGAGTATTTAATTTTGGGGAGAGGTAACTCGCTCACTATAACGTTGATGCCGAGAATGTCATAGAAAAAACATCTGCATTCCTGATTTTTTTTGAGATGCAAAACAGCAGCGAACTGAGTAGTTCGAGGCACACATCGACGGCCTGCTTTTGGGAGCAGGCCTTTCCATGTCCGCGTGTGATTGTGCTTGGTGGTAAAAGAAGGATTGGTGGAGGCGGCGGGAGTCGAACCCGCGTCCGAAAGAGCTTCCAACAGAGAGCTTTCATGCTTTTTCCGGTTCATTTTTGTCTCGTCACCGGCGCTTAGAACGGACAAAGATGCGACGGCGACCAGTCTGATCAGTCTCGTCCGACCCGCTCAGACGGAGCAGGGAAGACCAGCCTACTGTGCGACGATCGGTACGGGCCCGTAGGCGAAGCTCGAGCGATCGGCTACTTAGTTAATTAAGCAGCAAGAGCCAGGTTATTATCGGCACTTATAGTTTTGTGAGCGATTACGGGTGTCCACACCCCGGCATGCCTCTCTGCCACAAGCAATCCCGTCGAAGCCGTGACGCCCCCATTTGGAGCAGCAACGCCGATGCATTGGGCCTTGCAAAGAACTGATACCAGTATACCTTTTTGCGCTGTTGGTGCAGGGTTAGGCAAAGGCCAGAATTACGGCCCCAATCGTGATCAATGATGCTCCGCCTATCTTCAGGGGCGTCAGATGTTCGCCGAGGAACAGCCATGCTCCCAGAATCACGAGAACTACACTCAATTTGTCTACGGGCGCTACGCTGGATGCCGGACCCATCTGTAATGCCCGGAAGTAGCACAGCCAGGAGAGTCCGGTGCAGATTCCTGAGAGGATAAGGAAGAGCCAGCTTCGGCGGCCGATGTCTGCCAGACCGTTGTGCCTCTCGAAGCTAAGTGCGATGGCCCAGGTAAAGATAACGATCACAGTGGTCCGAACCGCGGTAGCAAGATTGGAGTCGATTCCAGTGACGCCGACCTTTGCCAATAGCGCTGTTGCTGCTGCGAATATCGCAGACAAAACTGCCCAGAAGACCCAAGTCATGCCCTGAGGATACGCCGGTGAAGTATTGGGTTTTGTTATGAGCCAATAACCCCTCCGCTCTGTTGGAGAGGTATTGGAGCGGATCTTTATTGTTTTGTTAGAGCTGGTTGCTTGTAAGATTCTCTATCTAAAAGGTTTAGTCGCAAAATATTGTGAATAAAGGGTCTATGGGGAAAATGAAAAGGTCCCGGTTACCCGAGACCCTTGGATAGAGGCTTGACATCCTTTAGAGTTAGCCCGAAGGAGGGCAGCAGTAACCTGTGCTCTGCCGAGCACGGGCTAGAGGGTGGCTGCTTCCAGGTCTACGTATTGCCATTCGCCACGCTCGATGCCGGCTCGAATCTGGCTGGGAGTCTGGCCCTTTTTGGTTTGCTGGTAGGCGTAGACTGCTTCTTTCATACACGTCGAGCATGCTGCGCCGTGAGTTCCTTCAAAACAACTGTGGAGGCTGTTGTGACCCATTGCTCGGTCGCAGTGGCAGTAGCAAGGTTGCTGGTGCAGAACTTCGGGAATTTTCGCCGCCATCTTGTAAGCGGTCACCTGGTACTGATGAGAGAAATAGATTCCGGTTAACTGATTGCCGCTGAGGATTGGGGGGAGGGGCTTGGAGGGCGCTTTCGCGTTGTAAGCAGGGACATCGTCGGAGGGGTTTGTCCATTGCGCCGATGCAGCCATTGTGACGAGACCCAATACTACGCAACCAAGTATTCGCTTCATGCTCCTTATGATAATCCCGAGTGTGGTTTCAGGCAGGATTTCCTGAAAGGGTATTCTTCGAATAGAACGGGCTTCACCAGTGCCGGTAAAAGCAAGACAGCTTTGAAATCTAGGTTTTTGGTTATCTAGAATGCCAGCGACACGCCGAAGACATTTCCTTGAAACGCGTAACAGCGGTTGTAGGTGATGCCGGAATGAGGGGCAAGCACGGGATCTCGTGTGATGGCAGGCACAGAGATAAGAGTGACCGCTGCGTTGGGATCGAGTTTGCTCTTCCAGCCTCCGGCAATCATGTTGCATAGTTCCCCTACGGCGTCATCGACCATGGGGTCGGATGGATCGGAGATCGTTCCTAGTAGTGCTTCGGCTGCGACCTGTGCCACAGTCTGGCTTGCATAGACGAGACACTCTCCAGTGATGGCGCCAGAGAAACGGATGCGCGCCGTGATCCATTCGTTGATATCGACTTCGGTAGTGAGCGGCGTGCAGTTCCGGTCGAGCATCATCTCGAAGACCTCAGAGACGGCTGAATCGAGGCGCGACATCAGGTCTTCTTGTATGTGATCGGTTTCAGTGACAGCCATTCTCCCTTGCAGGACTCATCGATACTCTCGGGGCATCACGCCGCATTGAGCAGTGGAAGCACGCGAGCTTTCACCTGGTCTGCCGTGAATGGTTTGCAGATGTATCCCTGTGCGCCAGCGGCTATGGCTCGGAGAACGAAGGGTTCGCTTCCTTCGGTTGTGATCATTACGACGGGTACGCCTGGAGCGAGGTTTTCGTCACGCCGAGTTTCAAGAAACTGAAGACCGTCCATGACGGGCATATTGATGTCGCTCATAATTAAAGCAATGGGAGAGGCGACACCCTTGTCGGCCCGAAGCGCTTGAAGAGCCTCTTCACCGTTGGAAGCCTGTACCACTTCGAGTAGTTCGAGGCCTGCCTGTCGCAGTGCTCTCTCGATAACCTTCCTCATTACTGCCGAATCGTCAATAATTAGTGCTCGCAACCCACCCTCCGGTCCTTCTTGATCTAGAGCGTATATCGGCTTGTGGGGTTGGAATCTTGAGCATTGCTCAGCGGGCCTTTCGAAGCTGGCATCATGTTCTTCTCTAAGGCAGGAGCAAATGTGTTGGGGGTGCTAACTCAGGAGCCTGGCAAAGATAAATGCGACGGCGAGAGCAAAGACAAAAGCAGATTCCTCCGCTTCGCTGGGAATTACAAACGTGCGGCAATAATAGTGTTCTCTGAATGCCCTCCGTTTTTATCCACGCTGTCTTTAGCGTCTTCTAACAAAACATGTCGGAAGTTCGGCCATCGACCTGCATAAGCCTGTGGCATGGATAGCGGTGTTTATGCTGCATACACGGGGTTGATGTCACGGACGCAGGCGTTGGATACAGCGGCGAACAACCTTGCGAATGCTGGAACGAATGGATTTCGTGCACAGCGCGATTACTTTCGAGGGGTCTTTGCTGGTGGGCTGGATCGAGAAGAGCCTGCTGATTCACAGGTCGGCGAGTCGGTGAATGGCTTTGGAGTGCTGGGCGGCAACCGGCTGGATATGGGGCAGGGACAGCTTGCGACAACAGGAAATCCGCTGGACCTCGCTCTGCAAGGACAGGGGTTTTTTGCGCTGCAAGCTCAAAACGGGATCAGTTACACGAGAGACGGTGCTTTTTCGCGGTCCTCGACGGGTGTGTTGGAGAGCAGCCGAGGAGAGCCGGTGCTGGATGTTAATCAGAAGCCCATCACAATTCCAACTGGAACGATTCATGTGGCCGCAGATGGGAGTATCTCAGTCTCAACACCGGAGGGGAGTGCGATTGTCGGGCAGGTCGGGGTCTTCGATTTTGCTGACCAGTCGAACCTGATTGCGGATGGGGCGAATCGATTCTCGGCTGGAGGCGCGAAGCCCATTGCAGGGAATGCCCTGGTCCAGCAAGGAGCGATTGAAGGAGCTAACGAAGATGCAATCCATGGGACGATGCAGCTGGTGCTGGTGCAGCGACAGGCGGAGATGATGCAGAAGGCACTGAGCGTCTTCAATAACGAGTTTGATAAGACTGCGGCAGAAGAACTGCCACGGGTCTGAATGCTTGGCTTAATAACGTTGCGAACTTTGCGAAAAGGATGGAATTGAGATGATTCGAGCACTCTATACGGCAGCGAGTGGAATGAGCGCGCAGCAGGCGAACCTGGATACGATAGCCAACAACCTGGCGAATTCTGGTACGGCAGGGTTTCGACAGAGGCGGCTGCAGTTTGAAGACATGATCTACCAGAACATGATTACGCCTGGGTCTGCGCAGAGTCAGCAGACGGTCTCGGCTGGTTTGCAGATTGGGCTTGGAACTCGGTCGGCGGCGTCGGAGATGATTATGACGCAGGGCGATTTTAACGAGACGGACAATCCACTGGATCTTGCTATTCAGGGCGCGGGATTCTTTCAGATCTCGCGGCCAGACGGAACGATTGCCTATACGCGCGCGGGTAGCTTCCATAGGAACAATCAGGGAACGATGGTGACGGCTGATGGCGATACTGTATTGCCGGCGATTACGATTCCTTCGAATGCGACGGCCATTACGATTTCGCAATATGGAGTTGTGTCGGCAACTATACCGGGACAGACTGCTGCCGCGCAGTTGGGGACGATTCAATTGGCGACGTTCGCCAATCCTGGTGGACTGAACTCGATTGGTGGGAATCTGTTCACTCAGACGGAGTCGTCGGGGAATGCGATTACGGATGTTCCTGGCGGAAGTACCGGTATGGGCACCCTGCAGGAAGGATATCTGGAGAACTCGAATGTGGATGTGGTTTCGGAGTTTGTGCAGATGATCCTTGCTCAGCGTGCATATGAGAGCAATTCCAAGGTAGTCCATGTGGCCGATGACATGTACTCGCAGATCAACAACATGATTCGCTAGGAGCGGCTATGAGCGGGAATTCTTTTGTTGGTCTGCTATCGCTGCTGAGCGTGCTGGCAGGGCCGGGTGTATCTGCTCGGGCTGCCACATATTTGAATACGCCTTGTGTTGGCTTATCGGAGATTGCCGCAGAGGTTTTGCGATCGGGAATCGTGACACCTTTAGGTGCGAAGGGTGGCAGCTATCGGGTGAGTGAGGTGTTGTGGGATCCAGTGCTTGGGCAGAGATGGGCGATGGTTGCCAGTTGTGAGCATCCGGAACAGCCAGCGTTTGCGGTTCCGACAAAAGATGAGTTCACACAAAGATCGAATGCTCGTAAAGAGGACAAGAAGGCTCCACTGATACGCGCTGGCGAGGTCGTCCGTTTGTGGAGGCAGGAAGAGAATCTTCGCATTGAGATGACTGCAATTTCCGAAGAGACCGGCGGCATAGGCAAGACCATACGTGTTCGGTTGGTAGGAACGAACGCGGAGGAGCAGCAATTCGTCGGCATTGTTCGTGGCGCCGGCGATGTGGAGATGCGGCGATGAGAGATTTGAAGCGGGATTGGTTTGTGGCGACGCAGCTGCATTCGATACGTGTGGAGCGGAGGGAGATGCGCTTTGCTCTTGGCGTTGTTGCGGGGCTACTTCTGTTGCTTGCGGTGTCTTCGTTGAGGGCGCAACAGGCCAGTGGGGACCGTAAGGTAGTGGCCGCGCCGAAGCTCGGTATAGCCTCTGCTTCGTTGACTGCATATCTGGCGAGGGTTCGTGCTGATAGTTCTAATGTGCAAGCTACGCCCGGATCGATCTGGCTGGATAACGGACGATTGGCCAGAATGACGACGGACCCGCGGGCTATGCGACCTCATGATCTGATCTCGGTCGTGGTGTCGGAAAATCTTGCAGCCTCTACCGATGGTTCGGTGAAGAACTCGCGCGCTTCAAATGCAAGCTCGCAGATTTCAAGTCTTATGGGGGTGTTACATGCGGGGAATGCGCTGCAGAATTTGATTAATCAGAATTCATCGGCAGGGTTGAATGCCCAGGGTACCAGCGCAACGAATTCGAGCCTGAGCACGATATTTGGTGGACAGGTGGTGGACGTTCTTTCGAATGGAACGCTTGTGATTGAAGCTGCGCGAGAGGTTGAGTTCAGTCAGCAGACGCAGACGATTGTGCTCCGAGGGCTGGTTCGTCCTGAGGATATCTCTCAGCAGAACCAGGTGCTTTCGACTGCGATATCAAGCCTCGAGTTGGAGGTGCGAGGGAAAGGAATCGTCTCCGATTACACCCGGCGACCGAATGCGCTGGTCAGGTTGCTGCAGCAGATTTTGATTTTCTAGCGGGAGCGAAGATGCACGGGAACAGGTTTATCTATTTCGGATGTGCGATGGCTGGGGTTCTCGCTTGCTGTGTGGCGGCTTCCGGGTCTGACGTTGCAGCAACGCCGCGACAGGCTCGGATTAAAGACATAGCCTCGATCGAGGGGATTCGCGATAACCAGCTTGTTGGCTATGGTATTGTGGTGGGACTGCAGGGGACGGGGGATAGTCAACAGACGAGCTTTCCGACGCAGACTCTGGCGGCGACTCTGCTGCGTATGGGGGTTAGTGTTCCGGCAGCTTCGATTCGGGTTCAGAATCTGGCGGCTGTGTTTGTGTCTGCGACGCTGCCTCCGTTTGCTCGTCCAGGCACGAAGCTGGATGTGACGGCTTCTTCGGCTGGCGACGCGAGAAGTCTTGAGGGTGGGTTGCTGTTGATGACACCGCTATATGGGGCGGATGGGAAGATCTATGCGCAGGCGCAGGGGCCGCTGGTGGTTGGTGGCTATTCCGTGAATGTGAATGGAAATGTGAAGCAATTGAATCATCCCAACACGGCGCGGATTCCTTTTGGGGCCATGGTGGAGCGTGGTGTTCCATTGGATCTGGATGGTCGGAATCAGTTTTCGCTGCTCTTGAATGATGCGGATTTTCGTAGTGCGGAGGCGATGGCGCAGGCTATTAATGGGAATTTGGGACGGAGTGCGGCGCATGTGCTGGATAGTCGGCGGATCGATCTTTCCGTTGCGAATGGCGAGGAGATTCCTGCGCTGCTTGCACGAGTGGAGTCGATTGAGGTGCCTGTTTACCCTCGGGCGAAGGTGATCGTCAATGAACGTACAGGCACGGTTGTTATCGGTGGAACTGTGGTATTGCAGCCTGTGTCGATCTTGCATGGTGGTTTGGCTGTGAATGTTGTTAGCGATTTTCTGGTCTCGCAGCCGAATGGCTTCTCTTCGGGGACGACACAGGTGACACAGCAGACGCGGGTCAGTGCGCTTGATAAACCGGTGAATCGGATTGAGTTGAAGCAGGGAGCTACGGTAGATGATCTGGTACGAAGTCTGCAGACAATTGGAGCCTCTGCTCGTGATGTGATTTCGATCCTTCAAGCGATGAAGTCGGCTGGGGCTCTGGAAGCGGAGATCGAGGTGCTATGAGGATTGAGGGAGATTCGTCGAGCCAAGCCACGGCGGGGATGGGCAGGCAGCAGAACGCGAAGCTGGTGGATGCGGCGCAGCAGTTTGAAGCGATGCTGATGCAGGAGATGCTGAAGCCGATGCGCAAGGGTGAAGGTAGTTGGGATGACGACAAAGATAGCGATAGTGCTTCGGACACGATCAGTAGTTTTGGGACCGAAGCGGTGGCTAAAGCTATATCGAAGGGCGGTGGTCTGGGCATTGCGAAGGAAGTCGTTCGGCAGGTGAGCCAGGAACATGAGAAGAGTTCCCGAAAATAATTTCCTAAGGTACTAAAGATCGCTGTTGTGGTGCCGATATATGCAAGTAGATGGAGGAACAGTATGAGCTACACAAATGGAATAGGAAGTTTGCAGCAGGCATTGAGTTCTATAACCTCGACATCCACGAAGCCGGCTACGGATGTGATTAGCGGCACGGACCGTGGAACGGTGACACGGACTTCGGCACAGGAGGATCAAGCAAATTTGAGCTCCGCTAGTGGTGTTATGGCCCAGGCATTGGAGGGCTCTGACGTGAGATTCGCAAAGGTTACGGCATTGCAGCAGGCAATTGCTGCCGGCAACTACAAGGTGTCTTCGGCCGATGTTGCAGAGAAGATGGTTGATTCGCTTTTGGAGTAGAGATGCAGTGCTTTGCGCTGTTTTTGCGAAGTAGCGAAGAGTGCTGATAATTTTGACAGCCAATACGGCAGAAGCATAGGGAGCCCATGGGTACACTGACGTCTTTGATGGATATGTCGCGTGAAGCGATTATGGCGGATCAAACCGCGTTGAATGTGACTGCAAACAATGTATCTAACCAGAACACGCCGGGATATACGCGTGAGGTTGTGAACTGGCAGCCGGTCGATGCGGTCACGCTCAATGGATCGCAATATTATGTAGCGGAGAATAGCGGGCAGAGTGCTATCTCGCAGCGGGACAGGGTTCTGGAGCAGCGTGTGCAGCAGCAGACCCAGGTGCAGTCTCAAAGCAGTGCGCTTGAATCGGCCATGCAGGAGATACAAAACGTCTTCGGCCTGAGTTCGACGTCGGAGTCGGCCAGTTCAACGGCGCTTGGTTCTGCGATGAACTCTTACTTTGGCGCGCTCTCGCAGTTGTCGGCCAGTCCATCGGATGCATCGGTTAGACAAAGTGTGCTAACTGCGGCCAATACTCTGGCATCTACATTCAATTCTTCATCGCAACAACTGGCACAGATATCTTCCAGTCTGGATCAGCAAGTGGTTACCGTGGTGGGGCAGGTAAATACGCTGACGGCGACGATTGCTTCGCTGAATCAACAGATCGCCAGCATCAGTCCTGATCAGGATGCCGGGACTTTGGAGGACCAGAGACAGCTCGCTATCTCGCAGCTCTCTCAATATGTTGGGCTGGATCAGATAACTAATGAGCAGAATGGGATTACGCTTACGACGAGCAATGGAGCGTTGTTGGTGAGCGGCGATCAGTCGTATGCGATGAGCACGGTGCAGATCTCGGGAACGACACATATCCTTGCAGGGATTGCGGGCCAGGATGTAACGTCGGGGTTGACCGGCGGTACGTTGGGCGGCGTCCTGCAGGCCAGGGACCAGGAGTTGCCGGTTGTTGTTACAGCGCTTGATAACCTTGCTTTCGGAATTGGCAGTCAGACCAACCTGCTGAATGAGCAGGGGCTTGACGGGAATGGGAATGCTGGACAGGCCCTCTTCACCTTTGCTTCAGGCGCGAACGGAGCGGCTGCCTCGATTCAGGTGGCAACGACTGATCCGAATGCGGTTGCTGCGGCTGCGGTTGGGGAAGGCTCTACGGGTAATAGCAACGCCTTGGCCCTGGCTGACCTTTCGACGGCGAACGTTGCTGGTGGACAGACGGCTTCGAATTATTACGCTGCGCTGCAGGGACAGATAGGGACTGCGACCTCGAGCGCGTCTACTGACAATACCGCGCAGCAGGCTACGCTGACGCAGCTTACGACGCAGCGTGATTCACTCTCTGGAGTTTCGCTGGATGAGGAAGCTGCGAACCTGACGCAATATCAACGCTCGTATCAGGCAGCGGCCAAATTGTTGACGATCGCCGACACCATCATGGCCAGCGCTCTCAATCTGGGCGATGAGGTTTCCGTTTCATAAGACTAAGCAATCCGCCAACACCTAGAAGAGGAGTAGTGCATGAGGGCAGATCCAAATTACATTTCGAACCTCGCTTTGTCGATCGATCAGTCGAGCAGTGCGGCTGATGCTCTGACGACTGAATTGTCGAGCGGATTACGTGTGGCTTCGTTGCAGGATGACCCGGTTGCGGCGGCTCAAAGCTCACTGATAGGAAGCGCCATCGCGAAGGATGACACTTTTGTTCAGACGGCTTCGAGTGAGGCGTCGATGCTGCAGGTGGCTGATACTACGCTGGGTGAAGTCGTGACACAGGTGACTTCGGCTATTTCGCTGGCAGTGCAGGGCAACGATGGCACTTTGAATGCCTCCAACTTGACGACTATCGTGCAACAGCTGAGCGGCGTACGCGATCAGGTTTTGTCATTGGCAAATACGAGCTATCTAGGTTCGTCTTTGTTTGCGGGAAGCCAGGGGTCGGTGAAGCCTTTTGTACTCGATACTTCGACGACGCCGGCTACTGTAAATTATGTCGGGGACACGAATGTGCAGTATGTGGAGACGCCGGCGGGGCAGAAGATCCAGGTTAATCTGCCAGGGTCGTCTGTCTTCGGTACGTCGTCTTCCGGTGTGTTCGGTGCGCTGAACCAGTTGATCGCCGACTTTTCGAGCGGGGCTTCGTCCGCGACGATTACGAATGATACTTCGACCTTGACCGCATCGCTCGGGCAGGTTTCGCAACAGCGCAGCATTCTGGATAGTTCTCTGAGTAGAGTTCAATCAACCAGCACTTATGCTCAGACGGATGAGAGTCAGTTGAAGGTACAGCAGGGCACGCTCGTTTCGGCAGATACGGCTTCGGTGGCTACTCAATTGAGCTCGCAAGAGACGCAATATCAGGCGCTACTTAATGTGATGAGCGCGCTCGAGAAAACGGATCTGTTCGATTATCTAAACTAAGCAGCCCCCCTGGGCCATATTGTCGGCAAAGTATTCAATCTAAACGAAATAGGTTCGTACTTTCCGCATGCAAAAGTACCCCCTGAGTGTGGCAATAACTCAATTGTGGAGTGCTTCTTTCTCTCCTCGGTGAATGACCTAGAAAGATAAAAGCCCGGCTTAAAAGAGCCGGGCTTTTTGTTCCTTCTATTTTAAATTTACATGACCTGCCATAACTATTACGCAGTTGTTATCTTGTTTGTTTTGTTTGGATTGATGGATTATTGGGCTTGACAAGCGTTTTCATTGAGAAAAATGACATGAAACTTCGTAAATATAAGAAAATGAATTGTTTGTGATCTCCAATTTGAGTGGCGTAAAGTTTGAGGCCACTTATACTTGCGATTGAGCGGTGAGGGGAAGGATTGTGACAGAAGGATTCAGGTTTCTATGGAATGCAACACGAGGGAACAGGTTGCAGCCCTGGCGTAGTCCATATCTGCGATGGCGGCTTGAAACGTATACCGGGAAGCGAGCGGACACCATAACGGCGGCGGACTTCTGGACCTTGTTCTGGACAGAGAAGAGGCAACTGTTTCGATTTCTGAGATGGACGGGTGAGATAAGGGACTATGCTGCGAATGACCGGGAGCATTGATTAGCGCTTGGCCTGTTTGTGTTGAGCAATACAGATGATGATTAGAATTTCAGACTCTGTGGAGACGAATCGATGAGTGAGTGGACGAAGGTGAAGGCCGAAGACGGCCACGAGTTGAGCGCCTATGTTGCGTCTCCGAAGGGCGAGCCGATAGGGGCACTGGTTTTGATTCAGGAGATATTCGGCGTGAATGCCCATATTCGCGGAGTTGCGGATGGGTTTGCGCGTGACGGTTTTTTGGTGATTGCCCCTGCGCTGTTTGATCGTATTGAACGTGGCGTCGAGCTAAAGTATGAGGGGGACGATGCCAAACGCGGATTTGAATTGATGTACAAAGCCGATTTGGATAAGGCATTGTTGGATATCGCTGCGGCCTACGCCTTTGCCAAGAACGCGGATCGGGGTGATTGGGTACTGTTTCGGTGGATTGATGACCTGGTTGACGGCGACTCGAGGCGAGACAGTAAAGATGCAGCCATCGTGTTGCGTTGGATATTACCCAGGGGGCATTGGGAAGTTTGCTGCGGAGGAGCCAAGCTGTCCGGTGATGCTGCATATTGGAGCGGATGATGCGCACATTGGGCCGGATCAAGTTGAAGCTGTGCGGAGGGCGCATCCTGAGGTTGAGATTTATTTGTATGAGGCTGCCGGGCACGGATTCAGCTGTGATGCTCGGGCGAGTTTTCACGCGTCGTCAAGTGCGTTGGCTAGGGAGAGGACGTTGGCGTTTCTGAAGACGCATGTTGCTTAGGTTTCAATAGTTTCGCCCATGCTTGATTGCCGCGTTTGTGAAGCGGTGATATTCTTGTGTAGACACTAAGAGTGGACTAGAAGATTAGGAGTAAAGATCAGCTGTGTTAGCACCTGCTAAAAAAACAGATATTATCGCGAAGTTTCGCACGCATGACTCAGATACCGGGAGCCCCGAGGTACAGATCGCAATTCTGAGCGAGCGTATTGGCGAATTGACAGAACACTTCAAGGAACACAAGAAGGATCACGGATCACGCCGCGGTCTTTTGATGCTTGTGAGCAAGCGTCGCCGTTTGCTTGATTACCTGAAGAAGTGCGATGCCGACCGGTACCGTGAGGTCATCGGCAAACTGGGAATCCGCAAATAAAGCGATATCTCCGGAGACACCTTACAAGCCATGGAAGCATGCACGGCCCGCGTTTATTCGGCTGGAAACTTCGTGCAAGGTCAAGCAAGGCCTTGCTGGGGGAGTTGCCGACGATGGTAGGCGCGGGACGAGATTGCTTTTACCGCGGCGGTGTATTCCAATCCGCCCAAGGATCATTACAGCGCAGCTTGCTGGACGCGCGATAGCGTTTTCAGTGAGTTGCGCTTTTTCGCGCCCGCAAGCCGGATGACGCGAGTACAAAGTTTCAATCGATAGAGAGAGAAGAGAGGCAACATGAAACAGGATGTGACAGTTGAGCTTGCCGGCGGCAAGCAAATTAAATTTGAGACGGGGCGCATGGCGAAGCAGGCCTCAGGTGCAGCGCTTACCTCGAGTGGCGATAACGTAGTTTTGGCGACTGCAGTCGCTTCGCCGGACCCGAAAGAAGGGATCGACTTCTTCCCACTTACCGTTGAGTACCGTGAGTTCACTTATGCGGGTGGCCGTATTCCGGGTGGGTTTATCAAGCGCGAAGGCCGGCCTAGCGAGAAAGAGATTCTGACGAGCCGTCAGATCGATCGTCCGATCCGTCCGCTGTTTCCGGAGGCTTTCCGGAACGAGACGCAGGTTGTTGCGTTTGTATACTCCGCCGACAAGGAGAATGATCCCGATGTGTTGGGCATCAATGGCGCGAGCTGTGCGTTGGCGTTGAGCGATATTCCGTTCCACGGGCCTGTGGGCGCGGTTCGGATTGGCATTGTGGACGATCAGTTTGTCGTGAATCCGACTTATGCTGAGCGCGAGAAGAGCACGCTGAACATCATGGTCGTCGGCACGAAGGACGGCATTGTGATGATCGAGTCGGGCGCGAAGGAGATTGCCGAGGACCGTGTTGTCGATGCGATCGAGTTTGCACACGAACAGATCAAGAAGATCTGCGCTGCGATTGAAGATCTTGTGAGCCGTGCGGGTAAGACGAAGCGTCTTGTCTCTGCCGAGGAGATCGATCAGGAGTATCTGAACAACCTGACCAGCAAGATCGGCGCGAAGTTGAAGGATGCTCTGGATACTCAGAAGCACCCGAAGTTCGATAGCTATGCCCTGGTAAAGGCGATCAAGGATGAGTTGAAGAAGGACCTGCCGGAAGGCGATGCGGCTGCGGCGAAGAAGTTGAGCAAGTACTATGAGCTGCTGCGCGAGAAGATCTTCCGCGAACAGGTTCTGAATGAACGGGTTCGTCCGGATCATCGTGCGTTCGATCAGATTCGTCAGGTTACTGTCGAGGTTGGAGTCCTGCCGCGTGTTCACGGTTCGGCTCTGTTTACGCGTGGCGAGACGCAGGCTCTTGTGAGCGCGACCCTTGGAACGACTGATGATGCTCAGCGGCTGGAGAGCTACGAGGGTGAGCAGAAGCGTCGTTTTATGCTTCACTACAACTTCCCTCCGTTCTCGGTTGGCGAAGTGGGTCGTATGAGCGGTGTTGGCCGTCGAGAGATTGGGCATGGTGCGCTGGCATTCAGGGCGATCGAGGCTGTGCTGCCGGGTGAGGACGAGTCGCCTTACACGCTGCGCGTTGTTTCGGACATCCTGGAGTCGAACGGATCGTCTTCGATGGCGACGGTTTGCGGCGCTTCGCTTGCGTTGATGCAGGCTGGCATTCCGCTCAAGGGATCGGTGGCCGGTGTGGCCATGGGCCTTGTGAAGGAAGGCGATAACTACGCTGTTTTGTCCGATATCGCCGGCGCGGAAGATCACTACGGCGATATGGACTTCAAGGTGGCCGGAACGCGCAAGGGCATTACCGCGCTGCAGATGGACATCAAGATCATGGGGATCACGCCGCAGATTATGCGTGAGGCTCTGGAGCAGGCTCGCCGTGGCAGGCTGTGGCTGCTGGATACGATGGATGCGACGATCGCTGGTGCGAGCCAGGAGAAATCGCAGTTTGCCCCGCGTATTCATACGCTGCAGATTCCTACCGATAAGATTCGCGATTTGATTGGACCTGGTGGCAAGGTCATTCGCGGCATCATCGAAGCGACTGGCGTGAAGATTGATGTCGACGATACGGGGCGGGTGAATGTGGCTTCGAGCGATGCCGATGGACTGGCTCGCGCGATCCAGATGATCAGCGATCTGACTGCAGTGCCTGAGGTCGGCAAGACTTATCTGGGCAAGGTAGTTCGGTTGGCAGAGTTTGGCGCATTTGTGGAGATTTTCCCAGGTACGGATGGTCTGCTTCACGTGTCCGAGATTGCGGAACACCGCGTGAAGGAAGTGAAAGACGAACTTCGCGAGGGCGATCAGATTCTGGTGAAGGTACTGGCGATCGAAGGCAACCGTATCAAGCTTTCGCGTAAGGCTGTTCTTCGCGAGCAGCGGGCGAAGCTTGGTTTGCCTGATCCGGCGCAGATCGGTACTGATGGGTCGAATGCTGAAGCTGCTCTGCGTCAGAGCAAGCCAGCTGATGCCGAAGAGGTGTCGGCGGAAGATGGTGATGACTTTGAGGATGAGGGCGAGGAGTCGACAGACGAGCCGAACTTCAACCGGGCTGATGGTGTGCCTGTGCAGCGTACAGGCGGTGCACCAGGTAACAATCCTGGTGGTGGACAGCGGCGGCCGGGCGGTAGACGGCGTCGTGGTGGACGCCGGCCGGGCAGTGGTGCTCCGCAGGGTGGAAATCAGTAGTGACGGTTGTAAAGAATCAAAAGAAGGTCACGCGAACTGCGTGGCCTTTTTTGTTTGCGCTAAGCTCGACTCGTGGACTCTATCAAGATATCCGTGTGGCTGGCTTTTGTCGTGTATTGTCTGTTGGCTTCGGCCGCCTGGATCGTAACTCCTTTTGGTGAGGGGGCATCTTTTTTCGAGCGGCAGGTTATTTTGTTTGCCGTTGCTGGTGTTGGGGCTATTGCATTTTCCAGGAAAAAGTTACGGACGGCTGGGCGCAGGCTGCCGTGGGTGCGAATGGTTGTTGCTGGGGTGAGCTTCTGGGGTGTGCCGGCCTGCTTGATTCACGGGACTGGAAGTGGCGTTCCGTCCATCACTATCTCTGCGACGTTTGCGTTGCTTCCGGCGGTTGTTGTGCTGGTGACTACCATTGATGGAACGATATGGGGCCAAGGAGATGGGTGGGGATATCTTGTTCCGGCTCTCGCTGCGTTTGGAGGAATCCTGCTTTTGCTGCCGGTAGGTCTGCCTGAGTCTGTGAGGGGACAATTGGGGTCGACGTTAGTTTTTGTCGCTGTGATTTTGGTGGCTGTCTCGAGTGTGTGGATGCATCGGTTGATGCAAGGTGTTGCCATCGCGGAGACGATGTTTATCGTCTGCTTTGCCAATGCGGCGTTTCTGGCGATCTGCGGATTGGTGGCACGAGATTTTGTGGGTGGGTGGGCCGGTTTGAGGACAGTATTGTCGCTATCATCGTGTGTTGATCTGATTCAGGTGATCCTTGTCTTCTTGCTGCTGCGAGAGATGCAGCCAGTGCGTTTTGCCGCGCGGTATCTGGTAATTCCTCTACTGACTGTGGTTGAAGGTTATGTTGTTCTGCGGCCTGAGGTGACGGCCCGAATGGTAGTGGGGGCTGTGCTTTTAGTCGGGGGAACCGTGTGGGTTCTGTTTTCGAAAGCGTCTGACGATGAGGTGATTTTGTCCTTGCGTTGATACTTTGCTGCGTGAGCGCGGAGGGGTAAACTGCGGTGAATGGCTGCTTCGATGTATATCGTGGTTGAGGGTGAAGACCCCGGGTTCGATATCTTTGTGAATGGGCGCTCGCTGGCTCGGCATGAGGATGCGTTGGAGAGGCTTGCGCTAAGGTTGGGAGTTCGACCTTTGATTGAGTTTTTTTCGGCGGATGAGAATTCGATGTCGCTGCTGATTGAAGAAGGTGCAGGGAATCAGGAGCTGATGCGGCGGCTCCCTCCTCCGCAGTGGTATTCGCCCGCGGATGGTTTGAGCACGGTTCAGGCGTTGCTGGATGCGCTGATGGATGAGCCGCAGCAATTAGGGACTGAGGGCGAGCAGGTGATTTCAGAGCTGATGGAGTATGCGCGCGTTTTGAAGAAGACGCACGAGCGCCAGATGCGGTGGCATCTGGCGGTTAGTTGGCGGTAACGATTTTAGGTGCTGACTGAGGCAACCGTCAGGTCGCCCTCGCCTAGTTTGTGGTGGAAGAGATCGAAGACCAGATCGTAGAGACGATGGGCGAGCTCGGGGTCGTAGCGGATGCCCTCGTCGCGCATGAAGGCGTGGGCACCGTTGACCTCGTGCCAGCTTAGACGCGTGCCGAGTTCGTTGAGACGGGCCAGGACTTTGAGACGGCCTTCGAGAGGAATGTGGGGATCTTGACGACCCCAGATCATGAGAAGTTCACCTTTGATGTCGGCAGCGCGCTGGAGCGAGTCGTCGTTCATTCCTTTGCCCAGGCTGCCCTTGTGGATGTCGGTGGCATAGAAACATGCGGTGGCGATGACGTCAGAATTCATCGCAGCGCGGAAGGCGAGATGGCCGCCGATGCAGATGCCCATGGCTCCGATGCGGCCGGTGCAATCAGACCGCGATTTGAGGTGATCGATTACGGCGCGAGCGTCATCGTCATAACCACGGAGAAGCTTTGTAGTTTTGAGTTCATTGCCTCGGTCTGAGCCGGCTTGATCGTAGGCAAGGATGGTTCCGGCAGGTTCGAACTCATGATAGATCTCGGGCATGGCCACGATGTATCCGTGGCCAGCGAGCATGGCGGCGGTGCGTCGGATGGGAGCCGTGATCTGGAAGATTTCGGAGTAGAAGACAACACCGGGATAGCGGCCGGGAGCTGCAGGACGAACAATATGGGTTCGCATCGGGCCGCTGGGCGTGTCCAGGGTTACGTACTCATCGTTGATGATGATCATGCTGATCGTTGCTCCTGAGCCAGTTTTTAACTATCTTACTGACGGATTATCCGATGACGTGAAGAGATTCTTTCGGCTTAGTGGACCGCAATTGGATTGGGTAAAAACTTCGAAGAAGGAAAGCCTGTAAGGCGGAACTGGAAGCAGCGCCACGCTTCTACGGAATAAAAGAGAAGCTCGTGTCCGAGGCCATATTCCGCGGGCCAATGGGCTGGGTGAGTGTGCCAATCGATAGCTAGTTGAGGTTGGGTGGCATTGAATACGTTGAGGATTAGGGCGGTGCGGCCGAGATGGTTGGGAGAGCTGACGATTTCGGCTGAGGACCAACTGTGCTGGTGCATGAGCTGTGCAGAGTAGTAGATGTTCTGAATGGTGTTGAGCGCTTGCGGTTCTTCGAGGATGACGGAGGGCGGCACGCCTTGGGCAGTGGCGAATTTAGCCATGGTGTGGGCTTCGACGAAGCGGTTGTGAGCCGCAGCTCCGGTCATGATGATGTGGGGAGCGACGCCGGCGTTATATTCGCGGATGCCTTCCGATACTCGCTCGCGCTGTTCGGGAGATTGTGTGCCGTCGGTTTCGGAGGGAGTGCCGAGGACGATGATGGTGTCGAAATGAGTCTGAGCGGTATTGTGGTTCGGGAGAGTCGTGTAGTTGCCTATGACGATCAGAAAGAAGACGAAAATCATGGCAGGGAAGGCAGAGAGAATTCGGGCCGGGAGCTTCACCGGCCTAGGGTAGCAGAGATATCCGTGGATCGAGCGGGTTGAGAATGTCGTGAACGGTGGCAAGGAGGCGAGGAAGCGAGAAGGGCTTCGCGAGAAAGCTCCAGCCCTCGGCCTGCATACGAGCGAGTTGATCTGATGCTAGAAAGATTCCGGAGATGATGAGTACAGGGAGCGAGGGACGGATCGACTTCAACTCGTGTGCGAGGTCCATTCCGGAACGATGAGGCATAGAGAAGTCAGTGACGAGGAGATCGATATGAGGTGCGCGTTGGAAGATCCGTTTGGCGCGGCTGACGTCTCCGGATGTGTATACGTGATAGCCTTCGTGCTCTAGAAAAGTTCGTGTGAGGGAGCGAATATCCGGATCGTCGTCGACTACAAGGATGGTTCTGGATTCAAGACTGGGTACCGCCTGTGATTCAAGATGCATTACTTCTCTTTGCGTTTTGAGTTATGGCTACACACATTAGATGCACGTAAGAGCTATTGATTTGCTTCTGTTGACGGTGCTCTTAAGGGTTTAGATAACTGCTTGTTGTATCAGCGAATTGAGGTTGCTGATAGGGACCAGCAGGTCTTCTGGGAGGGCGTGGCGATCTTTCAGATATTGAGGATCGTTGTAGCTTAGCCAGACTTTGCCTGTGGTGTCCTGCCAGGCTAGGGCCTTGAGTGGGAGATCTATTGCGGACAAGGGTGAGGCCAGCATGAGGGGTGTTCCGCCCTTTGGGCTGCCGAAGATGAGGAGTTGGGTGGGTGGCATGTGGAGGCCGACTTTTTCGGCTTCGCCGCTGTGGTCTACGCGTGCGAATACTTTGATGTTTTTGGCGTTGAGGAGGGATTCGAGGCGGTCGAGGGTTTCGGGGACGGAGTATGGGCTGGGGTGAGTGATGATGCCTGTCGACATGCGTAGCTCCCGGAGGTTATGTATGGGATTTTATCGTGTGATTGCGCGATTTTTTTTGGCGTGGTGAAGTGTGTTTTTTGCAGGGGTTTTTGAGAAAAACGTGCCGTAGTTGTGGTGTTTTGGTGGTGAATTAGCGGTAGAAAGTGTGGCAAGTGTGGTCGACGAGTGCGCACTTTGAGGGGCAGGAAATAGACAACTTCGGCAACTTTATTTTTCCACATTTGTATCGTGGGTCCCTGACTTCGGCTATTTGATGAAGTTGGTTTTTGATGATCGGGGTGTGGTGGTTTTGGCTTTGGGAGTCTCGCTGGTGAGGAAGCGTAGAGGGCGGTCGGCGGCTTTGCTGATGCCGATGCGTGTGGTGGTTTGGATTTCGGTGGGACGGTGACCGTCGTCGGCGATCCGGATGGCGGAGGTGGGTGAGGTTACGTCGAGGCCGTTGGAGTTTTTGCGGGTGATGTCGAGGGCTTGGCAGAGGCGGCCGGGGCCTCCGGTGAGGAGTTTGGGTTTTGTGTTGTGGGGAAGGTTGCGGAGATCGGCCATGGTTCCGAGGCCGTCGATTGGATCGAGGGCTCGGATGAGGACTCCGCCTGCTTCGCCGGGAAGATGCGAGGCGACGTTGAGACAGTAGTACATGCCGTAGATGAAGTAGACATATACGTGTCCGGATGGACCGAAGAGTATTGCGTTGCTGGGAGTGAGACCGCGGGCTGCGTGGGATGCTGGGTCGATGAGGCCGAGATATGCTTCGACTTCGGTGATGCGGGCGGTGAGACGCTCGCCCTGGAGGTCACGGATGAGGAGCTTGCCGAGGAGGGCTTGGGCTACGGTATCTGGGGAGCGAGAGTAAAAGCGTCGTGGGAGTAGCTTAATGTGGTGACGGGTTTGTGGGGATGCGCTCATATTTTTGTAGAGATTTTTTGTACTTACATCCTATTTCCCCACCCGTTCGCAAAGGCGCGTACTGATGGGGCAGCCAAATCTTTTTCGGGAGGACGAAGAAGATTTTACAGGTGGGCCGCCCGTCCGAAAATTTACGCTGGAGGGGGAGACGATCGACGTAGGGAGGGGGGATTTGGTGTGGATTGAGCGCGGCAAGGTGCATGGATTTATGAATCCGTTCGATGAGCCAGCTGTGGTGCTTTGCACGATCACTCCGGGAGTGCTGGGGCGGAGTATTTTCGGGAGATTCGTGGACTGCTGGGTGGGGATGGGCCACCGGATGCTAAGGCGATGGCAGCGGTGATGTTTAGGTATGGGCTGGTGCCGATGAAGGCGTTCTAGGTGTGTGAGATTACGAAGCAAAGCATTCTATTAAAAAGGCTTAGGTTCGGACTTAGGTATGCGGTGGTCATGCCTGATTTGAACCTAAGCCTCTTATGGGTTAAATGCGAAAGCCCAGCGCGGGGTCGGCTAAATCCTTACTCTATAAGTTGAATATAACTGGGGTGAGTCAAGCTTTTTGGTTGTGGGACGCTGTAAATGATTGATTCAGATGGGAGATTATGAACCGTGTGCGGCCGGTGATGGAGATGCTTAATCCAGTCACGGGTGAGCTAACTGATTGATGGAGATGCGGAGAGATGCTGTGTTCCGCTACGACATGACTCGGGCTTTCTCATGGAAGATGAAGAGCCTGTTGCCGGGCGACGGTAGCCTTTAGTGGGTCCAGTTGAAATGGGCCCGACGGTCGAGGTGAATCACTGTTTGATCTAACAAAAAAACCCGCATCCATCTCGTAATTGCAGATCTAGCTAGCTATGCACCGTGCTAGTCTTATCCGGGCCAGGTTGTCCGGACGTTGTGGAGGTGACCATTGAGTAATACACCTTTCGCTTTCCTTGTCCGATACGTTGCCATCATATTTTTCCTGGTTTCAACAGGGCATAGCCAGAGTAAACCGCGAATTGCCGTCTTTCCGTTCGATGACAGAACGACCGCAAATAAAGACATGAACATCGGTACGAAGGTGGCTGATCTCCTTATTACAAAGCTCACGGCTAACGGAACCTTCGTCGTCTATGATCGGCAATATATCGATCGAATACTGGCTGAAAAAGATCGGAAATATGATCCGAACTATGACTCCTCCTCCGCAGCCAAGGCGGGCTTGCTGGGAACTGTGGACATGGTGATTTCCGGTCAGATTGTTGCGTTTAGCGCCAACACGAATCAGGTTGCGTCCGGCAAGTATTTGACCAAGCGAGTTGAAACAGATGGCACCGTCGAGCTGAAGATAACGGCCCGTTTTATTAGTGTGGAGCAAGGGTCAATCCTCCTAGCCCCCTCGGCTAACAGTGAGGAGAAGGGCGTCCTAGCAAAATCTGATACTGTTGCTCCGCTGGTCACAAACCGTCTGCCCGGAAAAGGTGGGTTAGACGTCAATCAGGAACAGGCCACAAGTAATACGGAGCAGGCGTTACGCAAACTTGTCGACGAGGCGGCCGACGACGTTACGAAACAGTTGGCCGCCGAAGTCGCGCAGACCGCGACAAGTATGCCTATGACGTCGGCGCATGCGCCGGAGGCACCGACTAAGACGGATACGCACGTCTCCACCTCGGTTTCTAAAATTTTATTCGTGGGAATCAGCGAGGGTCTGGCGTACATCGACAAGGGTTCTGAAGCTGGTATCAAAGAGGGCCAGAAATTCACGATTCGGCGCAGTGTTGATACGGGCCTAAAAAATGGGGCAGGGGAACCGGTGATTCGCCACAAAGCCGTTTGCGCGCTGACCATTTCTACCGTGGAAGATAGCTCTGCTGCGGGCAAATGTATTCCTGATCCAACGGCTCATGGTGCGGATGGCATTCCACGCACCGGAGACGAAGTTGTCGCGGAGACGAGGTAAGTTCTGGAAGTTACTAATCCGTATGCCTTTTGCATTGAGAACCTGAGTCAATCGTCCGCTAAAGTTGATCGTCTGTAGCGGCGCAGCTCTGGAGAAATATCTTGGACGATCTTTTTGTTAAACCACTCATCGGTGCTTTGATCACCGCGTTAGTTCCGATAGTAGTTGGCCAAATCCTTCTGACGAAAACGCAGGCCGGGCAAGAACTATCTCAACCTAAATCGAATATCTTACGGCTCGTTTTGTTGTGTGCCGGCATCCTCGTATTTGCCCTGATATGGACACGGCGTAGTCCATCGACGATTGCATCTCCGGCACTCCAAAGCGTGGAAGTTCAGCCAAATCCAGCTAAGAGACAGACGACCGTTGACCTGACCGTACACATGAATAGGCCAGCGCCCGCGGGAGGAGCTTCGATCTTTCTGGAATCCAGCAACAAGAGCGTTTTGCCGATAAATGGAAATGTGCTGATCCCGGAGGGGGGGACTGTGGGCACCACCACCGCTGTCGTGACCGGCACGCCTCCGAACGATCTCCCAATTACGATACGAGCGAATTACGACGGCCATTCCACGTATACCGACCTTGTCATATCCAAGCCCAATAGTAGCGATACAAATCATGGGGACGCAGCCGATCGCACACACGAACAATCAGGTCGGGAGCCGAGTGCTGAACATAAATCGGCACCGGTGATAAAGGACGCTGCGCCTGCTTCCGCGTCTAAGGTGTCATCAATCCCCAGTGCTCCTATTTCGACGAGTTCCCCACCACGGGCTGCACTGAGCACTGAACTGCTCGGGCGTCTGGAAGAGGCTCAGGGACGCCTGTCTGCTGAAAAGAGCTACTGGGAAGGTGTGAAGCAGCATATGCCTGCGGGAACCTCGCTAAGGCCCGAGATCACTTCGCAGATCTTTGCAGCGGATTCTACATCGCAGCGTTGTTCAAGAGCGCGAGAAGAGTCCGATGCTGCCGCACTTTCGTCGTGCATCGACGCATTGAACGATCATTTGACCCAGTTGAAGATTCAACATTAGCAATCGCATGATACTGAGCGGCTGCCGTTTCGTCTCGACGTCAACTGAAGAGAAATTCCTTTGTGCGGAGTTCCTTTACGGTGTCGCGTAGCTTGGCGGCTTTTTCGAATTCGAATTTTTTGGCGGCTTCGCGCATGTCGGATTCTAGTTTGCCGATGTAGACGTCGAGTTCTTGTTGGGTGGAGAAATCGGGGATGCCTTCGGCTTCGTCGGTTAGGTCGGCGTAGTCGGCTTTTAGGATTCCGGCTAAGCCCATTTCGAGTGGGCGGTTGATCGACTGTGGGGTGATGCCGTTTTCTTCGTTGTAGGCTTCCTGCTTTTCGCGGCGGCGGTTGGTTTCGTCGATGGCGCGTTGCATGGATTCGGTCATCTTGTCGGCGTAGAGGATGGCTCGGCCTTCGAGGTGACGGGCGGCTCGGCCTATGGTTTGGATGAGGGAACCTTGTGAGCGAAGGAAGCCTTCTTTGTCGGCGTCGAGGATGGCGACGAGGGAGACTTCGGGGAGATCGAGGCCTTCGCGGAGGAGGTTGATGCCGATGAGGACGTCGTACTCGCCTTTGCGCAGGTCGCGGAGGAGTTTGATACGTTCGAGGGTTTCGATCTCGGAGTGCATGTAGCGGCAGCGGACGCCTACTTCGGTGTAGTAGCTGGCGAGGTCTTCGGACATGCGCTTGGTTAGCGTGGTGACGAGGACGCGCTGGTTATTTGCGGCGCGGTCGCGGATTTCGGCTAGGAGGTCGTCGATCTGGCCTTTGACGGGACGGATTTCTACGATGGGGTCGATGAGGCCGGTGGGTCGGATGATCTGTTCGACAACGACTCCGGAGGACTTGGTGAGTTCGTAGGGGCCGGGGGTGGCGGAGACGTAGACGATCTGGCCGGTGCGGGATTCGAACTCCTCGAAGCGGAGGGGGCGGTTGTCGAGTGCGGAGGGCAGGCGGAAGCCGTAGTCGATGAGGTTCTGCTTGCGGCTGCGATCGCCGTGCCACATGCCGTGGAGTTGCGGGACGGTGACATGGGACTCGTCGATGAAGATGAGGAAGTCGCGGGGGAAGTAGTCGAGGAGCGTAGGTGGCGGCTCGCCGGGGAGACGGCCGGAGAAGTGGCGGGAGTAGTTCTCGATGCCGTGGCAGTAGCCTACGGACTTAATCATCTCGAGGTCGAAGCGGGTGCGCTGGTGGATGCGCTGGGATTCTACGAGGCGGCCTTCTTTTTCGAGTTGGGCCTCCCACTCGAAGAGCTCGGCGAGGATGGAGTCGCTGGCGGTGCGTTTGCGCTCGGGTTGGACGACGTAGTGGGACTTGGGGTAGATGGGCAGGCGGGAGTATTTTTGGCGGACGCTGCCGAAGAGGGGATCGATTTGTGAGAGGGAGTCGATCTCGTCGCCGAAGAGCTCGATGCGGTAGGCGTTTTCGTCGTAGGTGGGGAAGACTTCGATGATGTCGCCGCGGACGCGGAAGGTTCCGCGGCGGAAGTCTACGTCATTGCGGTCGTAGAGGATTTCGACGAGGCGGCGGGTGATGTCTTCGCGCTTGATCTTCTGGCCCTTTTCGAGAAGAAGCAACATGCCGTAGTAGGCTTCGGGCGAGCCGAGACCGTAGATGCACGAGACGGAGGAGACGATGATGGCGTCGCGGCGTTCGAAGAGGCTGCGGGTGGCGGAGAGGCGGAGTTTGTCCAACTCTTCATTGATGGTTGCTTCTTTTTCGATGAAGAGGTCGCCTGCCGGAATGTAGGCCTCGGGTTGGTAGTAGTCGTAGTAGGAGACGAAGTACTCGACGGCGTTGTTGGGGAAGAAGGTTTTGAACTCGTGGTAGAGCTGGGCGGCGAGGGTCTTGTTGTGTGCGAGGATGAGTGCTGGACGGTTGAGCTCTTCGATGATCTTGGCCATCGTGAAGGTTTTGCCGGAGCCGGTGACGCCGAGGAGGACCTGGTCTTTTTCGCCGGCGTTGAGGCCGGAGACTAGTTCGGCGATGGCTCGGGGCTGGTCGCCTTGGGGCTTGTAGGTTGTGGAGAGCTGGAAGTCCATCTTTGTAGGATATTGGATGCAGGAGAATTTAAATGAGTTCAGGAATTGAGCTGTGGTTGATTCGGCATGGAGAGACGGAGTGGAGTCTGAGTGGGAAGCATACGAGCCGAACGGATATTTCGCTGACAGAGCATGGACGGAAACGGGCGGAGGAGCTGCGGGATTATTTGAAGGGTGAGCAGTTTTCAGCGGTGTTTGTAAGCCCCATGCAGCGGGCTCGTGAGACTTGTGCTATTGCGGGATTTGGGGATGTGGCGGTGATCGATGAGGGGCTGCGGGAGTGGGATTATGGGGTCTATGAAGGGAAGACTACGGCGGAGATCCGGAAAGACGTTCCGGGGTGGTCTGTATGGAAGGATGAGATTGTTGGGGGCGAGACCGTAGAGCATGTTGGGGAGCGGGCGGATGGGGTGATCGCGCGAGCTTTGGCTGCTGCCCCTGCGGGAGGCAAGGTGGCGCTATTTGCTCATGCGCATATTTTGCGGATACTGGCGGCGCGATGGATTGGGTTGGGGGCTCGGGGTGGGAGTCTGTTCGCGCTCGGGACCGGGAGCGTCAGTGTGCTGGGATTGGAACGGGAGACTCGGGTGATTGAGGCTTGGAATAGAGGGTTTGAGGAATAGATTTTCCTTCCGGAACTTTAGTTTTCGGGTGTACCTGGGGGCGAATGCGAAGGGTTCTTGCTCGTTCAGAATGGCAAAGCTAAAAAATAGCTTTTAGTGGGGTTGGATGTGTTCGGGGCGGACTCCCATTCCTATGAAGCGGGCGAGGAGTCGGCGGAAGAATGGGTGTGGAGAGAGGAGTCGAAGGAGGAGCGGTGGTTTGATGGGGGCAGGATTGCCCAGGATCTTCGAAAGAAAACCGTGAACCATGACCTGGAAGAATTGGGTGATTCGGGTGGGAAGTTCGCGGCGGTGCTGGATGTGTCCGAGGGTGAGCTGAGTAACGATGCCTGAGCCGAGGACGGGTGAGAGAATGCGGGCGGCGGCTACAGCATCCTGAATGGCAAGATTGATGCCGATGCCTCCGACGGGAGACATAGCGTGGGCGGCATCGCCGATGCAAAGAAGACCGGGGCGGTGCCATTGGGTGAGGCGGTTGATCTGTACGGAGAGGAGTTTGACCTGGTCCCAGTCGGTGAGTTCGTCTACGCGGGCTTTACCGTCGGAGCCGCTGGCGCCGAGGAAGGGAACGAGGCGGGCGATGCAGGCTCGGAATGCTGGTAGACCTGCGGGCTGGATTGAGGTAGCGAGGCTGTCCTTGGCGATAAGAAAAGCACACTGAAAGTAATCGTCACGAGGGATCAGAACGGCGAAGGTGCCGTAGTTGGCATTACCGAGAACGTTGGAGGGGTCGGTCTCGAGGCGGCTCAGGCGGAACCAGAGAACGTCGATAGGGACTCCCGTCTCGTGGAGGGGCAGGCCAGCGGCTGCGCGGGAGGTGGATTGGCGGCCGTCGCAACCTACGACGAGAGTGGCGCGGATTTCGGTGGGACCGGATGGGGTGTTGGCGCGGACGCCGATGACACGGTTGTTGTTATCTTCGATGAGGCTGGTGACCTCGTGTTCCATGAGCAGGTGGAAGGTGGGGAACTTTGCTGCCTGGGTTGCGAGGAAGTTGAGGAAGTCCCACTGGGGCATGAGGGCGACGAATTTTGAGTGAGTGGGTAGATGCGTGAGGTCGGCTATGGGAAAGTATTCGCCGCCGATCGCGAGGGTAAACGCGGAGATTTGCTGGTGGGGAAGGGCAAGGAAGGCGTCGAGGATGCCTAGTTCGTACATGAGTTCGAGGGTGGAGGGATGAATGGTGTCACCGCGGAAGTCGCGGAAGAAATCTTTGTGTTTCTCGAGGACGGTGACTTGATGTCCATCGCGGGCGAGGAGATAGCCGAGCATCATTCCGGCGGGACCCCCGCCTACGATGCAGCAGCCAGTCTTTGCGGATTCGGCGGCGGAAGGAGTCATCGGTGGAGCGAGGGTAGCAATTGTCCGAGGCTGCGTCAAACGAGAATAGAGACAAGCTTTTTGAAATGACGTGCTAGATTCTACCCATCCCATTTTGCATTTGGAGAACGAGTATGCGCATGCTTCAGGTTGTCTGTGTGACCGCTACGATGTTGGTGGCTAGCGGTGTTTTCGGCTTTGCTCAGTCGGGCACGACAGATGAGACGAAGGGCAAAGCGTGGTGGGCACATGTGCAGTATCTGGCGGATGACTCGATGAAGGGACGGCTTACCGGGAGCGAAGAATATTTGAAGGCCGCCGCCTATGTTGTGGATCAATTTAAGGCGGATGGGTTGCAGCCAGCGGGTGTGAAGGGAAGCTACTACCAGCCTGTGAAGTTTGATGTGCAGCGAGTGCTGGCGGATAAGTCTTCGATGAGCTTGGCGGTGGATGGAAAGACGGAACCGCTGGTGTTGGGGACGGATGCGATTCTTGGGTCGCGTTCGGCGCAGCGCGCGGTGGCGAATGTGCCGCTGGTGTTTATCGGGTATGGACTGCATCTGCCTGAGTCCAAGTATGACGACTTCAACTCGGCTGAAGTGCCGATGTCGGAGTTGAAGGGGAAGATTGTTGTCTATATCAATGGTGGGCCGGCTGATCTGCCTGGACCGCTGAAATCGTATGCGCGTACTGCTCCGTTTGTGAAGGCGTTGAGGGATGCGGGAGCGCTGGGAGCGATTGCTATACCGACGCCGAAGTCGATGGACTTTGGATGGCAGCGGGTGGCTAGTGGGGCTTCACAGCCGGGAATGAGACTGGCGATGACAGCGGATGCGGCTGCAGTTGCAGCCAAGCATCCTGCGCTGGCTGATGATTACACTCCGATGTTCTCGGCTACATTCAATCCTGCGGAGGCGGAGAAGCTATTTGCGGGGACAGGACATACGTTCGCCGAGATGCTTGCATTGGCGGATGCTCAGAAGCCGTTGCCGCGGTTCGCTTTGGGCAAGGGGATTACGGCTAAGGTTGTGAAGGAGACTTCGCAGGTTGAGTCGCCGAACATCATTGCGAAACTGCCGGGATCGGATCCAAAGTTGGCTTCGGAGTATGTGCTGGTGTCGGCGCATTTGGATCATCTTGGAGTCGGCGCGCCGATTAACGGGAAGACGATCTACAACGGCGCTATGGATGATGCTTCTGGTGTGGCGACGGTGCTGGAAGTGGCCAAGCAGTTCAGCCACACGCCTACTCGGCCAAAGCGGTCGATTCTGTTTGTGATCTTTACTGCGGAAGAGAAAGGATTGTTGGGATCTCGGTACTATGCGGGACATCCTACGGTTCCGGGAAAGGACATCAAGGCGGATTTTAATCTCGATATGTTTATGCCTATCTTTCCTTTGAAGAAGCTGCATGTGCAGGGGCTGGAGCAATCGACGCTGGCCGATGCTGCGGAGAAGGTTGGGGCGGCACACCGAATTGTGATTGCGCCTGATCCGGAGCCGGATAGGAATTCGTTCATTCGGACCGATCAGTACAGCTTTGTGCAGGCAGGAGTGCCAGCACTGGCGTTCAAATTTGGATGGACGGTTGGATCTCCTGAGTACAAGGCGTGGCGAGGATGGCTGGCGCAGCGGTATCACTCGACTGAGGATGATCTTTCGCAGCCGGTGGACCTGGTTGCCGCGGCTCAGTTCAATGACTTTCTGGCGGATCTGGCACGAACAGTGGCGGATGATCCGGCGACGCCACACTATCGGGATACGAGTTTTTTCAAGAGGTTTGAGATAGGGCAGTAGAGGGGACGATTCCGAGGATGGTCAGCCAGTCGGCGGGGGTATGTGCCATGTAATCGGGCTGCGCTGCGGCGAGGGTGTGGGGTGACAGGCCGAAGGTGCAGCCGATGGATGTTGTGCCGCAGTTGCGGGCGGTGAGGATGTCGATGTCTGAGTCGCCTACCATGAAGGTTTGAGACGGTAGGATCGGCTCGCGTGCGATAGCGCTGGCTTCGGCGATGAGCGTATGAAGTCCGTGAGGATCGGGCTTTTTGGTATGGAAGCTGTTACCGCCGTAGTTCTGGAAGAAGAAGCGGTCGAGGCCGAAGTGAGCGCAGATATCGCGGGAGGGATTGACGGGCTTGTTGGTGAGGACGGCCATCAGGGTATCGGGATAGTTTGCGCGGATGGCTTCGAGTGACCCTATGACTCCGGGGTAGACGTAGGTGTAGTCGAGTTTGTGGACGCGATAGTAGTCGAGGAAAAAAGCTAAGGCGTCGGTGACGTACTCCTCGTCGTGAACGTCTCCTTCGGGATCACCGATAGCGCGGCGAACAAGCATGGACGCTCCGTCTCCGATATAGCTGGCGATGACAGGCTCAGGGAGCTGAGGCTTGTCGAAGTGGGCGAGCATTGCGTTGATGGAATTGCAGAGATCGATGCGGGAGTCGATGAGAGTGCCGTCGAGATCGAATGCGATGAGACGAGGAGTAGTAGGGTGAAGCATGGGGAGAGTTTAACGGAAAAGGGACAGCGATGTGCTGTCCCTCTTTCATTTTCGTTGAGAAGCGGCTAGCGGATCTGGATGTCTCCTGAGCCGGTGTTGGCGTGGATGCTAGCACCTCCGCCGTTCACCACGCCGTTGACGTGATGACGGTTGAGACTCCCTTGCATTGTGATGGGCTGCTGGACGTTGATGCTTCCGGAGCCGGTATCGGCGTCGAGATTGAAGCGTGCTCCACTTCCAACGACAAGCTGAATGTTGCCGGAGCCGGTGCTGAGCCTCCAATCAGCAGAGGGTTGGCCTTCGACTTCGATGTTGCCGGAGCCGGTGCTGGATTTGAGCGCTCCAGAGATGCCGTGGAGGGTGATATTGCCGCTGCCTGTCTCGGCTTTTACGTCACCTGGTGCGGTCTGCTGGAACTCAATGTCGCCCGAGCCGGTACCAAGAGTCGCAGGTCCCGGAATGCCACGAGCACGAACGTTACCAGAGCCACTGTGGGCTTTGAGGCTGGAGCCTACGTCTTGAATATCGACGTCGCCTGAACCTGAGTTGGCAGAGAGATTGGAGCTTTTGGGGAGAGTGATGTCGTAGTCGATCGAGATATTGCGGAAGAGATCGCTGTTGTGGTGTTCTCCGATCGTAATATCGTTACCGTTTTGTACGATGGGCGGATTGTCCACGATCTGCTGTATGCGTGAGTCTGGGCTGCTTCCGCTGAGCCAGCCCATGGAACCTGCATGGACGTGGCCGACGATGTGAACCTGGTTATCGGAGCCCGGGCGCAGATGGACGTTGCCAGAACCCGTGGTGACTGTGACCGTGGGCGATGCTCCCACGCTGAGGGTGCGCTCGAAGGTGCCTTGGGCAGCAAATGCCGCGGTCGCGATTGAGAAGGTGGCGGCTGTGAGAATTGTTCTGATATGCATCGGGTCTCCTTGCTTGTTGCGATCTGGCCTTTTCATTAGTAATTACTGCTGAAGGATGACAGTGTCACCGGATTTGAGCCCAGCGAGAACTTCAGTTTTGGTTCCGTTGGAGATACCGGCTTTGATGTCTACTTTGCGGCGGCCTTTTTTCTGGCTCGAATCGGGTATTTCGACGGAGGCGTTGCGGTCCTTATCGTAGATAACCGCTTGTTCTGGGACGGTGAGAACGTTCTTGTGCTCTTCGAGGAGGATTTCGGCGTTGGCGGTCATGTTGGCTTTGAGTTCTCCGCCGGGGTTGTCGATGGAAACGCGGACTTCGAAGGTGGTGACGTTGTCTTTTTCGACGCCGAGTGGGGCGATACGAGTGACTTTGCCGAGAAAGGTCTTGTCTTTGAACGACTCTACTTTGATACGCGCGGTTTGACCGAGGTAAACCTTGCCGATGTCGGATTCATCGACTTTGCCCTGAACATAGACCTGCCGAACGTCGCCGATAGTCATGACGAGGGTGGCCGTGGAGCCCATAACAAGGATGGAGCTGACGGCATCGCCAAGTTCGACGTCGCGGGAGAGGATAACGCCGTCCATGGGAGAGGTGATGGTGGTGTAGCTGAGCTGCTCTTCAAGCTGCTTGAGCGACGACTGGGCTTGCTCGACCTGGGCCTGTGCCTGATGGAGTTTGGAGTTGTCTACGGAGATCTGGGCGACGGCTTTGTCGCGAGTGTTGGCTGCAGCGAGATATTTCTGCTGGGCGTCGTCGAGAGCCTGCTGGGAGACTACGCCGTCCTTGGACATCTGGAGGGCGCGGTCATAGGTGTGCTTATACATAGGGAGATCGGGGGCTTCGGCGTTGACTTTGTCGTACTCGATTGCGGCTGCTGCAGCGCGGGCGTTGGACTCGGCTGCGGCGAGCTGAGCGCGCTGAGCGCCTACCTGGGCGAGGATTTCGATTTGATCGAGCTGGGCGAGGACCTGACCCTGCTTGACGTTGGCATTGATGTCGGTGTCGAGGCGAGTGACGATGCCGGAGGCCTTGGATTTGACTTCGACTTTGGTAATGGGCTGGACCTTACCGGTGGCAACCACGGATTTAGCGATATCACCGGTTTCGGCCTTGGCCAACTGGGAAGGCTCCAGTTTTGTGCTGTTGCCACGAGCGGCCACGGCGACGCCAAGGATGACGGCTACCACCAGACCGATGAGGCTGGCCCAGAGCCAGAGTTTCCGTTTGTTTTTGCGTTGTGTAGCCAAGGAGGACGCTCCAGAAAGTTCTATTGAGTAAGTACCGTCTCGGAGACTGATTACGCAGAAAGGCTTGGCGCGGTTCCGTTGACGGTAAAAGAAAGTTTAAGAAAGAGGGCCGACTATCGATATTTTAGACGGCTGGGTTCAGGCGGGGGGAGCATAGCGCAACGCCCGTTTGGATGAAGCTGCAAATTGCCACAAACAAGGGAAATAGGCCTTAGAAAAACAATGTTCAGGCATATTTACGGAGCACGCCGAGGACCTTGCCCTGAATACTGACGTTGGCGGCAGGAGCGAAGATGGGAGCCATTTCAGTGTTGGAGGGCTGAAGGCGGACCATGCTGCCTTCACGATAAAAGCGCTTGAGGGTGGCGTCAGAACCGTCGACGAGAGCGACGATGATCTCGCCCTCGCGGGCTGTGCGGGTGCGTTCGACGAGAACGTAGTCGCCGGAGACGATATGCTCATCGCGCATTGAATCACCGCGGACTTCAAGGGCGAAGACCTCTCTATTGCCGATGATGTCACTGAGGGAGATACTCTCGGCGGTTTCAATCGCTTCAACTGGCTTTCCGGCGGCGATACGACCTAGTAACGGCAGGCGTTCAGCTCCCTTTCTAGTGGAACGCGCCGGCAGAACATCGATGGAACGGCTTCGATTATGCGCGCGTTGCAGCAGGCCTTTGTTCTGCAGATTCGTAATGTGCTTATGAACGGTGGCTAACGAGCTAAGTCCCAGACCACTGGCGATCTCTTCATAGGAAGGGGAGTAGCCATTTTTTTGTGTAAAGCTGGAGAGAAAGTCGAGCACCTCTTTTTGTCGCCGAGTGATAGCCATGCGGAGATTGTAGCGAATAAAAAGCGAATTGCAATATCTTTGTTGGTTCTCTCTTGACGGGGAAGGAAGTGCAAAACGGCTATCGAGAGGTTATTCCCATTTTGAAATTGGCTTATGCAAAAAAGTGCATTGAACTCTTGTAACGTGACGAGCTGTGAACCAAGGTAATAAGACACCGTCAGGCGTCTCGATAGATGCGTGTGTTTTTGGAGGAGATGGTATGCGGGTTCTGATTGTTGAAGATGATGCGGCCTTGGGATTGTTTCTGCAGAAAGGTTTGAAACTGGAAGGTCACGATGTTGCGTGGGTGGGAGATGGTGAGGCTGGCTTGCGTCATGTGGAGGAGCATCGGCCGGATCTGGTTGTCCTTGATCTGAGCCTTCCGCGAAAGGATGGTACGGAGGTGCTTGAGTCAATGCGGGGCCGGTTCAATGAAACGACGGTGCTGGTGCTGACGGGCCGCAGTCAGGTGGAGGAACGGGTGAAATGTCTGAATCTTGGGGCTGATGATTGTCTTCTGAAGCCTTTTAGTTTTCATGAATTGACGGCGCGCTGTCGTGCTCTGTTGCGGCGACGAGAGCAGTTTGCCGATCCGGTACTACGGCATCGAGATGTTGAGCTGAACCGTATGGAACGCAAGGTGACGCGAAATGGACGCATGATTGAGTTGACTGTCAAAGAGTTCGGTCTGCTGGAGTTTTTGATGCAGCGTCGGGGTCGGTGCTGTAGTCGAGCAGAGTTGTTGAGGGAGGTCTGGCAGATGTCTCCGGATGCCGGAACGAACGTGGTGGATGTGTATGTCAACTACCTGCGAAAGAAGCTTGGAGCGGCGAGTGTGGATGAAGACGCTAGCTGCGCGGTGATCGCGACAGTGCGGGGCGAGGGATATCAGATGGGTGGTTTAGAGAAAAAGACTGTGAGTCGAGTCGGTACCTATTCAGTCGATGCGGTTTCGGTGAGGGCATAACGTGACATCGGAGTGTGGTGAAACCAAATTAGTTGAGCGGATTGATGACGCGTTACATGGGCTTTGCCAGCCATTGACGGTGCTTCAGTGCCGGTTGGCACTAGGAGAGTTGAGCGGTGAGCCGGAAGCCATGCAAGAAGCGATCGGCGCGGCGCTGGGAGAGTGCGCACGACTGAACATGGCCGTGGGTGCAATGCGTGAGATGTTGCAGCAGGAGATTAAGGTGGAGGCAACCAAGAGATGGTAGGCGAAATGTTAGTTGGAGCGGGCGTTTTGAATGGGGCTTCGTCGCGTACGGTGGTTTTGGCGAGTGCGGATGCTGGGTTGCGACAGCGATTACGGACTTCACTGACGGGATTGCGCTGGCAGGTGCGCGAGGCGAGCGGAGGAGCTGAGGCGATTGCGCAATTAGAGGATTCGCGGTCTGAGGCGTTGCTTGTAGATAGCTGGCTGCCAGATCTGGAGGTTGGAGAGTTTGCAGGGCAAATACGGGTCATGTACCCAGGGATAGAGTTGCTGCGGATGGATGGTGGCAATGATGGGGGGGCACGAAGTCCGAGGCGAAACGAATTACTTCATGCATTACGCGAGGCTCAAGATGGGGCGGCAAATGATACGGTGGCTTGGGCTGCTGCTCCAACGGCCGTGCCGCGAGGGGTTTCGAGAGGCTTTACTGAGGTGCAGGTCCTTAAACGCTCTGAGGTTTCGGATTCTTTGCATATAGGGTCGGACAGGCAGGTTTCGGTGGCGTTGGCGGGACTCGAAGAATCAATACGCCCGGTGAATAGTGGTTGGGTACTGCCTGAGATGGTGGGGACAAGTGAGGCGATGGGTGAGTTGGCCAGGCTTATCCGATTGGTTGCTCCTCGTTCTACGACAGTATTGATTGAGGGTGAGACGGGGACTGGAAAAGAAGTGGTGGCGCGGGCTGTGCACCGGTTGAGTGAGCGGGCTGGTAAGTCTTTTGTTGTGTTGAATTGCGCGGCTATTCCAGAGGCTTTGCTTGAGGCGGAGTTGTTTGGTCATACGCGGGGAGCGTTTACGGGAGCGGTGCAATCGCGAACGGGGCGGATTGAAGCGGCGCATGGAGGTACGCTGTTTCTGGATGAGATTGGAGAGATGCCGCTTGCGTTGCAGGCGAAGATGTTGCGGTTTCTGGAGTGCGGTGAACTGCAGCGGGTGGGCGATAACGAGACGATGCGCGTGGATGTGAGGGTAGTGGCGGCTACGCATCAGCCGTTGGAGAAGAGGGCGGAGGAGGGGACGTTTCGGCTGGATCTTTATCATCGGCTGGCTGTGTTTCCGGTGGAGGTTCCGGCGTTGCGGACTCGTATGGAGGATCTGGGGTTACTGGCGGAGCATTTTCTGGAGCGGATGGGGCAAGAGATGCCTCGGAAGCGGCTGACGATTGAGGCTGAGGCGCGGCTGCATGAGCATCATTGGCCTGGAAATGTTAGGGAGTTGATGCATGTGCTAGAACGGGGGGCAATTCTTTCGGGGGATCGGATGGAGATTGGAGCGGATGAGATTCGGTTTCGGAGGGCTTCGCGGGGGTAATTTTTTGATGTGGTTTTTGGAGGGGGTTTTGCGAAAAATGGGCGTTAAATGTGGTTTTTTGGTGGATAGAGTGTGGTGAATTGCGTGGTAAATGTGGTTTGTGGATGTACGTTTTTGCGGCGTGGAATTTAACGCAAATCTTCTGATTATTTTTTGACAGGGTGGGGAGAGACGAAAGGCGACAAGTTCATAGCGAGAATTTCAGAGTCATTGCATCAGGTTGTTTCTGAGGATATGAAAGGAGACCGGCGCGATGCTGGTCTCCTTTCATTAATTCGTTTTGCCGACCAAGGCGGAAGGCGTACCCCAAGGGCTAAAGCCCCCTTTTTTCTTGCTGGGCTTGGGAGGCCCAAGGCTGAAGCCTTGGGTTACCTAGAAAAAACAACAGCAAGTGCAGGAGCTCAGGGGCTGGCTCTTGCTTTGCTGCGTTCCGCTGAGGTTGACACATTCGTGGCTAGAATTTTGGATTCAACACACTAGTTCGCTGAAGGTATAGTTGCAGTCAAGCAGATGAAGACGCGACCCGGCAAGTCTCTCGAAGCAGTAAAGTCTAGTTCCATCGCGAACGGCTTATATCGATTTTGTCCTTCCTATAAAAGCAAAAGCGGGCTTTGTCTTCGTTTTGTTTTGCCGTTGATTGCGGTGTTGATGGCTCTGTTGATGCCTGCGGCGGGTGCGCTGCAAAGTTCTCAAAGCTCGGACGGAGTTACAGTCCAAGGCTCAGTTCATAGTTCGGATGGCAAACCGGTTGGCGATGCGGTGGTGCGGCTTGAACGGAAAGACGTTCCTGGCGCTGTGGAGACGAAGACCAACGCAGAGGGCGAGTTCACGTTTTCAACTGTTCGAAGTGGGAGCTATGTGCTCAGCGCGGAGAAGTCGGGAGTTCGTAGTAAGCCGTCTACTGTGATTGCACAGTCGGCAGGCCAACAGAAAATTGATCTGACGCTTGAGGGTTCACGATTAGTTGAATCCAATCCCAGCAGCTTAGCGCCATCTGCAATAGGTGCTATGACGTTCGCTGATAAGCCAAATTTTACCGTTGCGGGAGTTACTGATTGGACCGCTGTGGGTGGGCATGGATCGGATTCGAGTTTGCGAACCAGCGAAAGTCTTGCGAGTGAAACGCTTGCACTCAAGCCGGGACACGATCCAGCTCATGTGGCAGACAATGTCGGTGCGTCTGAAAGCAAGCTACGTGCAAACCTTGCGAATGGGGCCGATGGCTTTGAAGCAAATCATGAGCTCGGCGATTTCTATCTTCATGCGGGCAGATATAAGGAGTCGATTCCACTACTGCAAAAAGCATTTCAGATTGATCCGCGAAATTATGGCAACGAGTACGATCTGGTGCTGGCGTACGAAGGGGATGGAGATCTTTCGCTGGCTCGTGAGCGTGTTCGTGAATTACTTGGGCATCAGGAGAATGCGGACTTGCATCGACTTGCGGGAGAGATTGACGAGAAGCTTGGCGATCCTCTGACTGCCGTCCACGAATATGAGCGAGCGGTTCAGCTTGATCCTACGGAACAGAATTATTTCGAGTGGGGTTCTGAGTTGTTGCTTCACCGGGCCGTGTGGCAGGCGCAGGAGGTTTTTCGGAAGGGGACGGAGGCATATCCGAAATCGTCGCGAATGCTGACGGGGCTGGGAGCGGCTCTTTTTGCTGGTGCTGTCTATGATGAGGCGGCGGTGCGTCTGTGTGCTGCTTCCGATTTGAATCCGGCGGATAGGGAGCCTTACATCTTTATGGGCAAGATGCAGATGGCGGCACCGAATCCGATGGCGTGTGTTGAACAGAAGCTGGCGCGGTTTGTACAGGAGCAGCCTGGAGACTCTCTCGCTAATTATTTTTACGCTATGGCGTTGCTGAAGAGACAGCAACAATCGCCGGACAAGCTGGCATTGCAACGAGTGGAAGAGTTGCTAACAAAGGCTGTGACTGTCGATGCCAAATGCAGTGATGCTTATCTTCAACTTGGGATTCTCTCAGCTTCGGAGCGGAACTTTGAGAAGGCGATTGATTTCTATACGAAGGCGATCGCAGCGAATCCGCAGATGGGGGAGGCTCACTATCGACTAGGTGTGGCCTATGACCGGATTGGTGAGTCTGCGAAGGCGAAAGAGGAGTTTCAGCTGCATGATGAGATTAAGAAGAGAGATGCAGAGGCTGTGGAGAGGCAGCGCCGAGAGGTCAAGCAGTTCCTGGTTGTTCTGCCGGGGCAGCCGTCGCCTACACCCGCGCCGTGAAGAGGGTTAAGTTGAGCGTGGTTTGAGGGGCGCGATTATCCCATCGCCCTCACGGATGGTTAGTATTTGATTCGCCTTAACCTGTGTGAATCGTTCGATCTTCTGGGTAGTCGGCCACTTCACTTCGATCAGATCCACGGTATCGAGTTTTCCGAGACCGAAGTGAAGGCGCAGGTCGCTTTGTGACATGACGCTTGTGCCGCTGTGCACTTCATCCATCTGTGCATGCTTGCCGGTTATAACGCGCACGCGCGCTCCGATAGCGGTGCGGTTGCATTTGGTTCCTATGAGCTTGATCTTGATCCAGTTCTGTCTGTTGCCTCCGTCGTTGCGAAGGAGCGAAGGGAGATCGTTCAGATTCAAGACGAGCGCGTCCATGTTGCCGTTGTTGTTGTAGTCTCCGAATGCTGCGCCACGACTGGAGAAATGTTCGCTGATGCCGGGACCCATCTCCGATGAAACATCTTTGAAGTTTCCGTTACCGAGATTCTTATAGACGAGACGCGGATTTTTGAATGTCTCGCCGGAGTTGTATTGGTCGACTTCCGGGTAGACGTGTCCGTTGACCTGGATGAGGTCGACCCAGCCATCGTTGTCGTAGTCGATGAAGCCGCAGCCCCATGCTACGTAGCGGTTGTTGACGCCGATGCCTGAAGGGAAGGTGACATCGCTGAAGGTTCCGTCGCCGTTGTTGTGGTAGAGGTTGCAGGTGTCGTCGACGAAGTTGGTTTTGAAGATGTCGAACCAGCCGTCGCAGTCGTAGTCGGCTACGGCGACGCCCATTCCGGCCTGCTCGTGTCCGTCGTCGTTGTAGGCGCAACCGGCCATGACAGCGATGTCGGTGAATGTGCCGTCGTGATTGTTTTTGAACAGAATGCTTGGTTCCGAGTCCACCGCGATGTAGATGTCGGGCCATCCATCGTTATCGAAATCGTAGGAGACGGCGGTGATGGAGTAACGCGGGCCGGGCTTGAGGATGCCGGACTTTTCTGAGACGTCGGTGAAGGTTCCGTCGCCGTTGTTGTGGTAGAGAATGTTGGTATCGCCCGGAAGGCCGCGCGGGCCGCACATGATGGGGACGCCCTTCCATTGGCAGTAGGTCGTCTCGCTGGCTGCGGGAACTTTGTTTGGATCGATCTTGATGTAATTGCAGACGAAAAGATCGAGGAAGCCATCGCGGTCGTAGTCGAGGAAGGTACAGCCTGCGCCCCATCGGCCTTGTTCTCTGTAGAGGCCGGCCTTACGGGTGACGTCGGTGAATGTGCCGTTTCCGTTGTTATGCATGAGGCGATTTTGTCCGAGGAAACAGCAAAAGAGATCGTCCCAGCCATCGTTGTTGTAGTCGCCTACGCAGACTCCGGTCTGCCATCCGGTCAGTCCTAGACCTGACTTCTCTGTGACATCGGTAAACGTGCCGTCGCGATTGTTTTTGTATAGATGAGAGGTTGGCGCTTTTCCCTGGGGCCAATTCGCATCTAGCCGGCTTCCGTTGGTGATGTAGATGTCGAGCCATCCGTCGTTGTCGTAGTCGAAGAAAGCGAGTCCGCTTCCTTTGGTCTCGATGATGGAACGCTTATGATCTATGCCGCCCCACACGTTTGGAATGTTCAGTCCAGCTTGCTGAGCTACGTCCACAAACTGCACGCCGGATGGGGTGGGATTCGATTCTGCGGCTTCGACGGCGATTGGATTTCGCCAGTTCCAGAGGGGAGTTGTAAGTGCATCCGTCAGCGCACTGCCAAGCATGAAAAGAGAGGACCCGATGAAGCGCCGACGTGGAAGAATCATAGATGGCAACGATTATAGCGAGTGACTTTAGAATTCATAGCGTTCTATCTGCGAGGTAAAGAGCCAGTTGAAGGAGTTGTTGTCTGTTAGCTATTGGCATGGGCGCGTTGCCGATGGGGGAGGTAACCGGGGCCTGGGCCAAGACTTGTTCAATCCGGTTTATGTTAAGGCTGCCGCTCGCGTTACTGTTCTTGAACCGATTCAGAACTTCTTTGGCCTTGTCGATCTGGCCTGTTTGAAAGTAAAAGACGCCGAGGATTGAGTAGCTGCCAGGCCATTCCGGGAGCATTTCTACTGCGTGCTCAAACTGTTTGGCTGCTTCTGCGGTGTTTCCTTCGAGGGCCGAAACGAGACCTAATCCCCAGAGGATTTTTCCTGATGCTGGGATGTGAGATTGGCCTTTTAAGAGGGTTCGCTTTGCATCTGCGATGTCGTTCTCGCGAAACTGAAGCAGGGAAAGTGAGAGATAGCTCTGGTCGTTGTCAGGGTTGCGGTCGATGGCGCTTTGGAAGATCTCGGTGGCGCGGGCGGTATCACCGAGGTGTGCGTAGATATCTCCGAGCAGAGCGAGATAGGAGTTGTCTTTGCGACCCTGGGGTGAGATTTTTTCGATGGCAGTGAGAGCGTCGGCGTAAAGGCCCTTGCGGAAGGACACATCCGCGAGGTCGAAGTTTACTTCGTCTGAGTCTGGTGTTGACTGCAGAGCTGCCTGGAAGTGCTGGATGGCGTCGTCGTACAAATGATAACGAGCTAGTAGCACGCCAGTGCCTGCTAAGGTAGCGGAATTGCCTGAACTTACTTTGTCGAGGTGCGCGATTGTGGTTCTAGCCTCGTCGATTTTTCCTGACTTAAGATACGCTTCGGCTAAAGGGTATAGAACGTCAGGTTGATCTGGGTGCTGCTTGATTTGCTCGGTGAGTTCAGCGAGATCCTGTTGGGTTCGTGCGTGAGGGTCGAGTTTTGAACGGGCATCTATATAGTCGAAGAGGTTTTCGTAAGGATGGGCGTTGACAGAGGCGTCTTTGGAGAGGGATTGAAATTGAGCGAGGTCGCGATCGGCGGCGGCTGTCTCATGCAATTGCTTCTCAACCATCGCTAGTTTGTAGTATCCACTGGTGGGGTTGGGACTGACTCGAACATATTTTCTGAGGAGAGTTTCAGCTTCGGGTAACTTTTTCTCTTCGATTCGAAGGTTTGCTAGCTCGAAGAGGGCGTCAGGAAAATCGGGGTTTGTGCGCAGAATTTTCTGGAAGATGGCTTCCGCGCTTGCGTTGTCTCCCTGGCGTTCGGCTATATAGCCTAGATGAAATAGACAGAAGCGATTTGCGGGATCGAGTTTGAGCGCGTTTTGAAAATTTTGTTTGGCATCATCGAAGCGTCCAAGATGCGTGTAAGAGAGGCCGAGGAAGGCGTAGGTTCGCGTTGAAGGCTCGACCGCAGTTAGCTTTTTGAATTCTTCGATGGCCTGGTCGATTTTGCCCGACATGAAATAGCTTTCGCCAAGGGCGGCGCGTATGTCAGAGCGGCCGGGAGCGATTTGAACGCCCTTTTCGAGGAGGGGGATGGCATCTTCAAAATACTTTTGCGAGATGCTGATCTGGGCCATGAGAAGAATGATGTCGGGATTTTCAGGGGCTAATTTATGTGCGTGGATTAGGAGATCTAAGGCGTCGAGGGGACGCGACTCGTTGGTGCGGACCTGGGCTAATAAGTAGAGCGCATCGGGTGAGTCGGGTTTCAGTTTGAGCGCGCGAGCTAATACTAATTCGGCTTGGGGATACTCTTTGTTGAGGAAACGAACCTGTCCGAGGTTGTACAGAATTTCGAAGGTCTCGGGCTGTAAGGCGTTGGCTTTTTCGAGTTCCAACTGCGCTGGCTTGTATTGTTTTTCTGAGGCTAACAGTATTCCCAGAGCGAGATGTAGCTGGACGTTGTCCTTGTTCTCGGCGGAGAGCTGTGTCGCGAGGCGTAGGGCTTCTGTGGGGTGCTTGGTCTTTAGGTCGGTGCGGATTAGATTGAGACGGGTTTCGATATCTGCCGGGCGCGCTTGTTTGGCCTGGCTTTGCTGAGCCGGAGCTTTTATCGATTGTGCTGTGCCGGAGTGGCAAACGAACAGAACGGCAAACAGGGTAACGATGGTGAGCGCGTGCGATCGCGTCGTAACGATTTCGGCCCTATGCTTTCGTGATGCGCGAATACCCATCTCCAACACCGTTCTAATTGCCGATTAGCGCGGTCAGTGTAGCATCTCGAGAATTTGGGTAGCGCCAGGATTTTGGGGTTGCAAGCGTAGAAGTTCCTGCAGGACGTCTTTGGCCTTTTCTCTTTCGTTTCGCATGGCGTAGAGGCGGGCGAGATTCAGATAGGACTGATCGAAGCTGGGAGTGAGGCGGATGCAGGTTTTAAATTTATCTTCGGCTTTTGAGAGTTCCTGCATTTGGACGAAAAGAATGCCGAGGTTGTTGAGGGCTTCGGGGTAATCGGGGCGCAGGTCGACGGCCTTTTGTAGATAGCCTGACGCTTGCTGTAGCTGATTTTGATGAGCGAAGAGCATTCCGAGGCTGTAGTTGGCTTCGGGATCGTCGGGGTGAATTTCGAGCGCGCGGTTTAAAGATTCCTGCGCCTTTGCGAAATCTCCTTGCCGGCGGTAGACATTCCCCAGATTCAGGAGAGCTATGGCATAGGCCGGTCTTAAGAGTAACGACTGTTGAAAGCTTTTGATGGCTTCTTCCGGGTGGCCTTCCTGGGCGGCTATCATGCCGAGATTGTTCCAGGCCTCCGGATAGTTTGGGCGCAGCTTCACTGTTTGTTCAAGATAGCGGCGTGCCTGCTGGAGGTCGTTTCTGCGGAGATTGAGGGTGCCGAGGTTGTAGTAGCCCTCAGGGTCGTCGGGTTTGGCGGCGATGACCTGTTGAAAGGAGTCTGCTGCCTGATCGAGATAGCCATGCTGAAAGAGGGCTACGCCGTAGGTGAAATCGTTGCGTTGGAAGGCGCTTTGGTGGAGGTCTCCCTTGAACGGCAACGCCTTTTTCATACGATCGGCAGGTGTGGTTGGAACAGATTTCACATCGTTCAACAGGAGTTGAGGGTCTATTGGGCCCTGATAAACCTTGACGATCATGCCTTCGCGATCTAGCAGGAAAGATGTGGGGATTGCGAGATCTCTGCGGCGATCGAACAGATAGCGGTAGATGATGTTGTATATGCCGGCTACGTCTTCGGTGGCGAAAAGAACTGGGAAGGAAAGCTGTTCCTTTGCAGCCAATGATCGTGCGGCTGCGACATCGGCTGCGGCGTCGATGTTAATGGCGAGGACTTGCAGATGATTTGCGGCGAATGCTTCGCGGTGCTGGTGAAGGAGCTTTAGCTGGTCGCGGCACGATGGCGCTGCTGTTGCCCAGAAGTCGAGAAGGGTGAAATTACCCTTTGATTGTTGGAGGTCCCGCACATTGTTTGCGAGATCGGGCAACGAGAACGCAGGCGCTCTCAGGGGATCGATGAGCCAAGTGTCTACCTGAAAGGGAAGGGGTTCTGGAGTGGGAGAAGCTCCGGTTTGAGCATAGGATGGCGGTGCCGGAACAAAGGGATTGGCGGTGAAGGCGCTTGCGCCCTCTTCGATGGCGATACGGTGGTTTAGCGGCAGATTCTCGAACTGCTGCGAGAGCCCGCTGGGCCAGTGAATTGTGGCGCGGATTGGTTCTCCTGACTTTCCAACGCCGAAGAAGATTTCCTTGGAGTGTTGTGAAAGAAACCCTGATCCTGCCTGTAGATACTTCGTTTGGCGAAGGGTGCCTGTTTCGACTGTGATTGCGGCTCCGATGCCATCGCGATTGCTTTTGTTTCCTCGCAAACGGAATGAGATTGAGTGACCGAGGTCTTTCATCACGTTGTGCAAGATACGTATTTGGGGCGCGTTCCGGTTTTTGAGGATAACCTCCAAGCGGCCGTCGTGATCAATGTCGGCTAGAGCAAAGGCTCGGCTGTCTTCAGGGAAATCGAGGCCGACTATGCCAGAGGCTTCGGAGAATGTGCCATCGCGGTTGTTCGAGAACATGACATTTCGCTGGTAAGCATTCCAGGAGGAGTCTGACCGAATTAGCTCGTTGATAGCACTCCATCCGCGTTCGTAGGCGAGCGACGGAGTTGCGTCTTCAGGCGATTTGGCTACGACTTGTCGCCAGAAGAAGCCTGAGAGATCGCTGCTGTTCGGCGCAGAGATATATCCGTTTGTGACGTAGAGGTCGGAGTAACCATCGTGATCGAAGTCCCAGAAATCGGAGGACCAGGACCAACGGCCCATCGCAACGCCTATTTGCTGGCCGATGTTTTTGAACTTTCCATCTCCTTGGTTTCGATACAGGGCGTTTCCTCGAGCGTGGCGTTGATAGAGTGCGCGGATGGTTTCCGGTGCTGATGTGTGAAATTTCGCTTGTTCTGAAACCCGTTGGCCGGAGGGCTCCCACATGCTGGCGATGTAAATATCCTGGCGTCCGTCATTATCGAAATCGGCCCAACAGGCGCTCATTCCGGCGCCTACATCTTCGACGTGGGACTCGCTTGAGACAACAGTGAAAGTGCCATTGCCATTATTGCGGTAAAGTTGAGTGCTTCCGAAGTCGTTTGCTACGCAGAGATCGGGAAGACCGTTTGAGTTTGAATCTCCCCAAGCGCAGGCGAAGCTGTAGCGGTCGTTGTCCTTGTTCAATCCTGCTTCTTCTGTCTTCTCTACGAATGTGGCGTTTCCTTCGTTGTGCAAGAGACAGTTTGGCGGGCCGTTGCGGGCATCGTAATAAGGAATCGGATAGTGATACTGGTCGAGCCCCAGATAGTACATGTACGTACAGAAGAAGATGTCGAGACGGCCGTCGCGGTCGTAGTCGGCTATTGCGGCGTGGGTGAATGTTCCTTGAGGAGGATTAACAAACTTGAAGGCGTCACGCTTCAGCGAGAAGGTTCCGTCGCCCTGATTCAGGAATAGCAGTGGACCGCTGCCGCAAACGACAAGAAGGTCCTGAAGTCCCTTGTTTTCAAAGTCTGCGAATAGAGCGCATGCAGTGTTGTCGAGAACGCCGACTCCTGATTTTTCCGTGACGTCTTCGAAGGTTCCGTCGCCACAGTTGCGGTAAAGCCGGTTTGGTAGTCCGGCCGGCTGACAGACGTATAAGTCGTCGAATCCATCATTGTCGAAATCGCCAACGGCGACGCCGTTGTTACCGTAGACGTCGATGGCGCATGCACCATCGAGGACTGTTCGCCAGTGATCGACGCCGCGAAGCAACTGGTCTTTATACGATTTAGTACCGCCCAGAGCCTGAGATGTGACGTCGATAAAGACGGGACCCTGCGCGATGCTTAGGGTTTCTTCGGTGGCTTCCCATCGATGGGCTGTCCACGTCTGCGAGTCATCGCGCGACCACTCGGTTTGCCATGATCCGACGCGTTCTTCGCGGCGTTCATTGCTACGCTTTGCGACGATGTCGTATCGAATCTCCAGCTGAACCGTTAGTGTGGAGTTGGTGATTTCTTTGATGCCATAAATTTCGAACTCTGCGGTTTCTATTTGTGAGGGTTGTCCTAGCCAAGTCTGGATTTCTTGAAGGAAACGTTCGCGGCCGGTAGTTACAGCGGGGCCAAATTGCCTTCTTACGCTGTCGATGCCGTATCCGGAGCGTAGCGAAGATTCCTTTATGGGCACCAGCGATGAGGCTTTGATTGAGGGAGCCAATGACTTCGTGATGGCCGAAAGGTCGTGAGCGGATGCCCTGAGGTTTTTGCTCCATTGGTCGAGGATCGAGCCGATTTCGGCGGCATACTTTTCGGTGACGTACTCATCCGATCCCGGGGCGACAAGCTGAAGAATGTCCGCCAAAGGAGATTTGGCCGGATAGTGCGGGGTCAACCGGATATCGGTGAAAGGAAAAGAGGGAGATTGGGCCGGATTGGTTTTTGAGGAGCCAAACAGAAACGGTGACCCATAAAAGGGTGCGGGATGGAGAAGAAAGGGTGCCAACCCCATGTTTTTGAGCAGTGCTCGTCGGGAGAGTAGTTGCTGGTGATTTTTGTGAAGCGACATTATCCGGGGGTCCGTGAAGCTAGCAAGTGTCCGCAGAATAGCATCAGGGTAGATACGTCCCAAATCGCGCCAGGTCAAAATCTACGGCCGGTGGAGGAGCGCGTGATCAAAATAATGACGGTGGTCTCAAACTTTTGGTTGACATGGATTCACTGGTTGGACTAAGGTCTACATCGCTAACTTGTAATCGATTACACGAACGGTCAGCGCTCCGGGGTTTTCATCATCGGGGCAAAGGCCAGGGGATAGGAAATCAGAAGAACGCTGTAGAAAAATTGGGAGGGTATTCGGATGGTTCACGATCGCAGTGGCATCAGTTGGCTCACGAAATTTAGCTACATAACCCTCGCATGCTTGTTCTTTCTCGGGATTTCGGCAGAGCACTTAGCAGCCCAGGTGGATCAAGGGTCAATTAACGGGATCGTTACGGATACAACGGGTGCGGTTGTACCCAATGCGCAGGTAATACTGTTGAATACAGATCAGGGGCTGACCCTGGAGGTTACGACTAACGATAGCGGGGAATACACCTTCTCGCCGGTCAGGATCGGCAACTACTCTCTTAGCGTCAATGCCAAAGGATTTGCCAGAACTACACAGCAAAATCTGACTGTAAACGTCGGGCAGCACCTGCTGGTCAATGTTCAGCTCAAGTTGGGCTCTTCGACTGAAACAGTTGAGGTGAGCGCTGCGCCGCCGCAACTGCAGACCGAGGAGGCATCGGTTGGACAGGTGATGACCGAGAAGAGCGTGAGTAGTCTGCCGCTCAATGGGCGCAACTTTACTTTTCTTGCCCAGCTTGGTGCAGGCACGCAAACGCCGCAGGCCGACACGAGAGGCAACGCTGCCTCCGGTGCATTTTCCGCCAATGGTCTGCGCCCCGCGCAAAACAACTATTTGTTGGATGGCATTGACAACAATTCCAATGCTGTCGACTTCCTGAATGGAACGAATTTTATTGTTCTTCCACCGGTGGACGCGATCTCGGAGTTCAAGGTTCAAACCGCGAATTTCAGCGCCGAGTTGGGGCGTTCAGCGGGCGCTGTTCTCAATGCAACGATTAAGTCGGGCACGAACAGTATTCATGGCGCGGCATGGGAGTTTTTCCGCAACGACGTTCTCGATGCTGCGGATTGGTTTGAGAACAATGCCGGAATCAAAAAAGGAGCCTTGCGGCTAAATCAGTTTGGAGCCTCTATCGGCGGCCCGATCATGAAGGACAAGATATTTTTCTTCGGTGACTACGAAGGTCTGCGTCGCGTGCAGGGTACGGTCCAAACTGGTGCAGTCCCGACTGCGTCGGAGGTCAGCAGCGGTTTTACCAATCTCTCTGATCTAATCTCCACTTCGCATAGCCAAACCGATAGTCTGAACCGGGTAATACCGACGGGCACGGTCCTGGATCCTGCCACAACGCGGTTGGTTACTGCTAATACGATTGATCCTGTCTCCGGTCTCTCAGCGACGAGTACCGGCTTTGTTCGCGATCCGTTTGGTAGCTGCGGAGCCTCCACCCAGAACTTTTCGTCCGGAGCCTGCAATCTGAATCAAATTCCGGCGAATCGGTTGGATCCTGTTGCACTCAACCTGATGACTCTGTACCCGGCGGCCAATCAGTCGGGAATAACTTCGAACTACACTGTGAGCCCCAGTCTGTACGAGCAGAGAAATGCCTTTGATGTTCGGGCCGACGTAAATCCGAGTCAAAAAGATCAGGTGTTCTTCCGCTTTAGCTATGTAGATAATCCGATTTTTATACCGGGTATTTTTGGCGGGATTGCAGATGGCGGCGGATTCCAGCAGGGTGATCAAACTGCGAAGTCGAGTCAGTCTGTCCTGGGGTATACCCACGTGTTTACACCGGCGACTATCAACGTGTTGCACGTAGGTTTCAACCACCTTCATACGACGCGGTTTGGACCGGTAGGCAATAAGACCGGCATTCCAGAGCAATACGGAATTCAAGGTATTCCGCAGTTTGCTGAAAACGGCGGTCTGCCTTCCATGGCCATCAACGGACTGTCGACGCTGGGTAGCAATGCCTTCTTGCCTTCGGACGAAATCAGCCAAACCCTTCAGATCACAGACGACTTTACCAAGGTTTGGAGAAAGCACAGCTTCAAGGCAGGCATTGAATCTCAGCACGTAAAGTTTTCGACGTTGCAGCCGGCGTATTCGCGTGGCAATTTCGACTACGACGGTCGCTTCACCGATATTCCCACGCGTCATACCGATGGCCGTGCGCAGTTCCTGCTGACTCCACAAGCGGCTACTGTTCCGAATGGAGTCGATTTTTCGGGAGGTGCAGACGGGGTCAATGCCTCCAACATCAACAAGACCTACAATTACAGGACCTACCTGGCGTTTTACTTCCAGGACGACTGGAAGGTGACTCCTAAACTCACCCTCAATCTCGGCCTGAGGTATGACTACTTTAGCCCGATCAGAGAGACCAATGGTGGGCAGGCTAACTTTGTTCAAAGCGGTCCGCCAAACGGCACTCCGACGTACCTCATCCCTGCGAGTGGTAAGGACGATAGAAGCTTGTCGACCAGCTTTACCGACCTCTTGGCCAGGGATGGAATCGCGCTTCAACTAACCGACAAATTCGGGCAAGCATTGGTGCAAACGCAGAAGAACAATTTTGCACCGCGCATAGGACTCGCTTACCAGGTCAATCCGAAATTGGTCGTGCGTGGCGGGTTCGGTTACTTCTTCAACTCATTTGAGAACCAGGGATATGGTCCGAATATTGGTGAGAATTATCCCTTTGTTTTCAACTTCTCGTACGCAAGCCAAACCAACAGCGGTGTTCCCGGTCAGCAGGTGGTTTCACCAATCAGCTACAACACTCCCTGGGCCGGCTGTCCCACGGCAGGCCCGGGCGGCACCGCGACTATCGGTGCCGGTCTCTCCTGCGTTCAATTTACGCCTACTGCTGTAAATGCACAGGGGCTGAACTTGCAGGGGCTTCAGTTCAACTACATAACACCACGCACGCTCGCTGTGAATACCACTGTGCAATATTCGATAACCCGTGCCTTGTCCGCACAGGTCGCGTATGTGTTTACCCAAGGCAAGAATCTTCAGCAGGGTGTGGGCAACAACAATGTGACTGCTATCTTACCGTCCGGCCAAAGCACAACAAATACTGCGAATCCAGGTGCCGGAGGAACAGTTCCGTTCCCCGATTTTGCGTCGAACGGAAGTTTCCAGGCAACAGTAGGGTCGAGCAATTACAACGGATTGCAAACCAAACTAGAACAGCAATTCTCGAATGGGTTGACGCTACTGCTTGCCTACACCTACTCCAAGACGCTGTCGGATGCAGGCGACTTGCTGAATGGCGGTAGCTTGAGCGGACTCCGGGCACCTGCTGTGCCGGGTCTTGGTCCCGAATTTGATTATGGACCGGCTAATTTCGATATCCGTCACGTATGGCACTTCAGTGGCGGGTATGATCTGCCTTTCGGCGAGAATAAGCGCTTCATGGCAAACTCGGGTAGGGCCGCCAACCTGGCGCTTGGAGGATGGTCCGTAAACTGGATTGTCACGCTCCAAGGCGGCCAACCTATAACCCTCACATGCCCGACTGCGACGACTGCTGGAACGAACTGCTACGATGTGCGTGTTGCGGGACAGAGCCAGAAACTTGGACTGCACACAAACTCGAGCGGGAGGCTGTTCTGGTTTGGGAACCCAAATGCATTCCAACAGCCCTGCCCACTGGGTGCCGCAGCTACGGCCGGCTGCGTCCCCGCTACCGGCAGCGACGTTCTGGGCTACCGTCCAGGAACGACTACCGGACCTGGATTCCATCGGTTGGACTTCTCGGCATTCAAGGCCTTCAAACTGACCGAGCGGTTCTCACTGCAGTTCCGGTCGGAGTTCTTCAACATCCTCAACCACCCGAACTTCAATGCTCCTAATTTCGGTGGCAACGGCGTCGTCGCGATCAGCGGATCCGGCGACTTCACTCAACCCAGCTTCGGACAAATTGGTTCGACTCGTGATAACCCTTATGACCCACGGCAGATTCAGTTTGCTCTGAAGCTGCTCTTCTAAGCTAAGATGAAAACGCCCGGAAGGTACACCCGAACTGGGTGACTTTCCGGGTTTTTCTTTTTGTCTAACGCTTTGCTTGCGTGGTGATGATGGAGGTAGATGGTGGGCAAGATGTTCCGGGCTCGGCTCTTGATTGTTTGTTCTTTTCTAGCCTGCGAGACGTTTGCCTCGGCCCAGGAGACACAGAAGCAGAAGCTGGATCATCAATTTCAATCGGCGGTGGCCCAATACGATGCGGGACGTTTTACTGAGGCAGCAGCCCAGTTAGAGAGTCTTCTGCCCGATGTGCCAAACAACTTTGAGGTAGAAGAACTTTTGGGTCTGGCTTACGCTTCGCTGTCTCAAGATGCAAAGGCTATAGAACATCTGGAAGCTGCAGTTCGATTGAAACCGGATTCAGCAGCTGCAAGAACCAATCTGGCGGCAAGTCTTTCGCGCGCAGGAAAGACGGAATTGGCTGGCGAGCAGTTCCGAAAGGCGCTTGAGTTGGAACCTCGGGATTACACGGCTAATCACAATTTGGGCGAGTTTTATATTCAGTCTGGAAAGATCGCGGATGCGCGTCCTCTCCTTGAACGAGCACAACGGATTAATCCTTCGTCTTACGATAATGGTTACGATCTGGCGATGGCCGATTTTCTCACTGGAAGGCTTGATGCGGCACGGCAACTTGTTCAGACAATGATGCGAAGCAAGGATACGGGGGAGCTGCACAACTTGCTGGCGCAGATTGAAGAAAAAGATGGAAAGTTTGTGGCAGCAGCAAACGAGTTTGGGATCGCAGCTCATATGGACCCGAGTGAGGACAATTTGTTTGACTGGGGAAGCGAGCTTCTTCTCCACAGAACTTACGAGCCAGCCATTGATGTCTTTCGTCAAGGTACGCTGCGCTACCCGGCTTCTCCACGGCTTCAGATCGGGCTGGGGATGACGCTGTACTCTCGGGGGCTGTATGAGGAAGCGGTCAAGGCGCTGCTTGCAGCGGCTGATCTGAGTCCTTCAGACGCTCGATGCTATTTGTTTCTTTCGAAGGCCTACGATAGTTCTCCTACTCAAGCTGAAGAGGTAATTCAACGGTTCCGCCACTACTCGGAACTTGAGCCCAACAATGCATTGGCTCAGTACTATTACGCGATGAGTTTGTGGAAGGGGAAGCAGGCTCAAGGCGCTGGCCTGAATCGTCAGGCGGTCGAGTCTTTATTGAAAAAGTCGATAGAGCTCGATGGAAAGCTCCCCGAGCCTCACATGCAACTGGGTAATCTTTATGCCGATCAGCATGAATATGAGAGATCGATTCCGGAGTATGTACGTGCGCTGGAATTGAATCCGAATCTTCCGGAAGCCCATTACCGGCTGGGAACAGACTACGTTCACGTAGGACAAAAGGACCGTGCGCAAGGTGAATTTGATGTTTATCAGAAGCTCAGGGCGCAACATATGGCCGAGCTCGACAAGGAAAGGGCAGAGGTGCAACAGTTCGTATATTCAGCGAAGGCCGCCGCTTCTACGAAGCCTTGATTCCGCTCGGTGACAGATCGAGCGTATGCTGACGGAAACTCACGGGGCCAAAGTATCAGGGAAGAAAGTCGATGGGCCAAACGGTATTTAGACGAGCGCTTACGGAAGAAGTCTATGGCAGGGAACTGGCCAGTCCTCAAGAACTTGCCTGGCGTCTAGGGCGAACCAGGCGGGATTTTTTACGCGACGCTGCAGGAATGGCTTTGGGAGCAACGCTGATGGGTGCAAGCCCATTCGTGCGTGGAGAGACTGCTGCGAAGAAGCGGAAGGTGATCGTTATAACATTCGGCGGAGGCGCGCGGGATCAGGAGACGTTCGCGCCTGAAGGGCAGGAGAATATCCCGCATTTGCTGAATGAACTGATTCCTCAGTCGAGTTTCTTTACGAGAGTGACGAACCAGGGAATACTCGGGCACTACGTGGCGACCGCTAGTCTGGCGACGGGAGTGTACGAGACCCTCAACAATTTTTCTGCGATTGCTCCGGAACACCCTACTGTCTTCGAGTACTTCCGCAAAGATTTGAAACGACCGTCCTCGGACGCATGGGTTGTCGCGCCCAGTAACGGGTTCAACCGGATTGGCGAGAGTGAATGCCGTTCCTACGGTTCGGGCCTGGGAGCGAGAGTCGTTTTGCCTAAGCATCTGTTGAGTGCGACAACATCAGGCACTTCTGCCGACTTCGAACATCTGCTGCGCGACAACTATGAAACTCCGCTCTATGTGCCACAGATTGGCGGGGGTGAATTTGAATTGCGCCAATTGGAGACGATCCTGAAGCTGTCGGTCGATGACTTCAAGGCGCATGCACGGACTATGTCGAGTCCGGATGAGCTTTCGGTCTATATTGCTAAGCGGCTCATGAAGCAGGAGTCTCCGAGTCTTCTTTGGATCACGATGCACGACATTGATATTGCGCACTCTGGGGCTTACTCGCTCTATATAGATGCTATTCGGCGTACGGATCGCCTTTGTGCAGAGATTTGGAAGGCGGCGCAGAGCGAGCCAGAGTATGCAGGCAATACAACTCTGCTTATTCTTCCGGATTTTGGCCGAGATGCGGACCAAGATCCTGGCGGTAACGGATTTCAACATCATCGGACCGGTGATGTTGCATCACGTACAACCTGGATGATGGCTCTGGGGGTAGGTACTCGCCCGGGAGTGGTGTTTGACAGCCCTTTGCAATCTATCGATCTTGTACCAAGCCTGGGAGCGATGATGGGATTCTCGCCTACGCAATCGCAAGGTAAACCGATTAAGGAACTGCTGTAAATTTTTATGTTGCCACGCGATCTCCATGCCGAACTGTTCGCCGGATACCCGCCAGAAGCGCGAAGACTGATGGTGGCTAACCTGGGAGCGTTGCGACAACTTCCTCTTAGTTTTCTGCCAGTCTTATTACGGGAAGTTATAGAGTACGATTTCAAATTTCCTGCGGAGAGAGCTGCGATCGATAAGGAACTTGCCAACATCAGTGCTCTTTCTGAGTTACAGATCAAGCAGTGGTTTCAAGCATTCGCCAAGTTGTCGCTCTCTTCAAACCTAGAGCATCTGGATTGGATCAATCGACCTGCACAGTTTGTTGAACAGGAATCAGCGTACCTGTGGAGTACTCATCAACTCGATGCATTTCGGAGTGCAGCGACGGATTATGGCGATCGGTTACGGTCGGCGGTGCCAGTTGAGCCGCTCCCTGTGCACAGATTGGGGATTGCAGTTATCGGACAAGGTGTTGCGTCCTATGACGGAAGCCTTTTTCGCAACCTGCGCGAACATGGCACGTATTTTGGACGAGTCAAACCCGATAACGGATTGGAGTTGTTGATGGCGGCTGTGGCGGGGCGAGCGAAAGCCCATCCTGCTCCGTATAGCCATTGGTACGTCGACGGAGGGCAGGCTGCTAATTACAGTCCGTTACTGACGTGCGTACAGTATCGTGCGTTGGAACCAGTGCGTGCTGCATTGCTGAAATATATGCAGAAGGAGATTGAACGACCGGGGATGGGACCGGAGGAACTGCGCACCAAACTGGCCCAGTTGCTGCCGTCCGACCTTGGGATGGATAAGGCGGGAGATGTGGTGCTTGATCGCTTTCAGGTTAAATTGCTCACTGAGGGTTCCGGAACTCAGATATTCAGTACGACGTTTGCGCAGTGGACGGCGCGCGAGGCATTGCGGCGAGCCGAACCGCTTACTTTATTAGTACGTTTCGCACCCCGGCAAAGACAAAAGCCGATGAACGAATTGCTGTCTGGCAATCAAGGAAATCCTGATCTTGATTTCACAGGGTCGCTCGTTGATGCAGATATGGGTGCTTACTATCAATGGATAAACCAGCAGCGTTTGCCGGGATTTGAGCATTCTTCGTTTCTTGTGTGGTTTGAAGGTCACGGCCAGGCCCTTGCAATTGGGCCGTCTTTACCGCGAGGAGCGGCTTCGAATTCTGAGATAGATATTGGAGAGCTGCTCTCGCTGGCTACTAGCTGAAATGGCGAGTAGCGGCTTAATTTGCTGGGTTCCTGCTTGGCCCGAAAGACATTCGATTGCGGTGGGAAAAAGTATTTGTGACTAGGTCTTGAGGAAGCGGCGGCGGTCTACTCCGAGAACACCGAGGAGACCAGTTCCAAGAAGCATGAGCGACGAGGGCTCTGGTGTCACGGTCGCTGTTGACGGGGAGATGGAGCCAGTTACTTCTTCGTAGACGTTTCCGGAGCCGTCGTTGATATTCAGGAAATTGTCGCAGTCCGTGCCGCAGGTCAGCCTGAAACTTCCGCCGGGATTGCTGGGGACAAAGATGCTGAAGGCATAGTAAAGGCTTGGGTCGGTCATGTTGGTGATCGTCGCACCCACGCTATGGTGAGACGCATCTACAGTGGTCGGTCCCACGTCCGTGAAATTAAACGTTAGGCCTGAGGTGACATCGTTGAAGTCGAGGTCAGCGGAAGTGATGAAAGAACTCGAATCAAACGTCAAAGTACCTGTTAGTGTGCCTTGGTCGGGGCTGGAGTGGACGCCCACGGTGGTCGTACTTGCCGACAAAGTGTAGACGCCGACAGGAAGAGGGGTCGCGTGGGCGAGCATCGTAGCGGATGCTGCGATGAGTGACAGAAGGGTCAGACGAAATCGGCGCATAGAAGGACCTCTTTAAATGAGCTGCGCGGAACGTGAGCTGCGTACGAAGAGATGCAGCAAAAAACGCATCGGATCGCAGGAGAGGACTTCGTTATTTTTGCTAAGACCAGACAGCGAGGGAATTTTACCGATTAAGAGGGCCGTTGGCACTGCAGCTACGAATGACGTACCGCACGAGTCCCACCAAACTAACAGAAGAACCTCCCCGGATGAAAGTTCATCTTTGGAAGTTCCTTGACGTTCGAGGGGAGTCACCCAAAACCAAAAAACATAAGGAGGAGCGAAGAGGAGGGAGTTAGTGGCGAGGGGTGACGGGGATGCCCATTCCGCTTAGTTTACTGCGGGCCTGCATGGCTTCGGGAGAGTTGGGGAAGCGCTGGATGAGGGAACGCAGCTCTCGGACGCCGGCGTCGGTTTGTTTGAGGGCCAGAAGTGCCTGACCTTTATGCAGGTGAGAGACGGGGACTTTGTTGCTGTCGGGAAATTGATCCAACACCTTGTCGTAGTTCTTGATGGCGTTCTGGTAATGACCAGCGCGGTAGTCCATCTCGGCCTGATAGT